>Ga0209824_10000257_pt1 | contig 36076 bp, 39 predicted proteins | sample VDWuncwatermetaG_FD_184124 | JGI IMG/M metagenome (GOLD analysis project Ga0209824, IMG submission 184124) | Wastewater microbial communities from Netherlands to study Microbial Dark Matter (Phase II) - VDW unchlorinated drinking water (SPAdes)... ...
ATACGGCACTCAATCGAAATCAGTGCCAGCATGCTCGCTTGTCTATCCTGTGTTCCTCGCATCAATACCCCCAAAGCTTCAATTGCAGCCATCTTAACATGTGCAGTGATTTTGAGAGTATAAAAAAATTGCCAAACAGGAGTTTTTCAGCAACCTGCTAGTCCGCTTAAAACACGGAGCTATGCTGGTCCTTGAGACCAAGGGCCAGGAGAGCGATCAAGATAAGACCAAGCGGGCTTCGCTGGACGAGTGGGTGAAGGCGGTGAATGAGCATGGGGGATTTGGAATGTGGAGGTGTGCGGTGTCAAGGAGTGCAGGGGACGTGGCGGAGATCCTCTACCGACCGGACAAACCCAGTCAGAGCTAATATAAAACGAATCAAAGATGTGACCGGATCGGGAGACCCAGCCGAAGTTAGTTTCGCGTAAAATAGGGCAAATTCATAGAGAAGGCAACAGCAATAGGCGAAAGGCTGAAGTAGGGAGAGAAAAGCAGATCAACGGTTTTGACTGACGACATCGACAAGCACAGGTTCCCCTTTGTCCTTGAGGTATCTCACCGCATCTTCCAACACTCGCCCGAGATCCCCGGGTTCCGTCACCGGCCCGAAGCTACGGACTTGATAACCCTCGGCCACGCGGGCGAAATTGACATTGGGGTTTTCGAGACGGAGACCGACGGTTTTGTTTTCTACCGACTTCCCCCTACGAACCGCAACACACACATGGTGGGCTGGCCTCACATTCTGAACAATCCTTCCGATTCAAAAGCGGGGATAATGTCATATTTCGTGTGTCGCAAATAGGCTCTACAGCCTACAAATGGCGGTCAAATATCGCATCCCCACGGGTCCTGAGATTTTGGGCACTGCAACTCAGATGACGTTTTGAAAAATAGACAGTTTATCGATCCTCCGATTTCACAAGAATGGCTGGTTATCCGGGAACCAAAATAAACTCACGAACGAATTGCGATTGCAGTTACACTTGAGCCAGGGTTGACGACCGGTCGATGCTGTTATATTTTGTATGCCATAAATAGGCTGGTCAGATGATTAACGGCGCTCAAAATATAACACGAGAGTCCCTGGGGAGGACGGAGGCTCGATTCCTGGCAAAAGTAGCTGCTCAGCCAACTTTTTCCATTGAGGACACCCGGAGCTTTCTTGGGCTCAAGCATGACGGAAACACCCCGCAGTTTTTGGATCGGCTCCAGAAAAAAGGGTGGATCCGAAGGATCAAACGGGGAAAGTTTGCTGTCATTCCTCTTTCCTCAGGCGACCAGCGCTCTCCGCAGCTTCACGAATTTTTGGTTGCAATGGAACTGGCGGAACCAGCCGCCATCGCCTACTGGTCCGCGCTCAATCACCATGGCATGACTGAACAGGTGCCAAGGACAGTTTTTGTTGCAACAAACCATCCGGTCCGCCGACCTCCAAAGGAGGCTTTGGGAATCTCCTTCAAAATTGTTTCAGTCCGGCCAAAAAAATTCTTCGGAATTGAAAAGGATTGGATCAACGAACAACCCTTCTCAGTTACCGACAAGGAGAAGACGATCATTGACGGGTTGGACCTTCCAAAATACGTAGGAGGAGTCGGGGAGATCGCCAAGGCATTGACTCAGTCGTGGGAGGAATTGAACGAAGAAAAGCTACACGAATACGCAGTCAAGATCGGCAACACGGCCGTAGGAAAACGGTTGGGCTTTTTGATGGAAGCCTTGGGGTCGGGAAATCCTGAGACGCTGCGGACGACTCTATCTCTCGGCGCCGGTTTTTCGCCGCTAGACCCTACGCTCCCAAGAAGAGGAAAACATAGCCGGCGGTGGGGCCTTTTGATCAATGCGGAGGTGGGCCGGTGATCACAAGTGCCGAACTTCATCAGACTGCTGAAGATGAAGGGCTACGCTTCGATCAAGTCGAGAAGGACTATGTCCTCCTTTGGGTACTGCGAGGTTTGTCCCTTCAGAATTTACCGGCCAAGGGATGGGTGTTTAAGGGCGGGACCTCTCTCAGGCATTGCTACTATCCAGCCTATCGTTTCTCCGAGGATCTGGACTTCACTTGCAACCCTGATCTCGGAGGCCTGGAGGCTGCCCAAGAAATTCTTAATAATACAGCTTCTCGGGTCCAGGAATCTTCCGGCATTCGGATCAGAACCAAAGAACCACGCACCATCCCTGGGGATTTTCAGGTGGAAATTCCGTTGGAGTATAGCCGGGGAGGCATGCGATCCAGAGGACTCCCTACTGTGAAGATCCATCTAACTATTGACGAGCCACTCTTGACGAAGGGAGTCACCACCGTTGTCACGCCTCGATATTCAGATCTTGGAGAATTTACGATTACGTCTTACAGCAAAGCTGAAATCGTGGCTGAAAAGATGAGGACCTTGGTTCAGCAGCAACAGAAATGGCCTCGCACACGCGATCTTTATGATCTTTGGTTCATGGTTTGCCACTCAAAGGAAAAATTTGAAGCCGGACAACTGGAGGAGCTCTTCACAAAGAAATGCGAGGTCCGGAGGATTGAGCCGGATCTTTCACGATTAACATCGGAGAACTTAAAAGAGTGGAATAAGGATGCTTGGGAGAACCAGATGAAGCCGCTCATGAAGAGCGTCCCCGATTTCGAGCAAGTATGGCAGGCCTGGGTCGACTGTTGTCAAAGGATATTCAAGGCAAGCGACTAGGGGCCTCGTGCCACGTCATTCTGCTCCACCGAGCTTACCACCAAGCCATAAGGGTTTTGCTGAGTTCTCTCAACATGGCGGAGGGTGACTCGATATTGGTAGGGTTTCCTTTCCGTTTCGGTCCTTCCCACGTACGTTATTCTCTCGCCGAGAAACCTGACCACAAGCGGGTCCTTCCCCTCGACTCTGTCAGAATCAACGGTGAAGAACTGAGAGATCCTGTTCGTCACGACCTGCTTTAGCTGCTCTCGGGCTACCGGCTCGAAGCGGCTTAGAAACTCCGGGCTCATGAAGCGGGCTGCCGAGAGATATCCCTTCTCTGCCGAGGCCGGAGTAAAATTGGCAAGATCGACCACGAAATTGCGCGCGAAGTGGACCATGACGGATTCCGGCATCTCACCAGCATTGTAGACACCTGCGACCGCAGCTCCGGGTACAACCACGACGGACTTTGGGCGCACCGCCATTCTGACAAGAAAGCCGCTCAGAACAATAACGAGAACTGTCAAGACTACGGAGAGCCAGCTCAGGACCAGCTTGTCGTGTTGGCTTTCTGCAAGGATCTCCCAGAATCTTCTCTCTTTTGCCACGAGTAACCTTTCTCTGTTAGCCGCTTAATTTCTTCAAACCCGGCGGCAGTAGTTTCCCCAGTGGTATTCCCAACCGGTAGACGAGATGGAGAAGATGCCCCTCGGGTCTTCCACGCCTCGTGCCTCGCAGGAAACCTAGAACAAGCCCGGAGAACAGGAGCCCCACGAAAAACCAATCGACGAGCAAGAACACAAGCAGCACGCTAACGAAGACGCCGATCTCGTCCATGCGAAAGCCAAGGACTTCGGTCGGTTTGTCGATTGTGCGAGGGAGTCGCCGCATGGATCAAATTCCTACCCCAGAGTAAAGCTGCTCGCGGTCGAACCCTGAAAGATGGCGGTGACAATATTGGCAAGGAGCCCAAGGATGACGGCTGCAACCAGAGACGACACAGCCATCATCCATCGCCCCGCATACGGCAAGCCCACAAAGGCGAACAAACCGATTACCGCAAGCCCCTTGGCAATCGGGCCAACCAGCAGACGCGCTAGCGGGTTCAGCGCATCGGTGACCTGCGTTTCCAACTGAGCGCTCGCTTCCGGCGCAAAGAAAAGAATTAGAGAGACCATCCCAACGAGCGCAGTTGCCACCAGATATACTCTCGGATACCTGAGAACAAAGGACGTCCATGCAACGCTCAGCTTGCCGGACGCGACCTTGATTTTTGACACGATGTTCATAGCAGTTTCCTCCTTTAAAATCGTAACCGGAACAAATCAAAAACGATCCAAACACTGAAGCCTAGAGGCCCTTCTTAAGAATCTCTTCGATCTTGTCTCTCTTCGCTTTGCCGCCCTGAGGAATGATGGCGGGCGGAGGAAGGACGATCCCGGAATTTTGTTGTAGGTTCTTTTGCTCTCGGTCCGGGGAACTCTTCTTCCTCCCCGCTTCTACATCTTTGCCGTCAGCCCTCGTCGCACCCAAACGCGACTGTGGCGCATTATTCTTCCGTTGAAGATTGGTTACGGCTTTCCGGTCATCAGGCTTTTGGCTCGCGAGAAAGTTCTTGATCGACTCCGCGAAGTATCTGCCGTCAACCATGAGAGGCGCCGCTGGCAGAATATCCGTGGGTTCATCGCCCTTTAGATAAGTTTTGAATTCGGCCAGTACCTTTTCGATGTCTTCCCTGGCGTTTTGGTAATTGAAGTACGGTGCCTTACCAACTTTTTCGGAAGCCTCAAGGGATCTGAGCGCCATCTTTGCGTAATATTCAGCCTGGCCGATATGCGACATCGCCTGCTGGACTTCGAGAGATCGAGTCGGGCGGTAAACCTCCTGAGCATCGCTCAAGGCGGGGGAGAACAGCAGCAGAAGAAACATTGTCAGTCCAGAACTCTTCATCTTGTGATCACCTCCGTCAGAGTGATGGATTTACCATCAAAAAAACTAGAAAGGCCCCCCAAAAAAGCCACAAAAATCCCCCCACAATGGTCAATTCAGAATGGTTTTCACTGAAATGAGTCTGGACTTACCGGCAGAAGCGATTTATAAATTGCTCATATGGTCTGTCCAAATTGCCGGGCTTCAGTCGCTGAGGAGTCGAACTTCTGTCCGGGCTGCGGAGCCGCTCTGAGACGGCATGCCGAAAGCAGAAGTCAGAACCAGTCGTCTCAAAAACCTGACGGCGCGGTCAGAAGGTTCGCCGCGAACCTCTGGCGAGAAAACAAACCGGGCTTCCTGATTCTCTCTTTGTTGGTGCTCGCTATGCTCGGGAGCTTTGGCTACTTCCTCTATTCGAGGACAGGAAGGTTTGTGGTGACAGTTGAAAGCGTCGGCGAGGACGAAGCCATCGACCTTTATATAAAGGCCGCATTAGAGGTATATTGCCGCGAGTTTGCAGCGGAATGCCGGAACGGTAAAGCGAAGGCAATAGAAGCTGAAATCAAGAAAGTGATTCCTGGACTTTTCAGGAACAACGACGGCGGATACGCGAGAATCAGTTATTACAACGGGACAGGAGTGCCCATCACTACAACTCGTTTCAAATATAGGCAACCGCCAGGTTCATGGAGAGTAGGAGACTCAAAAACCTATTATCAACCTAAGATCAACCGTCTGCGAGAGGTGTCACTGTGGGGGGGTGACCTTCCTTTCGAACACAAGGTAGACCTAGCTCTGACCATCGCGACAGTGGAACACTCCGTACCATTCACGCTCCAATCCGGTGAGTTGAAAACATGGTGTCTGATAAATGAAAAGGGAAATAGGGAACGGCAAATCGAGTACGCCCAAAATGGGAAAATTTATCAGACCCCAATTCTCCGCCAAAATGAGACCTAGCTGACGACTCGGGTTCCTATCCGGGTGAGCGCGCTGAGCCCCACAAATCTGAAACGCAAAGCGGCAAGATTCCCCAGCCTTCCAAAAAACAGGGCGTAAGAAACAACAGGTGTGAGAATGATCAAAAACAGATATGCCCATGCCACATTATTAGTCAGGTTCACCAAGCCTGTACCCGCTAACGCAAATTCATCCGTCAGAGTGAAGCCGCCGCTAATCCCATACAGCGCTTCAAGCAGGTGGCTGATCAGACCCAGAAACAACGTCCAGCTTTTAACCCACCAGATCGCGCCAAAGTAATCGATGACCCTTGCGTGCATCCCCGGTAGAAGACTGATTACCACTCCGAAAGGGAAAAAACCGTAGAGGAGCATGATCAACCAGCCCTGGATAGTCGGAACAATCGTCTGCATGAAGCCGCGCACAAAATCCACTATTCCCCCACCTAACAGGCTCATCAACGTGCCTGCTGCTCCGCCCAACCAGCGGGAAGCTTGTTCGAAAATATTTCCACGTACTGATCCCTCATCCCCTGGTCCAGCGTCTGGCGGCACTAATCCCTGAGCCGCTCCTCGAGATTGATAGCCGTTGTACAGTCTCGTTGCGGCGGTGAATAGGGCGAGAGTCAATGCATCGTTGACCTGTGCACCGGCGAGCTGCGGCAGCTTGTCGGTGACAGGAGTTTTTCTGCTATCCAGCCATCTCCCGAACCGACTTTTGATTTGATCCGCCCATTCAAGACAGGTGGCTGGACCATCAACCGGAACGATTTCCTGGAGGGCTGCGCGCGTATTCGCTGTGGCCTGATCGTCTGGACGACTTACCACATCCCCCAATCCTCCGAAGATTCCTGAAATACTCCCCTTCAGGTTACCATCCTGCAGTTTTGCTTCAGTCGGCCCGAGACATTGATTGAGAAATCTCCCTGCTTCGCGGATCGTATCGGCATCATCCATTACCTGCGCCATGGCCCACATCATTCCCCTGGCTGTGGCAAAGGGGGCTGTCTGGAAGGCCACATTCTTCCCGAAGCCACGGTCGAGAATCTTCATCAGGCTCGACAAAGCAGCATCGAAAGCCCTGACGACCGCGAAGAAGAGCGTATTCACTCTTGCACCGGCGCTGGCTTGAGCGATTGCCGAACCGGACTTCCCTGTTATCAACGCTTGGGTGTCGGCAATCATGGTCTGTTTGAGCAGCACCAGGGATGCAACCGCCAGGAGGAGATAGAGAAGCACCGCGTGGGCTCGTCCCCGAACCATCATCGAACCGATGCCCCAGACAACGCCGATAATAAGAAGAAGAAAAACCAGCGGTTTCAGCCCGGTAAAGAGCGCCTGAATTATCTCCCCCTGAAGCACCATGCCCAGGTACGCATACATCGCCTCAAGCTCGCTATGCGCAAGGATCACTTTTGCTTACCTTCCAGTCCCGTAGTCGAGAGATGGCCCTAGCGCTGCTCCCAAACGAGTCACCGTCCCGGCGCTCCCGGCAGCCCTTGCTTCGACTCTCTTTTGCTCCGCAAGTGTTGCAAAGATGCTGTTTGCTGATCGCTCTTCAAATTCCATTTGCTTTGCCAGGAGATCCACATCTCCGAGGAGCCGCAACAGAGAGGCGCGATATTCGTCTCTCACCACCTGTGGCACATCGCGATTTGAACTCACCCCATCAAGCGCCTGGCCGAACCTTTGGCTGAGCCGCGTTAGTTTTGCCCGCGTGGCTACCAGGGACTGCCTGCGGCAGATGCTCTGGATGCTCACCTCTTTCATGGAGGGCTCCATCCTTGCGAGACCGAAAAGTAGATCGGCCGTGAGAGGAATGGTTCCTTCAACGTTGAGCGGTCCTCCGGCACGGGTACCGGAGGAAGCCTGTCCTACTCTATCGCGCACTTCCTGACAGATCGCATCTTCCAGCTCTTGTCGGATATCGCTCACCGACTTTACCGGCATGACCCTGTAGACGTCCTGTCTTCCACTTGAGAGCGGGTCCGTGCGGAAGTCGATGATAAGGTCTTTTGCCAGCTGCTTATCGTCCCCGGACATTTTGGAACCGCTTACGATTTTGTCCGTGGTCGACTGAGTACCAAAGATCATAATTCCCCGAGAACTACTTCCGGGTCCTCCAGAGCAGGCTTTCTCGGCGGACTCGACCGATAACAACCCGAAGGTAACCGCAAGCTGCACGCATCTCTCTTGAGCTCCCGCCTGGATGCTCGCAGCGGGATCGGGACCCAGTTGAAGCCTTCTGAGAACGTCTTGAAGCATCCGGATGGTCAGCTTCTGGTTCATCATGGAGGTGGCGTTGGAAAGAACGGAGGCTTGCGTGGGATTCTGAAAGGACTGGAGAAGAAGATAGTTGAAGACATCCGTCCCTGTGGACTGCTCAAGGGCAGTTCTCACATCGGGAAGATTGAGGAGGCTTAAGACATAGTTTTCGATGTTCACTCCCGAGGGATTGAAGCCAAAGGTAAAATCTCTGCCCAATGTTCCAAGCTGCCAGTCCTGTTGGATCTTGGGCAGAACGGGACCGATGCGGTAGGTGTAGCCAGAGGAGTCCCGGTTGTAGAACTCCTGCTGAGCAAACAAGAGCGGTGTTAAAACCAGCGATAATAGTGAGGCCAGGGAAAATTTGAGCAACGTCTGCATGGTTCAACCTTTCTGCTCAAAACCAGGAGCGGCCTTGGAGGTTACCCGATTCTATTGTGTTCCGAAGCGCATAAATGAACCAAAAGGCATGAGAAAATTGCATCAATACGCCCTTGGCAAAAGAGAGCTCTTGCAAATCATAATTATTAAGATATACTTTGCCCCATGAACAAGAGCCTGAAGAACACCCTTGCTAGAAACCTGAAGGCTTTTCGCCTCAGGGCAGGGCTAACTCAGAGCGACTTGGCAAGAAAGGCCGGCACGCTCCAGCCTAGAGTCGCTGTCATGGAGTCGGCAGAAGACCCGACCCTCCCGAGGCTTGAGTGGCTGGCACGAGTGGCAAAAGCCTTGGGAGTTGCCGTGTACAATCTGCTGTCTGAAGAAGCCACCGCAGAAGTCAAACCTTTTTCATCTCTTCCCGAAGACGGAGACAATCTGGCAGCGCACCTCAAAGGACTCGGCGCGTCGCTCACGGGGCCTTCCAGGAAAAAGCGCTCTTTCAGCCCGGAGGCAGTCGTGTTGGGGGTGTTGCGGGTGGTCCCATCATCTCGAATGGTGGAATGTTTACCTGGTCTTCTTTCAAAGAGAGACATGAGTTACGAAAAATTGCTGAGGCTGGCGAGAGAACGGGGGTTGGTTAATCGGCTCGGCTTCGTTGTCGACGTCGCTGCCGCTCTAGCAGAGGAGGACGCGGATCCGGCAAAAGCCTCAGGGCTTCACGCGCTGTCCAGAAAGCTCTGGAGCGAGAGAGACAAAGAGGCTGAGGAATTTCTCATGAGCGAAGCGCCTGAAGACCCCGAATTTCGTAATTGGCTTAAGAAAAAGACCCCCCTCCCAGGAAAGAAATGGGGAGTTTACGGCGCCTACAGCCTGGAACGCTTCCGTGAAGCCTTTAAACGAGCCGCTTGAGACTTTCCGTCTTCTTCTGAAGGAAGCGAGACTCAAGATAAATCGCCCCGTTGAGATTATTCTGATTGGAGGGGCGGCGGCTCTTCTGAGCGAAGCCGTCAACCGGGTGACGGAGGACATCGATATTCTGGCTTCAGGTGAGACCATCAGCGTCCTTCGAAAGGCAGGTGCTCTAAAGTTTCCCGTCCAACCCGTCGCCGATTCCTTTCTCTGCATGCACCCGGACTATCGCAAGGCCTGCACTTACGTGCGTGATCTTTCCTTCCCGCCCAAAATCAGGGTTTATCGATTGTCACCTCTGGACCTTGCCATCTCCAAGCTCTCGCGCTTCCAGCAGGTTGACATTGAAGACATTGAGGCGATCCTCAAGAAAGAACAGATCGACAAGAAGAAGTTTCTCAGAAGATACGCTACTGCCCGGGCTTACTATACCAACCCCAAGGCAACGGATTTCAATGTGCGGCTGCTCGTGAGGAAAATCTACGGAGAAGACTTCGATCCAAAAAGGGACTTGCCCAAACCCAGGGGAGGACCCTAGAAAGGGAGGCTTAGATCCTATCTATCGGATTCAAGCGCGCTTAAAGCGGACCTTCCCCCGGACAGCTCTTCCACGACCTTTTCCAACGCCTGTTTAATCGCCATCTCCTTGATGATTTGCCCCAACCGGAAAATCTTCTTTTGCAAAGGAAGAGCCACGTACAGGTCAGGCGTTTCGGTAGGTCTTACAAGATTGACTTCTGTATCGCTTCTCCTTATCGGAAAAAGAGGTTTGGCTTCGTTCACGTAGCTCACGACTTCGTCGTCTTTCCCTCTGAGGGGAATTCCCACCACTCCGAGCCTTCCTTCTCGCCAGATCTTGTTAAGCACCTTCACATCCTCTACCGGGGATTGATCGCCCGGCGAAAAGAAGTAGTAGAGACCCACAGGTCCCATACCCGCAAACGCAATTTCATTGGTTCTCTCGGTTTCGTTACGGAACATGGCGTCTTCTGAGTTTATTTCACGCGTAGCCTGCGCGATATATTCGCTGGCCTTAGCCAGCCTCTGGCTCGCCTCCTTCGACCAAACCACATACGCTCTTGCGGACTCAGGGGAGGGATTCTCAAGCACGTTTCTCACAGGTGGCGGCAGGTTCGCGGCATTGGGCCCTCCAAGAAGTGAAGAAGCATTTCGTCTGCCAGTCTGTGCCTCTTTTGGCCTGTCCGTTCCCTTCTCTCGGATAGCTTTGCCGGAGACGCATCCGCCAAACCAATCCACCCCACAGTCAAAGGCATCTCCCCAGAAGTTTCGATCTTGGGCAAAAGATTCAACCGGATAAAAAGCGAGAAGCGCCGACACAAGAATAAGGATCGTTCCTGTCATCGTAGCTTCTCCCCAAGCTCCGATGCTTTCGTGACGAGTACTCTCTTCCCTTCTACCTCAATAACCGCGGACGGGAATGTCTTCACCCCATATTGCCTGGTAATCCTACCGTCCATATCCAGTCCAAGCTCAAAATTAAACGGATAAGTCCGAAGCTCCGCCAAATACTTGCCTACTTGAGTGGGATCCCCAACAAAGATTCCTTGAATTCGTATTTCCAACCCCTCCTCGTCAGTTCGCTCTCCAGCTTCGACGCTTCTTCCGGGCACGAGCCACATCCTGGAGAGATGAAAAAGATAATCGTGGCCTTCTTGTCGCCAATAGTTCCATGACGTGATGCGTCTGGGATTGGCTGCCTGCTTTCCGCCGGAGACCGGAAGAAGTCGATCTCAGCATGGGATGGGCTCTGCATCACGGCGCAGAGCAAAAACAAAAAAAGAGATATGCGGAGTGAATTGCCCCTTCGCATGATTACGACTTTCATCTGGCCTGACCTTTCGACTTCTCTTCAATAATCGTCTTCACTTCCCCGTATCCCAGAGCCCCGACGACTACCTCACCGTTGATGATAAGTGTCGGTGTTTCTGAGACCGGGAACTCCGCTTGATCCTGGCTTACCCTCTTTCTTGGTTCCCCGCTCTCGATTGCCCTTCTGATTTTCTTAGGATCGACACCCATTTCCTCAAGTTGAGTTACGACAAAGCGCTCCGTCTTTCTTTGGTCCCACCCGTTTTTGGCGGCGGAAAAAATCCTCCTGTGCAGTTCCCAGAAATACTTTTCACCTTGCACCGAAACCGCCTCCGCCACCTCAGAAAGATACCGGCTCCCATCGCTCATCGGATGATGCCTGTAAACGTGCTGTACCTCAGGATAGTTATCCAGGAGCGGCGATAAAATCTTCTCGAGCTTTGCGCAAGCCTCGCAGCCGTAGTCTCCATACTCAACGATGACTACTTTGGGATGACTGCTGCCCCGTTTGTGGGCGCCATCGAGATTCATCTTTTTGAGATCGAAAGTGACCGGTACTTTGCCGAAAAGCTCCGGAGAGAGATCCCTCCCTGTCCGCAAGTCAAAAAGCCTTCCGACGAGAACATACTGCCCGCCAACTAGAAAAAGCACTCCGGGGACCGAAACACCGTCACGGGACTTGTAAAGGAGGACGGCTCGCGCTTTGCCTAAATTATTGCCCACCTTCTCCACCGTCACCTTTTCCTGCTGAGGTTTCCAACCGGGACGTTCGAGAAAACCTAGCACCCTGCCCTCCACGAAAGGGTTTCCGGGTGCGTCATTGTTGAACCACCGGCCAAAGTTATCCTCCAGAATAAAGCCAAGAAAAAGAGCGCTACCCAATGCCCCAAAAGCGGCCCATAAAAGAAGCTTCCGTCTCGCGTTGTCTCGAACCGGCATTTATTCTCACCTCAGCTAACCTGTATGCAGCACGTGACCGGCTTCCAGTAGACCCAGAGGTACTTTCCTCCTGTGCCCGGCCTGCCTCTATCGTGATCCCAAACTTGCGGATCGCTACCCGGATCCATGCATCCCGTCTGCGTGGGATAACCAAGCTGGATCTGCTTTCCACCTGCGCCGGCGCTAAGGTCCATTGCCCGATACGAGAGCAAAGCGGAGGCCACCACATCGCTACTGTGAAATGCTCTCCCCTGTCTGGGGTAAAGCGGGCCCCAGAGACCCACCATGAAGGATTGCGGGTCCTGATCCTGATCTCTGAGATCATTGTGCCATAGCGGATCAGGCTCAGAGCCGTAAATGAGACCCGAGCCTCCACCGGGGCATCCCCATCTCTCCAGGAAGGGCTGTTCCGCCACCATAACAGCCCACGGAACACCAAAGACATGACTCTCATAAAATTTCTCATCCATGGTGGGACCTGTTGCGGTCCACACACCGCCTCCGCCACTACCAGTAAGACCCAACACGCCAACTTCGGGAAAACTCTCGCCCCAAATTGAATCGCCCGGAATATTGACCGCCTCTGAGACTTCATCGGGCCGCCAGTGGCGCACCCGGACCCAAACGTGGCAGCTCCCGTGGTGGCAGACGATCCTGCATATTCCCGTAATCCTCCAGCGCAGGCAGGAGCCCCAGTTAAAAAAAGAGGCCTCAGACCGTAAGTCAATACCCAGAATCAGATAGGAAAGAAAAATTAACGAAATGGAGAGTTTTCTTAGCTCCATGTGACGCTCCTGACCGATACCCGTGCCATCTCTAGAAGCTCGCCAATCGATCCATCCACCTCTTGCCCTTCGCGCACACGTTTTCTGAGATCAAGATACCTACGCCTTCCTTCGCCGCCCTCGCCAAACTTTTCAGCAAACTGAAGTATCTTCACCTCGCACTCCCGCATCCAGTGGTTCCAGCGGGAATAGGCTCTCCGGCGCACTCTCCTTGCTTCCTCGACGCTCAGGTGGAATCGCCTGCAGAGCCTCAGCGCGCCGAAACAGCGATAAAAACCCGATCTTCCTCTTCGCTCCAATACAAAGGTCGTCGCCTTCGACTCATAGAGTCCCTCGGCTTCTCCGAGAATCTCATCGGCGATGACCTTGAGTCTGAGCCTCTCGTTCTTAACCGGCACGCGGATAACTTTCCCGCCGTAGCCGGCTTCCCATAGCTGCTTGAGGATCGAGCGAGGAAGAGCCATGCGGAGGGAATGTAGCTCGCCGACATAGCGCGGCGATGCCCATAAAGGTCCAAATAGAGGGGGTTGAGAGGTGCAATTTCCGAAAGGGGCTTGGAAAGATTTTAGATTAAAACTTGGAGAAGCATGCGGGATTCGGATGTGGCTATAGGGGGACTTGTCCTGCTCGGAATAATAGCGGCCCTTATCTACTTCCTTTTTCCGAACGCCATCAGTCGCTTTTTACGAGGCCCCTCGTACACAGAAGTTGTCCGATCCGTCAACAGCGAAATTTCCGCCTTCAGTCGGGAAACGAAAATCATCAGCTCATACTTTGAGAATTCATGGACAATGAAAATCTACAAGAAGATCGACTCCGTGATCGGCCGCGGCCGCTACGAAGACTGGATTCAAAGCGTGAAGACTGAAAGAGAGGAACTGATCGGTGACACTCTCCGAAATGCTGAAACCGAGCGCCAGATCGCCGACAGGCTGGCCTTGGCCCTGGAGTCGAGAAAGTCCATTCGGGACAAGACAAAAGGAAGCACCTTCAAGTTGGGCAAGTCTCCCTTCGATTCTGAGGTTGAGAGTCTCCAGGCGGAGCTCGAAAAGAAGAGGGGTGATCTCTTGCATGTGCTGGGGCGCTTCTCCGAAAACCGCCGCTCCTTGAACCAGAAAGCGCTGAAGGAATGGTTTAATCGTTCATTGCTGGTAGGATTACTTACAGCTGCAACTATGATTTTATTGTGCTGGGCGATCTTGCTCATACCAAGCTCGTCCAGTGCCAAAATCGCCCACGCTACAAAGCTCAGAGGCCTAAGCCCTCTTTCGTTCGCCTCGAAAGCAGGGCGACAATCGGGATTGATAAAGGCTCTGGAGAGTCCCGTTCTAGCGGACTCTGCGTTTCATTTTGCCTTGGAACCCGAGCTTGGTCCGATCCCACAGCCCATCGCCAAAGCCTTTGGAGAGTTACCCCAAACAAACGCAGCTTTGAAGCTCGCATCCATCCTGGGTGGTTATCCGGAGACACCGGCCTCCCGCTCCCACCATCTGAGCGACCCGGGAGGACTCATTATCCACACGGCCAAAGTTCTCAGACACTCAGAGCCCCTGATCCCTATGCTTCCGCAGCCCAAGATAGGTCCTGTGGTCATCCTCGCTCATGACATCGGCAAAGTTCTCACACTAAGCAATCAGAATGAAGGCCGCCCTCACGATATCCCGTCCGCTGATATCCTGGCCTCCCTCGGAGAGCTGAGAGCAGAGTTTGATGAGATCACGGCACGTTCCATGATCCTCGCCATAAGGCACCAGCACTCGAAATCTGAGGTACCTCTGAACGCCCCGCCGCTGACGCAGACCATCCTTCAGTTCATCAAGAAGGCGGACCTTGCCGCTTCGGCTGAGGAGAGCCGGGAGGCAGCGGAAAGGATGAGAGAGCTCGTCCCTCGAGTCATAGACGTCTTCCCTTACATCATTCCCGAGCTAAACGTGAACGGCTGTATGGGAGGAAAGGCCGAGGGTTATCTGAGCGACGGCTACCTGTTTCTCTTCAAGGAGCCCGTGAAAGAGAAGCTGCTCAGCCATCTTGATACCCAGAACGCCCCTGTCTTTAAGGGCCAGGATCCGGTCTGGAATGAAATGGCGCTCGCGCTTGCAGGAGCGGGCTTAATAACGACGAAAGTCGCTACGAAGGAGGCGGGGAAGAAAAGCTGCCTTTTCACGATAAGAACCTCCCAGGAACAAGAAAAGGCGATCGCCATTCCCGCATCGAATGTCGCTCCCCAACTCATCGAAGGATGGCTACAGGCAAATATTCCGAAGATCGAGGTCATATAGGGTCATGAGGGTTTACGGGGTAGATATCGGCTATGGGTTCACCAAGGTAGCCGCAGCGGACAAACCTCCACTCGTTATCCCTTCCATCGTCGGATCGAACGAAGAGCCGACCTACAGGAGCGACATCGGCGACCGGATAAGGATCACACCGCTGAATTTAAACGGCCACTCTTATCTCGTCGGAGAAGCAGCCAAAAGGTTCAGCCGGCACCGCTACCGAATCTTTGATTCGACTTGGGCTGAAAGCCCTTACTATCTCCTTCTCTTTGTTTCCGCCCTCATGAGAATTGAGAAATCATTCTCTGAGCCGGCAGCCCTTGTCACAGGTCTTCCCGTAAGCCACTACACTCAGGAGAGGGTGAAGCAGATCCAGGATCTATTGGGCCAGGCCCATAACGTCCGCACCTCGTCCGGCGAGACCTCAGTGAAAGTCGAAAAGGTCAAGGTTATTCCCCAGCCTTTCGGCTCCTTCTTTGATCTCATTCTGAACGATGAAGGGAGACTCAAAGATCCTGACAAGATCCGCGAGAGAGTGGGGATCATCGACATCGGTTTTCAAACGACCGATCTGGCGCTCGCCACGCCTCAGTTCGTCGAAGCTTCCTCCGGTTCGCTGGAGGTCGGCGTGAGAAGCATCGCGGACCAACTTTCCAGAGACTTAAGCCGCAAGTATTCCATAACCCTGGATACCACGGAGGCGGAGGAGGTTCTGCGTCATAAGTCGGTGAAAGTCTTCGGCGAGAGCGTCGATCTTTCTGACATGATCGCGGAGAGGACACGGGAGGTTGCGGAACTCATTCTCTCGTACGCGCATTCGCTTTGGGGCCGGGGCGAACGGCTCAATCGACTGGTTCTAACGGGAGGCGGAGCCAATATTTTTAGGTCCTATTTGAGCGGATACCCCAATCTCCACATTCCTCAAGAGCCATCTCTCTCGAATGTCAGGGGTTATCTCAAACTCGCCCGGAAAACCAGGTGGTGATGCCAAGAAAGAGGATCACTCTATCGCTCGATACTGATATCCCAAGCGACAAAGCGATCTTTGATTTTCTCGCGGGACTCCCCAGGAGAACAAGATCGGAAATCATAAAGGAGATTCTATTCGACGCTCTGGAGAAGAGAGATGAGAGCCGGGAACCAGATTCGCCCACTTCTACTGCTGCGAGCGATCCAGCGGGAATCGACGCCGACGAGATCATAGAGAAGCTCTTCTGAAGGCATGCTTGGAGAAACAGCTCTGGAAACTATCAACGAAGAAAAGAAAAAAGTCGGAAAGACGACCCTGGTCATTCTTACAATGGCCTTCGCCCACACGGTGTTCTACCTGGGCCCGACTCTTTACCTGCCACTAGGTCTGGATGACCTGTTTCTCTTGGGCTATGCGCTCGTTCTGGCAGACAGTAGCCTTGTGGTTTTCCTGGGAATTAGGCTGTTGACCCGGCTGCTAGCCGGCAGCGATGCAAAAAGATGAGGGGCAATGCCTGAGATTTCATTAACTCACGAACCCTTTCCGACAAGCCTCTGCCTCGGGATCACGACGGAAGGGGAAGAAGTACGCGTCTCCGATGACGACAACCTCAAGCACTTGGTCGTGCTGGGAAGATCGGGCTGCGGAAAAACGAGCTTTCTTCTCGGCCTTCTTTACCAGCAGATCCAAAGGGGAGGAGGGTACATCTTCATAGACGGCAAGGTCAGCCGGAAAACCATCGATCAGGTCTACTACCTATCCAAGCTCGCCATGAGGGAATCCCTGTTCCGCATCTTCAATCCCTCTGACCCCATGATCACCCACACCTATAACCCCCTGATAAAGGCGGTCCAAAATATCGATAAGTCGAACGTCGCCGAAACGCTGATAAAGCTCCTCGACCCTATCCCGGAGGGCTCACTCGCCCAGCATTACCAGACCCTGACCTTGAATCTGCTCCACCGAGTCGTCAAGCTCTTCCACACCATAGGGAAGGCAGCGACTATAAGAGACCTCCTTGAGGTCCTGAGCCATATGGACGTCGCCTATCCCATTCTAGCCGAAGAAATAAGGGACGCCCATATGATGCGCGACCTTGTCGAGTACTACAAATATTTTCAGAAGGAGGTCCTCAAAGCCAGGGAGGAGAAATTCGAAGGCTTGGACGCAAAGATCAATTCTCTCCTCGCATCCAAGGCGACGAAAGCACTTTGCTCACCTGGATCGGACATCGATTTCTACAACGCCATCCACAAAAGCCAGAACGTCTACATCGGGCTGCCCATGGACCGGGACCCGTCCATTGCCGCAGGCCTGGGAAGGTTGATCCTCACCGACATCCGCTTTGCAATCTCAGAAGTCCTTAGCCGGGTGAACTCAACGCCCAACCCACCGTTTCTGATCGTCCTCGATGAGTTCGGCTCCTATGCCACACCCGATTTCTCGGTCGTCTTCGAGAAATCCCGCGAGGCCAACATCATCGTGGTCGGTGCAATCCAGTCGCTGTCGAATCTCACCGACAGTCACAAGATGCTCTCGCGTGACTTCGCCGAGCGCATCCTTGGAAACGCGAACAAAATCTTCATGTCCCTGGAGAGCACACAGACGGCGATGGAAGCGGAAAGGTACTGGGGGGAAGAGATAACACGAAAACAGAGCTACCAGGCTTCCGAAGGTTACACCGATTCGGGACGGTATCTAAGTCCTATGCGCTACTTGAATCCGCAAAGAAGCAAGAGCCTTCAGGATAGAAAGGGCTGGATTGAAGGGTGGGAGCCCCGGATCAAGGCAGACGAGTTCATCCACGGGCTCGGGATTGGGGAGGCTTACCTGCGGTATAACGGAAGACCGGCCAAGGTGAAACTCATCCGCGCCGATATCAATCCTCCCGAAGATTTCGACCTATCTGAAGATCTTCCTCGCTTCAGCCAGGGAAATGAGCCACCTCTCAATCTTACTGAGAAGGTAAACCGGATCGTGATGAGCAGAATGAATGAGGCAAAAAAGAATCAGTCAAAGGACGACGGCGGGAATCCCCTGCAGGCTCCCGGAGCGAAGCGAAAGAAACAAAAGGGAAAGGTTCAACCTTCACACACTGGCATCAGGGAAGGTTCCTCAACATCGACGCCACCCAACGAAGTCCCACAGATCGTTGGCCAGCCCGATCCAAAACAATCCACGCAGAATGCTCCGAATACCTCCGCACCTCAACTCGATCTGTCAGCGCCTCACCGACCCCAGGACACACCCGATCACAGTGACGAGCTTGCATCACAAGCGAGGCTCCAGGGAAGAAGAGAAAAGCTTGAGTGGTATGGAAGCTGGGAAGAAGATTAGTATTCACTAGGTAGCTTATCCTACCCACAGATCTTCCAGACAGTGCCAACACCCTACCCAGTGATCCCTGCTTTTCTAATAGTAACTCAACTGGAGCTGAAAGTTCACCCACCCAGTATCGATTTCCCAGCGATCCCCAGATGTAGAGAGAGTCTTGAGGGAATTACGTCTAGGCGCCTAAGGTGGCATTTGAGTCCAGAGGTTCATGGTGGTTTGTGGAGAAGGCGAGACAGATAGGCCATGAGGTCCATCTTTCCTATCCTAAGCAAACCAACGCTATTGCCTCGACCAGGTTGAAGTCAGGGCAACGTGCAGTGTTAACCTTTCGTTATACGAGTAAGCCTGCAATAACTATCTGCTTGACACCCTTCCGTCGAGAATTTATAGTGCGGCCATGTTTAGAAGGCTCATAGCTGTCTCGTTGGTGGCCATTTGGTTCTTTCTTTTCGAGAGCACGGCAGTGGATACCGAAGAAACCAAGAGGAGACTATGATGAAGATCCTTAATCTGCTTGGGCTCTTGCTTCTTGTTGGTTGTGCTCAGATAGCTGTGGGCGTGGATTTTGACAAGACCAAGGTAGACCAGATTGTAAAGGGGAGGGCCTCAAAGGAAGAGGTAGTGAAGATTTTCGGCGAGCCCATGGAGAAAGGGACGGAGGCCGGGCTTGAGCGATGGGTTTATGTTAATCGTATTACTTCCGCCTCTCCGAAACCAGAATGGCTTGGTTTGTCTTATCGGGGAGACACTAAGGAAAAAATGCTGGTGGTTATTTTTGAGCAGGATACTGTAAAAGATTTTTCTTTTTCCGAGACTTCTAGGCCGTTCGTATCCAACCTCGGCCTCCGCTAAAGGTGGATTATAGGCGTTTACGATTGGTTAACTAAAGGATGGATTCTATGAGAGAAGTATACTACTCGAGAAAAGGACTACGAGGATTTTTTTTCGGCCTCATTTTTCTTTTTCTGCTCACGCCCTATCCAGCAGCAGCGTACCACGGGGAGGACAAAAAGCCTGTCCGGAGTTTTAGCGACCCTTTGAGGGAAGCTGGGGAAAACTTGGTAGATGTTATACCCTCCGATGCCAGCTACTTTTTTGGCTCCATTGGGAGAGATGTAATCGACTTGTTTAAACTTCCTACCGAAGAGAACGAAATAACGGTTAAAGATGTCCTCGCTGGCACCGTCCTGGTCGGGGCTATACCGGCTACGATTTTCGGTCTGGACAATCCGATCCGGCGCAATGTCCGGAACATGAATGACGGGACTGCAAGTGCCCTGAATTACGTTGGGTTGGGAACAACTGTGGGGAGTTTAGGCCTGGTCTATGGTTGGGGTGTTCTCTCTCGCAACGACGATGCGCGCCATGTCGCATTGACAGGTGTGGAGGGAATAGGGATGGCCTCCCTGGCGAACTTAGGTCTCAAGTTTGCCTTTGGGAGGCGGAGGCCTAGTGAGGGCGATGGGCCTCGGGCATTCTTTAAGGGAGGTGATTCCTTCCCCTCGGCCCAGTCGACCATTGCCTTTGCTGCGGCCACGGCTCTGAGTGAGGGATTCAACAACCGCTGGTGGGCGGCCGTGCCGGCTTATAGTTTTGCCTTGATGACAGGCATCGGGCGAATGGGCAAGGATGCGCATTGGGCCTCCGACGTACTAACATCGAGTCTTATTGGAGTAGGAACAACAGAGCTGCTGTTCTATTTGCATCGTAAACGAGAGTGGTCCACTTCTTCTTTGATGATTACACCTATGGTAATGGATCGGGGAGTCGCCGGGGCAGTTCTGAGTTTCTCCTGGTAGTCTGAAATTTTAGATTCGCAAAAGACAGTAGGGATGAGGGGTAGTTAATGGCAAATCAAGGTCGTTGGGGCGCGACCTCCTGATACTGAGCTTATTGCTGGGCGTGCTGTTCGGTTTCAGACTCGGCTCGCGGTCCTTGTGGTCTCCGGACGAGGGACGCTACGCTGAAATTCCACGCTTGACACTCTACACTCTTAAGATCACAATGTGATCATGTTTAGAAGGTTCATAGCTGCCTCGTTTGTGGCTATTTGGTTCCTCCTCTTCGGAATTGAATTCTGTCAGGAATGTGGTTTTTTCGACTACGACGAGCCAGAAACGGATCGAGCGGTGGAAGCCACACTGGCGAGCCTCGGACAAGCAATTAAGGGATCTGACAGTTTGCAACTAACGACATCGCGTACGCTTTCTGCCCAGCCTGAGGTTGTTAGTACGTCCTATGACGTGAGCCCTTATGTCGAGAGTGTTGCATCTTTTGTAAGTAAAGAAACAGAGTCCTCAAAAGCGCACTTCAAGATTCATAAACTCCACCAGGTCTTTCTCATCTGATTTAATCCCTCTCTTTGCTTATCTAGCGTTCTTACGCCGGGATGAAATATTTCGTGCCGCCACGGCATATATGGATCGTCCCGGGGTAAAGTTTTTAACTCTGCATTTCTAGCTGCGTGTGCTCATAAGAGCGCGTGCAAGGTTTTGAATTATGAATCAGAGGAAGTTAGTCATCCTTTTGTTCGTCATCACTTTCTCGCTGGCCGGCTGTTCGATGTTTCACCCGAGGCCGATTTCTCCGGCTCGGACAGCTACGGCCTTTGAAGCTCGTACGCTGGACAACGCGGGTTTAAAGGAATTTCTGAAGAAAAACGTTGGCCATAAAATAACACCATGGCCGTCCAAGTCGTGGGATTTTCAAATGCTCACCCTTGTGGCTTTTTACTATCACCCGGACTTGGACGTAGCGCGGGCCCAGTGGGGAGTCGCGGAAGCAAGAGTGGGCACGGCTAGCGGACGCCCAAATCCTAGCGTGGGGTTTACCCCTCAGTACGATGCTGATGCGGCACGTGGGGTTTCGCCTTGGAAACTGAGTCCCACGTTCGATATCCCGATAGAGACGGCTGGTAAACGAGGATACCGTATCGAGCAGGCCAGACACTTGTCCGACGCTGCGCGCTTGAATATCGCCACTGTAGCGTGGCAGGTGAGAAGCCGACTGCGAGTGCGCCTAATTGATTCCTATGCGACCAGTCAGGTGGAAGCTTTCTTGATAAGGCAGCAGGGTGTTCAAGAGGAGATCGTCAAACTGCTGGAACAACGGCTAGGCTTCGGAGAGATATCCCAGCCCGATGTAACCCAAGCGCGGATATCCCTTGCTCAGACCCAACTTTCCTTGCGCGATGCGCAAAAACAAAGAGCCGAGGCGCGCGTGCAACTCGCTGATGCGCTCGGCCTGCCAGTAGGTGCGCTTGACGGGGTCGATCTCTCTTTTGGCTTTTTGGATCGGGCGGCTATCAATCTTCCCTCTCAAGATGTCCAGCGTCAGGCGTTACTCAACCGGCCCGACATTTTGGCTGCCCTGGTAGAATACGCCGCCAGTCAATCCGCTTTGCAACTCGATATTGCCAAACAGTATCCCGACATTCATCTCGGTCCAGGCTATTCGTGGGATCAAGCAGAGAACAAGTGGTCCCTTGGGATATCCTTAACGCTTCCCGTCTTCAATCAAAATCAAGGTCCCATTGCCGAGGCCGAAGCGCGCCGCAAAGAAGCTGCGGCCCGCTTTACTGCCCTCCAGGCCCGAGTTGTCGGGGAGACTGACCGGGCTCTGGCAGGGTACCGCGCCGCGCTTCAGACGTTAGAGACGGCGGATAGGCTGTTGGAGTCTCGTAGGGAACAGCAGCGATCCGTACAGACGATGTTTGATATCGGGCAAGCGGATCGGCTGGCTCTTCGCAGCGCTCAACTGGAACTCATCGCGGCCGAACTTTCCCGTTTCAACTCACTTACGACGGTGCAACAGTCGTTAGGTTTGCTGGAGAATGCAGTGCAACGACCCCTCAACCCGCCGGAGTCGATTGCGAATGTGCCCGAGAGAAATCCTCGGCCGAGCGAGGAGAATAACGAATGAGATTTAAACTGGGGCTAAAACCAATATTAATGATCATCGTCGCCGCTGGCATTGGGGCTCTCCTGGTCTGGGCCTTCCTGCAAGGACGTAAGGAATTGGCCATAGAGCAGGGGCTCGAGCGCCCGGTCAAGTCACCCCTACGCGTTTCTATCCAGGATGGGGAGAGCACCATTATGTTGGATCAGGGCAGCCAAACTAAAAGTGGAATCACCGTAGCTCCTCTTAAGTCTGTCTCTCACCGCAAGGAACTTAAGGCCTACGGAATAGTCGCGGAACTCCAAGACCTCGTTGACCTGCGTAACAGCTTTGCTACGGCCAAAGCACAAGTAGAGAGGACACAGGTAAATCTTGAGGCCTCCCGTAAAGAATATCAACGTGCGAAGGTGCTCCATGAGGACAACCGGAATATTTCTGACAAGGTCTTTCAGGCGGCCGAGGCGACATGGCGTTCAGATGAAGCGAGTGCGCGTGCGGCGCGAGATGCGCTACATGTCTTGGAGGCCACGGTTCGTCAACGGTGGGGCGCTATCCTTGCCAAGTGGCTGTTTGATTCATCTCCGGCTTTTGACCGGTTGATTCAGCGCCAGGATGTCCTGCTTCAGGTGACGCTTCCCCTTGGCACCCATCTGTCCCCGGCGCCTCAATACGCTCGGGTCCAAACCGCAGACGGGAGGCTTGCATCAGCCACGTTTGTCTCTCCCTCCCCGCGCACAGATCCGCGTATCCAAGGGATGAGTTTTTTCTATCTCGCCTCCGCACAAGCAACGGGTCTCCTTCCCGGGATGAATATACTGGCATATCTGCCGGTCGGTCCTCGGGCGCAGGGTGTTATTATCCCATCCTCGGCTATCGCCCGGTGGCAGGGTAAGGCCTGGGTCTACGTGCAGAAAGACTCTGACCGCTTTGTTCGGCGTGAAATTTCTACGGAGACTCCGGTGGAGGATGGATGGTTTATCAAGAAGGGTCTTGCAGCGGGGGATCGCGTCGTGGTGAGCGGCGCGCAGCAGCTTCTCTCAGAGGAGTTCCGCGCGCAGATTCAAGTCGGCGAGGAGGGCGGCCAGAAGTGAAATAACAGCGTAACCTTTATGTTAACTTCAGTCATCCGATTTTCGCTCCGCTTCCCGGGCGTTGTCATCTCCCTCTCCTGCGCCCTTCTAGGGTACGGTCTTTATACGCTCGCCCAGGCCAAATATGATGTCTTCCCCGAATTTGCCCGACCGCGGGTCGTCATCCAGACCGAGGCGCCGGGGCTTGCTCCGGAGCAGGTCGAGGTGCTGGTCACTCAACCCATTGAAAATGCCATCAATGGCGTTACAGGAGTGGAATCGCTCCGTTCTGGTTCGATTCAGGGACTGTCGGTGATCACTGTGACTTTTAACCCGAACAGCGACCTCTACCGTGACCGGCAGGTGGTGGCCGAACGTCTAGCCTCACTGGCTGGGCGATTACCTCAGGGTGTGCAGGCGCCGGTCATGACCCCACTCACCTCGTCCACAAGTGTTGTGCTGGTGCTGGGGTTGACCTCTGAAAAGCGCTCGTTGATGGATTTGCGAACCATTGCCGATTGGACAGTCAGACAGCGTCTTCTGGCTGTTCCTGGTGTTGCCAAGGTGGCCGTGTTCGGCGGTGAAGTGAGGCAATTCCAAATTCAGGTGCAGCCCGACCGGCTGGTTAAATACAACCTCTCCATTGAAGATGTGTTGGTTGCGGCACGCCGGGCCACAGGCGTCCTCGGAGCGGGCTTCATTGAGAATGACAATCAGAGAGTCGTTATTCAAACCGAAGGGCAATCCCTCACCTCCGATCAACTTGCCAAGACTGTCGTGGTGCACCGGAACGGCGCCAGCGTCACGTTAGGGGACACGGCCAGAGTTGTCGAGGCGCCCGAACCACCAATTGGAGGCGGTGCGATTATGGGACGTCCCGGCGTGATCCTGGATGTCTCTGCCCAGTACGGAGCGAACACTTCGGAGGTAACGCAGGCGGTTGAACAGGCGCTGGATGGGCTTCGGACCACGCTCAGTGCGCAGGGTGTTGTTCTTCACCCTGGCCTTTTCCGTCCTGCAAACTTTATTCAGACTTCAATTGGGAATGTGAAATCGTCTTTATTCGTAGGGGCCGTGCTGGTTGTCGTCGTCTTATTCCTGTTTTTGTTCAACTTGCGCACGGCGGCGATCTCTTTCACAGCGATCCCCTTGTCATTGCTGGCGGCAGTGACTGTCCTAGAGTACCTCGGCATTAGTCTCAACACTATGACCCTGGGGGGGTTGGCCATTGCGGTTGGGATGGTGGTGGATGATGCCATCATCGATGTGGAAAATATCCTCAGGCGCCTGAGAGAGAACCGTTACCTGGAAAATCCTCGGTCGGCTTCTCAGGTCGTCCTGGCCGCCTCACTTGAGGTGCGAAGCGCCGTGGTTTACGCGACGATCGCTGTGGCGCTGGTTTTTATTCCCGTCTTGACCATTTCTGGACTGGCAGGACGGCTATTCGCGCCGCTCGGTATTGCCTATATTTTAGCTACCCTTGCTTCCCTGCTCATGGCCTTGACGGTGACACCCGCCTTCTGCCTCGTGCTTCTGGGGCGAAACAATTTGCCGGAGCAGGAACCGCCGATTGTATGGTGGTTGAAAGAAAGATACCGATCCCTACTGGTTCAGGTTGAGCGGAATTCTCGGACGGTCATCGGTATAGTGCTGCTTTTTACCGTAGCCGTGTTGGCCGCGATCCCCTTCTTCGGGGGCGGATTCCTGCCGGAGCTTCGAGAAGGGCATTTCATCACCCACATGTCAGCCGTTCCCGGAACTTCGGTGCATGAATCGTTGCGCCTAGGACGCCAGGTAACCCTTGAACTTCTGAAGATCCCTTACATCCGCTCCGTCGCTCAAAGGGTAGGCCGGGCGGAAAAGGGGGATGACGTCTATGGCACTCATTACAGCGAATTTGAGGTGGACCTGAAACCACTGGAAGGCAAGCAGGCTGAATTCGCACAGTCAGAGATCCGCAACGCGCTGGCACAGTTCCCTGGTGTCAACTTCGCTGTTAAGACCTTCTTGACAGAAAGGGTCGAAGAAACCCTCTCCGGCTATACGGCTTCAGTTGTCATCAACATCTTCGGCAACGACCTCGATGTGCTGGACAGCAAGGCTCAAGAGGTTGCCAGGGTTTTGGGGAGAGTTTCAGGGGCCACTGATGTTCAGGTCCAATCCCCACCCGGAACCCCACAGCTGGTAGTTCGGCTCCGAAAAGATGAACTTGCCCGCTGGGGTTTTAACCCGGTTGAAGTTCTTGATGCTATACGCACCGCTTACGAGGGTAACGTGGTCGGCCAAATCTACGACGGAAACCGGATATTCGATGTCTCGGTCATCCTTGATCCCCGGGTTCGGAGAGCTGTTACGGACGTTGGGGCATTGCCCCTTCGTAATTTAACGGGGAGCTATGTCCACCTGGGGCAGCTTGCTGATGTCTATGAAACCTCTGGACGCTATGTGGTCCTCCACCAGGGAGCCAGGCGGGTCCAGACAGTGACCTGCAACGTTGCAGGGCGTGACATCAACTCTTTTGTTAATGAGGCGAAAAAACAGATTCCCTCCACTGTCTCTTTCCCTCCGGGAACTTACGCTGAATTTGGTGGTGCTGCCGCAGCCCAGGCCCGATCAAAACGGGACTTGCTAGTCCATTCTCTCCTGGCAGGCGTCGGGATTATTTTGCTATTGTCCATCGTCATGGGCAACTTTCGTAACTTGCTTTTGGTTTTGTTGAACCTCCCTCTTGCGCTAGTGGGCGGTGTGCTCGCAGTTTTCGCTTCGGGCGGCGGGCTCTCTCTGGGTTCCCTGGTTGGTTTTGTGACCCTCTTCGGCATCACTTTGCGTAATTCCATCATGATGGTCTCACACTACGAACATTTGGTGTCGGTGGGGGGAATGATCTGGGGCATAGAAGCTGCCATTCGCGGCGCATCGGAACGGCTCGCGCCAATCCTTATGACCTCATTGGTCACCGCCTTGGGCCTGCTGCCGTTGGCTATTGGTAGCGGCACGCCAGGTCGTGAAATCGAAGGCCCGATGGCGATTGTGATTCTTGGAGGTCTCGTGACATCGACTGCTCTTAACCTTCTTGTATTACCGGCTCTCGCACTCCGATACGGTAGGTTTGCGAAAGAGACTCACGAAATTTAGGGCACTTGGTCCATTGCATGAGAAAAATTCAAATAACGGATTCAAGTCCCATGAACCAAAACAACGCCACATTGTTGTTCACATCACGCTACTGGCATCTCGCTATTCTTGCTCTGTCCGGCTTCGTAACGTCATTCGGCGCGCATATCGTTGCCACCAACTTGCCGGCCTATGCTGAGGTCGTCGGAGTTGGCGCTTTCACGATCGGACTGCTCATTGCGGTCTACGATTTTGCAGAACTGTTTGCCAAGCCGATGGCCGGTTTCGTTGCCGACAAGCGCGGAATGAGAGGCACCCTCATCGCAGGTCTTTTCATTTTCATTTTTGGTTCCCTCCTTTTCCTTGCGATCAACCCAAGGCTGCTACTCCTAGTTAGGTTTGTTCAGGGACTCGGTGCAGCGGCGCTTTCGACGGTGTCAATTACGCTCGTGGCCCAATATTTCTCGGAAGGCAGAGGCAAGGCCTTCGGTATCTACAACGCGATCAAGGGAGGAGGCTATGTCATTGCTCCTGCCTTCGGCGGATTTCTCGTTCACGGCTACGGCTTCACAGCGATATTTGTGGTCTCGGCCGGAGTTGGTGTCCTCGCGTTGGTGCTCAGTCTTTTTCTGCCCCGTGATCAACAAAAGGCACAAGACTTGAAGAACGACGAGGATGACGAAATCACGCTCAAACAATTTTTTCTGATCTTGAAGGAGCCGCGTTTGCTTCCGGTCTATGCCGTAATTGTCATCAACATGTTCATGGTCGGCATACTCTTTGGTTTTCTCCCTGTTTACCTCTATTCGATTGGATACACACCGCTTGAATCCGGAACCGTGGTAAGCGTCGGCACGCTTAGTTACCTGCTTGTCCAGCCGTTTGCGGGCTATCTAGCTGACAAAGTTGAAATACAAACTACTGTGCTTGCGGGTCTCCTGCTTTCCTCGCTCGCGATCATTTTAACAACGTTTACATCAGACGTTGCGCTCATCGCTGTTGTGATCCTTGCGGGCCTTGGGATTGGTACAGTCTGGACCAATAGCGACGCGCTCGTCAGCACGCTAGTGGATAAGAGTCGGTTGGGCACAGGCATGGGAGCAGCGCAATCCTTCAAGGAATTTGGCGACATGACGGGGCCTCTTCTGATCGGACTCGTTACACAGTTTTACGGTGTGCACGTGGGCTTCGTCATGTGCGGTCTGCTCGCCCTGATTTTTCTGTTTGTCCTTGCCCGATCCCGACTCTCGGGCCACGCCATCCGGCATTACGATGCTCGACCATCTAATTAATCTTATTAGTCGACTGGGGCATTGGGGCTACCTAGTCATCTTCCTTGCCGTCACTTTAGAGTCCGCGGCTTTTCTTGGCTTTCTGGTGCCTGGCGAGACCTTCGTGCTGTTCGGCGGGTTTCTGGCCGCGCAGGGGACGATAGATTGGGGCGACCTGATGGTACTAGTCTGCATCGGAGCGATCCTCGGTGACAGCATCGGCTACGAGATGGGGCGGCACCTCGGCCGCAAGCGGCTCCTGCGTTTCAGCTGGTTCGGGCTCCGCCAGAAGCACCTGGAGCAGGTGGAGGAGTTTTTCCGCCGCCACGGGGGCAAGGCCGTCTTCTTCGGCCGCTTCACGGCGCTCCTGCGGGCACTGACCCCGTTCGTGGCCGGCTCCTCGGGGATGCACTACCCCCGCTTCTTCCTCTACAACGCCGCTGGCGGGGTCGTCTGGGGTTCCGGTTTCGTACTGCTCGGCTACTTCGTCGGCGCCAGTTGGCAGGTTGCCGAGCGCTGGATCGGCCGTGCCAGCGCAATCGTGGGTGGCGCCTTACTGCTTATATTGGGGCTGGTCTGGCTCTGGCGCTGGCTAGTTCGCCACGAGGCTGATCTCAAACGGCACTGGCGAGCTCTCCTTGTACATCCGCGTGTCGTTGCCTTTCGCCACCGATTTGCTCCCCAACTTGAGTTCCTGCGAGCCCGGCTCTCACCCCAGGGCTATTTGGGACTTCATCTTACGGTCGGTGCCCTTGTCCTGATTGGCGCGGCGTGGCTCTTCGGAGGAATCGCGGAAGATGTTGTCCATGGTGATCCTCTCACCATTGTCGACAAACAAGTAGCCATTTGGTTCAACGACCACAGTACACCGGCCCTGAACAAAGCAATGATGATTATCACGTCTCTTGGCTCAACGCCTATCATCAGCGGCATTACGGTGCTAACTTTTTTCCTCTTGCTGTGGCGGCGGTATTGGTATCGGCTCCTAGCCCTTGTCCTAACCATACCTGGTGGCATGCTGCTTAATCTACTTCTAAAAAGCGCATTTGCACGCCAGCGTCCCACCTTCGAAAATCCCATTGTGACTCTCACCAGCTACGGCTTTCCAAGTGGCCACACCATGGCGGCGACGCTGCTTTATGGCGCGCTGGCCGTATTTGTGATTTTGGCAATACAAGCCTGGCGCTGGCGCATGCTGGCGGTCCTTGTAGCCTGGTTGGTAATTCTGCTGGTCGGTTTCAGCCGCATATACTTGGGTACGCACTATCTTAGCGATGTGCTCGCGGCCATTGCGGTGGGCGTCGCCTGGCTCGCACTTTGTCTTACCGCCGTTGATACGCTGCGCCGCCGTCGTCTTGCTCTCCAAAGTGCGGAGTCCAAAAAGTGAATCCTCTGTTCGCCACCTAGATCGCAAGGGCTGGATTGAAGGGTGGGAGCCCCGGATCAAGGCAGATGAGTTCATCCACGGGCTCGGGATTGGGGAGGCTTACATGCGGTATAACGGAAGACCGGCCAAGGTGAAACTCATCCGCGCCGATATCAATCTTCCCGAAGATTTCGACCTATCTGAAGATCTTCCTCGCTTCAGCCAGGGAAATGAGCCACCGCTCAATCTTACTGAGAAGGTAAACCGGATCGTGATGAGCAGAATGAATGAGGCAAAAAAGAGCAGGCCAAAGGAGCGTGCCGAGACCACCTCTCAAGTTGGCAAACCCAAGCGAAAGAACCAAAAAGGAAAGACTCAGTCTCCCCACGGGGATCTCAAGGACGGTACCTCAACAATAACATCCCAAGACAAAGTCCCGGAGATTGTCAGCCAGCCCTCGGATCATAAGGACTGCACGCAGAGAGCTCCAAATACACCCGCGCCTCAACTGCCACCAACCCACGTGGATAGTGGGGAAGAGCCTGCCTCTAGAACTAGCCTGCGAAGGCGGGAGAAGCTTGAGTGGTATGGCACATGGGAAGACGACTAACTCAAGGACGATATGTTTTTATCCGGCGGCGACCAGCATAAAAGGGCAGACATCTAAAAGACAGAACCGCCCCCTTGGTCCTTGCAGATTGAGTTGATGGAGAAATCAGTTCAATTACACGTTAACAATCAGGATCAGTTGCGATCCGGCAGCTGAATCCTGCTGCTAGGCATTGGGCCTTCCGGCCGCATCGTAAATCATGTTCTCACAAGACGCTGTATCTCAAGTACCTGGTCCTCGCAAAGCGTAAAAGGAGGTTTTGGGTTCGCATGGGCCGCCACTGCATTTCTCACGGTCTTTCAAATGCCCGTAGATCGCCGATGCCGATAGATAGATTCCTCGCTGTTGCAATACTCCTTGGATGCGCCGGTGGCGATACTGTGGATTTTGCTCCTTGACCGCATCGATGAGTTTTCGTTCCTCGGTGGTGATCTCGTATGAACTCGATCGACTGGTGGTTTTATCACTCGCGTTTTTCTTCCACCGGTAATAACTCGACCGCGCCACTCCCACGTTCCCCAGCACTTTCCCCACCGTGCGCCCTTGCTCTCGGTGCGACGCCACCCATGCGATCACCGCCTGTTTCTGTTGTGCCATCAGCCGCCCGCCCCCGACCCATCAATCCAAGTTCATCTCTTTTTTTAACTCGCCGATCAAAAGCGCTTGGTTGAGCAACGCTTCTTTGCGCTTGCGGTTCTTGGCTTCCTATCCTTTCAAAATCTCGGACTTTGCTCCGGGGTAAATATCCGCCGTACCTTGTTCGCCACCTCTCGCTCCGCTGCCATGTCGTTCTTTACTCCTTCGAACGACTCACTTTCTACCTCGTTTCTGTGCCATTCGTAAAAAAACAGGTCACAGCGCACGGTGGCCAAGGATAATACGGTGAGTTTTGACAGGGCGGTCTTTCAAATCCCAAAACGCTCCCCTTACTGTTCTTATGCCGGCAAAAGAGTCGATGCCCATATACTGCTGGACGGCTCTGTGGTGTTTTTCTACCAGGAAGAGAAAATCGCTAACTTCGATTCCAAAAAAGGGCGCACACAATTGGCCTATATCGAACGAACGGCAAGCGAGGTCTCTACCTATGGACCCAAAACCACGTCTCCAAAAATTCTCCATGAACTATCACCCTGACATAATCACTTTGCCGTTGACCTGACATATTGACGTTGCCACCAAACCCAAGGACGTTGGCCTTGACAGCTTTTGGTTTTTTTATTATACAAAACTACAGTTTCATAAAACGAAACTCATCTAGACCGGTGAAAGGAAGGGACACATGCGAGTCCTCAATAAGGCTGTCCGAATCGTTGATCTTCTGGCCCCTTCGCGCCGGGGACTCCGGCTCCAAGAGGTGGCCGATAGCCTGCGGTTAAACAAGGCGACGGCGCTTAGGATTCTCCGCGCGTTAGAAGGTCATTACCTAGCAAGAAGAGACCGTCAGGGCCGCTATTTTATCGGCAATCGCATCCTCTGGTGGGAGGCCTATCAACGCCAGAATTTAGACTTTCTCGCTATGGTTCGCTCCACTTTGGAGAGACTGCGGGAGTTAACGTCCGAGACCGCGACCTTTTCTGTTTCGATGTCCGATCGAATGGTTGTCGTCGATCAAGCCATGAGTTTTCAGGTGACCAGCAGTCGATTCGGCCTCGGGACCACCGCGCCGCTGACTTTAGGGGCAAGTGGAAAAGTCATGTTGGCTCACATGGATCGTAAGGCGCGAGAGAAGGTTCTGAAGGAGGGGGCTTCGAACGGTTCCAAGAGGCCGGGGCCGCAGGAGAGGAAAAGATTGGAAACGGAGCTGGAGCAGTGCCGAAAGCGCGGTGTGGCGGTGACGCGCGGAGAAAGAGACTCCAATACGACCTCTATCGCTGCTCCCATCCTCGGTCCAGCAGGTGAGGTTCTGGGCGTGATTTCGGTCAATGGCCCTTCGGAGCGCCTGGCTTCTTCTCGGGTGAAAGAGATCGCACCGCTGCTTCTCGATGAGCTCGCGCGCTTGACGGCGCAACTCGATCAGGTTTTGACTAAAGCGATCCTTCCACCCGACGGGAAACTCTTGAAACGTCAGATCCGTACGGGCTTCGAATACAAAGTAGCCTAAAGCAGCAGCCGTATGATGAGTTAACTCAACGTTGAAAGGAGTCCTTATGGAAGTCATTAAAGCTGTTTTTAGCGAGACGAAAGGCATTCCCCCGAGCGGCCTGTGCGTAGGGGTGCACCGGGCCGGGGCGATTCAAAAAAAGATGGTCGAGAAATACGGCGAAGGGCTGGCGGTATGGTCGTTAAGGCCCGATCAGGACTTTGTGGCATTTAAGAAAGAGGGCCTCGGGGAGAAAGGCATCCGGGCCACCAATGACATGGAATCGATTCGGGAAGAGAAGCTCATCTACGGGGTGCGCGGGGCGCCACCACAAATTCGACAAAAGGCGCGCGAGCAGGGGCTGGAGCTGTTGGCGGATACAACCTGTCCTTTTGTCACGCAGCAGGAGGAAGCGGAATTGGAGCTGTTGGATCAGGGATGCCATTTGGTCGTGCTCAGTAGCCGCACTCATCACGGGATTCCACGACTACAAGGAATCGCGAAGGAGAAAGGGCGGGAGGTTTTCATCGTGGAAACCGAGGACGATGTGGACCAAATTCGCCTCACCCGCTTCGAGCCGGTTGGAGTGATTGTGCAAACGACCTTTTGGATCGAGAGCTACAAGAAAATCATGGCCCGGATTCTGGATCGCTTCGCCAATGTGCGTGTAAAAAACACCGCGTGCATCGACTCGCTACAACGTCTCCCGGAAGTCGAGAAGCTCGCCAAGCAAGTCGATGTGATCATCATCTTCGGCTGGACGGAAGGAATGACGACACGGATGGTCGAAGTCGCTCACGCTTTCAATGCGGACGTGCACAAAATCGAAAAAGTGGATGATCTCAAACTCGAGTGGATTCGGGGAAAAGAGAAGGTGGGAATTATCGGCGCGAATGAAACCCCGGATTGGATGATCAATGAAGCGATCGACCGCATCAAAAGCATGGCGGCCTAAGCTATGCCCAAAGTGACCTTCATGCCGGCCGGACAGTCTTTCGAAGTCGCGGCGGGGACGACGATCCTTGTTTCAGCCATCCAAAACGGCTTGCAGCTTCGACACGACTGCACGGAAGCGATCTGTGGCACGGATCGGGTGAAGATCCTTTCCGGTAAAGAACACCTGAGCGAAAAGACAGAAAATGAGGAGTTGACACTTGAGATGATGAAAGCCGGACCGGACGACCGGTTGGGGTGCGTTGCTCGGATTTTGGGCGATGTTACTGTCGAACTATTCGACTGAGTAAAATTTTAGGGAGGTGGCGGCACCAATCCCCAAGAAGTTCATTGTGTCAGTTAAGAAAGCCGTGGCACGTGATTGAAGGATAGAATCGCTCGCCGAGGCTTAGGCGGCGATTAGATCTACCAAAGGAGTTGTCCTATGATCGAGCTTTATCATATGGTGGATCCCCGTCGCGCCGGAACTAGCACCGAAGTACGGGAAATACGTGAATCAATTTGATAGCATTTTTAAGAAGTAGAATTTCCGCAGAAAGTAGATGGAGAAAAAGGTGAGACTGGCACGCGCATCATCTAGTCATCCGGTTCCCTGAGCGGCAGCTGGTTATCCCCAAGGAGCCTATCATGCGTGAACGTGAGCGTGAGATCCAAACCCACCACGACATCCAGATGGAGCGGCGCGCCGCCGATGTCGAGGAGTGGAACCGGAATCGAAAAGTGATGGGTTACGCCGGGCATCTGCGGATGTCCTATGCGCCGCTCCGGAACGCCAGCTACGGCACTCTTATCGGTGTGGGTGGCCAGGCGCCCTCCCGCGTCATCAACACTCGCATCATAGAGATAGCGTCTGGCCAGCGCACCAGTACGCACCGCCACGTCCACACCGCTGAGCTGTTCGTCCTCGAAGGCGAGGGATACACAGTCGTCAACAACCGCAAGTTCACTTGGAGCAAATGGGACGCTTTCTATCTCCCTACCAACGCTTGGCACTATACGATGAACACGGGCAGCACCACAGCCAGGTTCGTCAGTATCAGCGACGCGCCCCTCTTCCAGCTCTTCAACATGAACCATATCGAGGATATTGGCCAGAGCGAGCCGCCCGGCCCCTTTTATCCGCACACGGACCTGCAGCGACTCGCTAAGTCCCTTGAAGGACACGACCAGGGCGAGTACGAGCGGGTGATCATCGAGGCTGCCAAAAACGAGCAACGCCTCGCGACCGGCACCCTCGTGACCCACTTTAAGGAGCAGACGCTCCTCGTCAATAAGAAGGGAACGAAGAGCACTTTCCTCGTGGATATCACCCAGGGCTACCATGGCACCCAGCTCAGCATGGTGTTGTTCCAGATAGCACCGGGCGGCTGGCAGGCCAAGCACCGCCACGGGGGCGAGGCGGTGCTCTATGCGGTGGACGGCAGGGGCTACACAGTCATCGACGGCGAGCGCTACGACTGGAACACCGGAGATGCGACCCTTGTGTCGAAATGGTGCTGGCACCAGCACTTCAACGCGGACCCCGACAAAGTGGCAGTGATCATCCGGATGCATATGTGGGAGAGCCAGTACAAACTGATGAGCTTCTGCCTGAGCCCGTTACCCATGTACGAAGCACCTGCTCGCCTGGACGGCAGCGACCCTTCATTGTGGGAGCGCCACAAAATCGAAGCCTGAAGCAAACGGCACGCGCGAGGGCCTTCGGTGTCCCCTGTCGAATCCCCTCATGCCTCCCGTTGTCCAGCCTTATCGCGATTGAAAGGAGCCCCAGTGAGAGATAGCGACGTAAATTTATACCGTGAATCCCGCCTGAGGGAGGAGTTCGGCACCTTTTTGGGCGAGCCTGGCCCGGACGGCACCGCGGTAACGACGCACGACATTGTCGGTGAGACGTACCGTCGGGTGCTGGCGGAGACGACCGCCATTGTAGCCCATCAGTGGCGGAACGAGATAGCTCGCAGCGTTCTCAAGGGCTTCCTCTTCTATGGAGGTGTTGGGATGGGGAAGACAACGATGGGGCGGCGCTTGGCCTATGAGTTGAGCCGGATCTTCGGCGGAAATGTCGTGGCCCATGAGCATGAGCGGCGCCCTGAAGGGGGGGATCTGGGGCTGGCCTCCAAGTCGGTGCACCTTCATAATCATGGTGACGGCCTGGGGCACGAGCGCCCGGCCGGGGATGATGTGGTGCTCGTAATTGTGGACGGCGCGGACATCGCCCGGGGTCGGTATGGAGACAGCGAAGAGCAACTCCAGAAGCTGTTCCGGTTCGCCCGGGAGGGGGAATTCCATGGCCACCGCCACGAGGACGACCCCGTTCGCCGCACGGTTTTGCTGTTCGACGACGTGGAAAGCTTATTTCTCACCCGCAGCTCCGGCGGTGCGAAGGAGTGGCACTTTAGCCAGAACAGCGTCTTCTTTCATGCAATCGACGAGCTGGATACAGCTCACACAGCGGTCATGCTCACGACCAACCGCGTTGACTTAGTCGACGAGGCCATCATCGACCGCTTTCTCCCCTATGAATTCGAGGTTTTGGCACCCCAGGTGTTGGAGGAGGTGGCACGCCATCGTGCCATGCTTCAGCAGCTCGATGAGGCGCACCTCGCACCGGTCCTCGCGGCCATCAGGGACCCGGTACACCCTATTAAAAGCATCCGGCAAGTGGAGCGCATGGTGGCCCGCGCCTATGTCGTCAGCATCGTTGGCATCTCCGCCGCGCACCTTCCCACCGCGAGGGACGAGAGCGCCACTCGCGTGGGGGGATAACGTGTCAGACTTTGATAATTTGATATTGCCAGGCTATGTGATAGCGAGAACCCAGTCTGGTTACGGCGTAGAGGTAAGACTTCTGCGTCGCCGGAGAGAAGTTCCGTAGCTTCATCTCTTCAAGCATTCTGTCACGTAAGATTCCCATATATGCCTCCTTGAGTGAAATTGGTGTACGGATGCTATCACTGCACTCAGGGAGACAGTCAAAGGAAGGATGAGTAACGAAGTAAAGGCGGGAAAATCACCGGAAGCAGATTGACCCGACCGGCCTAACCACCACCGCGAAGCGGTTTAGTCCAACGACGCCTCAGTCCAGTCCCATAGGTCAGTGGAAAGATGGTGAGATGGGTTTTCGTGAATATAAGGCCTATCCTGTAACGAAGTTGGCTCTAAAGTCACCCAAGTGATGTGAAACGTGTCCGTAGCGCACATACTGTTACAGATTCCTCCTTTTTAGTCACTCCACGAGTTCCCTGGTCCGCCGGCAGAAGGACTTTCCGCCTGCAGAATTTTTTTCCGCCGACGATAAACCTGATATCGCGGGCAGAAAATAATGATGCCTGCATAAGTTTACGATTCTCGCAAAGGGTCAGTTTGTAACAAATTGCTATTATATATATAGAGCGTTCGCTGGGCTTCTCACCTGCAGGGGTCGGAACCCGACTTTGGTAGCTCCTCCCTTTGAGCACCTCCCCC
>Ga0209824_10000258_pt1 | contig 35927 bp, 33 predicted proteins | sample VDWuncwatermetaG_FD_184124 | JGI IMG/M metagenome (GOLD analysis project Ga0209824, IMG submission 184124) | Wastewater microbial communities from Netherlands to study Microbial Dark Matter (Phase II) - VDW unchlorinated drinking water (SPAdes)... ...
TCCCATGATCAGCATGCGCAGCGGCTTCACATTGCTGTTGCGATGGGGAGCGAGCTGCTGGGAGAGCCGGGGGATCTTGGCAGCGTCACCCGCACTTTTACACGACAGGGCCACAGCCGAGACGCCTCTTGTTGGTTCAACCGTTCGAGCCAGACCTTTGTGACCGCCGGGTCGGCAAGATCGGCCTTGTTGAGGACTTTCAGGCACGGGCGCTGCCGGGGCAGACGCAGCTCTTCGATCAATGGATTTGAACTGGCCTGGGGGGCACGCGCATCCAGCACCTCGACAATGACATCGATCACTTCCATCGTCTTGGCCGCTTCTTTGCGCGCGGCATTCATGTGACCGGGAAACCACTGTATCGACATAATTGGGCATCTTTCTGGTCAAGAAGACAGACTGACAGCGTCGCAGAGAGGGACAAGAGACGTCAAGCACAGGCTCTGCGCGTACAGGCATTCACCATGAGGTCGAGAGGTACGAGTAGCTCTAAAAATCAGGCCCCGATAGTAGGAAACAGCGATTTGAGCTGCATGGCCAGGCCCATGTCTCCGCTCACGTGCAAGCGGCCGGTCATCACCCTGGCTGGAACATTGAGCGTGCCGTTGAGCAGCTTCTGACAGTCCTCCCCCGCCATGGAGATCGTCACCTGGGAATCTACACCCCTGACTGCACCGTACAGGCCTCATCACTGGAAACATTCGCCGATAGTGGTGGGTTTCATGACTGGATCAAAGGGAGTGTGGAGGTCAAGGCAATGTCTCAGGCCGGGCTTCGTCACGAAGCTTTCGAATAATTCGCTCCAGTTGCCGACGATGAACCCAATGGTGAATGGCCGCTAAGCAATGCCAGTCGTGAGCCGTCATGGGACCGAACCAGGGATGCGGATGGCGCACTCGGCCACCGAGTGTACCGAGGCGAGTGACCGTTGACTCGTACCCGTCCACCGCGTTGAGGAACCGGCCGATCGTCTCGGGACCGCTCTGCGGGCTCGGCTTCACATCCTGAATGCGAACCTCTTGACTAAAGAGACGATCGTCGGTCAGAGCGTGAACAATCTGCGTCATCCCTTCGTCAACAATCCGCAGATGATCGAGCACCATGAACACCGACCAATAGCGGCTGCTGTCCTCGATACCCACGATTCGGTCGATCAACACCGGGCCAGCAGCGTGAGCAGCAGAAACCTTGCCGGCCAATGCCACAATTTTCCTCGCTTCAAACTTGAACCATCTGAGACCAGCACTCAACGAAATTAGCACGCAAGCACAGCGAAACATGATCCGAAGCCAGACCAATTCAAAGGCCGGCAACCCGGCACCGGGTGATTCGAGTTGCGGTTGCACGGTCGGCCCTAACGACATGGTGGCACCTCCTCCGTTGAAGAAACTTTCTGGAGTCTTTCCCGAATACGATATGCACCCGTTTAAAGACCTTGGAGGCGCAGAGTGTAATTGCTTATCAGCTCTCCAGCGAACACCCATCGAGACTGGAATGCTACCTGACTGAAAGACGAACGAGCTTAACCCTGGTACTGAAGGCGCTAAAAAGCGGGGGGGCGTTACGGCTAAGAGCGTTTCAGGTCAACCCGAGAATGTCCTGGCACTGTGTGGGTAAATATGGGCCCACCTTCATGCGGTGAGCCCGTAGGAGTGGAGTGACGTAAACTTCTAGTTCTTACAGGCCGCTATGCGTGCACTTTCTGGTGATCGTCCCTGCGTCTGCGGAGGTTCGATCCAATACGAGTACGCTCGCGCTCATACCCCATGGCGGTAAAATACAACGCGCGATCGAAGAACTGGGCGAGGATGTGCATCAGTTCCAGCTCTCCCTGCAATTGCATGGGAGTATCAGAAAACCCTTCGCGCTGGACGAAGGCGGTCATGTGTTCTCTCGTGGCGGTGATGGCCCAGAGGAAGTGGCTATAGGCAACTCCTTGTGCGGCACGGCGGGCACCTAACTCTGTATAGCGCTGCTCGATCTCAGCCTCGGTCAGGTCCATCAACCAGTTATTCAAGTTTTGGTAGATCTCACGGGTGCGGGCTTGGAGTTCCTCCGCCGGGACTTTGCGGAGATCACTACAGCGGGGAGAGTTCCACACTTTCTCGCTGAGCTCCCGAGCAAGCTGTTCGGAGTTTTTCTCGATCAGTTTCACCAAACGGCCAGCCAGCATAGCGCACCTCCATAATGAGTGGTTATGTAGGGAAATGCATGGGGTCTCCTCATCGCCATTGAGACATTACTTGAATGGTAGCACCAACGTCAATGACACCTTTGTCGGGGCTGGTAGGTACCGTGCTTCTACCTCGCTAGACAGGAGCATACTGTCCGAGGAGAACGCCACCATTGACCGACTCCACCGCCTCTCTCACCGATCGAAGGATGTCCTCATCTCAGGTTAGACAATTGGACACCTGTCGCCTTGAACTTACCCCACCCATTTGCTATTCTTCGCTCGCCTTTCATAGTCGATGGATCTCTTCTACATCACACACGATTTCAAGGAGTATTCACATGGCCGGCATCAAGCGGGCGTTGATCAGTGTTTCAGATAAGAACGGAGTCATCGATATGGCGAAGGGGCTCTCCGCGCTTGGCGCAGAGATTCTGTCCACCGGGGGAACGGCCAAAGCGTTGCGCGATGCCGGCGTGAAGGTCACGGACGTCGCGGCCTATACGGGATCGCCGGAGATTCTCGATGGTCGGGTGAAAACGTTGCACCCCAAGATTCATGGCGGCTTACTGGGACGCCGGTCGCTTCCAGCGCATGTCGAGCAGATGACTCAACATGGGATCGGTCCCATCGATGTCGTGGTGGTCAACCTCTACCCCTTTGAAGCCACGATCGCCAAACCCGATTGCCGTTTCGAGGATGCCATTGAGAATATCGATATTGGCGGCCCGTCTATGCTGCGGTCGGCCGCCAAGAATCATGACGATGTGCTCGTTGTCGTCGATCCTGCCGATTACACACGTGTGCTGGAGGCGGTGAACGGCAATACAGTGACCCCGGCGCTGCGTCGTGAGTTAGCCATGAAGGTGTTCCAGCATACATCACGCTATGACGGATTGATCGCCGGCTACCTGGAGAAACACGCTCAGGCCAAAGAGATCAAGTTCCCGAAAGTGTTGTCGCTTCAGTTTGAGTTGGCTGAGTCCCTCCGCTACGGAGAAAACCCTCACCAGCAGGGCGCGTTCTATCGAGAATTGGACAGTAAGGAGCCATCTGTTTCTCGTGGGAAGATCTTGCACGGCAAGGCCATGTCCTACAATAACTTCCTCGATGCGAATTCCGCCCTCGAGTTGGTGAAGGAGTATGACGAAACGGCGGTCGCAATCATCAAGCACAATAATCCCTGTGGGGTGGCGCTCGGTGAGACGCCGGTGGAGGCGTACGTCAAGGCGAGAGAGACGGATCCCGTGTCTGCCTTCGGCGGAGTGATTGCCTTCAACCGGCCGGTGGATTTGGCGGCTGCCAAGGAAATCACGTCCACGTTTGTTGAGGTCGTGATTGCTCCAGGATTTATTGAAGATGCCTTGGCTGAGTTGAAGAGGAAGAAGGATTTACGTCTATTAGACGTGGGCCCCTTGACGAAAGTGACGCAGGAAGGGTTCGACCTGAAAAAACTGGTCGGCGGGCTCATCGTCCAAGATCGAGACCTCGGTGTCTTACCGGATCTTCGGACGCTTGCCGTGCCGACCATCCGTAAACCGACGAACGAAGAATATGCCGCGTGTGCGTTTGCATGGAAAGTCTGCAAACACGTCAAATCCAACGCCATCATCTATGCCAAGCCTGGCCAGACCGTCGGCATCGGGGCAGGACAGATGAGTCGTGTGGATTCCGTGAAATTGGCGGCCATGAAAGCGCAAATGCCTGTCAAAGGCTGTGTCATGGCCTCCGACGCGTTCTTTCCATTCCGCGATGGCCTTGATGCTGCCGCCGAAGTTGGGATCACAGCCATCATTCAACCAGGCGGATCGATCCGAGATCCGGAAGTCGTCAAAGCCGCGGATGAACATGGAATGGCGATGATTCTCACCGGAATGCGGCATTTTAGACATTGATAACAATCGTGAGCCGTGATGAGTGAGCAGTGCTGGGTGAGGAGTTGACTCGTCGCCTGTTGTCGCGACTATCTACCCGCACCGTCTTCCCTCCGAACTCGTTACTGCGGATCTGACATGAAAATTCTCGTTGTCGGCAGTGGTGGACGTGAGCATGCGATGGTGTGGAAACTCGCGCAGAGTCCACGCCAGCCAGTTTTGTACTGTGCTCCCGGTAATGCGGGGATTGCATTATTGGCGAACTGCATCCCGATTAAATCGGACGATATTACCGGCCTGAAGAACTTCGCGCTCCAAGAAAAGATTGATGTGACAGTGATCGGGCCCGAAGCGCCGCTCGCGCTGGGCATCGTGGACGAATTCCGCAAAGCTCGGCTCAAAGTGTTTGGACCAACCAGGAACGCCGCCCGCTTGGAAGCTAGTAAGGTGTTCTCGAAGGAAGTCATGGCACAAGCCAAGATCCGGACGGCCCATGCCAAGAGTTTCGAAAAGATCAAGGATGCACTCGCCTATATTGAGCAGCAGACATTACCGGTCGTAATTAAAGCGGATGGGCTGGCTCAAGGAAAAGGCGTCATCATTGCGACTAGTCAAAACCAGGCAAAACAGGCAATCATTGATTCAATGGAGAAGGCCGTGTTCGGCCAAGCCGGCAAACAGGTGCTGATCGAACAGTTTCTTGACGGCGAGGAGCTGACAATCATGGCGTTTACCGATGGCAAGACCGTGGTGCCAATGCCACCAGCGCAGGATCATAAACGGGTTGGCGATGGAGACACCGGCTTGAATACCGGTGGGATGGGCGCCTATTGCCCGGCCCCACTGGGAACGACCGAGATCCAAGATCAAGTCCGTCGTGAGGTCTTGCAGCCGATGGTCGACGCCATGGCGCGGCTTGGTTCGCCGTTTCAAGGCGTGCTGTATGCCGGACTCATGATGATGGACGGGACACCATACGTACTCGAATTTAACGCTCGTATGGGCGATCCAGAAACTCAAGTCGTGTTGCCCTTGATGAAGAATGACTTCGTCGATGTTCTTGAAGCGGTGATAGAACATCGCCTTGACCAACTTCCTGTTGAGTGGCACTCGGACGCGACGGTCTGCGTGGTCATGGCATCGGGAGGCTACCCTGGTACCTATCAGCAGGGAATACCGCTCTCTGGACTCCCCACGGCGACAACCTTATCGGACTCCTCCATGGTCTTTCATGCAGGAACAGTCCAGAGGGGAGAGGAGATCGTGACAGCAGGCGGTCGCGTCCTCGGCGTACTCGGTCGAGGGCGAACGTTATTGGAGGCACAAGGCGAGGCCTATCGAGTCGTAAAGACGATCTCATTTAAGGGTTGTCACTTCCGAACGGACATCGCACGCCGTGCTCTGAAGACATAAACCGGGACAGGCACTCTCCTCAAATAACACATTCAGCAAAGACGTCGACTCACCCCGAGCACACCTTCGCGCTACTGACATAGAGCTACCTGGATCTGCCTAACAAAGTAGATCTAGATCCGAACACCCAGGGCCGATCTTCTTCTTGGCCGAGTCGTGCGATCTGTTACAATATCTTCCCACAGCGGTCAGTGCTGAACATGCGAGGGACTCAACATGTCTACACCAGCACCTAGTAATGATAGATTATGTCTGATGAAAGGGGAACGGCCATGACACGCCACGTGATGCGGGTACTCAGTACGGTCGTTGGTTTCGGCTTCGCCCTTGGCCTTGTGGGATGTGACTATTGGCCGCCAGCCTTACAGGCTGAGATCGAACAATTGCGGTCGGAGGCTCAAACCTTGACCATGGAGAAAACTCAGCTTCAGGCCCAGCTCACCGACTTGTCTCAGAGCAAACAAGAGCTGCAGGGGCAGCTTGATGAAATGAGCCGCATCAGCCGTGAAAAAACCAGCATGATCACCAGCCTCAAAAATCAACTGGATGCGACCCGCGCGAGGGCATTGAAGGCGATGGCTCCGAAGACACCACCTCATAAAAATCAGGCAAAACCAACAGGAAGGACCGCGACCAAACTACCTGCCAAAAGCACCCCGAAGACGTCGACAGGCAAACACCAGACTCCCAAGACAATCGGGGTGCGATAATCGGCCCACGAGCCTATTTTGAAGAGGAGGGCGTCGCCGTACTCGGTGTAGATGTTGATGAACTGCTCGACGCCGCAGTCGACGTCACTGTAGAAGAAGAAGAGGCAGAGCTTGACGGAGCAGCTGCGGCCGGCTCCTTCTTTTCACCAGTATTATTTTCCCCAGTATTCTTTTCTCCAGCACTCTTTTCTCCTGAACTTGTCCTACCGGTTTCGCTACCCGTGCTGGATGGAGGTTTGAGCTTGTCGGAGTAGTCAGTGACGTACCAGCCGCTCCCCTTAAACATGATCCCAGGCGATGAAATCAGCCGTCTGATCGCTTTCCCGCACCGTTCACAGGTCGAGAGTGGATCGTCTTTGATGCTCTGCTTCACTTCAAAACGATACGCACAGCCGTCACACTGATATTCATAAATCGGCACCGTTCTCCTCCCTCTTATCGTTGCAGCGACTGTTCGCTCTCACGCCAACTTCGCGAATGCCTTCTCCATTCGCTCAAGTCCTCTGGTGATAGTTGTCATACTGGTTGCATAGGAGAGCCGGAGATGCTCCAGGCTTCCAAAAGGCTCACCTGGAATGACCGCAATTCGCGCGTCATGCAAGAGATACTGCGCCAGGTCATTCGGGGTCTTCAGCACTCCCGAAGGTCCACGCTTCCCCAGCAAGCCTTTCACGTTGGGGAACGCATAGAAGGCCCCACTCGGCATTCGGCATGACACACCGGGAATCTTGTTCAATCCTTCTACGATGGCGGTTCGGCGTCGGGAAAACTCTTCCACCATTATACGAGTAAAGGGCTCCCCAAGACGCAACGCTGCAACGGCAGCCTTTTGCGAAATGGAACACGGATTCGAGGTACTCTGACTCTGGATATTGGCCATCGCGGTCAACAGATCCTTGGGGCCAGCCGCATACCCGATTCGCCACCCTGTCATGGCATAAGACTTTGAGACGCCATTGATAATGACTGTGCGTGCTGCGATCTCTGATCCCAATGAAGCAATGCTGATGTGCCTTGCCCCATCATAGAGCACCTTTTCATAAATCTCATCCGATATCACCAGAAGGTCATGCCGGACCGCTACTGAGGCAATCTGTTCCAGCGTCGCCCGATCATACGTCGCCCCAGTAGGGTTGCATGGGCTGTTCACAATAATGGCTTTGGTTCTCGGCGTAATGAGTCGTTCCAACTCTGGAGCATGAACGGCGTATCCGTCCTCTTCTTTGGTCGGTAACAGAACCGGCGTCGCATCGTTGAGAAGCGCCTGATCTGCATACGAAACCCAGTAGGGGATCGGAATGATGATCTCGTCGCCCGCTTCGAGCAAGGCCTCCGCCAAATTATAGAGCGAGTGCTTTGCCCCGCAGGAGACAAGGATTTGGGACTTCTCATATCGGAGCCCAAGTTCAGCTTTGAGCTTGTCGGCAATCGCTCCCCGCAACTCATCGATCCCGGACGAAGGCGTATATTTCGTAAACCCCTCGCGTATGGCTGCTTCTGCCGCGGCCTTTACCGGCTCCGGCGTGTCGAAATCAGGTTCTCCGGCTGAAAAGTCGATGACATCGAGTCCTTGCGCGGCCATGGCCTTGGCAGTTGCCGCCATGGCCAACGTCGGAGAGGGCGCAATACGACCGACACGTGCTGCCAATTTCATGATTTGAGACTCCGGATACGAGCTTGAAGGCGTCGGGCGATTTCTGGATGAACAAAATCGCTCAAACTGCCCCCGTGCTGTGCCACATCTTTGATGATTGTCGAAGATAAGTAGGAGTATTCTTCGCTCGGCATCAAAAACACCGTCTCCACCGTCTTCGCAAGTTTTCGGTTGATAAGCGCCATCTGAAACTCATGCTCAAAGTCTGAAATGGCGCGCAAGCCGCGGATGATTGCATGGGCGCCTGACCGCTCAACATAGCTGACAAGCAACCCATCGAACGGTGTCACCTCAACCTGTCCGACATCCTTCATGACCAACTGCACCATATCAAGGCGTTCAGCCAAATTGAAGAGCGGATGTTTCGACGGATTTGGAGCAACCGCCACAACCACCTTGTCAAATACGCGGAGGCTTCGGGTGATGATGTCAGCGTGGCCATGTGTAATGGGATCAAACGTGCCTGGATAAATTCCGATTTTCATGCCAGTACAACAGTAGAGGAACGGAAATAGAGGGATAAGGCGGTATCCCCGTAGCGATACCGGCGCAAAAACTGGGTGCATCCCAACGACATGGGCAAGTCGGTTTTCGTAGCATGTTCGATGACTAGCCAGGAATCCATGGCAAACAGATCGTAAGTCCGAGACTCAGCCAATAATGATGGCAGCTCGGATGCCTCCGCATAGGGTGGGTCGGCGAAGACAATATCATAGGGACCGTTCCACTGATTGGGATAGCTGAGAAACTGTTGAACAGTCTGACTCCGCACGGCTATTTCCTCACCGATGTGACACAGCTCCAGGTTTTGGTGTAGTAGTTTTAATGCATCACGGTTCGACTCGACGGAAGTCACGTGTTCTATGCCACGGCTGACAGCTTCGATCCCCACGGCTCCAGTCCCGGCGTAGAGGTCCAAAAAGCGGCCATTCTTCAGCCGATTACCGAGAATTGAAAACAGGGCCTCTCGAACCCGGTCAGAGGTCGGGCGAAGAGCACGTGTTCGCGGCCCGTAGAGTCGACGACCTCGGTGGGTACCAGCGATTACACGCATACCAGAAACATCGTCTACTAAATGTTAGAATCTAACATAGCGTTTTTACAGGGGTCAAGAAATGCGGAATGGAAGGGAGACCATTTGGGTCACAACTGAGTCGGGGAGGAGCACTTAATACTCTTTTGACCGTCTTCTTTCAGAAGACTATAATGCGCTCATTGAGCTTGTTGGTACGTCAAGGGCGAGAGGACCGTCCTGAAGTCCACGTAAGTCCTCATGCGGACCAGACCCCGAGTACGAAACGCTATAATTTACCGAGCCTCGACGGTCTGAGGGGCTCGGGCAGCCAGACTTTTTCTACGGTTGTTGGAGATGGTGCGGTCAATAATGGCTCCACAATTAATGCATTTCCATGCATAGAACACGAGAAAAAAATCGGAGAACCGTTCTAACATCATCATCCCTTTGCACTTTGGACATTCCATGGATCCCTCCCAAGGTGGCGACGTTCACAGCTGGTGGCAAACTTAAGCAAGAGCTGCACCAATTTGTCACATTTAATAATTTCAATTGGTTATGAACTACGTATTTCCCGTAGACGGGTAATTTCGCCTTATTTGGCGGTACAAAAGAGTCCAGGTCGTCATTTTTTTGTCACCTGAGGTCTTCGTGGCACGCAAGGAACCGAGAAAGGGCATTGCGCACTGGCCAAAGACCGAACGTCCCCGTGAACGTCTTCTTGCCAAGGGGCCCGAAGCGTTATCCGATGCCCATCTTCTCGCCATCCTCCTGAGAACTGGCCGACGCGATTCATCTGCTGTGCAAGTGGCCATCGAACTCCTCGACCGAATCGGTGGACTGGGAGGATTGGCGGCCTGTGGCATTGAAGAACTCTGCACCATCCCTGGCGTCGGTCCCGCCAAAGCTGCCCAACTCAAAGCCGCATTGGCCTTAGGGAGACGGTCGCTGGCGGCCCCACTGTCCTCTGGCACTCGTATTTCCTCAAGCTCGGATCTGTTCAAACATTTTCACCCTGCGCTCCGCGATGTGAAACACGAACTCTTTAAGGTCGTGCTGCTCGACGCAAAAAATATCGTGATCAAAGAGACCACGGTCTCAGAAGGAAGTCTCACACTCAGCATCGTGCATCCACGTGAGGTCTTTGCCCTCGCCGTGCGTGAATCGGCAGCCGCCGTCATTTTTCTTCACAATCATCCCAGCGGAGATCCAACTCCAAGCCCTGAGGATCGGCGATTGACCGATCGACTGGCAACTGCTGGTACCCTATTGGGGATCCGTGTATTAGACCACGTGATCATCGGAGATGATCGATATGTGAGTTTTGCCGACGAGGGATGGCTGACAGAGCAGCGGAATGAGTACAAAGATCCCTGAGATGATGTCTGACCAAAAACACTAGCCCAAGGAATGTGAGGACACGAAAAATCTAACCCCATTACTCAACAAGGAGGGCAGGCAATGGACACAACCCGTCTCGAGCCCACCAGAAACGTGGCCATCGTATCCAGCGCCGGCGCCGGTAAGACCTCTCTCAGTGAGGCTATGCTGTATGTTGCTGGCGCAACCCCCATGCTCGGGTCCGTGATGCACGGGACTACCGTTTCCGATTTTGAGCCCGAAGAACTTCGGCATCGCACATCGACAAGTACCAGCCTTCTTCAGTTCACGTGGAATCATACCAACATCAACCTGATTGACCCTCCCGGTGCACTTGATCTTCTTGGTGAATCGCTCGCTGCCTTGCAGGCCGCCGATGCGGTCATCCTGATTCTGAACGAAACCATGGGGGTAAGAACAGAGCTGGCACGGCTCTGGACAAGGATCAAAGAATTGGACCTTCCTAGTCTGGTGTTCGTCAATGGACTTGATAAGGAAGACGCATCGTTTGAGAAGACTCTAGAGATCTGTCGCAAACAACTCGATTGCGTTCCACTCCCTATGACGGTAGTACTCAACCATGGCATGAGTTTAGACAGCATAGTTGATGTACGACATGAGAAGATTGTGCGATCCGGGCCGAGTTCCGCCGCAGTCGAACATCTATTAGTTCCACCCTCCCTAGAGGGCATGTTGAATAGAGCGCGCCAGCAACTCGTGGAGGCGGTCGCGGAAAGTGGGGAAAACTTGCTGGAGACCTACTTGACCCAGGGAGAGTTGAGCCAAGAAGATCTTATGCAAGGACTCCGACGCGACATCCAGACGAAACAATTCCTTCCCATCTATGGCGGATCCGCCACGCATAATGTCGGAGTCTGGTCCTTGCTGGATGCGATAGTCGCCTTATTGCCGTCACCCTCCGAACGTGGTGCGGCCCATCCATGGTACGGCATTCACCCAGAGACTCACGAAGGCTGTGAACGGAAGGGGAGTCTGCAGGAACCGTTTTCCGCCTATGTCTTCAAGACCATCATCGACCCATTCGTCGGTCGACTGTCCTATTGCCGTGTCTTGTCCGGAACCATCCATGCCGATGCCACGGTGTTGAATGCTTCCAAACATGTACGGGAGAAGCTCGGCCATTTCTACACGGTGTTGGGCAAACGTCATGTGGCCGTCGACTCCGCACGAGCGGGAGAGATCGTGGCGATCGGGAAGCTCAAGGACACGCATACCGGTGACACGCTGTGTCAAGAGACTGCTCCCATCTGTTACCCCATACTGAGCCTACCAAAGCCGATCTTGTCGTTCGCGATTGACGTCAAGTCCAAGACGGACATCGATAAGGTCAGCCTTGGGCTTCACAAACTTATCGAAGAGGACCCCACCCTGGAATTCGCGCGCAATGCCGAAACCAAGGAGATGGTGCTCAGCGGCATGGGGCAATTCCACATCGATTTGGCCCTCGAAAAGCTCCATCGAAAGTTTGGAGTCGATGTCATACTGCACACGCCGAAAGTCCCGTACCGAGAAACGCTCAAGACGAAATCACAGGCACAGGGCAAGTATAAGAAACAAACCGGCGGGCATGGGCAATACGGCGATTGTTGGCTTGAAGTGGCGCCGCTCCCGCGCGGCCACGGGTACGCGTTTGAGAATCGCGTGGTCGGAGGAGCGATTCCTCGAAATTTCATTCCCGCCGTGGAAAAAGGAGTCCTCGATGCCATGCATGAGGGACCATTGAGCGGGTTCCCAGTCGTCGATGTGCAGGTGGCCGTCTATGACGGATCCTATCATGCAGTGGATTCGTCCGAGATGTCGTTCAAAATCGCGGGATCAATGGCATTCAAGAAAGCCATAGAGGCCGCGCATCCCGTGTTACTGGAGCCGGTCATGACGGTCGAAATCGACACACCGACCGACGCGGTCGGAGCCGTCATGGGGGACCTGAATGCCCGACGAGGTCGTATTGTGGCTGTCAACGCGCAAGACCATGCCGAACAGATCAAAGCGTTGGTTCCGCTAGCTGAGCTGCTTCGCTATGCGACGTCCCTCAACGCCATGACGGGGGGTCGAGGCAGCTATGTCATGGATTTTGCCCAGTATGATGAAGTACCAAGAGAGTTGGCTGCAAAGGTCATCGAGCGACAGAAGGCAGAAGGACAAGCCGCCACGGCCCATTGAGACCGTCAGTCGAAGGCTTTGAGCACGACATAAAATGCGCGGCTTTCCCGAAGCACGCGAAGCAACAGGGTATCGCCACGCCTGGACCGTGCAATGGCTGACATAAATTCTGCTACGGAAGACACTTCCAGACGGTTGACCTCTTTGATAAGGTCACCTTCGCGGAGGCCTTCGGCTTGAGCACGGCTGTTGGGTTCAACCTTTGCGATGAGCACACCCTTCGATTCACGAAGCTTGAACTTCTCCGCCAGGGCGGACGTCAGGTCTTGGAGGTCAAGGCCAAGTTTCACCTCCAACTTCTCCTCTTGTTGAGGCAGCGATGCGATGACAGCTGCATCACGCCGCTCGGTGAGAGGAACATCCATCGTCAAGCGTTTCAAATCCCGGACGACTTCAATCTTTGAGGTCGTGCCCGGAATCAGCGTCGCGATCAGACGAGATAGCTTATTTGGTGAATCAACAACGGCGCCGTCGATCCGGACGATGACATCACCCGGCTTGATCCCGGCCAAGGCTGCGGGGTCTTTTTCGAAGACTTCGTTCACGAGTACCCCTTCGCCTTCGGTGACTCCGAACTTTTTCGCCAACTCAGCCGTCAACGGTTGAATCCCGACTCCGAGCCAGCCCCGCACAACCTTGCCTTTCGCAAGTAACTGTTCGATGACCTGCTTCGCCATATTCGAGGGAATGGCGAAGCCGATGCCTTGAGCGAAATTAATGATCGCCGTATTGATGCCGATCACCTCACCCCGTAGGTTGAAGAGCGGGCCCCCAGAATTTCCAGGGTTGATCGAGGCATCGGTCTGGATAAAGTTTTCGTACCGTGAGAGGTTAATATTTTCTCGACCGATTCCGCTGACCACGCCAAGCGTCACGGTGCGGTCCAGGCCGAATGGATTTCCGACGGCCAGCACCCATTGGCCGACCTTGACGCCTGCAGAATCACCAAATCGCGCGCTGGGCAGCGGTCGATCGGTGGTCACTTTGAGCACCGCTAAATCGGTGTCCGGATCTTTGCCAACTACATGAGCAATAAGCTTCGTCTTATCGGAAAACCGCACTTCGATCTCATTAGCGTCACCAATCACATGATTGTTGGTCACGATATGGCCGTCACTGTCGACGATCAGCCCCGAGCCGGAGCCTGACGCATTCGGCGTACGCTCGCCGGACCCTTCGTGAAGCCTACTTGTGCTGGTGATGGGAAACAGATTGACGACGGAAGGCTTGGCCTGCTCAGCGAGTTCGGTAATGACGGCTTGAATCTCTTCGAGCATGCGAATGCCGGGCGAGTCAGGCGATAAGGCCTCAGCCATGCCACATCCGATGACAGCTAAAAGGAGGGGAGCGATACAACAGAACAGCACACGTACTGATGGGACTGCGCGGGCTAGCATTGGGCGATATTGTATCTGATCTCTGTCGATGTGCCTATCCTCTCTACACCGATCTCGTGAACGACGTGGTGAAGGAACGCTGGCCGACAAACCATGAGACAAGTTGATCGAGTTCCGTTTGCACACCAACCAACACCACGATGTCACCCGGTCGGAACTGAAGATCGTGGGTCGGAGTCAGTAGAAAAGGCCCTCGCAAAACGGCGGCCACGGAAGTGGAGGAACACTGTGGAAGCGCGCTGAGCGGCTGTCCCGCCGCGGCCGCCCCTCGAACGACGGTCAGCCGCTCGATACCTCCTGAACGAAGTGCCAAATCCTGTTGAAGAGAGAGCAACTCCTGATGGACCGTCTCGATTTTGAGCTCGCGAATCTCGGCATCAACCCCGATCAACGTTTGCTTCAACTCTTGGACACGAGAGATAGCATCGGCAAGCGTCTGATCGATCACGCCGACGACTGAATCGGGGTGACTCTGGTTCTGAAGTCGATCAGAGACCTGCACAACGATTTGTTGGCCGACCTCAGCCGTAACATCGTCAATGCGCTGAAGCAAGGTAGACGCCTGCCAATGGAGCCGAATAATCTGAACCTTTCGATTCACGAGTTCGGAAATCGAGAGAATCGTTTCGTAGAACGCATGTCCGGTAATGGAAAGCTCTTTATGCACGCGGCCAAGCAGCTCAAATGTCATAGTCTGATAAGATATATTATGTAAACTTTAAACTCTTCGCCAGTCGCCAGTCCCCCACTCGAATCTCTCACATCGGTCATCCCTACTTCATAGCGGATCGTGGTTCGGAGGTCAATCGCGCAGGAGATTTTGGAAGCCCCGCAGAATCTCCCGTTACGCACAAATGACCTTTCAATTTTCTCACTACCCTGGCCGCTGATGCTGTTTATGAGCCCATGCTTATAAAGCTATACTTTAACTATTTATCTCGGCTTATTATATTATCTGAATGGACCTTTATTGATGTATCCATTCGTCTGTGCCTGGCTAGCACAAGCGGAATCTACTCTTAACATAGACTCCTGACACGGGAGAAAACTTCGACTTCCTGCTGATCCGTTCGGCCCTTGCAAACCAGATCTACACTCCGTAAGCTAATCAAGATGATGATGTTTCTCATCTCCTAAATCACGTATGGCAACGACCCCACGCGACTACTATCAGGTGCTCGGCCTCCCGCGCACGGCTTCGCCCGACGACATCAAAAAAGCCTATCGCCGGCTCGCCCGCCAGTATCATCCCGATCTCCATGCTGGGGCAAAGAAGGCCGAGATGGAAAAGAAATTTAAAGAGCTCAATGAGGCGCAGGAAGTCCTGACCGATCCGGAGAAGCGGAAGAAGTATGACCAGTACGGAGCCGATTGGGAACAAGCGCAAGCATTCGAGAAAGCTCGTCAGCAGACCGGAGGACAAGGGTTTGGTGGACCATGGGGCTCCGATGGAAGCTACAACCGTCCAGAAAGCGGTGGAGCCGGGAGCGAGCAATTCTCTGATTTTTTTGAAAACCTCTTTGGAAACCGCGGCCGCGGCGGAGCCGGACGCAGTGGTGCTGGAATGCCGGGAGAGGACCTCGAGACCGACGTCCAGTTGGGGCTGCGCGAGGTGCTCACCGGTGTGACGAGGCGCGTGAATCTGCGTGAGCCTGGGACATGCTCGACCTGTCAAGGAAGCGGCACTGTGCGTAGCCGATCGTGCATAACCTGTCAGGGTGCCGGAATGACAACCGAATCCAAGACCATTGAAGTACGGATTCCCGCTGGCGTGCAAGACGGAACACGGGTTCGGGTTGCCGGAAAAGGCCAGCCTGGAACGCATGGCGGAAAGCGCGGGGACCTGTATTTGCATGTGGTCATCCCCGCTGATCCCATCTTTCGTCGGCAAGGTTCGGACTTGCATGTCAGTCTGCCCGTCTATCCTTGGGAAGCCATCCTCGGGGCAGAGGTGACTGCGCCAACCTTAGCGGAACCGGTGAAGGTCAAGGTTCCACCGGGCAGCAAAGCCGATGGGAAACTCCGACTCAAGGGGAAGGGGCTTCCCTCGGCCACAGGCGGGCATGGCGATCTGTTCCTGACGTTGCAAATTGTCATTCCGTCAGGTCTCAGCGAAGACGAACGGGTATTATACGAACAGTTGAGCAAACAGCGGCATTCAGACCCGCGAATGGAACTTCTCCATAGCGCCCAACGGCGTTAAACCAGAAACATGATCGACCTTGGCAACGCCAAGCCCCCTCGCTTGCGTTACGCGGACTGCTATGGCAATCTTCGACTCCAGGGCCTCTCAACCAAGGAGGAATTCATGATATCTCTCACAAAGACGACGGTAGCTGTTGTCGTCGCGTCGGCATGTCTGTTCATGGTGAACACACCAAGTCTGTGGGCCAATGATCCGAGTTATGGTCATCCTGGAGGGGAGCACGGCGGCGGGGCCCACGGCTATGGCAAAGGAGTGATGCATAGCGGGACAGGCCATCTGATCCGGCACCTGCTCAAGCACGACAAGGATATTGGGCTCACGGCGGATCAGGTTGCCAAACTGAAGGACATCCAGCTCAATCTTGACAAAGCACGGATCAAGGCCGAAGCCGACATCCAAATCGCGGAACGTGAACTGAAGGCGCTGACCGACAATGACCAGTCCGATCTCGCCGCGATCGAAACCAAGCTGAGACAAAGCGAAGATCTGCAAGTCGGGCTGCGGATGACATCCATCAAGACCCGTCGCGACGTGATGGGCTTGCTGACTCCAGAACAACGAGCGAAGGAGCAGTCAGAGCACACCAAGATGATGGGCCAGCCCAAGGGCCATGGCACTCCACATGGAGGCGTGATGCCGTATGGTACGAATCCCCATGGTGCCACTCCGCACGGCAAAAACCCCCATGAGGCAGCCCCTGCACCACCAAGCAACATGTCTGTACAGTAAAGGGACGACAAAGACCGATGAAGAAAGCAATGAAGCTCCAGAGTCATGATCTCCTCGTTGGGGCCGGCCGCGCGCCGGCCAGGGCCATGTTAAAAGCCGTGGGTTTTACGGACGATGACCTGTTGAAACCCCTCGTCGGCGTGGCCAATACCTGGATCGAGGTCATGCCGTGCAATTTTCATTTACGGCGGCTCTCGGAGCGAGTGAAAGCGGGAATCCGAGCGGCCGGTGGGACGCCGATCGAATACAACACCATCGCGGTGTCCGACGGCATCTCGATGGGAACCGAAGGGATGAAGGCGTCCCTGATCAGCCGTGAAGTCATCGCAGATTCGATCGAGCTCGTCGCGCGTGGACACTTATTCGATGCCGTCGTCGCCCTCTCCGGATGCGATAAAACAATTCCCGGCACCGTCATGGCTCTCGCTCGGTTGAACCTGCCATCGCTCATGCTGTATGGCGGTTCGATCATGCCGGGACAGTTTCAAGGACATGATGTGACCATTCAGGATGTCTTTGAAGCAGTCGGAAAACACGCGTCAGGAAAGATGACCGACGCCGAGCTGAAGGACTTGGAAGATCATGCGTGCCCGGGGCCTGGAGCTTGTGGAGGTCAATTTACCGCCAATACGATGGCCATTGCGTTTGAATTTCTCGGCATTTCACCAATGGGGCGCAATGGAGTGCCCGCCATGGACGGTCGGAAAGACGATGTTGCTTTTGAGTGCGGCAAGATGGTGATGGAGCTCGTGAAGCAGAATCTGCGCCCTCGTCAGATTATCACCAGAAAGTCCTTGGAGAACGCCATCGCCGCCGTCGCCACAACCGGAGGCTCGACGAACGCCGTCCTGCATCTCCTTGCCATTGCCCGTGAGTCTGGAATCAAACTGAGCATCGATGACTTCGACAAAATCAATCGCAAGGTCCCTCTGCTGGCCGACCTCAAACCAGGGGGCCGATTTGCTGCCGCCGATCTCTACGCAGCAGGTGGCACAACTCTGGTGGCCAAACGATTGATCGAGGCTGGGCTCCTTCATGGGAATCAGCCCACCGTCACCGGTCGAACGATCGGTGAAGAAGCAGCGAACGCTCGTGAAACGCCAGGACAACAAGTCTTGCGTCCCCTCGCCCACCCCATGAAGCCGACAGGTGGTCTGGTCATTCTGAAGGGTAATTTGGCGCCGGAAGGTTGTGTCGTGAAGGTTGCCGGCCATTCGATGACCAAGTTCCAGGGACGGGCGAAGGTCTATGAGCGGGAGGAGGATGCCTTCGTGGCAGTCAAAGCGGGGCAGATCAAGCCTGGTGATGTCGTCGTCATTCGGTATGAAGGTCCGTCTGGAGGACCAGGCATGCGCGAGATGTTGGGCGTGACGGCTGCCATCGTGGGCGCCGGCCTTGGAGACTCTGTGGCTTTGCTCACTGATGGCCGCTTCTCAGGAGCCACTCATGGATTGATGGCAGGCCACGTCGCTCCGGAAGCCGCAAAGGGGGGGCCGATCGCGGCGGTCAAGAACGGAGACACGATTACCTTCGATATTCCCAAACGCCGTTTGGATGTGGCCCTCTCGCAGCGAGAAATCGCCGCTCGGCTGAAGAAGGTCAAACCACCGGTGCCACGCTACACCTCAGGCGTGATGGGGAAATATGCCAGACACGTCTCGTCCGCCTCGGAAGGTGCCATCACGAGCTAGGCTTGGTCGAATCCATCCCCATCTGACATCCAGAAGGCAGTCTTCGCCCTTCCTCGTACCCTCATGCCTGTACCCGATGAGGAGGGGCCCCTCGATCTGTTACTGAAAATCCCGTCGTTGGAAGATCACACTCGCCAGGAGGAGCAGAAATGCTGCATAGGTCAACCCATACGCCAAGGTGAGAGCCATATCCGCCATGCCGAAGTCAAGATGGTGAATCACATGCCCCTTGAGGTTGAATCGTTCGAGGTTGGGAAGCGTATAGTAAATGGCATTGACGACCATCTGGCTGACTTCGTCTAATTTTTTCGCAAATTCTTTGAGGTCACCGGATAAGTGACCAATCACATACACAGCAAGGGTAAAAATGGCGCTCAACGTCGCGCTCGTAAACGTGGAGAAGAGAACGGCAACAGCAGTGATGACCATCAGTTCCAAAAAAATGAGGGCCAGGGATTTAAACACCAGACTGGTGATCGGCACATCCATGACCTGCAGCACAATCAATAACCCCACTACCATCACGATGGTATTCGCGAATAGTGTAATAACCAACCCACAGTACTTGCCCAGCAGGAACTCATATCGAGGAATGGGCTTCGACACGATCGTATAGATCGTCTTTCGGTCGACTTCCTTGCTGACGAGCCCGATCCCGACGAAAATCGCGATGAGCACGCCAAACAAATTGATGCTGGCCAGTCCAAGATCCAAAATCAGACGATGGTGATCACCAAGCGTGATTCTGGAGAGGAAGATCGAACTCCCGATCATCAACAAGGCAAAAACTAATAAATTGTACAGCAGTTTTTCGCGAAGGTTTTCGCGAAAAGTATTGAGGGCGATAGAGAGAATTCTCATACGGCTTCCCTCAACTCCGGCTGTTTGCTCCTGACCTCTCGAATGAACAAATCTTCAAGTGATCCTTTCTGTGGAGTCAGTGAAACCAATGTCGCTTTGGCTCCTCTGATGATCTCGAGAACCTGCCCAACCTGCTGGCGGCTTGGCAGTACAGCCAAAACCTGAGCACCTTGCACGATGACGCGATCAGCCAGTTGACGCAGACGCGCCAACCCCTCAGGACCAAGCCCATCAATCACCACTTCAACCGAGTGAGTCGCACCTTCATCAATCAGTTCACTAACGCTCCCGCAGGCAACTAGTTTACCCTTGAGAATAATCGCCACCCGATCGCACAGCAGTTCTGCGTCATGCAGGATATGCGAGCTGAAAAAAATAGTTTTCCCCGACTCCTTGAGGCGAAGAATCAGATCTCGGATTTCCTTGCGCCCGATCGGGTCCAGGCCTGACATTGGCTCATCCAGCACCACTAATTCAGGATCGTTGATGAGCGCCTGGGCAATCCCCACCCGCTGCAGCATCCCTTTGGAAAACTTTCGCAATTGCAGATGGCGAGCATGAGACATCCCGACGAGCTCCAACAACTCATCAATACATTTCCCTAATGCCACTCCGCGAAGGCCGAAGAGATGGCCATAGAATTGGAGGAACTCAAGACCGGTGAGGTAATCATAAAAGTACGGAGATTCCGGCAAGAACCCAAGCCGGGCCTTCGACTCCTGGTCCCCGATGGGTCGACCAAAGAGCCAGGCCTGTCCGCTCGTGGGATAGATCAGCCCCATCAGCATCTTAATCGTGGTCGTCTTGCCAGCCCCATTAGGCCCGAGAAATCCGAAGACTTCCCCTTTGCGAACGTCAAGATCGAGACCATGAACTGCCGGGACCGATCGGCCCCAGAACCCAACTTTGAAAGTCTTGCTGAGCCCTTCGGTCTTGAGTATCGAGTTATCTATCGTAGACATGGCACCTACTCCACATCTCCCTTCCTAGCCATCGAATCCGATGCCCGATATGCGCGCATCCGCTCGTTGTGAGTACTGCTGGAGACTTCACCGGTCTTGAGATCGAAGACATAGGACCCACCGTAGGGTTCCTCTGGGATCGTCTTCAGCATGCCACTGGAAACAAGGTCGTTGAGCGTCATAGGCTTTCTTTGCCTTGTCTCTTCATACTGCTGAACAGCTCGTTCGATTATCTGCAGATCCCGCTCCAACCCAACCCGTCTGATCCGGCGCTGCAACTGATCTCGAATCAATGGATCACTGGTTTGCAATAACATTGCCTCAAGAAACTCGATAGCCACCTCGGGACTCTTCCCTTGTGCATAGAGGCGTGAAGCGAGTCTTGGAATATACGGCGGCGGAGGACCTTCATGGAGCATCCCGCGAGCTCCGGCAGCACGAGCCATGTAGTCTGCCGCCTGGCGAGGCTGACCAAGATGGAAAAAATGGTTGAACCCCAGAAGGAATGGGAGGCGCCACGATTGTGGGTTCGGCGTCAGCCCCTTTTCAAGAATCTGATTGCTAAGGTCATAGCGTCCGGCGAGTTCAGCCAACACGGTCCCGCCCACATCATAGACATAGAGATACTGGGGATCGAGAGTTGTGACGACATCAAGTGCATGGTAGAGCCACTGATAATCCTGTTCACGCACCACCTTATCTCCAAGAACTTGAATCGCACGCAACCAAATGAGATCGGCACCGAGGTGATGGTATCCCAAGAGGGTTGGCTTGAGAACTTCGCCACGCGGCAAGAGCCGGAGTTGCGCTAGTTTGGCCATGCGTCCGCTACTGCGCTGTTCCAACTCCTGCTGGAACAACATGCTGCCACCCAATAGGACGCCGAGACCACAACACAATGATAGGAACCAAGGATGCTGGCGGGAAGCTGTCACCGTGTTACTCACCAGATATTTCTGGAAGACATGCTAGCAGGCGATTTGATCTCTTCCAAAAAACACGACTCAGGGCTGGGATTACCACCCCTGAGTCGTTGCATGCATTTCCAGGATGGCCTAGAAAATCGTGTCGTTCGGTTGACAGTTAACCACATTGCTGAGATCAGACACTTTAAAATCACCCTGTCCTGCAATCGCTGCGGGAGAATCGCCGTCAAGATCTCCGATGGCCTGAGCCAAGAATCCGATAGTCGGAGCATTAGCCGCACCACCAGGGATTACACCAACGCAAGCACCACGCACTGGACCTCCGACTGGCGTCACAGCTGCCGTGGCACCGAGCATATATTGATAGCGGACAGCACCGGCCGGGGTAAAACCAATGTCCACGAAAGTCCCCGATGCAATGGTTGCAACACCCGCGTTATCAAAACACTTCAACCCTGGAGTTGGAATAAGAACTGGCCAGGCCACTACTGCTCCGTTACTCGGCACAGCCGCAGGCACAGCAGCGGCAGAAGACCAGAAGCATCGATTCTCAGCTTGGAACGCCAGGTTTGCCGTCTTGACCGCGCTCAGGTTCGTCTTGGCTTCCGAGGTGCGTGACCTCATCTGATACTGAATAAAGTTGGGAATGGCGATGGCCGCCAAGATCCCGATGATCGCTACGACGATCATCAACTCAATGAGGGTGAACCCCTCTTGTTTTCGCATTGCCTTCAACATCGTCCTGCCTCCTGGTTGATGGTTCACTGACGGCCCGTTTTCTACCCTGTCATAACCTGCGGCGCTTCCGTTGCCGCCTACCGGTTGCTCTAGCAGGTTTGGTGCCGATCAATGACAGGGCCTAGCGTACCATCGATCCCTGATGATGCAACAACTTACGAGAAATCGGCGAGGGCGGGGTCACTAAAGGCGCGATTCTCGTTCCGTAATCTGCTCCGGATCGCCAAGAATTGACACTTTTTTGCCTGGGGGACTGACACCCTTCTCCTCGCCCGCCTGCCTGGCGGCTGGCAGGTCTGCGCATAGTATCTCTCCCCTTGAACAACAGAGACAGATGCCAGAAAGAAGGGCGCCAGTCCCCTACCAATACGTTGCGGTGGCAAGAACGAAGAGATTGGCGATGGAAATTCGCGGATGGACTTACGGGGTAGCTACTGGAGTGGGTGTCTGCTCTGCTCCGCGGCGCTTGGCTTGCTGGGCCTGGTCCTGATCGCCGGTTCGGACGATGCAAGGAATCAGACACCGCAGTGTGCGGGCCAAAGAGATATTGGACCTGGCTCAACGGAGAACAAAGGAAGCTTTGATTGGTGCCCTTTGGTAAACGCTTTGTGAGACATAGCTATCCACCTATTGTCCTCTGCCCTCTTGCCGGAGAACAATCTCGTCATACCTACCAGCTGGTGCTGTCCCCAACGCATGCGCGATATCCTGCATTTCCTCAATAGCGAGCAGGATCTGTTCCAGCGGCAATCGCGCCCAGCGGCGAAGTTGCTCCCGTCGTGCACCTTCGAAGCTGGTCACGCGCCAGTCGAATTCTGATGTGGTCGGTTTATTCTCCGGCATCATCTTCCAACCTCATACGCAAGTGTTCGATATCGATCCTGTCCTGTTCACGGCCCGCCGCTTCCTTCATGGCAATCAGCGTGGGGATACTGACAAACCGAACTTCGATGGTCCCATACAAGGGTTTGATCAACGCCTTGGCGTATTCTTCCTCAAACGGAAATGGCTCATGGACGAAGATATCAATGGATGTTTCACGATGGTGGTCGCTCCAGAGCTGCAACACCTGCATGTTCTTATCGCGTATCCATCCCTCGCGCGTAGCTGGATCGGAAAATTGCTCAGCCGTGACTGGTGCTACCGGTGTATAGCCAAGTGCGTCGAGCGCGACAAAGGCCCGCTTGATATTGTCGGGGATCAACTGAATGACGAAATCGGCATCCTTGGTAAAGCGCAAGTAGCCATGGGCGTTCACCGCAAGTCCGCCGGCGACCAGATATCGGATACCGGCGTTGTTGAGCGCTCGGACGATAGCTTCAAAACTGCCAAGTTTCACAATGTCGCCATTGTAGCGGATGTGGAGAGTGAATCATAGAATTTGCCAAGTCTAACGAGCGACGCAAGCAACGAGCCTTGATCTGCTAGGTATCTGGCTGATGCTGCCTCAGAGGGTCATCTACGGCGTGGCTGGCTGAGTCTGCGTCTTCTCCGAAGCGCGGCGCTTGGCTTGCTGGATGCGGTCTTCATTGGCTGAATTGGCCAGACCCTGTTCGCGGAAGCGTTGGAGCAGCTTGTCATTGGAGGGATCAATCTCCAGTGAATGGAGCCAGGCATCACGCGCATCAGACACTTTCTGCTGCTTCAAATAAATTTCTCCCAGATGCTCGTAGATGACGGGGTCATCGCCGACTAGCCCCACAGCTTTCTTGATCTCCAGGAGCGCTTCGGCCAGCAAGCCTGATTTATACAAGGCCCATCCGAGACTATCGACGTAGTAGCCGTTCTCTGGCTTAAGCCCAACGGCCCGTTTCGTCAGGGACAGGGCTTGATCAATCTTGATACCGCGCTCCGCATAGCTGTACCCAAGATAGTTCAAGGCATCGGCGTGATGCGGATCGAGGGAGAGCACCGTTTCCATGGCACGCTCCAGCTCGTCAAACCGATTCAACTTGTCGTAGGCCGTGCCGAGGTTGAAATGGAGATCGGGGCTCTTGGGATTGTGTCGGATCCCCTCCTCAAACGCCTGGGATGCCTTTTCGAATTGCTCACTCTGGAAATGGGCCAACCCGAGGACAATATGCGGTTCGGGCTGTTTTGGCGTGAGACGGACGGCCGCATCGAGATGCGTCACTGCCTCAGGAAATTTCTTGAGTCGATAGAGGAGCACACCCAGATGAATATGACTGTCGGCAAACTTGGGATCCAGATGAATATTATAGCGATAGGTCTCCATCGCCTTGGAGACGTCCTTAGTCTCTTCGTACAAGTACCCGAGGTAATCTCTCACTTTGAGCTCAGCTGGTTTCGCCTTCAAGATCTCGGTCAATTGGCTGATCGCCTTGGTAAACTCTTTCTTCTCTCCATAGATGAGCGCCATGCGCAACTGTGCATCAAGGTCGCCAGGGTTGGCTTCCAGCAGCTTTTCAAGCTCCGCAAGACCTCCGGCGTAGTCTTTGGTCGCGACATACAACTGAACTAGATGTTGCCGAATATCCCGGTTCCGAGGGTTAACTTGTGAAAGATACTTCTTGAGCACGGCGATCGCTTTATCCTTCTCTTGGCGTGATTCGTAGACCGACGCTTGCGCTAAATACGCGGGCTCGAACGCCTGGTTCACGGCAATGGCGCGATCGAAGTTGGCTATCGCCTGCTCGCTATTTCCCGTTTCGATCGAAATGCGGCCCAAATAGTAATAGCCAATCGGCGAATCCGCAGTATATTGCAATCCTTTTTTGACGACTTGTTCCGCCTCGGCGATGCGCTTCTGATTCAAAAGGATGAGTCCCTTCGGGAAGTAGGATTCGCCTCGTTCCGGATTACTCTCAATGGCCTTGTCCAATAACTCCACGGCACGCTCAGGCTTCCCCGCACTGGCCAAGATGCCGGCCATGTGGGTCAACATTTGCGGTTCCTGTCCCGTTCCTTCTCCGACTTCATCCGCATACTGCACGGCTTGGGTTACATCACCCAACGCAAAATACAGTGCGGCCAAACGAGACTTGACCTCGCGGGACTTGGGATCAACCTTCAGAGCGGCCTGATATTCCTTCAACGCGCCGTCGAGGTCCTGCGCGAGTTCCGCTTGATGTCCCATCATGAAATGGTAGGTCGCATCGGATTCCGGAGTCGGTAACGGAAGTGGCGACGTTGTGGCTGGTGGCGAAAGCGTTGCCTGCGGCTGAGGTGCGGCTGCGCAGGCGACCATGGTGCCGGAAAGGAACAGAAAGAGCAGCATCGTCCCCAACAAAGGCCTCCCATACAGTCTGAGCAACCGATTGTCGAAGATCATTCGTGTGTTCCGCATCTCTCTTAGGTTAGGACACGTAAAAGGTGAGTCTATGAGGTGATTATACCGAGTGTCCGGACGATGCGCAAACGACACTCCACTAGGACTCGCGAAGATCGAGGCTTTCGAATTTGGCGAATCGGTCCTGAAAAAACAACTCTTTTTTCCCAATGGGTCCATTACGGTGTTTACTGACGATAATGTCGGCAATCCCTTTACGCTCAGAATTCTGGTCATACACATCTTCCCGATAAATGAACATGACCACATCAGCATCTTGTTCGATCGCTCCGCTCTCCCGCAGATCGGCCAGCATGGGGATCGGCGGCTTACGGGCCTCCACCGCTCGGCTCAACTGGGAGAGGGCAACCACCGGCACATTCAATTCCTTCGCCAAGGCCTTTAATGAGCGGGAAATATCGGAAATCTCTTGCTGGCGAGATTCTGAGTCGCTTCGTCCTTGCATCAGCTGGAGATAATCCACGATGAGGAGATCAAGCCCCTTCTCGGCTTTGAGCCGCCTGGCTTTGCCTCGCATTTGCTGGACTGTGATGCCACCCGTGTCATCGATATAGATCGGCGCAAGCTCCAATCGGCCGGCTGCCTCTGCCAATCGCCACCAGTCTTCTTTTTGAAGCTTCCCCGTCCTCAACGCATGCGAATCCACCCGCGCTTCCGAGGCGAGCATGCGCAGAACGATCTGTGGCTTGGACATTTCCAAGCTGAAGATCCCGACCACCGTATTGGCATGAATGGCGGCATGAGTGGCAAACCCTAACGCAAGGCTTGTCTTGCCCATACTTGGCCGCCCTGCCACCACCACCAAGTCCGAAGGCTGAAGCCCGGCGGTAATATCGTCGAGGTCGTAGTATCCCGTGGGAACCCCCGTCACGTGTTCCTTTCGCTTGGAAAGTTTATCGATGACATCCAGACTTTCTTTAATGACCTGGCTGATCGGGCTGAACGACCGTTCCAGTTTGCCTTGCGCAATGCTGAAGACCGATCGCTCGGCAAAATCGAGCAAATCATCGATTGAGGCGGTGCCTTCATAGCCTCTCGTTAGCACCTCGGTAGAGGTGCTAATCAACTGACGGGCCACTGCTTTGTCCCGAACAATCTTACAGTGATACCGGATATTGGCTGAGCTGGGAACGATCTGGACCAGTTCTGCGAGAAAGGCAGCGCCTCCAATCGCTTCAAGTTCACCGCGAGATTTCAATCGCTCGGTCAGCGTAATCTGATCGATCACTTCGCCGGTGTCGGACAGCTCAAGCATGGCTTGAAAGACTTTCTTGTGGGCTGTCCGATAGAAATCTTCCTCTACCAACAGCTCCATCGCCTTTGGCATGGCAGCGTTATCGAGGAGGATGGCACCGAGCACCGACTGCTCCGCCTCCAAGTTCTGTGGAGGAAGTTTTGGTTGAGAGAGATCCACCATCCCGACGGATTTCATACAGTCCCTTCAAGGTCGGCACGCAAGCTTGCGATGAGACCTGCGATCGAGACCATTCTCTTGCGAAGGTGAGCACGACCGGGCGACCCTGCGACTCCTCGCCCGTCCCCCGGATGGAGCACCACGACCTGCTCAGGTTTGGAACGGTCCACGCCGACGACTATAATGGTCCCAATATTCGCTTCAAGACCAGTCTTGACCGCGACATCAACCAAATCCCGTCCCGATGGATCTACCGCTTGTTGAACTGTTCGTATCCCCGCCTGGCGAAGTCGTTGTGCGACCGAAACTAATTGTGTCGATAACCCTCGAGGCGCGACGACCAAGATATTTGGCCCCACAGACTTCGTCCTGTCGGGAAGGCTCAGCCCTCGGAAGAGCCGGTCCACAGTGAGGGCGAATCCGGTCGACGGAAGGTTCCGACCAAATCGTCCGATGAGCTGGTCATAGCGCCCACCACCGCCTAACTCCACCCCAATACCCTCGGTAAAGACGTCAAAGACGATCCCGTCATAGTAGTCGAACCCTCTGAATTCTCCAAGATCCAACAAAACGGTCTCTTGAAACCCGGTTGCGCAGAGCAACTGGTACACGTTCTCCAGTCGGTCCAACGCTTGGACCAGTGGCCGTTCACCCTTGGCTAATGTGCGTCCTTTCGAGAGGACTTCAGCTTGTCCACACAGCTCCAGCACGTCCAAAATTCTGTGCGCTGACCGTTTGGTCACTCGCTCCTGCGACAGAATCTCTCCCAGCCTCGGTAGATCTCTTCTTGCCGCTGCGTGTTCGGCCCGCTTCTGCCCTTCCGGCGACAGTCCTGCACGGATGAGAAGCCCCTTGAAAAACCCGACATGCCCCAGTGAAATCTTGAATGAACGCAATCCAACCTGTCGCAGGCACTCGATCAATAGGATGATGATTTCACTATCGGCGGACGCATCATCAGCCCCGATCAACTCGGCACCGACCTGAAAGATTTCCCGATCTCGGCCGGCATGTTCCGGTTCATACCGAAAGACGGTCGCCCGGTACGACAGGCGCAACGGAAAGCGCGTACCCACCATGCCCATCGCCACCGAGCGGGCAATCTGCGCCGTGACGTCGGGCCGCAACAACAGAATACGGCCGGTCGTCCGGTCAACGATCTTATAGGAATTCTCTAATAGCGTCGGTTCGAGGCCTGGTGCCAACACATCGAGGTACTCGAACGTCGGAAGGATAATCTCGTCGTACCCAAAACGATGGCAGGACGCCAGCAATTCAGCTTCCAGGTGTCGAACCTGGCGGGCAGCCTCCGGGAGGATGGTGGCCATCCCGACCGGAACCAATGAATGCTCACGTAAGGAAGGGGGTTGCCCCGAAGAAGTCCTACGCACCGGAGGAGCAGAGGCCATAAGTACCTGGTCGCGAGAACCGTTATAAAAGGTTGGCGACCTTGACGGACAGAATATTCGAGCTGGAACGGATCTGATCCAGGACCGCAGATGGGAATTCCGTATCGGAACCAATGATCAGCAACGCATCCCCTCCTCGCTTCTCCAAGGCACACTGCATCCGTAAGATATTGATGCCCTGATCCCCTAAGACCTTTCCAACCATACCGATAACCCCTGGACGGTCAACGTTATGAATCAACAGCATATGCCCTTCAGGCACTACTTCAACCTTAAATTGTTCGATCTCCGTCACGCGGGCATCTTTCTTATGATACAGCGTCCCCGCGACTTGATGAGAAACCTTGCCAGCCTCGACCCGAACCCTGATCAAGCTCGTGAAATCCCCGGCATCCGTGCTCTTAATTTCTTTGACTTCAATACCCCGCTCCTTCGCCACAATCGGGGCATTCACATAGTTCACCGGATGTTCCAGAATAGGAGTGAGCAGGCCCTTTAGCACGGCGATGGTCAAGGGTGCGATGGAGAGCGTGACGACCTCTCCGCTGTATTCCACCGTCACTCGTTCGATTCCCCCTTGAACAAGTTGAGTTTGAAGCGCGCCAAGCTTTTCAGCCAGCGCCAGAAATGGTTGCAACCGAGGCAACAACTCCGGAGCGACCGACGGAATATTGACAGCCCCCTTCGCCACTCCCTTGGTAAAGTAGTCAACCAGCTGCTCCGCAATACCAATCGCGACGTTTTCCTGAGCCTCGATTGTTTGGGCTCCAATATGCGGGGTGCAGATGAAGTTATCCAAGGCGAGGAGCGGATTGTCAGGCTTGACTGGCTCCTCTTCAAACACGTCAAAGGCAGCGGCGGCGACACGCTTAGTTTTCAAGGCTTCGCATAAATCCTGTTCATTGATGATACCGCCTCGGGCGCAATTTGCGATAAGCACACCGGGTTTCATCTTGGCGATGGCCTGCGCGTTGATGATCCCACGTGTCTCCGGGGTCAGCGGCGTATGGACCGAAATAACGTCCGCCCGCCGGAATAGTTCTTCGAGATCCAGCATCGTCACGCCCATTCGCTCGGCCCGCTCGGGCGCCAAGTACGGGTCAAACGCGACGACGCTCATGCCGATCCCCTGGGCCATCTTGGTCAGGTGACTGCCAATCTGTCCGGCACCGATGATGCCGAGCACCTTATTGTAGAGCTCGACGCCCATAAATTTGTCTTTTTCCCATTTGCCGGCCTTCACCGAGGCGGTGGCTTGTGGAATGCGCCGACTCATCGCACAGATCATCGACATCGTATGTTCAGCCGTGGTGACGGTGTTGCCTCCCGGCGTGTTCATGACGACGATGCCGCGACGGGTCGCGGCAGGAGTGTCGACATTATCCAGGCCGGACCCGGCCCTTCCGACGACCTTGAGTTTCTCTGCTGCTGCAATCAGTTCCGCCGTCACCTTGGTGCCGGATCGCACGATGAGCCCGTCGGCGTCCTTGATCTCTTTGAACAGCTCGTCCTTCGACATCTTGGATTTCACCACCACGGTGAATCCAGCTTTCTCAAGCGCCTCAACACCCTGTTTCGACAGGCTGTCACTGATCAGAATCTTCATTCCCGCTGCGGCCATGTGCATCCTCGCCGTGATTACTTTGCCATTAAGATTTCTTGCGCTTTTCCGACACCGCTTCCCAGCTTCACAGAATGACCGAGTCCTTTCAGGACCATTTCAGTCGCGGCCAATGCGGCGATCACATCAAACGAATCCGCATACCCCATGTGAGACAGCCGAAAGATCTTCCCCTTCAGGTGATCCTGGCCACCGGCTGCCGTCATGCCGTATTGTACACGGAGATTCTTATAGATAGCCTGTCCGTCAATTCCATCAGGGGCACAGACAGCCGTCAAGGCATCACTCGGCGATTCTTTCGCGAACAGCGCCATTCCAGCGGCCTTCACCCCTTCACGCATCGCCAGAGCCAGGCGTCCCTGCCGTGCAAACATGTTTTCCAGCCCCTCCGCCTTCATTATTCGGAACACCTCTTGAAGTCCAACGATGAGGGAGACCGTTGGGGTCCAGGCAGTCTGGTTCTTGGTTTGAGTTTCACGCTCTTTTTTGAAATTAAAGTAGAAGGCGGCATTCTTGGCCTTGTCAGCCAGAGCCCAGGCCTTGTCACTGACACTGACAAACGCCATGCCGGGAGGGAGCATCAGAGCCTTCTGAGAGCCTGTGATCACGACATCCAAGCCCCAGGCATCAGTCTTGATATCAAACACGCCCAACGCCGTAATGGCATCGACCACCAAAATAGTATTGTCATAGCCTTTTATGAGTTCACCCAGCGCCTTGACATCATGGGAGACCCCCGTCGACGTCTCGCTGGCCTGAAGATATACCGCTTTGATTGACGGGTCTTTCTTCAAAGCATCGGCCACCTGTTGTGGATTGACAGCCTGTCCCCACTCAACTTTGATCTCGGTCGCTTGAACTCCAAAGGTCTTACAAAGTTTGCCCCAGCGTTCCCCAAACTTGCCTGCGTTGACATACAGCGCCTTGTCTCCAGGAGACAAAAAATTCGATACGGACCCTTCCATACCGCCCGTACCAGAGGCCGCCAACATCAGCACATCGTTCCGCGTTTGAAACAGCCACTTCAGTCCATCGCGAACCTCCGCGAAGATCGGATCAAACTCAGGTGCACGGTGATGAATCATTGGACGAGCCATCGCCAGCAACACTTCCGGGGGAACGGGCGTTGGGCCGGGAGCCAAGAGATACCGCTTCAACATCGATCGATCCTCCTTCACAATTGCAATTCTGGTGGGGTACCACTAGGAGAGGCGGTACGCTATCATTTGCGCCAGGAGGCTGTCAAGAAATCGACCCACGCAAACGACGCCCACATCAGGAATTTTCCTCTTGCGGGGATGCGATGGAACATCGTTCAGTCGCTCACGCGTCATCGCCTTTCGGCTTCCCGATTATGACACAAGAAGACCAGGCCTCACCTCCTCCTTCCTTGACAAGTCTGCGATGGATCGATACGCTCAACTCACACAGATGCTGCTCATAATGTCTACGCGATCCCCACAATCAGTCACCAGAACGATGATCGTTGCATGTTGGATCATCGGCACAAGTGCGTTGATGTACCCATGTGAAAGTTGGGCAGACGACATTCCCCCAGGTATTCCTTCAAGCATTGTTTCAACTCCCGATGTGGGCCCCTTGCAGGAAGACGACGATGTCGATCCAAACCTCGTCCCGTTGGAGTCTGAACTGACGCTCTCGCCCCCTGATTTATCTTCCACCGAGGACAAGCCCGACCAACCCGGAGACGCAACCGCTCAAGGAACCACGAATACGGACAACCAGAGCACCGTCTACAACATTCCCGTTGTCATGGATCAGTCCGTGCAAAGCCACATTCATTTTTTCAACACCTCTATTCGTAGTCGTTTTGAACAATGGCTCTTGCGCTTCAGCCGCTATCGCCCGCTGGTCGAAAACATTTTTGCCGAGTTTGATCTTCCGAGCGACCTCGTGAATCTCTCCCTTGTTGAGAGCGGGTTCAACCCGTACGCTTATTCACGGGCAAAAGCCACGGGCCCATGGCAGTTTATGAAAGGGACCGGATTAGTCTATGGGTTGCGGATCGATCACTACGTTGACGAACGACGCGACCCTATCAAATCCACCGTGGCCGCGGCGCGGTACCTGCGAGACCTCTACGATATATTCGGCGCGTGGCCTTTGGCCATGGCGGCCTACAATGCGGGCGAAGGGAAGGTGATGCGGGCTCTTCATAAGGCGCAGGCCGAATCCTTCTCGGAAATCTCACGAACGAAGCTCATTCGGCTAGAGACAAAGCAATACGTTCCCCGAATTATGGCTGCGACGATCATTGCGAAGAACCCCGACCAATACGGGTTCAAGCAAGATCCCGCTCCTTTGCATGAATTCGAAGAGGTCGTCGTCACCCGCCCCTTGCATTTCCGGGCCATTTCAAACGTCACCGGCATCCCCTACAACGAGCTTCGGCTACTGAATCCAGAACTTCGGCGAGATGCGACACCCCCAGGCGATACAGCCTACCATCTCAAAGTTCCTGTTGGAATGAGTTCGAAAGTGTTGGGATTGATCGAACGAGTTCCCACATACAAGTTTCCTCCCCTGCCAGCAATTCAGGATCGACAGGTCCGACAGGCCAAGGCCGGTTCTGCTCACTTGTATCGAGTCCGAGGGGGGGATACGCTTGAAAAGATCTCTCGAAGATTCAGGATTCCCATGAAGACCCTCAAGTCCCGCAATAACCTTTCGGGTCCTGTTCTTAAAACCGGTGAACTGCTGAACATCGGTCGGTAGCAACTAGCCTTCCCGCGAGGATTGCTGCACCTACTGCGCGTCAACCGAGAGGGTAAGTTGCCTACGGTTTGGAGGGCTTGGGGGGTGCTGAAAGAGCGGGAGCAGCCGGTGCCGGCTCAGGATTTTTCTTCGCCTCCATCACCTTCACACGCATGGCGGCTTCGCTCGTCAGCGGAGAGTTTGGATAGGTCTTCATCAGCTCTTGATAATGCTTCAAAGCTTCATCGGGCTTCGACCGATTCTCTTCCAATCTGGCTGCCTCAAAGAGCGCATGATCCCGGTTCATTGCGCCTGGAATCTCGAGAATCGTCAAGTAGGCCTTGACCGCTTGCCCAAGGTCTCCCTTGAGCTGGTACGCATAACCTAGTTTTTGATACACGAGACCGAGAAGCGACACATGAGTCCCATACGTAGAAATAAACCGGCTATACGCCTCGATCGCTGACGCAAGATCATTCGACTGAAGATAGGCATTGCCAAGGCTGAATTGCGCAAGCGGGGCCGTCGGAGTGCGAGGATACTCATTGACCACCCGCTGATACAGAGCAATCGCTTCTTTTAAATTGGCTGCCGCTTTCTGCGGATCACTGGCCGCACGGGCAAATAGATGGACGGTCGCTTCTCGTTCAAGATCCTGCGCCTTCACGGAATTTTGTGCATCAAACCACAAGACGCCCCAGACCCCTCCCCCCATCAGAAGGAGAAGCACACACCCAACCACAATCGACCAGCGGTAAGTCGCCAGTCTAAGCATCCAGTGCTCAAGCCCGCTCACGAGGTGAGCTTCATCCACTGGCAACGTCCGAGGTGGAACTTTAATTCGGTATGTCATCAGAAATCATCACCTATATGGTTGAGAACCAGCTTTCTGCCCCAGAAGCGTTGCTTTATACTAAGGATGAATTCCCGTTGTCAATGTAATCAGAACGAACTCATTCACAGGGTTACGACACAAGCGAAGATCTGATAAGAGTTTTTCAACCAGCATGTTTCGACGCAGACTCCAACAACTCGCCGACCGATCGCTCCTGCGCCGACTGTCTCCATTGGAATCAGGCACAGGACCGACGATCCACCATGCAGGGCGCGAGGTCATCTTGCTGTCCTCCAACGATTACCTGGGACTGGCAACCCATCCGGAAGTCATCCGTGCCGCCATCCATGCAACTGAACAGTATGGAACGGGATCCGGAGCTTCTCGCTTGGTCAGTGGAACCCTTCCTCCCCATACGCATCTCGAAACCTCCCTCGCAACGTTTAAGGGGACGGAAGCCGCGCTGCTGTTCGGGGCCGGTTATCTAGCCAATATCGGCATCATTCCAAACCTCATCGGGCAAGGAGGCCTGATCCTGGCGGATCGACTGTGTCATGCGAGTCTCATCGATGGATGCCGATTGAGCCGTGCCGATCTTCGAGTGTTCCGTCATCGAGACTGTGCACATCTGGAGTCATTGCTTCGGCGACGGAGCGCGAGTCGTCCCACGCTCATCATCACAGAAGGACTCTTCAGCATGGATGGTGATCTCGCTCCCTTGTCAGATTTGGCCTCGCTGGCCGAGCGATATGAAGCGACCTTGTACGTCGATGACGCCCATGGGACCGGCATCATGGGGCCGACCGGTCGGGGAACAATCGAGCAATTCGGGCTGGAACAGCGGATCCCCTTTCACATGGGGACTCTCAGTAAAGCACTAGGAAGCCATGGCGCCTACATGGTTGGACCCAACGACCTGATTCAGTATTTGGTCAACGTGACCCGTCCGTTCATTTTCACAACAGCACTTCCACCCTCCATCGCAGCGGCAGCCTCGGCTGCAGTCGCGGTCATTCAACGTGAGCCCGAACGTCGGACGCGGCTCTGGTCAAATCGACAACGGCTATTCAATGGAATGCAGATGCTTGGTTTTCGGATGACTCCGACCGTCAGTCCAATTCTACCAATCCTGGTGGGCAATGCCGCCACTGCATCAGCATTCGCCGAACGACTGCTCACTCATGGGATCTACGCTTCCGCAATCAGACCGCCGACTGTTCCGGATGGAACCAGTCGCATACGTTTCACAGTGACGTCGGAACACACGACAGAGCAGATCGACGAAGCACTTCATGCGCTTGACCTCGCCGGTCGTGAGACCGGCCTCCTCTAGCCCACCTCCTCATAGACCCGCATCTTCCGGCTATTTTCTTGCTTTCAAGTGTTCCTGTGGCATGATCACTGGAGATTTCCACCACACGAGCAACCCATCACACGAGGATTACGGGCGATGGATATTTCAAAGCTGCTGACGTTCTCGGTCAAGGAGGGTGCCTCCGACTGTCACATCAGTGCCGGCGAACCTCCGATGATTCGCATTCATGGCGATCTCAAAAAACTTGACCACCCTCCCCTGACTCCCGACGAAACACACGCTCTCATCTACGACATGATGAGCGACTCTCAACGAAAGACGTTTGAGGAAAAGCGAGAATGTGACTTTTCCTTCGAGCTTGGAGACATCGCCCGTTTTCGCGTCAACGTGTTTGTGCAACAACGGGGGTTGGGCGCCGTCTTTCGGAACATTCCGACCACCATTGTCCCGCTGGAAAAACTCGGCATGCCGCCGATTCTTCGACAACTGTGCGACAAGGAAAAGGGATTGATCCTGGTGACCGGACCGACAGGCTCAGGAAAATCCACCACGCTCGCGGCGATGGTGGATTATCTGAACAACACGTTCGAAGGTCACATCATCACCATCGAGGATCCCATCGAGTTTGTCCACAAATCCAAGAAATGCCTGGTCAATCAACGAGAACTCGGCGTCCATACACTCTCGTTCGCCAATGCCCTGAAGTCGGCGCTTCGCGAAGATCCGGACATCGTCCTGGTGGGCGAAATGCGGGACTTGGAGACGATTCAGTTAGCCTTGACCGCCGCAGAAACCGGACACTTGGTCTTCGGCACCCTCCACACTTCGAGCGCGCCCAAAACAATCGACCGCATCATCGACGCCTTCCCACCGGCGCAGCAGGCGCAAATCAGGACACAGCTCTCGGAGGCGTTGGAAGCCGTGCTGACCCAAACGCTGCTGAAGAAGAAAACCGGCGGACGCGTCGCCGCACTCGAAATCATGATGGCGACAACGGCCGTACGCAATCTTATCCGTGAGGCCAAACTGCACCAAATCCCGGGGATCATGCAGGCAAGCCAAAAGGACGGCATGCAAACAATGGACATGGCGTTGGTCGATCTCGTGACGCGGGGAATCGTTCATAAGGCCGAAGCACAATCCCGTAGCATGAACCCCAATCTCTTCAGTTCACCGATGACCGGAGCCGCCTAGCACACACACGACGGAGTACGACCGATGGATGTTCGAAGTCTTCTAAAAGTGATGGTGGACCGCGAAGCGTCGGACTTGTATTTGACTGTCGACGCCTCGCCGATCTACCGCATCCATGGCGCCACGCAGCCGACCGACGCTCCCCCGTTCACCAACGAGCAGCTCGAAGCACTGGCGTTAGCCTTAATGCGTGGTCAACAG
>Ga0209824_10000259_pt1 | contig 35904 bp, 27 predicted proteins | sample VDWuncwatermetaG_FD_184124 | JGI IMG/M metagenome (GOLD analysis project Ga0209824, IMG submission 184124) | Wastewater microbial communities from Netherlands to study Microbial Dark Matter (Phase II) - VDW unchlorinated drinking water (SPAdes)... ...
GAAGTTTTGGAGCCTGGAAAAACCGCAGATGTATCCGTAGATACATTGAGGATTTTTCCAGGCGAAAAACAAGTCCTGTGAAATTTTAGCCGTTTAACGAGTCCTATTTCTCCGTGTGATGACTATAGTCCTATCCCCCCTATGCCCTCCCCCATTCGCATCAACAAATATCTCTCCGAAAACGGCTACTGCTCACGACGTGAAGCAGATCGTCTGATTAAAGCTGGTTTGGTTTTTGTTAATGATCAAGAAGCACAGCTCGGAGATAAGGTCACCGAGCGAGATGTTGTGCGAGTCGAAGGACGCGATCGCAAACAACGAGTGGAAAAAATATATGTTCTTCTCAACAAACCGGCCGGCGCGACAAAAGACGACCTGTTGAATCTCGTTCATATTCCCGAACAGTTGTATCCGGTAGGACGCGTTGATACGGATAGTGAAGGCATTGCACTTCTCACAAACGATGAGGTGCTTTCAAATCGTCTCACACATCCACGTTATGAACATGAAAAAGAATATGTTGTGACCGTTGATCGAATACTCAACAACAAAGACATCAAACAATGGCAGGTTGGCATTGAGCTCAATGACGGAAAAACTCTTTCAGCTCAAGTGCGAAAAATGGACGAAACTCGCTTCGCCATCATCCTTCAGGAAAAACGCGCAAATCAAATTGCGCGCATGTGTGAAGCTGTTGGATACAAAATTGTTTCCATAAAACAAACTCGCCTGCTCACACTTAAAATGCCCTCCACCTATCCCACAGGCAACTGGCGTCATCTCACCGAAAAAGAAGTTGAAGAATTAAAACGTGCAACTACTTGATAATATGTTTCATAAAAATGATTCTTTCATTCGCATGGTCGCCCACGCGCTTTCCGGTGCATTTCTCGGACTCATCGCCGGCCTCCTGTTCGGACTCCTTATTCAATTCATCACGAGTTTCCTACCGACATTCGATCAGATGAGCGACGGCCCACATCAAATCGCACCCTTTCTCGGAATGGGATTTGGAACACTTGTTGGATCGGTGCTCGGTGGAGTGATGGGATTGAAAAAATAAATTTTATAAAATCTCCACGTCTCCGTGAGTGGTGATGTTTCCATTGTTTACTTCAACCGCACAGCCATCGGGAATCGCGTAGAAGGGAGTAACGGTTTTGTGACTCAGCAAATCGGCTTTCTCGATCTCTGGCTCGTAGTGTACGTGTGTGGTGAATGGTACAAATCCAAACGAAGTGAGATCGGTCAGTTCAACTGTGTTTTTGTCCGCACCGTCGCCACCCCAGCCAGCCGCTTCTATGGTCGGTGACGCGAGGATAGAACCTGCGCTTGTTCCTCCGTACATCACGCCTTTGTTCCGAACGAGATCATCGACGGTCTCCATGAAATCTGTCTTGCGAGCAACATCAAGAAGATAAAATGTGTTTCCGCCGTTGATCCAAATAACATCTGCGTCAGCAAGTTCCTTCGCAATCTGTTCTTTTGATTTGAACTTGAGCGAATACCAAATCGGATTGATCCCGATCGCCGAAAAATCATCCATGGATTTGCATGTGTAAAATTTTTCGTCCTCGACGTCGGAGGCCGTAGGGATGAAATAGAGCTTTATATTTTTTGGTTCCTTGCCTAAGAATTTTAAGAAGGGTTCTCGAAGGTTTTCTGAGACACATGAGGATGTGAGAAATAGTTTCATAATGACTTTTTTAGATGAGACGTTTTTGAAGAATATAGGTAGTAAACATATATGGCAACAAGTCTATTATAACAAAACAATACGCGAACTGCGTATTGTTTTGTGCCCCACTACGCTCCTACGGAGCTTCGTTGGGGGCATCCCCCTTCGCCCTTTTTACAAAGACAGAGTGGGACAAATCCCCAACGTAGCCCACGTCGCTCGGCTGGGCCGAGCTATGTTAGGGCGAAGTGGGATGGTGGGGTGGAAGCGACTCGAACCGCACGGGTCGCCCCGTCCGCATTTTGGCTAAGATTAGCAAGGCTGTTTAGACGAGATGTGTCTTTATTTGCCCAGCAACGACTAATCATCTATAATCTCATATAGTTAAACTAAAAGATTATGGAAAAGAAAGAAAAGCGCATTGCACATGTTTCGCAGCGAACTTGGTCGCTCATCAATCAAATCGACCATTTGAAGGGACGGTGGATTGGTGGAGCAAAACTCAATCCTCAGGCGCTTGGACGACTCAAGCGTTCTGTTTTGGTGACGTCGTCAGCAGCCTCAACGCGTATAGAGGGGGCCAACTTGTCGGACGAGGATGTGGAAAAACTCATGCGAGGGATTTCTGTACAGAGATTCAAAGACCGCGATGCACAAGAGGTACAAGGATACTTCGAATTGCTTTCCAAGGTTTTCGACGTGTGGAAACAGATTCCGTTTAACGAAAGCATGATCAAACACTCTCACAAGGAACTCCTCAAATACGTCGGCAAAGACGAACGCCACCGAGGCGAATACAAGAAGACGGAAAACAATGTCGAGATGTTCGACGAGTCCGGGAAATCGATCGGCGTCGTATTTCAAACGACCCCCGCCTACCTCACGTCAAAACAGATGCAGGAGCTTGTCGAATGGACAGCCTGGGCGCTTGATGAAAGCGATTATCACCCCCTGCTCATCATTGGAAACTTCCTACTTACTTTCCTTGCGATCCATCCATTCCAAGACGGTAACGGCCGTCTCTCGCGTATTCTTACAAACTTTTTATTGCTTAAGACGGGATACGCGTACGTGCCGTATGTCTCCCACGAAAAACTCATCGAGGATAACAAAGCGGAATACTATGTGACCCTTCGCAAAAGCCAATTGACGCTGGGAACCAATCGCGAAGATATCGAACCTTGGCTTGAGTTCTTTCTAACTGTCTTGCTCGAACAGGCTCGAAAGGCAATTGAGTTACTCTCGCATGAGAACATCGAAAAAATACTCTCACCCAAACAGCTTGCGGTGTGGCGGCATCTTGAAACCGTCGATGAAGCGACGGCGGGAGAAATTGCGAAAGCAACCAGCGTGGCGCGTCCAACCGTTTCGCAGGCAGTTGATGTCTTACTACGGTTGAAGAAGATTGAACGCATTGGTCAGGGACGGACGACGCGATATCGAAAGATCTGATCAGGTATCACAAAAGCGACTCATTTCTGAGTCGCTTTTGTTCGAAGGACAAGGCCTTATGGGTCGCCCCGTATGGCTTGAGGCCTACGGGTCGCTTCGATAAGAAGTTGTCCTGGCGGACCGGACGGGATTCGAACCCGCGATCTTCTCCGTGACAGGGAGACGTGTTAACCGGGCTACACCACCGATCCATACGAGGAACCTCTGCAAAATGGCGTCTTTTCGTTTCACGGGCACCCGTTCAACGAAAATCCATCCATTTTTCAGAGGTTCCTCATTCTTGAATCGCGCAAATAATAACACGTCGCTTTTCTCCTTGCAACCATCGCTGATTTTGCTATTATTCTTTTACTTCCTCCTTCTTTATTCTACTTCTCCCTATGCCTTATAAACAAACACTCGTGATCGTGATTATTCTGCTTTTTTTGAGTGCGCTTGCTGTCGCTTATCGATTTTTACCGAACTCCTCTCTACAAACAAACTCTCAGCCAGTTGACTATACGAACAGAATTCACACGAATCTGTATCGAGATGCGCAAGCGACCTGGGATGCACAGCTGAAAAGCGAGTCCCTTGATTCTTCCTCTCGCCTTCGACTCACATGGAATAAACCAGAGGAGACATACAACCACTTTCTTATCACCGTGACAGCCGCAGATTATGACGCGCCGTGGACAAGAACGGAATCCGGTGAGCACGATCGTGTCAGTCTCGATTTATCCGAGCTTTTACTCGACACGGATTTTATATTTGTTGTTCAGGCCTGCCTCAATCTTGACTGTACAGAATGGCTCATTGCAGATCAAGAAGCGGGAAATCGAACGGAAAAAGAAATCTGGAGTGTGGTTGGTATCTACACCACTTACCCTCAAGGCAAACTGATTCCCTATACATTTGATCTCACAGAAACGATTCGTCGTGAAGAATGGGAATCAGACATGACACCACGACTCGACATAGAGTGGCCAACAAAATTGATCTTTCCAGCGGATGCAAAACAAACACTTGGCATTCTAGAAAATTTTAAAGATGATAAAACGTCCAAACAACATCTCATCATCGAACAAACACTGAATGGAAAAAAGATCGTCTATGGGGCAACGTTGAAAAATCCGTAATCCTCATTCACTATAGTCATCACACTATGAGACTTCGATGATATCGAAGGCCATTCCATGACTCCCGCCGAGCACCATTGCGACGCGGGTATTTTTTTTGAGCAAACGTTTTATTTTGAGAACACGCAAAACTCGAGTGACAAATGTTTTTTCTTGCACGCGTGGGAGGACAAATGGAACACTTCCCCATCGCAAAGCTACTTGTCTTGCTAACACCTCATTTTGACAAGCAATAAAAAGCGGGATTTCCGGATGCGCGCGCAGAACCGTTTCTGACCAATCCGCCAGTTCGAGAGAAACAACAACCGCCTGAATGGATCCTTGCACGGCGGCAAGTTTGAGTGTGTGTGCAACAGATGCGACCGGATCATTTGGAATGGAAGTAATGAGCGCAACATCATCAAACGGCGATGCTTCCGCATCATGAATAATTTTCGTCATCATTTGTACCGCCTTAAGCGGATAGTTTCCGCTTGCGGATTCTCCCGAAAGCATCACGGCATCTGTGTGATCGAACACCGCATTGGCTACGTCAGAAACTTCCGCGCGCGTAGGACGAGGACTACGCATCATCGAATCGAGCATTTGCGTAGCAACAATGACCGGCTTGCCTGAGGTCCGACATTTTTCAATAATCTGTTTTTGTTGAATAGGAACTTGCTCGGCGGGAATCTCAACTCCCAAATCACCACGCGCCACCATCACCGCATCGGTCGCCTCTAAAATTTCTGAAAACGCCTCGATCGCTTCGTGTTTTTCGATTTTAACAATGATGCGTGGGAGAACTTGTTTTGGCTTTGCGGATTGAACAATCAGTTGTCTCAATCGACGAACCTCTTTTGCAGACTTCACAAATGAAAGCGCGATCCAATCAAATCCGGACTCCACAGCAAATGTAATATCCTCCTCGTCTTTTCTCGTAATCGCTCCAACCGACAGTCGCGAATCCGGGAAATTCATGCCTTTATGTGAAGTCACAAGCCCGCCATTTATGACTCTCGCGTGAATGTTTCTTTTTTCTACCTTTGTAATGATGAGTTCGATGAGTCCATCATCAATCAAAAAACGATCGTTTGCTTTGACATCTTTATGCAGATGCTCGTACGTGACAGGAATCTCCTTTCCCTTGTATTCTGTTATGGCCGTGGAAAAAATAAAGATCTCTTCTGTTTTTAATTGAATTCCCTTTTCCGGCAAAACTCCCAAACGAATTTTTGGACCTTGCAAATCGGCGATGGCTGGAACGTATTTTCCTGCTTCTTTCGCGACTCCACGCATAAGACGCAAAGACGCACGATGACTTGCGTGAGTCCCGTGCGAAAGATTGAATCTGACCACGTCCATTCCCGCTTTCATCATGGAAGTGAGTGTGGATTTTTTTGCGCTCGCGGGCCCAATGGTACAAATAATTTTTGTCCGTTTCATAATTTTTCCTGATCGTACTCGGCAAGTGTCAATGGAATCTTTTTCAGAACTCCATCGCGAATGAATTCGAGATCGATGGTATCGCCCGGATGAAATCCTGAAATCAAATCCGACAGTGTTTTTTGTTTGCTCAAATTAATGCCGTTAATTCGAATGATCACATCCGCTTCCTTCAAACCGGCTTTTTCCGCGGGACTTCCAGACACAATTCCAGATTGTCCCGGTTGAAGACCTGCGACAATCATGGCTCCCAGTTCATAAGGAATGGTATTTTCTTGGTTCATTTTTTGTTCGACAAGCGCGTAACGTACACCCAACCATGGCCGTACAATACGCCCGAATGCTCGCACGTCCTCAACGGCTCGTTTGGCTTGATTGATCGGAATCGCAAAACCAACGGACTGTCCGGACACACTAACCGCTGTATTGATGCCGATCACCTCTCCGCGCAAATTAATGAGTGGTCCACCGGAATTTCCAGGGTTGATGGCGGCATCTGTTTGAATGGCCTGTTCGATAACTTCTGTGTTCACCGCAGTCCCCGCGGAGACTCGGCGATTAATTCCGGAAACAACTCCTTTGGTGACCGTATTGCGAAATTCTGAAAGAGTATTTCCAATCGCGATGACCGTTTGACCAATCTGAATCGTATCGGAATTTCCAAGTATTGTCACGGGAAATCCGGATCCTTCCACGCGCAAAACGGCGACATCTTGAAACGGATCAATGTCAATGAGCGTGGCGGGGTATTCTTTTCCTTCATTGGTGACAACAACAAACGACGTTCCTTTTGAGTCAACCACGTGACGATTCGTAATGACAAGTCCATCCTCGGAAACAAAAAAACCTGTCCCACTTGAAACTTCGACAAGCTCCTTGGATTGTTCTTCCGTGAGGGGTTGTAGAGGAACAAGAAATGGGGAAAACGGAAAACGAGAACCTTCAGAGGTGAGTTTCCCTCGTTCTTCCTTCACCACGATACTGACCACCGAAGGCGTGACGCGTTCAACAACGGCAATGGAAGCACTTTCTTCTTCAATCAGTTCAACAATTTTTTTATCGACCTGCGCGGGATTGAGTGGGCTTGAGGTTGGACGACCGAAAAAAATCGAACCGTTTAGTGTGTTGAGAACAAATGCTCCGGAAACGGCTCCCACAAGCGCCGCAACTGCCATCCCGACAATTATTGTCGTTTGAAATTTCTGATCATTCATACATTCTTTTTTGTCTGAGAAGAACGAATTTTGATTGGTTTTGCATTCCTTAATAATTTACGCAATTCGGACTCAAATGTTTTGACGTCTTCAAAGGAGCGATAGACCGACGCAAAACGAATATAGGCTACTTTATCAAATAATCGTAGATGTTTCATCACGATATCTCCCAGTTCCGCGGTGGTCAGTTGTCCACGCCGTTTTTTTTGAATGTCACGTTCGATTTTATGGACAAGTGTTTGAAACGTGGCGTCAGTAAATGGTCGTTTTTCAAGTGCTTTTTCAAGTCCACGGACCATTTTTTCCTTCGCGTAATTCTCACGTCGTCCATCGCGCTTGACGACCGTCAAATCCAAGAGTTCGATTTCCTCTAGGGTTGAGAATCGAAAACCGCATTTTTCACATTCACGTCTGCGACGGACACTCACTCCATCACTACTCATGCGTGAATCAACAACTTTTGTATCTTTATGATTGCAAACCGCACAACGCACAAAATTAATCGAAAAGAATGAACAATGGTTGCAGTATAACATTACAGAGACCTCTGAAAAATGGTGAGATTTCGTTGAACGGGCTGTCGAGCCTCAGGAAACGTAGATCATGCTACGTTGACTGAGGTCGACGGGTCACGTCGGTCGCGACCGACGTGACGGGTGCCCGTGAGACGAAAGATTACCGTTTTTCAGAGGTCTCTATCTACATCATCTTCTTTCTAATAAAAGCCGGTATCTCAATTTCTTCCTCTTCTGCCTGCTGTTTACTCACAGGCACTGGTTTTACAAGCGGTCGTGGTTCCGGACGTGGATCCGGTTTCATAACCACGGGATCATTTTTCAATTCATAAGAAGGTTTTGGAATAAAAGAGGGGGGATTCAGAGGACGCTTTGCAGGTGAGGACATGATTTGCTCTTCGCGCTCTCGAACGCGTAAAAACGAATGAGGACTCCATGTGCCTTGCGCTTGAACCTCGACGGATCCGGCAGAAGTTGACCGTCGTTCTCTGGAATCAAATCCTGTCGCGACAACAGTTATCCGAATTTCTTCATTCATTTCATCGGAAACATTTGCGCCAAAAATGACCTTCGCGTCTTCGTCCGCGGAACTGGTAATCACTTTTGCCGCTTCCGCAACTTCATGCATGCCAAGATCGCTTCCTCCCGAAATCGTAAACAGAATTCCCTTGGCGCCATCAATGGAAAGTTCCAACAGTGGACTGGCGATTGCTTGTTTTGCCGCTTCAACGGCACGATTTTCTCCTGTGGCTCGGCCAATTCCCATGAGCGCAGAACCACTCGATTCCATAATCGCTTTTACATCCGCATAATCCACATTGATGAGTCCTGGAACCGTAATAAGTTCAGCGATGCCTTGCACTCCTTGACGCAAAACATCATCAACGACCTTAAAAGCTTCCATGAGAGACGTTTTTTTGTCGATGATTTGAAGGACTCGATCGTTTGGAATGGTGATAATGGCATCCACAAATTGCAAAAGACGATCAAACCCTTCCTCGGCGATTCGACGGCGTTGTGCGCCCTCAAACGTAAATGGTTTTGTGACAACCGCGACGGTGAGCGCACCGATATCCTTTGCAAGCTTGGCCACCTCGGGAATGGCTCCGGTGCCAGTTCCCCCTCCAAGTCCACACGTCAAAAAAACCATGTCCGCTCCTGCAAGCGCGTCGCGAATTTCATTTTGGTTTTCCTCCGCGGCACGCGCTCCCACATCCGGATTCATTCCCGCACCGAGTCCGCGTGTAATCGTTTTTCCTACGGCTAATTTCTTTGGTGCTAAATTCTGATTGAGAGCCTGAACATCTGTATTAATGACAATAAATTCTACCCCCTTAATATTATCACTGATCATTCGATTGACCGCCGCTCCTCCACCTCCACCAATCCCAACAACCTTAATTTTAGCGAATGTTTCGATTTCAGGTTTCACTTGAGCCATAAATTTATCCGTTACTCTTTTCACATCTTGTGTGATCTCATTAGTTGAACACTTTATGTGTTCAAATTTTGCTTACTTGAGCACAAAAATTTCATTCACACTTTAACACCACGTTTTGGAAAGTCAAGAAAAATAAAAGAAGATGTACACAGGCATCTTCTAATCCCTAACCCTTTTTTTCCTCACGGTTTTATCGAACGAAACAATTTTTTTAAACTACTTGTGACTTTATCCACATTTCCACCAAACGAATGAAAAATTTTACCGAGACCTTTTCCCGAACCTGAACCTCGAATATGATGCCCCCAGAGAACAAGCCCGATTGCCGTACTGAGTCCCGGATCATTGGCTCGATCGATCACGGACGTCACCCCAATTGCACTGCCCAAAGAAACCGGCAAACGGAGTGTGGATTTTGCCATCTCAAGCATGCCGGAAAGTTTTGCCCCGGAGCCTGTCAGAATGAGACCTGCCGGCAACATACCGGACCGTTCTACTTTTTTCAGTTCCTTGTCCACATGCTCAAAAATTTCTTGCACACGCGCTTCCGTAATATCCGCCACAAAGCGACGTCCCACAAGTTCATCCTCCGGAGCGCCTAGTTCTGCCAGATTGATCTCTTCCTTTTTTGTAATTTCTTCCGGATGGCAGGTCGCGTAACGCAACTTTACTTGCTCGGCAACTTCAATGGAAGTACGAAGACCGATGGCAATATCAGACGTAATGTGATCTGAACCGATAGGAAGCACGGCCGTGTGCAGAACATCCCCCTCTTCATAAACCACAAGCGATGTGGTAGAAGCGCCAATGTTTATGACACATACTCCGAGTTCCTTTTGACGCTCAGAGACAACCGCCTCCGCTGTTGCTAAAATAGAAAATACCAAATCCTCAATATTCAAACCTGTTCGATAAACCGCTTTTGTCAAATTTTTAATCTGAGAGCCCAAACCTTGAATAATGAGCGCGTCGACCTCTAAACGAATTCCGTTCATCCCGACAGGATCTTTCACGCCGCGTTGCCCATCTACCACGAAACTTTTTGGAATGACATGAATGATTTCATAATTGGTTGGCGTCGCAACGGTACGAGCCGCTTCGATGGCCCGTTCAACATCTTCTTCGCGAATTTCTCCATTACTTTTTCCCACACCAATCACGCCTCGGGATTCCTGTGACAAAATGTGTCCTCCGCTAATCCCAACCCAAGCTGAGCTGATAGGCACGCCTGTAATACGCTCCGCTTGTTCGAGTGCTCGGGAAATCGAAGACACGGCATCTTCAAGGTTGGTGATTGTCCCTTTATTCACCCCGCTTGAAGACACTTCCACCGCGCCGATGATATGCATTTGTTCTCGTCCATCCGACGTAGGAACAAGTTTTCCAACCGCAACGCGCACAGCATGCGAGCCAACATCAAGACCTGTATAAATCTCCTCAGTCATAATAGGTCAAGTATAACCCGATTTTTACGGTAAAACAAGCGCTCTGACATAAGGAACAAAAATGATGAGACCGATAATCACAGCAATACAGGAGACGATCAGCACGGTTGCCGCCATAATATCTTTGATGTCGCGTACGATTGGATGAATTCTTGGTTTAAATGCGTCGATCATGCGCTCAAAAACGCTGTTGATAAGCTCAAGGGATAAAATGGAGCCGATGAGTAACAAAAGGACTATCCATTCAGACCGTCGAATCTGAAACCACATCCCCAACATCCCCACGACGATAGCCGCGAACAGTTGCAAACGAAAACTTTGTTCACTGTTGAATACGATCCACACTCCGCGAAACGCGTATTTAAAACTTTTTTTGAGTCGAGAGGGGTTTATCATACGTCATCGTCGGATTGATTCGGAGTTTTATTAACAAATCGGACTGAAGGGAAAACATTTTTTTGGCATCATTCCTACGCTCATGATCATAGCCAAACAGATGAAGAAGTCCGTGCACGAGCAGAAAACAAAACTCCTGTTTCACCGGATGATTCATTGCTTTTGCCTGTTTTTTTGCCTGTGTATAACTAAACAGTAATTCACCGGAATCAGGCCCAAGAGAAAATGAAAGAACATCGGTAACCTTGTCGTTGCCTCGATATTCTTTATTCGCACGGCGCATCTGAGCATCAGAAACAAACGCGATGGAAACATGGTACGTCTTTGTTTTTTTGACGGTTTTTGCGACAAGACGGACGACGCCGTCAATCAGATCAAGCGAGATGCGTTGTCCTCCACGCAAGATCACCTGATTCAGTTCAAACGTGATCATAGTTAAGGAACGGATGGAACAACAAGACTCAAACTGTTGAGCATCATTTGAAATGTTTGTGTATATTCAATCGTTCCGGCCGCGGCATTTTGATATTGAAACCAGACAACATGATTGTCTATCGTCACAAAGGCATTCATCTGATCGCGCGAGACATATAATTCGTGCGTGCCTTTCGTTTTTGTTTTGACGACCTTTTGCTCACCACCTTGTTTTTCTATCCAAGAGGCGAGGAGTTCTTGCTGTGACTCAACGGTTGTGGTGTTGTGGAGTGAAACAAGAATGGATTCACCTGTTGGTGCGCGGAAGGAAATGGAAGAGACTGTGTCTGTGACAAATTCCGGCTTCCAAAGTGCTGGATAGAACAAAGAAACGTAATCGAATATGTGAGACTTCACAAGTGTCGCCTCTAAAAGTGTCCCCGGAGCGATGCCTCCCGGATTGTACAAATGAAACACTTCATTTCCATCTAAAAATCCATCAAAGTCTGTATCCGGCAAACTCACGTTGGTTCCATAAATAAGTTGCTCTTCGATGTCTGTCAGCCCATCGGAATCGGAATCCTTTCCGGGAGTTAGCGGTGCGACAAATGGACTTTCGGTTGGTAATGGAATCACATCAGGTTCGGGAGTCACGATTGGTACGGGAACGGGAGTCGGAATGGGTGAAGTTGAAGGTTGGGAGATGATGGCTGATGGAGTCTTGGAGGTTGGCGTTTGACTTTTCCAAATCAAAAATCCGCCAATACTAAGCGAGAGAAAAACGGCAATACCTGCAATAGACAGTGCTTTTGTGGTGGGTGAAACGGTATTTTGTTTGAGTAATGGATGTGTGGCAAGGGGCGTCGGAGGTGGAGGTGTTGGCGGAATGGATGCGATGTGTGGAGCCGTAACCGTTTTCGGTTCAACGAGCTTTGCTTCTTTTCCATGACGATACGCCTCAGGCATCGTAAAAAATTGTGCATCGACATCCACACTTTTTTCCTGCGTTTTTTCTTTGGTTTGCGATTGCGTTTGATCCATGAATGTCTCTCCTTTCTCCTTTCTACTTGCTACTTGCTACTTTCTACTTGCTACTTTCTACTTGCTACTTTCTCCTTACTACTCACTTCTACTTCTTCTCCGCTGGCACTTCCAACAACTTTCCCGGACCGTTCGGATTATATCCGCCTTTTACTTCTGCTCCATCCAAATAGGTATCTCCATCCGTATCTGTCTTGAGTGGATTGGTTTTATACACCTCCACCTCTTCACGATCGAATAATCCATCACCGTCACTGTCTGTACTTTGACTGCTCGTGCCAAGCTCCATTTCGCGCGCGTCTGTCAAACCATCTTTGTCTGTATCTGGTGATTCCACAGGCACAGGAACTGGCACAGGTGTAGGAGTTGTGATGATGACAGGTGTTACGGGAGACGGTGTTGGTTTCGGAGTAGGTGAGGAAGTTTTAACAGGTTGATCCGGTGTAACGGGTGTACGGGAGGACAGAATACGAAAAGAGATGAAAAAAGCCGCGCCAATGACGACAATTATCGCAATAACGATCAGGATTGTTTTAAGATGAGAAGGGGAAGAACTCGGAGGGTTAAGAGGACTCGTAGGGCTAGGAGGTGTGGGAGTTGGATGAGGAGACGCAGGTGCAGTCGGAGGCGAGACTTGCGGCGCTGACGCGTCTGTTTTTGCAAAAATATCTTCCGGTGGTTTCCCGGCGGAGCCGGGTCCGGCTCCGCCGGATTGAAGAGTGTCAAACATACATTTTACTTTCCATTTGGATTATGTCCTGTTTTAATTTCATCACCATCGTTGAATCCATCGCTATCCGTATCCGCTTTGTCTGGATTTGTTTTGTAAGTTCCGGTTTCTTGGATACTGGAAAGTCCATCGAAATCCGGATCGTCTGTTGTAACCAAATCTTTACACGACAACACACGTTCATCAAGAAGTGTATCACAAACTCTGACGTCTTGTTTTTGGTTTGCCAAATCCGCAACGGCAATGAGCTCACATTCTTTCGCTCCTCTTCCTCGCGATAAACAGTTTTCACTTGTCACAGGACCGAGTCGTTGTTCACGACAGATTGATCGAATCGCCAGGCTTTCTATGTTGTCACAATCCTTCGCATTCCCCGAAGTACTCGCGATCGTTGACCAAACAGTCTCAAGACACATGCTTCGATTGTCTTCATTCTGCAGTGATGAACACAACACAGGATCGGACTGCTGATCTGCAAGTTCCCAGATACATCCGTCATATTCACCACCCGTCAAATCTTTGCAGAGCGCCGCATTGCCCGTTGTCAAAGCGAATTGTTTTGTTTCTGTTGCAAGACAAGACTCTTTTTCTTTCGCGTTCGCGCACAGCTCTGCCACAGAATCGTGAAGCTGTGATGTTTGTTTGAGGAGAATTTGTTCATCTGACACGCCACGAATCACACGCAAAACAACGATCAAAATAATAATTGCCATCACAACTCCTCCCGTGACAATCGCGACCGGTTTCCAAGGAATTTGTTTTTTGGTTGTGTAATCGTTGTAGTCCATACATCTTATTCCAACGGACAATACTCAAATTTAAACTCGTCAAACTTCATTGTGCCGGTTCCGTAGAAAGAAGTGCGGATCGGCATGGTGGATGGCTTGTTTTGACACTGGAACGAATCTGGAAATGGAATGGTGGCATTATTTTGAGAAGGAGTTTGTCCGGTTGCAGAATGAATCGCTGAGCCGTCTGCTTTCGTGACACTCACTGTTGTTGTTGCTCCAAGGATAGATTGCACAATCGTGTCGTACATTTGTTTCACCCCATCGGCAGTCTTTGCGTCAAACGCATATTCTCCTTCTGTACAATCGTTTGGATCACTCATGGATGCGCCCGCGCATTTCATGCTGGAAAGATGTTCCATGTAGGCTTGCTCTGTTTCGTCACTGGAAATCACGGCGGAATAAAAGAAGATTCCCGGATTTGGAATGATGTACGTATAGCGCGCCTGCCCGGTACAGAAATCTGCCTTCTGGAATATATGAGGATTGTTTAATAAGTCTTCTGTGCTCAAATGAAGATCTGAGTCTGGATCTACGAGATCCAATGTCTCGTTGTCACAATTAGTTTTGTCTATTGCCAATCTTGCCTGGCCATCAGAAAGTAAGATCACGATTTGAATCGAATTTTCAGAATCGGAAGCGTTAAGAAGCTCAACTGCTTTTTGAAGTCCTTCTGGATTGGATAAACCGTACAGATCGCCACCGTGATCCGGATAATTTTTTGCAATAGTTTTAAGGATTTGTTTGTTTGCACCTGTTTCTGGCCGTAATTCTGAATCAACATTCGCACCTTGCTTATAACCTATATACTTCACTTTCTCAACTCCATCTACTGTTTCTTTCACTTCTACTCCTCCGTAACTTACAAGACCAATTTTCAACTTTCCACCCTGCTGTCCCGTATACGCTTTAAATAACGTATCGATCGCGGAAACAGTTGCTTCAGAGACAATTTCAAGCCGTGTTTTATCTCCAAGTTGAGTATCCATACTCCCAGATAAATCTGTCACAAACACCACATCCACATTTGGTTTTTGAACTTTTGTATTATCTACGTTGGCCGTAATGCCGATTCCTGCGCGGCAAGCTGGAATGTGGAGAATCGCGTCGTCGGGAGATTGTTTTTCGTTATTGAGATAGCTGTATAGATCGATGCTTGAAGTAGGTTGTGATCCTTGTGCTTCACTTTGCACAAGAAGGCTTGTTGTTTTATACGCAAATGGACAGGCTCCGGAACAATCGGAAGAACACGTTGGTGCGACACAATAGCCGTCGGTTCCGCAAGGATCCGAAATCGACGAAACATTACACTTCTGACCATTAAATTCCCCGCCGTTACAAATACCCATTGGCAGACAGGTAAAGCTATTGCTGACAGTACCCACCTTCATGCACGTTCCATTAGACTCAGTCACAAGACCCGTATTACTCATTTTAATCCATGTATACGGAACTGACTTCCCATCACAAAATTCTGTTCCATTGATCAGATCATCCCCACAATAATCTCCTGAAACGGTTTTGTATTGACACAATGTATTGCAATAGTTACACGCCGCGCCGTAATTCGCACTGCACGCATTTGGATCGTTTGGAAGCTTGTTGTCTTTTCCTTTATCGCACGCTTCCACCCCAAGAAATTGATTCCCGTCTCCACAAATATTCTTTTCACATTTGTCCGTACAGCTGTCTGTGTTGGACTGATTTCCGTCATCGCATTGTTCTGTTCCTTCTTTGGCTCCATTGCCGCAAACTTGAGCACCACCTTGACAATCAGACCACGCAGGAGACGTAGGCCATGCGCACTGACTTGAACACACGCGTGTTCTTGTGAGTGGATAACTCTCTGTAGAACAACTGCCATTATTCCCACAAATGGTATCTGTATCACACGAGAGACCAATCTTGGCTAACTCGCCTTTTACACAAATTTTGTGCGGTGAACAAGCATAACCACTGACACAAGAACCTGCCAAGGCTCCTGGACAATCATTGTCGCTGACGCAAGTTGTTTTTCCATCTGAACATAATTTTCCAGCCCATGTTTCTGTTCCGCCATCACACTCCTCAGGACCATTCACTTCTTTATCACCACACGAAGGGCCTGGCTTTTTACAATCGTAAGAACAAGAACCATTTGGAAGTGGACTGTATTGTCCGTTTGATTGCGCGCAAATATCTCCCGCGTGCAAAACGGCCCAACTGTCTGCTTTGGTATTGCTTGCTAGATCCGACCCACAATCACACTGTTCTCCTCCGGCCAAATTTCCATCGCCACAGAGGAATGCATCAGCGAACGAACAGTCTTCATCGCAATGTCCGTACGTTCCGTTCAAACTTCCGTCGTCACATGTTTCACCGGTTTCCAGCACTCCATTTCCACACGCGACTGGCACAAATGCCGCTTCGAGTCCTGATCCAGCCGCCTCCCCTGCCGTTTGAAAACCTTTACAATCGCTCTTACACGCAACGTTTACAGATCCATTGGCAATCCAACCTGCCGGAGGAATTTCAGGACAATCATACGAAACACCCGGTGGAGTTTTTGTGTTATCTGTTGTTTTCTTACACGAGAGTGCTTTGACCTGTCCCGGCTCACATTGTTCGCCGACCCCAACGACTCCATCTCCACACTGCGCGGAGATTCCAAATCCTGCGCCATTCACGGCACAGAAAAATGGCGTGGATTTAAATCCGTCTTTCAAGTTTGCCGGCGCGGGTAATGTTGATCCGTATTCCGCAACAATCGTCACGGCGTCCGAAGGAAACTGATCGATCGGCGCGCTCCACGGCGCTCCCGTATATTCCAGTTGTGTATAGAGAGAATATTTTTCTCCGGATTCTACGCGATAGCCATAGATGTGTGAACCGTTCGGACAGATAAATTTTGCTTGTTTGCTATTAAAACAAGTTGCGGATTCGTAATCGGCTCCTTGAGTTTTGCATTGCGCAAAGTACGCATTGATCGGATCAACAGGAAGTGCGCTCGAAAGTCCATTGGAAAGCGCGGTATTCCATGAGTCCCACTTACTCACACTCATCGCAGGCACAAACGATCCTTGTGAAATCGTTGGATAGCCCGCGACACAACTTTCTGCTCCCGGACATTGCGCGCTTGTCACACAACTCTCTGACTTCGTCACCGAGCAATGCTTATTTTTACTTCCATAATCTCCAAGTGCTTTGTTCATGATAACAATATCCGTCAAACGTTTGAGATCATTTTGTACTTTCTTTTTGTCACTGTCACAGCGCACATTCTTCGTTTCATTCAACGGACAATCCTTCACATCTGTGGCGAGTTTTTTCGACACGGAACATTGACCTCCTTCGACAATATCCACGCAGTCCCCATCCCATGCACAGCCGATATATTCACCACTGGCATTTGTCTGATAGCGCGTGCCTCGTTTACAGATTCCAACATTGCTCACATCGCTTGTGTTTGCGTTAAAGCGCCAGTTTACGAGAATTTGTGCAAAAATTTCTTTCGCATCCAACAGCGCATTTGGATTAAAAGAAACGATGTAAATATTTGGATACAACACATTTCCTTGCTTATTGGCCGCCACGACATACGCGGTGTTTCCTGATTGAATGCCTTCGTATCCATCAAGTGAAATATCCGAGTAACCGCCACTGAAATTCTGTGTCGCAAACCAGGCTTTGGCGGAAAGATAGTTTGGATTTGGCACAATACGAATACCGATGGCATCTGGCGTGCCGTTCACTTTAAACAACAATTCCTGAAAAAACTTATTGGGATCGGTGGAACTCACATCAATCGGGCCAACAAGTTCAGGCAAATCTCCCGCAAGTCCATCAACTCCACGATCCATACAATAATAGAAACCAAAATTCGACGCGGTTGTTCCACCGATACCCTTTTCAACGTAAGGAAATCCGAGTGCGGAATCAAGCGCCGGCCATGGTCGTTCACAGGTAAGTGCAGTCACTTCAAGCGTCCCATCAATTTGAGTCCCAACCGTTGACTTGCTTGCGGGTGGTTTATTGATCGTATCTTTTGAAATCGTGGCCGTTGCAACCACATGTTCTGTTCCATTATTGCCAACGGAAACATACGTCGCTGTTTGCGCATCTCCTCCACTTCCCGCGCCTAAGTTGACAATATTGGTTGAAACAGATTCTGCATACGATGAACCCCATCCCCATGTCCATGCATAACTTTCAATAGATTGAATAGGCTCATACGTCCCAAGTCCATCTCGATATGTTAAGGCTTGCGCCTCAAAACTGTGCGCTTCATCTTTTTTGGAAAAAAATTGTGGACTGGATGATTCGTAGGATTGTTTGTCTATTTTTCCATGATCCACAACATCAACCACTTCCAGTAAACAGACTTCTGTGCTCACTTTAAAATTATAGAGAAACTTCAGACTGCCTTTGGGAGGATTCGCGCCGCATGATGCTCCAAAGCACAAACCCACTTTGTTTTCGCTCAGAACGCCTTCTGGCACGGCATCCGTTAAATTCGTATCCCCAAACACTTCCACGTAATAATACGCGTTTGGTTCTAATAATTCAGGATATTGAACCAACACGCGCTGACCACCATTTGGCAAATCAACCGTTTTAAACGTTGTTGGCGCGATGCAATGATTGAGACCAGCGAGCGCTTCCGGAGCAATCCAAGAAAGCACGTGACGTTTCAACCAGTGCCACGCGCGCGCCAGAAAATGATCGTTTACAGAATCGTCGGCGTTTACGAGTTTGTAATTTTTGTTAAGCGGACAAATGGACGGATCGGCTTGCACATACTTTCCATCCTTAAACCACAAACGGAGTCGAAGATTGGCAAATGTCGCGGGATCCATTTTTTGATCGAAGTCAACCCAGACTGCTGTGTTACGACAATAACCTTGACCTCCCGGACCGTTTCCTATCGCAGGTTGATTGGGACCGATGACTTTTGGACGAGGAAAACAACAACTTCCGGATCCGCATCCAAGTTTGGCAGTTGAACCACAAGCCTGATCTGACTGACAAGAACATTGCACTTTCAGTGTCGCCTCTCCCGTAAGATTTGCCGTTCCGACTGTAATTTTGGAAACGGCATATCCGTTTAGGACTTCCTTTGGAGCGTTTAAACCGATTTCCGCAACACCAAATCCACCCGTAGAAAACGTTTGACTCGTATCCGCTTTATCCGCATCGCATTCTTCTCCTTTTTGAATTTGGCCATCACCACAGAATGTTGGCTGTGTCGTGTGGATAGATGAACCTTCCCACAAACACTCTGGAGAACAACCGTCGCCGGAAAGATTGTTAAGATCATCACAGTCTTCTCCTTTTTCAGGAGTCGTGCTATTTCCACAGCAAATCGTTGGCGCAGGTTTACATGTTTGTCCCACTCCACAGTCGCCATCAACCGCGCAACTTTCATTGCTCACGGAACAAAGAGACACGCACTGCGTCGTTCCTTCATTCAAACAACTGGATGAACAACCATCTTTTGACGTTGAATTTTTGTCATCACAATCCTCTCCTTTATCTATCTTTCCATCTCCACACTGCGCATACACACTTCCCTTTAAGACAGATCCTTCGTTCAGACATTGATTCGAACAACCATCTCCATTTTTTGGATTTTTATCATCACAATCTTCTCCTCCCTCTGTAGGAAAATAATCCTCCTTTCCATCTCCACAGGTATTTTTGGATCCTTCATTCAAACAGACAGCAGAACAGCCATCTCCGGATAGTTGTTTACCGTCATCACATTCTTCTCCTGCCTCTACTTTGCTGTTTCCACAACAATTAACTCCTCCCGCGACACACGCGAGTGTTCCTTCCCATAAACAACTGGAGGAACAACCGTCTTTTGACGTTGAATTATTGTCATCACACTCCTCACCAATACCAATTTTCCCATCGCCACACAATGCTTTCGCCGCGTTCACTGGCGCGCCAATATTCAAACAGGACGCGGAACAATAGGGCGGAAGTGTACTAGAAAGCGCGATCGAGCCTTTCCCTTCTTTCAACATGGTTGCGACATCACTCGTTGAACCTTGCGGAGTTTTGTAAATATCCGGGTTATCTTCCGCGTTCCACGCTTTCCAAGAAAGTGGACCTCCCGCCCAATTTTGCAACGACTGTCCCGACGCATCACAGGCATCCGGAGAGCCGTAAAGAGTGGCGAAGTAGCTCTGTCTCTCCCCGACATAGTTCAACGTTTTTGTTTTTGGCGAAACGGAAAGTGAATTGAACGTACACAACACATCAGATGGTTTGCTCTTAAACTTCCAAGAAAAATCTCCTGGGAAATATTTGTTTTGATCCGTTGCGTCATTCTTTCCTGAATCTTTCAAAAAAACATTTGATGTTGATTTGATGATTTCTCCTTTCAAAACCACACGATACCAACTGTCTGCGACAAGCGGTTGATTGGCAACGAAATTGATAAACGCGGTGTTTGATTCCGCAACGTAACTCACATCTTTCACAATACTTTTTGGCAATAATTCATCCTTCGCACAAAGAGCATCGCTACATTGGTAAAGCAGAACAGATGCGGCCGTAATCGTTGCAGAATCCATCTGCGTATTAAATCGAACCCATGGACGGGCATTCACACATGCCACGGAACAATTTGGAAAAAATGTCGAGACTGTCGGATCATTAAATTCAATCGTGAGTTTACCCGTCCCAGACAATTCTTCAGGCGAACTTGTGAGCGTCGCTTTTATGAGTGCATCCGTGCCTTGCGTTTCCTCTTCCGCGATCACCGTTGCTGAACACAATGCGGTTCCGCTCGACGGTTCTTTGACAGTGGCTCCTGCAAAATTTGAGGACCAGCTCAAGGTATGTCCATCACATGACAACACTTGACAGGTGTGCCCTTTGGCGACGAGTTGCGCGAAATATCCCGGAGTGTCCTCGAGGATAGATTGATGATCGCTTTTCGCGGTAAATTTGTCTGGACTGACAATGACTTCTCCAACACCACAATGCTCGGTTCCTGTTGAAAACTCCCACGAATAATCCTCAAGCATAAATGCTCCGCCGACTGACTCTGCCGCACGCACACCACTTTCTCCACCAAGTACAGTCACGCGATATTTTTTATTTGGCAAAAATTCACCCGTTGGATCCCACTTAAACGACGTGGCAAACGTGCTGAGCGTTCCCGCGACAGGTTTCCACTCATCACACAAACCCTGACTTTTTGGTTTTGTACATTCTTCTACTTTTACGTGATCCACCACGGAAGTTGCATCCAGCACAAAGGACTTTGTATCATCCGGAAATCCAAGTGTTGCCGTCACGATGGCATCCAGACATGCCGTTTTTGATCCTTGCCAATTCGCGGCCCAATTCTCCCATGGCGAAGGAGAGATCACCCCATCTTTACACGCAACTTTGACGACCGGATTTTGTGGAATCAGGCCGGTTGAAATTTTGTACGCAAGATGTGCCTGTGGTGGAGGAAGCTCGCACTCAAGCGCGCACGATCCGTTGCCACAACACTGTGTTCCCGCTTCGCAGGAAAGCGTGCCTTCCTTACAGTTGCCGACAGAAAAATTGAGAGAATTGGATGTAAACTTATTTGCGTCCGTAAGCGTGACAGGACCTGTTTTTGCGTCCTCTGAAACGGCGAGACCTGTGACCGTCGTATTATTCCAAATTTGATAGCCGGCAGATTGTGTCGAGCCAAAAAATGCCGCGCTTCCATGTGTGTCACCTAAATTTTCGCCGTAGACCGCAACAAGTGATGGTTTTTGCGCCGTGGAAACGGGACCTCCTACAGGATCTAATTTACAGATGGATGGTCCTGGTTTTCCTTCAACGACGGTAAATTCAATCGCATTTGAAGATTGACCATCTTGTTGACGTTTCAAACTAACGGCATACGCGCCAAGTGCAAGTGCATCGTTTGTTTTATTTTTTGCCGGAACCTTGATCGTGACAGAATTGTTATGCCAATACGCCTCCGCACATTGTGGAGGAAAATTGACATCAGCAATCGCTATTTTCTCATCTGCTTTATTCAAAAATTCAACTGTTCCCTTCTGTGTCCCAAAATTGGATCCGTAAAGAGTGACGTATTGTCCGACCGCACCAGTCGTCGGAGCAGGAACACACGTTCCCCCATCACACACACCTGCGTCCGCGCAATGTCTTCCTGGATGAGCTCCCCCACTGCACACTTTCCATCCGCTTTCCACAGACACAATTTTTGGTGGTTGACTCACGGTGAGTGGATCTATCACCTTGAACTCAAGTTTGTTTGATCCGACACGCACCGATGTGCAGATTCCTGCTCCCGTCGCACACGCGACAGAATCGGAACAATACGCGAGTGATTCACTACATCGCGAAGTCGCGCACACGCCGCTTGTGCAATCGCCATGAGCCGCGCAGATTTTTTCCGTTGCGATTCCGGCTTCATCAAGACAACGATAATCGCCTGTAAAAACTCGGATAGAAACCGTTCCAGCCGACATGTTTGGAACAATGGCCTTCACTTGTGTCTCTGACCACGTCGCTGGATAACCCGCGGAAACATCATTTTTAAACCAAACGGCAGACGATCCTTGCGGCGCGGTCCCAAATCCCAGACCGGAAAGCTGAACCGTTGTCCCAGGCACGCCATCATCCGGCGTCGCAAGACAAATCCCCGGACGAGTGATCGCGTTGACATCAAACTCGCCAAAATTTCCAACTGTTGGGCCAAATAAATCGTCTGTGCGATCTTTCTTTCCGTCTTGTGTCGTCACCTCGATGGGACCATCTTTTGCTCCTCCCGGAATTTGAACGATGATTTGTGAATCTGTCCAGACGCCTGTTCCCACACACGCGTACGCACCAACGCTGACAGCTTCACCTGCGGCTTTTCCTAAAAATGTCACCGTCGCTGTGCCAGTCTGGCTTCCAAATCCTGTCCCTGAAATGGTGATGAGATTTCCCAAAGCTCCATTGTCTGGTGAGACAAGTGTGATGCGCGGTCTTTCCACACACACTCCTGTCGCGGCTCCGGAGGGAATTTCACAAAAAAGTCCGGACGCACAGGAAGCCGAGCTGGTACATCCGCTGAGTGCGCACGCGCCACAATAGCCATTTGGATTATCCACCGCACCACCACAATTCAATTTTTCTTCTCCCATGTTGATCGCGCTATCATAGCAATGTGTGGGAAGAATCGTGACAGAAACAGTTGGAGAAGTGGCTTGATGACCGGCGCAATCAACCGCCGTTGCTTTGATGGGATAACTCTTGTTTGTCGTATATCCATTTGTATCCCACTCATCATCTACATCACTAGAAAAATAATTTGAGGCAAGTCCTCCCACGATATCTTTTGCCGTTGAAAGAGTTACGTCCGATGTAAAAAGCAAATCATCGTCCACGTAAAAATCCACAACACTCACACCTGTGTCGTCATTTGTTTTTGCTTGAAGTAGTGTCGGATCGCCCACAATCACAGAATCTCCATTTGCCGGTGCGCTCATTGTGATCATCGGTGCAAAGGCATCAATACCACTGCCTGTGGTAAACGAAAATTCGCAAGCATGGCTCACGTTACACTTCAAGACATTGCCATTCGTTGCTTTAAGTTCACTTCCCGCCACCACAACTTGATACTGCGTACTTTCTTTAAAACAATACGTGTCGGTTGAATCAGGACACAGTGTGGATGGTGTAAATGTCACGTGGCTTCCGGACGTCGCAACCGTTCCAACAACGATAGGTCCTCCTGTTTCCTTCACGACGATCGCGCTTGTGGCACTGGTTGGATCCACCGTCTGAGAAAACACAAATTGCAACTGAAGATTGCGCAATTTGGAGGCACATTGTGTGTTGAGCGATGAAAGATAAAATGTTTGATGACTGTCCGGATAGCTCCCTCCACCATTTCCGGAAGGATTACTTGATGTGATATCGCCTCCTGCTGCTTTGGAGAACGTATTCAACACAAACTGCACGATTGCATAAGAGGACAACACAATCACGAGTCCAAGAATGGCATGTCCCATCATTTTTTTTGCCGCGGAAACGCGCGTGGTGTTGCCGCCGGATGTCATGAACAAGAATCCCGCATAGATGATCATCGCAACGGCGATGATACCCACAAGACCGATCACGGTACGAATAATCCTCGCAATCATGACAGGGACAGATGCGCCGGCCGCGAATCCTGCCTCCTGTGCAAATTGCTTAAACGCAACCGGATCCACTTGCGCCAATGCCGGAACAGCTCCAAACAACCCAACGCTTAGAAGCGCGAGAGCAGACAGAGTTAACAGTGAATAACGAAAACGTTTCATGTAAAAATTAATTGTTTCCTGGCAGAAGTCCTTTTTCTCCGTTTGCCTTTGTTTCTTCCGTGCGACACGCAACACTTGAAGGGACGCCACTGCAACAATATGGCTGTGAAGCACTCGAACCATCACACGCGCTTTTATTCAGTTTCGCCGGATACATACAAATTTGATAGGAACTCTTCACTCCTTGAGTCATCACCGGATAATAATTGTGCCCCCCTTCCGCATTGCTCAAAAACGCCGGATGCTTAATGAAAAGAGTGCTAAATTTAGCCGTCGTATTATCTTCTTTCAGTGGCGTAAACCACATCGAATAGAGAGGATCCGGCCACAATGAGACTGAGGAACTTGTAATGGAAGACGACTTTAGTAATGTATTAAACTTCACTTCAACCGGTTCATTTTGATCGATCTCTTGAGCATTTTTTGGAGGAGTCAAAACCATGACCATAGGTACTGTGTCTTCGATTTCACCTGTTGTTTCAAAAACCCATTGATGATTGTCGTTCAATGCTCCATCTGTGCAAACCACTTGATCCGCTTCAGATCCACACGCAGATTTGTCTCCATTTCCATCCAACGAGTTTCCTGAGGCATCTGTCAGTCCGGTACTCAAAATTGCCTGAGGTGGATTTGTCTTGTCCACACTCGCCGCTTTTGCCACAACAGTAATGGCAGGGCTTGTCGGGAGACAATAAATCAAATCTCCACACGGATCTTTTGAACAGGCATCGGTGGTGGTAAATCCAACCGTTCGATAGCCGTTACTGATCTCAAAGGTTCCGTTGATAAATGGATGTGCGCTATCTGAAACAGTGATGTTTGTAAACTTTGGATCCTGTCCATCTTTATAAAAACCCGTAGACGACATCGGATCCATTGCTTCGCTAAACGTGAGTTCGATCGTGACATTGCGAGGTTCCTGCGCGTGATGCTCTGGAACTTTTGAAACAACATGAGGCGGGATTAGATCTAATTCCGTAGAGACTTCAAATGTCCATCCATAACCGGCGGAATGTGTTCCGACAAAGGCATTGCCTCCTGTGAGTTTTTTGATTTCCGGCTTCAGCGCGATCGTATAGTTTGTGTCGCTAGTTGGATTTCCAAGAAGAGGAACGGGATCAAAAACAAATGTCGTTTTTTCATCGTTGACAGCCACTTTTACTTGATCGCCACTCAATCTTAAACTTGTTTCGTTTGCGGTTTCGAATATCCAAACATTCGTACTATTAAGCTCACCTTGCGCATTCATGATGGTTGAAGGCTCAATAGGCTCTTTAAACGTAATGAAGATTTTTGTGTTGCGTGGAACGTTTGTGGCATTACGCGAAGGATAGTGACTTTCAATGATGCCCGCGCCGAGAGATCCTGAAAGTGGTTCATGATACGTTTGAAGCGGCGCTTTCACTTGAATCTGAGAACTTGTTCCTCCCAAAAGAGCGTTCAGAACAAACGAGACAATGGTGTAGGAAGAAAAAATAATAAGTAGCCCGATAACCGCGCTCTTGAGCTTTTTTTTGACCTTCGCTGTTTTTGTCGCATCTCCACCGGAAGTCATCCACAGAAATCCCGCGTGAATCACAATACCTAAAAAGATAAATCCCAGGACTCCCAGAAAAATACGGATGATGTTTGCAATGATGACAATCGGACTCGTGAGTGGAAGTCCAGCCGCAATAGCGCCCTGTTCAATAAATTCTGTTTGCGCAAGCGCGACAGCCGCTGATTGAAAAAAAACAAAAACAAACATCAGCGCGCCGATTCCTGCCGCGATGAAAACGTAAAATAATGAAAACATCTTCACACGATGTCGCATGCATCTATTTTATCTCATTTCGCTTTCAAAGAGGAGATGATGTGTGGATAGAAATAAAAAAAAGAGCGCGATTGCCCTCTACTGCCTCCTGCCTATTGCCTTTTGCCTATCAACTTCTCTATCCTCCTTCGCTTCTCCAACTTCCTCCTATCCCCAACCCCTTTCCCCTATCGTCTGAATCATGACAGTCGTCACACTGAAAATCACAATCACCACGACGGATCCCATGATGCCTTTTGTAATACTGTCCCAGGCGACCGTTTGATCCTTATCGCGCGTTCCGGCAACCATGTAGAAAAATCCTCCGTGTAAAATAGAGTTTACAGAAATGATCCCGAACAACAAACAAACAACGCGAAACACACGCAAACCCGTTTCTGCAAACGAATACGCGGTAAAGGCTTCCGGGACGTAAGGGATAATTTCAATCACAATAATGTTTCTACGATTTTTTTGACGCGTGTTCCGTCTGCTTGTCCTTGCACGGCTTTCATCGCAAGTCCCATCACTTTGCCCATATCAGCCTTCGTGACTGGACCAATCTGTGCCATGACATTTTTGACGGTTTCAAGAAGTTGCTCGTCTGTCATTTGAGCCGGTAAATATTCCCCAAGGACAGACATTTCAGCCTTCAGTTGAAGAACGGACTCCTGCCGACCGGCGGCTGAAAATGAATCGAGCGAATCTTGTAATTGTTTGAGTTGAGATTTGATCACCACAATCACTTCTTCCTCGCTCAGTTCATGCTGAACATCGATCTGTTTATTTTTAAGCGCGCTACGCAACAAACGCAACGTGGAAAGCGTTGCGTTGTTCTTATTTTTCATCGCACTTTTCATGTCCTCGTTAATACGTAGGGAGAGCGACATAAATGGAATAGTTCAAGTGGTTCCAGAGGAAGAGATACCCTATCGAATCCATGGGGTTCCTCCCGTGATTCGATAGGGTATCTCTTCCTCTGGAACCTGTCTTGAATACTTTATCTCCGTTTATTGACAGGTCGAGTTTCTTCTTTGAGTTGTCCCACGCGAATAAGATATTCTCGTTTCTCGCGAATTTGGAGACGACGCAACGCGCTTTCCTTCAGCTTTGTCTTATTTGGTTTGTCGGCGTGAAAACGAAGTTTGCGCACTTCGAGCGCTTTTCCACTTTGTTGCAAACGACGACTAAAACGACGAAGAAGACTCTCGAAACTTTCTGCTTTTTTACGTTTTACTTCGACCACAGAAATAGGGGTTAGGGTATAGGGATTAGTAGTAAGGAAAACAGAAAACACGCAAAGATCATGCCAAAAAGAACGCGAACTGTCAAGAAACGGGTGACACGGGTGAATGTGTCACAGGAGCGGAAGCAGATTCTTTTTGTAATTTTCGCTCAATCACAGACACAATTTTTTTGGCATCAATGGTTTCTTGTGCACCGGATTCCATATCTCGAATGATAATCGTCCCATCAAGCACTTCCTTCTGGCCTAAAATGAGCGTGAATTGAACACCCATTTTATTGGCAACCTCGAGCTGAGCCTTCAGCGCATTTTTCCCTGCCGCTTCTGCGACCGGAATATTCGCACTTCGAAATTCCTCATAAAGTTTGAGTCCCACTCGACGTGCCGCATCACCAAGTTGAGCGAAGAACACCGTCGCGACGGGATATTGAGGTGGCGCAATTCCTTTTTCCGCAAGCGCGCGCACAACACGCTCTAAACCGAGTGCAAATCCGCAAGCGGGAGTTGGTCGTCCTCCAATCAATTGGACGAGTCCATCATAACGTCCTCCCGCACCAAGCGCACTTTGCGCGCGATCTCCTTGATCTGAAGTCGTAAAAAACTCAAAAACGGTGTGTGTGTAATAATCAAGCCCGCGAACCAAGTAAGGATTGAGTGTATACGGAACCTCGACTTCATCCAAAAACTCAAGCACTCTCATGAAATGCTCTTTTGATTTATCGTCCAACCAATCCAAAATTTGCGGTGCTCCCACAAGAAGTTCCGCCATTCCCTCTTCTTTACTGTCCAATAGCCGTAATGGGTTTTTTTGTAAACGACGCTTATCGTCTTCGCTCAACTTACTTCTGTGCTGTCGAAAATAGGCAACAAGTTCTGTGAGGTATGTTTGACGGCATTCCGGCGTTCCAATTGAATTGATTTGTACGGAAACATCCAGTCCTAAATCTTGAAAAATCTTTTTTCCAATCAGAATCAGTTGAGCATCAATAATAGGTTCATCCACGCCGAACACCTCAAAACCCGCTTGGTGAAACTGACGAAAACGGCCAGCCTGTGGACGATCGTGTCGAAACATTGGACCGATATACCAGAGTTTGACCGGTTGCGGACGATCAAGCATGCCGTGCTCGATGTACGCACGCGCGCACGATGCCGTGGCTTCCGGACGAAGAGCCACAGAACGATTCGATGGATCTGTAAACACGTACATTTCTTTTTCCACTACATCTGTCGCTTTTCCCAGTGTCCGCGAAAACAGATCAGATCGTTCTAAGATTGGTAAATCGATTCGATCGAAACTATACGATTCTGCCAGAGCGCGAACACGATCTCGCACCATATTCCATCGTCCTTGCTCTTCCGGCAAAATATCACGAAAACCTCGCAACAACTCCGGTGTTCCTTTACCGGATTTTTTTGCATCTTCTTCATCAACAGCCTCCGATGGTTTTGTTGTTTTAATTTCAGCTTTTTTAAATGGCATAGGGGGAGGAATGGGAAGTAGGAATTAAGAAGTCGTTGAGACTTTTGAAAAATGGTGAGATTTCGTTGAACGGGGTGATAGCGCTGGAAATGTATGCAACATACATTGACTAGCTATCGGGGCCCTGTGAGACGAAAGATCGCCGTTTTTTAAAGGTCTGCGTATTCAGGTAATGCAAACGTTCCGAGTCGAGACAGGGGTAATCCGCGGACCCAGACGCGTCCGATAAGACTTGAGCGTTTCACGGAGCCGAAACTGCGAGAATCCATGCTTGCGTCACGATGATCTCCAAGTAAATAGTATTCATTTTCTCCCAATGTCGTTCGTTCCTTTCCACTGGTTTGTTTCTCCGTAATGTATGATTCTTTTAAGATAATCCCGTTTGGATGTTCTTCATTGGAAAGGAGAATGCTTCCATTTGTGATTTCAACGGTTTCCCCCGGAAGCCCGATCACACGCTTAATAAAAAATTGACTTGGATCATTTGGATAACGAAACACGACAATCTCCCCTCGTTCCGGCTCTCGAAACCGATACGACAACTCGTCTATAATAAGGTATTCGTGATCATAAAAATTCGGTTCCATGCTTGCCCCTTTCACATAGAATGGTTGAATGAGAAAGTAGCGTATTGGCACGATAATCGCGGCTGAAATGGCCACGATCTGGACCACTTCAAGGATAAAAAAAATGATCGATCCGCCAATCGGACCAAATTTTTCCTGCAACCTTGGTTCAAGAGATGAAGTCATGTAAATGACTAAGGAAACAAAAGCATGTCAATCGTATCAAGAAATGTTGTCTCACACAAGCAACCACCTATGAAAATGATCTTGCATCAAGCTGGCGGTACGAGTTTCATCCCTCGTGTAGGGGGTTTTTTTCGATCCTCTAGTATTTTCGTTAAATCGGAGACGCGTTTTGCGTAATAACTTGAATCATACCCAGTTCTACTCAATATTGTGTTGACTGTATGTCTACTTTTTGCTCTACTTCTTACTGATTCCGACCGATCCTTGATATTTTGAATAAGACTTTTGTCAACATCGATTTCATTTTGAAGCTCAGCATCTGTCTTATTCATTGTGTCTGATGTCTCCTGTGGCCGTAAGCGTTTCAATTGACCTTCATTTTCAGCGATTTTACTTTCCACCGATACTAACGCCTGCCGAAAAAATTTCAACTGAAGTCCTAAATCCTCACGGCTCGCATCTTCTGTTCCTCTTTTTTGATCAAACCGTTTTCCAACAGCAAGCAAAATCTTCCGAATAAAGCCTTCATCTGTATTTTGCCTTCTTAAATCCAGAACCAATTGATCTGGCGACAAAGTTTTTGTTTGATCCTCTGGGCTTAACTCTTTTAAACGACTCCCAGCTTCCATATGTTTCATCCAAACTCCTGCCATTTTAAGAACTAAAATAGATTGAGAACTATCTGGCTGAGAAGTATTTGTTTTTTTATCAAAAAAATACTCTTGGTCAGGAAGTTGAAGAATTTCCCTCCTCAAAGTTTCCAGAACTGTATTTTGTGTGGCGAGCTCCTGTTTTGCTTGCTTCATTTTCTCTTCTTTTTCTCGGGTTTCCCTCGCGGTTCTCTGTTCAGAAGTTTCTACTCCCTCCACCTTAGATTGCTCTCCATTCGATTCAATGAGTGGCCTCTCTTCTTGTGTGGGTTCTTTTGAATCTGGTATCATAAAGTTACTCTTAAAAATCTCTCAATTATGTCGACGCTAGAAAGTATTATGCTTGAGATAAAAGACATTGGCAAACTAGTTGTTAATCTTCGACGAAGTCTCTTGTCTGAAAAAAATACAGCGCAAACAGTGAAGGATAAGCAAGAAATAATAAAAATAAAAGAAAAGCTGGCTGGTAAGTAAAAAACCACTTGTCGAAAACAAGTGGTTTTTGGTGGACGTTGGAGGACTCATGGGGTCATCCGACCCCACGCCCAGTCGAATGACTGGGCGAACCTTCACCTGTGCAACGCTCCCCGCCGACTGAACAAAGATTTCGCACAAAACTTGGTGGATGCACCTGGATTCGAACCAGGGACCTTTGCAATGTGAATGCAACGCTCTAACCAGCTGAGCTATGCATCCACAAAGTTTTACGCAAAATATTCAATAGCGAAGGTGGGAGCTAAACGTCCGTATTTTTTCAAACTCTATCATGTTCATCTGCCTATTTCAACCGTTTGCATTGAACGTGTTTTTGAGCTAAACTCCTGAGAGTCTATGGACAAACTGGAGATTGATTTTTTGAAGGAGAAATATCATTTGGGACGACCAAAAAAAAATCGTCTTCTTTTTTTGGGTCGTGTGTTTGTGATGACACTTGTTGTGGGCGCGACGTTTGGTGCCGCCCTTTCGTATCATGTCTCCACCACAGATACAAGTACGGGTGGAACATTTCCAAAAATTTCCCTCCTTTCAACGTTACGACGTTTTGTGGATGGCAATGAATTAAAAGGAGAAGAAAATGATCGCGTGAACATTTTATTGCTTGGGATTGGCGGCGAAGGACATGAAGGTCCTCAACTCACAGACACGATTATTTTTGCGAGCTATCAACCATCCACAGAAAAAATGGGGCTGATGTCTTTGCCGCGCGACATGAGTGTACCCATTCCAGGATACGGCTATCGCAAAGTGAATCACGCAAATGCATTTGGTGAACTCGATGGAACAGGCAGTGGACCCATTCTCGCATCGTCCGTCATTGGAGAAGTATTGGATGAGGAAATTCCGTATTACGTTCGTATTGATTTTAATGGATTTGCGGATATCATTGATGACATGGGCGGAATCGATGTGTATGTGGAAAAAGGCTTTACGGATCCAACGTATCCAACTCATGGAAAAGAAAACACAGAATGTGCATCCGAAACGGTCACTGCTCCTGCTATTTCCGAAACTTCCCCATCTTCTCTAACTTCTCCAACTTCTCCAACCTCTCCATCTTCCCCATCTTCCCCATCTTCTCCAGCTTCTCTAACTTCCCCATCTTCCCCATCTTCTCTAACTTCTCCATCTTCTCCATCTTCCCCATCTTCTTCTTCAATCGACTACTCCTGTCGTTTTGAAGTGCTGACGTTCCAAGAAGGATGGACGCATTTAAATGGGGATATGGCATTAAAATTTGTGCGATCGCGTCATGGGACAAATGGGGAAGGTTCGGATTTTGCCCGCAGTGCTCGTCAACAAAAAGTATTACTGGCTATTAAAGACAAAGTATTCTCCGCCTCAACGTTTCTCAATCCCTCACGCATCTCGCGGCTTTTGGAAACATTACGCGCAAATATCGCGACAAATTTAGATGTCTCGGAAATTTTACGTCTTGCGAAATCAGTAAAAAAAATGCAGGAGGGTGAACTCGTTCATCATGTTATTGATGCCTCTGATGATTCTCCACTTTACGCAACGGTTCTCAATGGAGCCTATGTCTTGCTTCCAAAAAATGATGATTGGAAACCCTTGCAAACCATTGCGGAATATATTTTCACTCCAAAAACGGAACAAAAACGTTTCGCAACTGTGTCTGAGGAAAAACCACACTTTGCCAAAGTTGAAATTCAAAATGGAACAGCAATGACAGGACTCGCGTTTCGCGCATCGCAACTCGTCGACGAACAAGGATTTGATGTGGTGAAAGTTGGAAATGCCGCTTCGCGCGAATATACTCATACGGTTATCTACGATCTGACCAATGGCCAGCGCGCGCAAGAATTAAAAGAGTTGCGCGATTTTCTCAAAGCGGATGTCACCCTTTCCGCCACAGGATGGATGGTCAGTGGAGACGTCGTTCCGAAAGAAATTTCCATCACGAGCAATGAATATCAAAAACTCGCCACGGATGAAACAATTGACTTTTTAGTTATATTAGGGCAAAACTCCTCTAGCCTCGTCAGAAATTGAATCAAAACTCGCGATCTGTCGGCTTACGGGGCCCCGCCACCTTTTCAACGTAGGTTGCCTACGTTTCAAAGGCTGGCCTCCCCGTGCACCGACATCTCATCGAGTTTTGATTCAATTTCTACTTCATAAATGCTCCACTCATTTTCTCCGTCCTCTTTAGTCCTCTCCAGCCTCTCCAGCTTCTCCAGCCTCTCCAGCTTCTCCAGCCTCTCCAGCTTCTCCAGCCTCTCCAGCCTCTCCACCCTCTACTTCCTATGCCCTCTTCACAGATTCCAACCGTTGCACTGATTGGTCGTACGAACGTGGGAAAATCCACGCTTTTTAATCGCATGCTCGAACAACCAAAGGCTCTGGTTTCAAACGTTGCCGGCACAACACGCGATCGAAACGAAGGTCGTTGTCTGTGGCGTGGGATGACCATTCGCCTCATTGATACAGGCGGATTTTTTGTCGGAAAAAATAAAGACGTCATTGAAGAAGGAACGATTGCTCAAGCAAAACTCGCCATGAAGCAAGCTGATTTGATTCTGTTTGTCGTTGACGCAAAAACCGGTCCCATGCCGCACGATCTCCCTCTGGCGGAAATGCTCAATAAAGCAAAAGTGCCCGTCATTGTCGTGGCCAACAAAGCGGAAACGTATGCGGAGCGCATGAATGTCGAACAGGTCGCATGGAACCTCAAAGGCCTTCCCCATCCATTTTCCGTTTCCGCTACGCGTGGAACGGGAGTCGGTGATCTGCTTGATCTGATGTTCGACACGCTCACAAATGCCGGCCATCCTCCAAACGAATATGCGGAAGTGCAAGCAACGCGTCTTGCGGTCATTGGAAAACCAAACGTCGGAAAATCATCCTTGCTTAATGCGATTATGGGTGAAGAACGATTTATCACGAGTCCGATTGCGCACACCACGCGTGAGCCAAACGATACGTTGGTGCATGTGGGTGAAAAAAAATATATTTTGATTGATACCGCGGGAATGCGAAAAAGCAATAAGGTGAGGCAAGCGGGAGGATTGGAAGAAGCGGCAGTGAAACGTAATGAAGGAGTTGTGCGGATCGCGGATGTCACGCTTCTCATTGTCGATGCAACCGAGCCACTTGGCACACAAGAAAAAACACTGGCCGGATTTTTGAAAGACTCACGTTCAGGAATTATTGTCGTCGTGAATAAATGGGATTTGGTGGAAGATAAAACAACGCGTACGATGAATGAGTATCGTAAATATGTCGCGGGCTCCATTCCCTTTTTACAATTTGCACCGGTGATTTTTGTTTCCGCTCTCACAAAACAACGCGTTAAAACCATTTTTGATCTTGTGGAGAAAGTGCAAGTGAATCGCACGCGTTGGATTCCGGAAAAAGAATTGCAAACATTTTTACGACAGGCGATTGCTGGCCACAAACCAATGCGTGGCACAGGAACAGCCGCTCCAAAAGTACTTGGACTCAAACAGGTCAATATTGAACCACCAACGTTTGATCTGATCGTGAAAGCAAAACGATTACAAACGCTTTCTGATTCCTACGTGCGTTATCTTTCCAATCGTCTACACAGCAATTTTGATCTCGAAGGGACATCTGTGAGAATTCATATTCGTCAGACGCGATCTGTTTCATCTTAATATCCACTTCCTGTCCAAAAAGAGGTTATCTGTTCATCACGGGAGGAACCCTATGGATTCACAGATATCCTCTTTTTGAACAGGAAGTCATTCACAGCACTCACCACCACGACGACTATGAAACTGTTTATGGGACTGGGAAATCCTGGAATGGAATATCAACACACGCGTCATAATGCGGGATTTTTGTGTATTGACGCGCTCGCAAAAAAACACGCGATCACCCTTGGCGCAAAACGTTCACTCGAAGCGCAGTGTGGTGAAGGTCTGATAAACGATCAGCGTGTTCTGTTGTGTAAGCCGCAAACATTTATGAATGCGAGTGGACGTACGCTTCAAAAAATTCTCGCTTCCTATCCCATCACTCCAAAAGATGTTTTGGTCATTTATGACGATGCAGACTTAGCGTTTGGAGATGTCCGTTTGAAGGCGACCGGTTCTTCCGCAGGTCATCGAGGGATGCAAGCGCTTCTCGATGTCCTTCCTCCAAAAACAGATCTCGCTCGTTTGCGTATCGGTATCGGACGTCCAACAAACTCGGACGTTCCACTTGATGAATTTGTTTTGCAAAAATGGACACAGGAGGAAGAAGAAAAATTACCAGAAATTTTAAACCGAGCGATTGACTCCTTTTTCCCTTGACTACTCGACGACCTAACGACTCAACTATTTTTTTACTCCCCCATGTCCTCCGACCTTGCCTACTGGCTCGCCTTGATTCGTTTTCAACCGTTTGGATCCGTGCACATGCAAAAACTCATGCGCCGTTTTCCTTCCATGAAACAGGCGTTTGAAGCGAGTGTTTCTTCTTTGCTTGAGGCGGGAATTGAGGCAACGGTTGCGAATCGTTTTTTGCAAGAACGCCTTCATCTCAATCCGGAAAAAGAACTGGAATCTCTTGTCATGCATGGTGTCAGCGCGATCACCTATAAAGACGAAAGCTATCCCCCCTTGTTAAAAACGCTCTACGATCCGCCGGCTGTTTTATTTGTGCGTGGAAAATTACCCGATCCAACTCGCAAACACCTGGCGGTTGTGGGATCACGTCACGCAACCGCCTACGGCAAGGAGGTTGTGCGTTTACTCGTGGAACCACTGGCAACATCCGGAGTGGTGATTGTCAGCGGGCTTGCCTACGGCATTGATGCGCACGCGCATCAGACGACACTCGATAGAAACGGCACAACGATCGCGGTACTTGGATCGGGAGTGGATGAAGAAAATATTTATCCATCCGCACATCGCGCGCTCGTCTCTCAAATTTTGGCACACCAGGGTGCGGTGATTTCCGAATACCCGATCGGAACACATCCGCTCAAACAGTATTTTCCCATGCGAAACAGAATCATCGCCGGTCTGTGTCACGGCACACTTATTATTGAGGCATCCCTTAAATCGGGATCTCTGATCACCGCACGCGCCGCACTCGATGCGGGACGAGAAGTGTATGCCGTTCCCGGCGCCATCACCTCACCACTCTGCGAAGGTCCGAATAATTTACTCAAAATGGGAGCCATCCCCGTAACGACCGCGTCTGATATTTATCCGATACAGACCACGGAAAAAATGCGGGAAACATTTACTCCAAAAACAGAAGAAGAAAAAGCCATATATGAATCGCTCGATCATACCCCACGACACATCGAAGAAATTCTACAACACACTAAACTGGATACGTCACTCGTCAATCGCACACTCACTCTTCTGGAAATGCGCGGAGTGATTCATCACGAAGGCGGGGGGTACTACGTGAAAAAATGAACTACCCCGCCACAAAGCGGACGGGGTATCGACACATCGTCTGTCATCTCGACCGAAGGCCTATTGGATAGGCCGTAGCGGAGAGATCTCGTGAACGTGAGATTCCTCCGCTCGTCGTCCAACTCCTCGGTCGGAATG
>Ga0209824_10000261_pt1 | contig 35779 bp, 36 predicted proteins | sample VDWuncwatermetaG_FD_184124 | JGI IMG/M metagenome (GOLD analysis project Ga0209824, IMG submission 184124) | Wastewater microbial communities from Netherlands to study Microbial Dark Matter (Phase II) - VDW unchlorinated drinking water (SPAdes)... ...
GTTCTCTGGAGCGAACGTTGAACCACTCCTAGCCTCGTGAATCGTTGAGGATCATGCACAAAGAACTGCCGATCGTATCGCCTGATAAGTTCCACGACGAATGCGCCGTCTTCGGCGTCTTCGGCCACGAAGAAGCCGCCAATCTGACGTACTTGGGTCTGTACGCGCTGCAGCATCGCGGGCAAGAGGCATCCGGAATTGTCGCGGGAGATGGGGAGCAAGTGTTCGTGCAGAAAGGCATGGGTCTTGTCGCCGACATTTTTCACAAATCAGTGCTGGAGAAATTGCCCGGCCATATGGCCGTCGGACACAATCGCTATTCCACGACCGGCGGCAACGACTTTAAGAATGTGCAGCCACTGACTGTGAATTTTGCGCTGGGCAATTTGGCGTTGGCTCACAATGGCAATCTCATCAATGCCCAGATGCTCCGACACGAACTGGAAGCCTACGGGGCGATCTTCCAGTCCACATCGGATAGTGAGGTCATTATCCACCTCATCGCCCATTCACGCGCAGATTCCTTTCTTGCGCGTGTCGTCGATGCGTTGAGTCAGGTGCGCGGCGCATTTTCTGTTGTTTTGATGACCGACAATGGGCTCATCGCCGCGCGTGATCCGTACGGACTCAGGCCGCTCTGTATCGGGCGTCTTCGCGGTGGCTGGATTGTGGCGTCGGAGACCTGTGCGTTGGACTTGCTCGATGCCGAGTATATTCGAGAGGTGGAACCGGGTGAGCTGATCGTGATCACCGACCAAGGGCTCGATAGTCATCATCCGTTTCCCAAGAAGCATCCGGCCATGTGTGTGTTCGAGTATGTGTATTTTGCCAGGCCTGATAGTAAAATCTTCGGGGGAAACACCGTTTATACCACGCGTAAGGCGCTGGGGCGGCAGTTGGCTCAGGAGGCGGGGGTACCGGCAGATATCGTCATTCCTGTTCCAGACTCCGGTGTCCCGGCGGCGCTTGGTTATGCCGAAGGGGCCGGGATTCGCTTTGAAACCGGTTTGATCCGTAACCACTACGTCGGGCGGACATTCATTGAACCCGAACAGTCGATTCGTCACTTCGGGGTCAAGGTTAAGCTGAATGCCGTGCCGGAGGTATTGGAGGGGAAGCGGGTCGTCGTCATCGACGATTCGTTAGTTCGTGGCACGACGAGTCGCAAGATCGTCAAGATGATCCGACAAGCCGGGGCGAAAGAAGTCCACATGCGAATTAGCTCACCGCCGATCATCTCGCCCTGTTTCTATGGAATCGATACTCCGACGAAAAAAGAGCTGATCGCCTCTGATCACTCAACCGAAGAAATCCGCAAATACATCACTGCGGACAGCTTGGCCTATCTCAGCCTTGATGGGATGCTCAAGTCTGCACCAAAGACGCCTGATCAATACTGTACGGCCTGTTTCACGGAACGCTATCCCCTCCCGTTTACCCGCGCGGAAGAGCTTCAGCTTGGCCTGTTCGAATCAGCGCGCTGAGTGGACTCCTACGATATGATGCCGCCTGAACAAGACGACGAAAAAGAGTTGCAACCAAGAGGTCGACCGCGAGTGCCGGTCGACTATCCCGTCCAATTCACCGGAGACGAAGGGGCAGGCCATGGGATTGTGAGGAACCTGACACTCGCCGGCGGTGAGGTTGACAGTCAGATCCAGCTTCCTATCGGAGCGCGTGTGTGTCTTCACGTGCAGCCTCCAGGTGCTCGGCCTCCGATCATCATCACTCTTGCCATCGTCCGATGGAAGCAAGGTGATCGATTCGGAATCGAGTTTGTTCGATTTGAGGGGACGGCCAAGGACCAGCTCAAGGATATGCTGAACCAGCGCGAAGGCCCTGCCGAAGAATAGTTTCCACTCTACGCTGCGGTTGCCCCTCCAAAAAATGCCGTGATAGGATACAGCTCCTAGGTGCCGATGACCTCAGTAGATGCAAGGGTCTTTCGGTGAAGCACAGGAGCAGCATAGGGTCATGGTCTCTTGATCACGAGGCTCGGAGCTCTTCTCGAAAGGGAGGTCGCAATGAGCGAGGGGCTCAACAGCCAGATCCAGAAGATCAAGCGCATGGCCTGCGGGTTCTGCAACATCGAGCACTTCAAAACGGCGATCTACTTCCACTGGGGAGGGCTTGATCTCTACCTATGCTGAACCCGGGAGCGCCAGAGAAGCATCAGTCCCCCTTCGCGCGCGATAATAAGAGTGCAGAGAGGAGAAAAGGAAACGATGGATGAGATGGAGGAGGGGAAACAAAAGTTTCTAGAAGTGGTACAGGGAATTGACGGGTCTGTCCAAGTCGTGATTCCTGTCACTCCTTCCAACAGTATGTTCTTGATCTCGCTGACGAAAGGGCCGAATCGTAAATTTATCACCGTCCCCGAAGACGACATTATCGATTTGCCTCACGAAGCAAGCATCCGGACGAAAGTCACCAAGACGGTCAAGGACGCCATCGCAGCCCTGTGATTTCTGTGATGTCATGAATTCTCAATGATAATAAGTCGCCATATCTTGCTATGAAACAAGTCCTGCCCGATATCTGGCAATGGTCGTGGTTTTCTGAGGAGAAGCAGCTCGACTTCAATGGGCTGTTTCTGATGATCGGTGAGCATAAGATCCTAGTAGACCCACCTCCGATGACGGCTGAGGCAAGAACGGTCGTCCGTCGACATGAGCCGATTGACTACATCATCATCACGAACCGAGATCACCTCCGAGAGGCTGCGGCCTATCAAGCAGAGCTCAGGTGTCAGCTGCGAGTGCCGGAAGCCGATGCCGCTCAGATGGATGTGATACCGACGAAGACCTACAAGGATGGTGAGCTATTGCCCGGCGGGATCTGGGCGATCCATCTGAAGGATCAAAAGTCTCCAGGTGAGTCCGCATTATTCATAGAACGGGGGCGAGGTGTGCTGATTGTTGGGGATGCGCTGATCGGCAAGCCGTCCGGTTCCGTACGTCTGCTTCCTGCCGAAAAGTATGTGGACGTCCAAAAGGCCAAGGACGGGCTTTGCCGCCTCCTGAAGTACAACTTTGATAGCCTGCTTGTCGGAGACGGCGTCTCCATCCTTGCTGGCGGGAAACAGCAAGTGGAACAGCTCTTGTCAGTGACGTCATGACAGGGCGTCACAGCCTCTCCGAAGAATTGAATCGACAAGGTAACGAGCATTTCTCACGAGGGTTCTACACGGAGGCCTATACCTGTTACGCCAAGGCGTTAGAGTATGATCGGCTCACCGGTGATCAACGTGCCCTGGTTGCCACACTGGGTAACTTGGGGAACATCTGCGCAGTCAGCGGACGGCGTGATGCCGCCCAGGCGAATTATCAGGAGGTCTTGGAATTGCAAAAAGTCCTCGGTGATGAAAAGGGCATCGGGACGACGCTGGCCAACCTTGGAAACCTTCGGGCTGATGCCGGCGAATGGGATCGGGCACGGGCGTATTATCTGGAGGCCCTCGACCTCATGGCCAAAACGCATGATGAGCCGGCCCAAGCCGTCCTGTTCTCGGACCTTGGTTTGGTGGCTCGTGAAACCGGTCACTTTGAGGAGGCTATTCAGTTGTACGAACGATCGCTGGAGTTGATGCGCCGGTTGGGGAATCTGGGCGGTGTGGCGGACGCCTGGCGCATGATAGGCCGCACATTCTTGATACAAAAACGCTACGATGAGGCCACCGCTTGTTGCCAAACCAGTCAGTCGGTCGCCGAGCGATTAGGCGATGAGCTTCGCGTCGGCGGCGCTCGATACGTGCTGGCTCAATGTTATGAGGACATGGGGCGTGTGCAGGACGCCGCGGATCTGCTGGAACAGGTGGTGTACATGGATCGCAAGTATCGCCTGCCGAAATTGGAAGAAAACACGCAACGCCTGCGTGCACTTCGCGCCCGCCTCGCCGATCCATATCAGTCGCGGTCCCATCGAGGGATGCAGGCATGACCGAGGCGGCTTCCCAAGATTGGACGCAGGTTCGTGCCGACCTGATGCGGTCTTTCCCCAAGTTCTACGAATTGGAGCCTAACGGTCCACTTGTTATGGATTTTGATGGAGACGGCTGGCTCTTAGAAGTCAGGCCAGACGGGAGAGTCCTTTGTCAGTATGGGATGGCGATGGATGAGGTTATGGTGCTCATGTCGGAAGGTACGCCGGAGGACTTAGGAACCGATGAAGTTGCGAAACAGGCCAAATACTTTCTCCAGCCGGCTGTCGCCAAATACCGGGCGCTCCTCCTTCAATCCGGGTTTGTAGAGGAGACCGAGATGACGGACGAGTTTGTGGCGATCACATTTGCACGAGATGCGGATCTGCAGAATCGAACCAAACTAGAAGATCTTCTACGATGGTGTTGCAGGCAAATCGGACGCGCATCGTGACTCAACGCATCACGACCTTCGACGAATTTCGTAACGCCGTCTCAGCCTATCGATTGCCACGAGTGTTGCTGGTTGCGCTGGAACTGGACCTCTTCACGACTGTCGGAGATCGCTCGTGGACTATTCCTGACCTTGCCAAGGAGCTCAAGGTCAGCGAACGGGGTTTGAGCATCCTGTGTCGTAATCTCGCTGCGGTCGGGATATTACAGAAAAAAGGAGCTAGCTATAAGAATAGCCGGTTGGGAGCGACAGCGCTGAATGCGGATCATCGTACCTATCGCGGCGGCTATTTGAATTTGATCAAAACCCATTGGCAGGACTGGATACGGCTGTTGGAATCCGTGCGGAGCGGCTTGCCGATCGACCATGATACTCCAGACAGTCCGGACTACCGTCGGCAATTCACCTGGGCCATGCACCACAGAACCTTGGAAATCGCTCCGGCAATTGCGGCCCAGATTCCCTTAGCTGGTTCTCAAACACTGCTGGATCTCGGCGGAGGGCCAGGCACCTACGCCATGGCATTTCTCGCAAAGCACCCAATGCTTCGCGCCACTGTCTGCGATCGAGAGGCTGCGATTGAAGTCGCCAAAGAAATCGCCGACACTCACAAAGCGAGGCGGCGACTTTCCTATCTCCCGCTTGATTTCTCCAACGAGCCTATTCCTGGCACCTACGATGTGATCTGGTATTCGAACGTGCTGCACATATACTCGCCCGAAGAGAACCAGGCTATTTTTCGCCGAGCTTGGGCTGCATTGAGGCCGGGGGGGCGATTCATCATCCAAGATGCGTTTCTGCACGATCGCGAAGGTTTGTACCCAGTAGAAGCAAGTTTATTTGCTGTGTCGATGCTGTTGTTCACGCGAGGGGGAAATACCTATTCCGTACCGGAAACTACGGGATGGCTGAAAGAAGCCGGATTTGTCGGTGTCAAACAGCTCCCACTCAAGAAAGGGACGGAGGACTGGGAGGGCGGGATTCTGGAGGCGTCGGTCCCTGGCTCACGCCTAAAAACGACCGTCCGCTGAACACGATCAAGCAGAAATAGAAAAGCCCGCTGATTCCGCTTTCCACCATAGAGACAATTCCTTCTGAATCCTTTGCCGGTGCCTGAAGGATCGTTGCGACGTCCATTGCCAACCCAACCGTAGCGTAGAAGACACAAACCGCTGATGCCCATCGAAACTGGAACCAAATCAAAAGAGCGAGTCCAAGAGGTATGAGGATGAAAAATATGATCCTCCAATCCATGACGAGTGGAGTGGAGGCGCCATTCTGTACGAAGAGAAACCCTGCCTCAGCGATGAGGGTGCTGAGTACGAGAGCTAGCAAGGGGCGGTTTTGCATCCGGTGACTATAGACTGTCGAAGAAAAGTTCGGCAATAGGTGCCTGGTTGTCGTGGATATCTCAGTGTTAGCCTTTTTCTACTATGGGTAACGATCAGTTAGCGGATAGCCATTTACCCGGGCAACCTGTCTTCTGCTGTGGTGGTTAGGGTTCCCTTCCGCAAAGCGGCTGGCCGATTGGGCTATCGCATGCTTACTCGCCATCGGTATCAATGGTTTGGCGGAGCCAAGCCCCTCAGTCGACAAAACTGACGAAGCGGGTCCCTTTCTTCTCCAAGCCCCCCTTTCGAGGGGCTTCTTCCTAACAGCGAGGAATTTACGAACGACCTACCCTCTTTCAGAATGCACACAGTTGTTTGGAGGGTAGATATATGTTGCATACATGGGTTGTATCGGCGAGTTGTTCTGATCTGACTGATCAACCGCGGGGTGGAGCGTACCATGCCCCTTCGAGGATTCTGAGCTGGGTCGTCGCGGTCGTCTTGTGTCTCTCATCCTCCATAGGTCAGGCTTGGGGAGAAACCGGCGCAGAGGAAAAAAAGACAATTGTGGCGGCAGGGTTCGGATACCAAATCGGTACCGCCTCAACGATCTCAGTGAAGGTCTATGATGCTGAGTCGGGCGTCATCTTGTCCGATGACGTGTATGAGCTATCCGTTAAAGAAAGTGATGGGGTGAGATCGAGCCGCGGGCCGCGTATTTTTGCTGGTGGAGTTGGGCTTGGCGCGACAGATCTCTCTAATTTTGTATTGCGGGTATACGATGCCAATACCGGGGTGTTCCAATGGGAAGGGCGACTTAATCTGGTGCAACCTGACGGGAAGGTAGAGGGGAAGCTCGTATCGACCGTGTTACCACGGCACGCCATCATCACGAAGGTGCAGAGTGTTGAATCGACGATTGAGGAGCCGGTGTTTTTATTGCGTGCTATGGACCTGGCGACCGGCATGCTTGTATGGGAGGATGAGTTTACGACTGTCAGCATGAAACTTCCACGAGCCCAGCTGATTGCAGGCCCATCGCTCAAGCCGGAAAGCAGTCCATCTGCGAACTCTCATGCCTTTAACTTCCGTATTCGCATGTATGACCCCAGTGGAAAGAAAGTTTTGTGGGAGGATCAGCTATCTCAGCGGGAGTCCAATGAAGGGCCAGAACAGTCGCACAGCGATCAGGCAGATCTACTTCCCTCTTGGCCAAACTTCTCGCAGGAAGAGGTTGTAGCAGGATCGATCTAGCAGCGCGAGTATCTAGTATCTAAGGCTAATCGACTAGCAAGTAAGTAGAGCGACGTTACGGTTGGCTTGCTTCCAAGCTCTCGATCCACTGCCGGTGGAACTGTTCGTAGGAGACAGATAGTTTGTTCTGAATCGCATCGGCTAAGGATGACTTCGCTTGCAACGCATTGAGCAGTTCATCGACGCGGGCCATTCCCCATCGCTCAATCAAGTAGCGTGTTGCCGAATTCGCTTCTGCGTAGGCCACTATCGCAGCACTTGCTGGCAGTGCGCCCCAAGAGCCTTCTAAATACGTTAAGGGAGTGACCGTAAAATCTCCGCTCATGGCCTGATCAAGCTCAGGCCATGCATCTCCGGCCAATTGCATGGCTAGGCCTTCGTTCAGCCAGGTTGGCAACGCGCCGCTGCTTGCTCCGAAACGATCATGGAGTAGGGCGTGGACATATTCATGACGAAGTACGCTCGCCAACCACTTTCGATCCGTGGTCGCCCCTTGAGTGGGAATCTGAATGCGCCCAAGAGTGGGGTCATAGAGGCCATCGGCCCAAGCCGGGCTTCCGGTCGCCCCTTGAAACGAATCTTTGGCGTGGAGGACGACCATGATCGGCTTCGTGGGGAAATGACTGAACTTCTGTCCAATCTCTCGATAGGCTTCTTCCAGAATCTCCAGCGCTGAGATCCAAGTATTCAGGTCTTCCTCACCGTCGAACTTCACGACAAAGTGTGTGCTACTTTTTGCAGTCATGCGGGATTCAACCGACTGCGTGCGGCGAACTTTTTCCGTGACGGCGGCGAGATAGGAGCGCAATCCTGGATCGTGTCGTGCTCGGTCAGCTGCCTGGTCCAAGTGTTTCGCGGCTTCCTGTAGGTCATTCTGTTCTTGTAACAAGTCGGCCATAGCCAAATGCGGGAATGGTTCTTCTGGGGCCACCTTCATTAATTTCATCAGGAATTCCGCATTCAGCGCGCGGTCCCGCTGTTCCCAATAGGCATGGGCCAGATTCATAAGGATCACGGAATTCGAGTCGTCGAGATCCGCCGCTCGCTTGAACGCTTTGACCGAAACCCGAGTGCCATTGAGTCGTTCCTGCTGCAGTCCGAGATTGTTCCACAGGATTGCGATGAAGGGCTTGGACTTTGCGTTTGACAGGACAGTCGAAGGGAGCTCTTTCAGCTTCGTTTCGGCGAGCGATAAGTTATGTTTTTCAATTTCATCGCGAATGGCTTCCAGCAGGCCCTCATGGGGGGTAGGCGGAACCACGCTGTAATCAAGTACGCGAACCGATTTGTCCTCACTTTCTGGTGACCCGCTTCGTGGCGGAGCGGGAGGAGGCGCGACCGGTTCGACAGTTTCTGTGCGCTGCATCATCGGCGGCAGGATGGGCTTGAGAAAGAGGTTGTAGCCAATCACCAGAGCCAGGCCGGCTGCAAGTGGGATCAGGATATGTTTGATGTTGCGGCGATACATGAATTATTAAAATCGAGTGTAGCACCCTACGGAAAAGCGACCAAGCAATCGAGTGAAAACAGTCGATGGATTCTGATACGTCGTGTAGCTGGTTCATTGAGCGCTGAGGGTTGCTGTGTTACGATCCTCTCCCGTATGTCGGCTCCCACTGAATCGAGTCCGCACACGCCGCTTCAGGGGTGGTTGGACCGCATCGCGCGCCCGATTGAGTTTGCGAGCCGAGATGCTGGTGCTCACCTAGGCGCTGTCACAAATCTCAGTTCATTTATCTCGTCACAAGTTTTGTCGGCTCTCCGTCAAGACGTGTACTCCAAGGCCATTGAAGCCCGTCTGATTTCATTGCGAGACCTCTTCGTGGATTTTCAGCCAGCGCTTCCTTTGGATGAGCAACGTCGACGATTGCAGGCGGCAACGTTGCTCATTAAGGCGCTTCGAGCTCTTGATCAAGAGAATCTCATTCCCCAACAAGATTTGCCAATGCAGGCGTCCAGTCATTCCAAAGTGGCAGGCGCCGGCAGATCCGATCTCTGGAATCTTTCTGTCCGGTTCGTCAGAGGCGTCGGGCCGAAGCGCACCAATGTTTTGCAACGATTGCAGATCGCGACGGTGGAAGATGCGCTCTGGACCATCCCGTGGCGCTATGAGGACCGATCGGTCATGACACCGATCGGAAATCTCGTTCCGGGGATGAGTGCCTCGATTTGTGGGGTGATCGGATCATGTGAGGCAAAACGAACAAGGAATCGACGGTTGAGTCTCGTGGAAGTCTGCGTTGAAGATCAGTCTGGGCGAATGCAGGTGGTCTTCTTCAATCAACCGTATTTGGAGGAGATGCTGACGGCTGGGACTCGCGTGATGATGAGCGGTCGAGTGATAGCTGATCGACAGGGATGTATGGTCCCGCGAATGGATGTGGCGCAATACGAAGTTATTGGAGAAGACACGGAGTCGATGCTGCATGTCGGACGAATCGTCCCGATCTATCATGAGACCAAGGGATGGACCTCTCGTCAGATGCGGATGCTGGTGAGGAATCTGTTGGCAGACCATGGGCGTGAGGTCGTAGACCCTCTGCCCATGTCTCTTCGAGCGCGGCAGCGGCTGATCTCGATCCATGACGCGCTGCAAGATGTCCATTTCCCCAAGACCGGTACGGATCTTCAGCTTCTGGAACGAGGGAAGACGCCGGCGCACCGGCGTTTGGCGTTCGAAGAACTCCTCTTGCTCCAATTGGCTTTGGCGAGCAGGCATCGAGCGGTGCACGAAGAGCCGAAGGACTTGCGGTTCAACGCGAAGACACCTCTCTTGGAAAAGCTTGATCGACTCTTGCCATTTTGCCTCACAGCCGCACAGGATCGGGTCATTCGCGAAATATTTCAGGACATGATTTCGCCGCGTCCCATGAATCGTTTGGTGCAAGGCGATGTGGGATCCGGAAAAACGGCGGTCGCCTTGCATGCGCTGGTGCTGGCTGGTGGTTCAGGCTATCAGGCTGCGTTGATGGCACCGACCGAGATTCTAGCAGAGCAACACTATCGGAACCTGTCAGGAATGCTGCAGGCCCTCGGGCTTCAGACGACTCTCGTGCGTGGGGGAGAGAAATCCTCGGTGAAGAAGATACAGGCTGAGCAACTGGCATCGGGTGAGATTCATGTGGCGATCGGAACGCATGCCCTCCTTCAGCAGGGAGTACAATTCAAGAACTTGGGGTTGGCGGTGGTCGATGAGCAGCATAAGTTCGGTGTGCTGCAGCGAAAGACTCTGATCGACAAGGGCTACAAGCCGGATGTGCTTGTCTTGACGGCCACGCCCATTCCCCGGACATTGGCTATGACGGTCTATGGTGACCTTGATGTCTCAGTGATTGATGTCCTGCCGCCTGGACGAAAGCCGGTGCGCACATGTCTTTTTCAGGACGCGCAGCGACGGCGTGCCTATCAGATTGTGCGCGATGAGTTGCGCGCCGAACGGCAAGCGTATGTGGTCTATCCGCTGGTGGACGAATCGGAAAAGATCGATCTTCAAGCAGCGATTCAGGGAGCCGCGCAGTTGCAGAACGGGGAATTTTCTGAGTTTCGTGTTGGCCTACTGCATGGGCGCATGAAAGCGGCTGAAAAAGAAGCAGTCATGGCCGACTTTAAGGCCGGAAGAATTCAGGTGTTGGTCGCGACGACAGTGATTGAAGTCGGGGTCGATGTGGCGAATGCGACCGTCATCTTGATCGAACATGCCGAGCGGTTTGGCCTTGCACAATTGCATCAATTGCGCGGACGAGTCGGGCGGGGTAACCAGCAAGCCTATTGCCTCTTGATGGCCCAGCATCTGGGACGAGGAAGAGTGCAGTCGGGCGGACGTGCGATGGAAAGTGAGGGGTTGGTGTCTACGGCAAGAGAACGACTAGATGCGCTGGTCCGGTCACACGATGGATTTGTGATTGCCGAAGATGATTTGCGAATCAGAGGCCCTGGAGAGTTCTTTGGGTTGCGCCAATGGGGGATGCCGGAGTTTCGTGTGGCGAATCTGGTGCGAGACGCTGATCTGTTGCAGCAGGCCAGACAAGAGGCTTTTTCGCTGCTGAAAACGGACCCAGGGTTGAAAGAGCCGGCCCATCAGGAATTGCGAGCGGCGATGTTGCGGAAATGGGAGAAAAAATTGGAGTTGGGTTCAATCAGTTGACTGAACTGATACGCTGACAGGAGTGTAGGCTGACACGATAGAATTGTCGCTGGCAGCGTGACACATGGTACTCTGTCAGCCAGGAGTCGTATGGGTTTGTTGCAGCGGATGAAAGATGACTTGCGAGCCGGGATTGCTACCCTGCGCCTGGGGACCGTCCATGCGGCAGGACGTGCTCTGGAAGAGACGGAATTGCTCCGCATGAGGCTGGAGCTCCGCAAGCTCGAACAACAGTTGTCTGATCTGTACAAAGACATCGGTGAGCGGGCCATCGATATGAAGGAGCGGGGCGAAACGGCCGAGCGGGTGGTGTACGACGCCGAAATTGTGCGTCTCGTCAAGGAGGTTGAGGGGCTCAAAGCGTCGCAGAAGAAATTGGAAGCCGACATGGAAGACATTCGGAACGAGCAATGACCGAGCCGCGTCAGCACACGCGACGATTCGCCGGCATCGATATCGGCACCCTCACCTGTCGCTTGTTGATTGCGGATCTAGCCCCTGGGCATCCCCTCACAGAACTTCGATCAGACCGGCGCATCCTCCGCTTGGGGGAAGGTGTCGATCAGACTAAACGACTGAGTCCAGCCGCAATGGATCGGGTTCTTGCCTGTCTCCAAGAGTGGCGGAATGTCATCAACAGCTATCACGTTGAGGCTATTGCCGTCGTGGCGACGAGCGCTGTCCGAGACGCTGCGAATCAAGATGACTTTCTTGAGCAGGTCAAGCGAGAAGCCGGGTTTGATGTTGAAGTGATTTCAGGCGAGGAAGAAGCGCGTCGGACGCTGCTCGGCATTCGGTCAGGACTTCCTACAGGGGTGACCGACATTCTGGCTCTGGACATCGGCGGCGGCAGTACCGAATTCATACTTGATCGACCTGGCCAGAAGCCGATCACCCGCTCGATCGACATCGGAGTTGTCCGCCTCTGCGAGCGGGTGCTGCAGCATGATCCGCCGACTGCCGAGGAGCTCCAACAGGCACGCGAGTGGGTGACCCGAGAAACCAAAGCCGCTGTTGCTGGTATGGCTGACTATCAGCAAGCGACATTCGTCGGCACTGCCGGTACGGTGACATCCCTTGCCGCTATGGCTCAGAAGCTACCCATCTACGAACCCGCGCGCATCCATAACTACCAGCTGAACCTGGAAATGATTTGCGACTTGGAGCGGACGTTGCTCAACAGAACCAAAGCCGAACGGGTCGGCCTTCCTGGTCTGGAGAGAAACCGTGAAGAAGTCATTGCCGCCGGGGCGATCATTATTCGGACGATCATGGAGACTCTGGGCCGCCAGAGTGTGCTTGTCAGTGATCTGGGATTGCGGGAAGGGGTGCTGATAGATATGGCAGTACGAGAGTCCAGGAATAACATTTGAGTCGATTTTGGTGAGCAGGAGACAGGCCTTATGAGACTTCCCAAGAATCTCTTTCACCCCGGTCTGCTAGTTGCACTGTTGCTGGCGCTCGGTGGCTGTGGAAGTAATCAATACTATTTCTCCAAGCCAGGTTTTTCTCAGCAGCAATACGATCGGGATAACTTTGAGTGCCTACAGGCAGCCCAACAGCCCATGCTTATCACCCCTACTCCAGGAATGCCGGCTGGAGGCATGGCTACCAATAAAGACTTATATTTGGCGTGTTTCAGAGCTAAAGGATACACCGTCCAAAGCCAAGAAGAGCGTGAGCAAATCGTGCGTGCAGAGGAGCGTGCATTTCATGAACAGCTGCAGCAGAGGGAGCATGAAAAACGGTTACGGGAGGAGGCGGCACGCAAGGAAAGGCAATCCGTATTGTTGGTTGAAAGACAACGGCTTGAGGAGGAAAAGTCTCGTCAAGTTCAGGCTGAGCCGAAAAGTGGGAGGCAAGTATATGGTTCGGAATATACAGGGAAAGACGTGCCGATGGTTCTAGTTCCCAATGGCGAATTTCTCTACGGAATGGATAATCAACGAATCACGTTGTCTGATTTCTATATGGATATTTTCGAAGTGACGACGCGGCTCTATTCAGTGTTTATGCAGGAGACTGGCCGAGGCAGGCCTGAACACTGGGGTGATCTGAGGCCAGAGGTTGATGGGGACAAGCCCGTCATTGGCGTAGAGTATTCAGACGCAGATGCCTATTGTCGCTACTATGGCAAACGGCTTCCGTCTGAGCAGGAATGGGAAAAGGCGGCACGGGGGACAGATGGGCGGATGTATCCTTGGGGGAATAGGGAGCCGACAAAAACGTTAGCGAACTTTGGGCCCGACAAATGCCTGATTTTTTGTAACGTGTATGCCGAGAAGCTTAAGCCTGTGAATGATTATGAAGGTGGTCGAAGTCCGTACGGAATATACAACATGGTCGGGAATGCGTGGGAGTGGGTAGAAGGGCAGGGGCTCCGTGGAGGATCGTGGTTGCACAACACGTTTACAGAAAGGCTTGGCTTGAAGGTGTGGGAACGGACAGGGAAAGTCGGCGGTACTTATGGAAAACGCTATCTCCTTGGGTTTCGCTGTGCCCAGGATGCCCGCTAGCCATGCAAGCCGAATATTTCCGACGCTGTCAGTGCGATTATCATCATGGACCATGATTGGCGGTACCGGGCTAAGAAGAATGTCTGTGATCTATCTGGAATAGTAAAACAGATATAGAGCAATCAGGCGACGCAGACATGATCAGTGCGGGCGAATAAGCAAAATGAAAGAACGTACATCTGAATAACAGAACGCCCCAGCTATAAGATGCCGGAATATTTCGCAAGCAACTATTGCATCAGTTTCATGGACCTGCTCGGACAGCGGGATGCTTTCCGCGGACAAGGCTTGTTGCCGACGATTGATTCAGGAGTAGATGGCCAGGCTATTGACCGCGTGCTCCGAGAAACAATCGGGCCGACCCTTCAGCTTCAACAGGATGTTGAGGATATGATGAAAACTATTTCTGAAGATCAGGACTCGTCTTCACGTACGTTTCTCCCTGAGGCGCAAAGAGGTATCTATGATGAACTGAAGCTGAAGCGTGTGAAAACTCAATACTGGTCCGATGGCTTTATTAGGTTTGTTTGCTTGGGGGACCAGGAAATCAAGTGTCCTTTAAACGGCATTGCTGAGATCTTCCAGTTTTCCGGATACTTTTGTCTGTTGGGCCTCGCCAGGCGCCACCCTGTCCGAGGGGCTATTGATATGGCTTGGGGAGTGGAGCTTCCTTGTAGCGGACTCTATGGTCCAGTGGTTGCAAACGCCTATGAACTAGAAAGTAATGTGGCTCAATATCCTCGAATAGTTGTAGGCCAACTAGTAGTAGATTTCTTAGAAGCACATCTTGCAAATACTAGGGACACCCATGATCCATTCATGATGGCTAATCACTTATGGGCAGGATTGTGCCGAGACATGCTTCTTAAGGACGTTGACGGTTGTTGGATTGTTCACTACCTTGGTAATGCATTCCAGTTTTCAGTGACCCATACAAATCATCGCTTCTATTATGATAAGGCTCGCGCGTTTGTGGTTGAACAACGGGAAGCGCATCGAAAGTCGAATAACGAAAAGCTCATGACTCGATATGGTCAGTTGCTCAATTACCTCGACACACATCCGGCTGAGACATGATTGAAGACTTGGCTTGAGCGAAGGCGTCTTAACGGATTTGCTGACGAGGAGTATGCAAGAAGTGCCAGGAAGTAGATGGATGACATGAATAAATTCAAGTACCGCGTTTATTATAAGCATCTTGGACCATCAAGAGACGACCCTTTTGCCATTAGGCCTCTGTCGCAGGATCGAGTGAGGACAGCATTTGATAGCTTATGCGCTATTCTACCTCAAAATTATTCTTCAACGCTCAAAGATGGTTCCCTTTATGTCACTGTCGTTACTGACGAAACCGAGAACGAAACCGATGCTACTATAGAGCGGTGTGTTGTTAATTTGAACCACGCGACGCCAGGGCTTTCGCTGCTAATTGATAGGTTGTCAGAGCAATAGTGCTAAAAGGAAATAAACGTGCGCGGTCTACCTTTCTGATGTTAGGGCGAGGTCTTGCAATCGCACATTGCGCCCGAGTCAAGCTGTCAGCTCTCTGCCTTCATTTCGGCACGCCGCCTGGTTTTTTCAGTAACAGCACTTTGAAGTCTTGGAGGCCGGACTAGACCGGGTCGGGCGTGTTGTGGACGTGCGTGCTTCACTCATAATAACCAGGATGGTTACTTTCGCGATGCCTACACCGAGCGGGTCTTCAAACGCGAGTTTGTGAAGAGGTTTCCGCGACAGATTCAGCAGAGAGCATTCATGAGGCTTAATGCGATCAATGCAGCTGTCAGGCTGGAGGATCTCCGACTCCCATCCTGGAATAGGCTTGAGGCATTGAGGGGTGATCGCAAAGGGGAGCATAGTATCCGTATCAACGACCAGTGGCGGATTTGTTCTTTGGCGAGATGGCCATGCTGAACGTCTGGAGATCGTTGATTGCCACTGAGGAGGATGTATGGCGAAGCTCCGTATCACTCCAGTCCATCCTGGTGTCTACCTGAAAGAAATCCTCGATGAGTTGGGGATATCTCAGTATCGGTTGGCGCAGGAACTTGGTGCCTCTGCAATGCAGGTCAACCACGTCGTGCGTGGACAACGTCCCCTGAATGCCGAGCTGGCATTACGCCTTGGCCGGTATCTTGATCAGAGTCCTCGCTATTGGCTTCATCTGCAAAGCCGATATGATATCGATGTTGCTGAGGATCGTATAGGGAGTCGAGTCATGCGGGAAGTTCGCCGTTCTAAGGCTGTTGCCTAATACGCTGGCTTAGCCTTGTCGTTATAGCTGCTCCGCTTCGCTAATCACTTCTGCGAATGCTACCGATAGCTTTTGTTCTCGGTGAATTGGGTTTTCCACATCCCGTCAGGTTGGGGGTCTTCATCCTACACAGCTTTCAAAAGAAAGAAGAATCAGGAATGAAGATATCGTGTTGGCACGTGATCGGTATCGCCAGATCGGAGAACAGACATGAAGAAGAAAGTCACTAAATCGAGTGGAAATGTCTTTGTGGATCTCGGGTTTGATCCAGCCGAGGCCGCCGTGCTTCATATGCGATCGAACCTCATGAGTGATCTTCGCTTGTATATCGAGAAACACAAGCTGACTCAATCGGAAGTTGCCAAGCGACTTGGTATTGCCCAATCACGTGTGTCCGACATCGTTTGTGGGAAATGGGACAAATTCAGTCTCGAAATGCTTATCACGCTTAAGGCGCGTCTCGGGCGCACGATTCGTGATCGCATAATTGGGGTCAGAGGGGAAATACATGCTTAACATTGCGCTCAACCGGAGTGCGGCCATTTGGTGGTTCATTTATTTTCATGCTTTCGCGGCCACGCCCGGTTAGCTCTACGTTAGGCATACCGCCTGTCGCTGAATCGTAAGGAGGGATAAAACATGAGCACACAAATGATTGTCCGCTTACGGTCGATACGGCGTCACGCAGGCATTACAGTGCTGATGGCTTATGCAATATTTGCGGTGAGTGCCTGTACAACCTCGGCCGTGACTGTGACTGTGAATCCAGACGGGACCTTCTCACCGAATCCGGTCAACATTCAGGCAGGGGAGAGAATTCAGTGGGTGGGTCTGACCAGGACAGATTCAATTGTCCAGATCGGCGACGTAAGCCGATTCCCCACCTCTGATTCATGCGGGATCAATGACAATGATCTAGACCACCCATTCGCTGCGACCGATCCCAACGAGTTTACCGGACCAACCCGCAAAGGGGTGTCGGGAATCTTCGCGCTGGGTCCAAATGAACCGGGCTTCGTCCAACGACTAACTACTGAGACATGCACCTGCGAGACCCTAGACGAGCCGTGTGTTCCTATGCAGGTCAACTCGCTGGATGGAAACGCTTACAAACTCTGCCCAAACGAGGGAGCAATCCTGGGGACACTCGACACCACCTGGACCAATCCGGAGATCACTGGTGTCACCATCCGTATAAACTGGAGCGATATTCAGATCGATAACCAGGGCATAATCGAATTCAATTGGGACAATCTCGACAAAGAGATGAATAAGGCAGTTGCCAACGGCAAGCTCTTTACTCTGGACGTGCGGGCAGGAAAGGCCGGCACACCAAGATGGATTTTCAACAACTATGCCGGCCCTGCTGGTTCCGGTCGGGTAACGCCGCTCACCTTTAAGGACTTCGGCAGTGACGGATCACCGCCGCCCCATTGCGGATTCGACCTTACCATCGGCTCGCCCACGCACGCCAACTACCGAAATCTCTACGTCGCAATGATCAATGAACTGGCGACCCACGTCGCGAGCGACTCACGCTGGTTTCAGGCCTTGGCTCACGTGAAGATCTCAGGCTCCAATTTTCTTTCCTCTGAAGCGCGACTGCCAAAGAGATGTTTTGACGGGAACGGCGATGGCATCCTCGACACCGTCGGGCAGGATGAATGTTTGTGTAATTCGAAAACCTGGGCTGACGCCGGCTACACGCCCGCCGGACCTTACGAATACTACCGGGTCGTCGGAAATACGATCTACAATGCCTTCTTCCAGAGGAAGTCGATGGGCTACCAATTAATTCAAGACGGGTTTCCCAAGGTTGAGAGCCCAACCAACTTCGAAGGAGATTCTCTGCAGGATCAGCGGGGCAATAACCTGCTCGAACCGCCCGGAGTGACCTCGGATGATCTTGGACGGACCATACAGACCGAGACGATTCTCCGAGAGGGACGAGAAGGGCGTTTCATTGACCCCTTCGGAGCTCTAAATGACCTCGCGGCGGGAAAGCTTTTCGTACCCCAACATAGCGGTATCCATCGTTTGCCCGAGGATGACGATCCGGTGAACGGCAACTGCACGCAGTCTGTGACAGTTGATGCTGGGACGCAACGGGCGCTTTTCCCTATTCCATTCGGCACCAACGGAGATGGAGCGCCAGGCTGTCCCAATAGATGGGCCGTAAACGAAGGAACGCTCTTCTCGCAGATCATGGGATTCCAAACTGACAACCCTGAGGGGATCACATCATCGGCAGACGTCGAGTCGGCCCTCTGGAATCTGACCATCAACTCCAATGGAGTCTTTATCGAGCTGTATGAGCAGCGCCTGTGGGAGATCTATCATTCCCTCGGTACCGGCGCAGCGGCTGTTGTGCTTGATCCCACCCGAACGGGCCTGCCAGCGGGCCACCCGGCGCGTTTCTCGAAAAACCTTCTCACCTGGTCAGAGGAACTCCACGACAGGAGGAAGACTTTGGTGGATCCGACCAATCCCCACCTTGGCGACCCTTTTCCGGCGTTCTATACCCACACGTTTTCAAAGGCGATCGCCGCACCAGAGACCTACTATTACATCAACCCTTCCAAATGCTCGATGACCATAGATCCAAACCGAGTGGGCCAGATCACAGTTGCTCCGTAAAAGACAAATCAAAAGGATCTGAGATCTTCTTTTTGGGCTACTTGATGGAGTCTGGCATGACTGCTGACTTATTGCTCATTGTGGAGATCGCGGGATCGGCTATTAGTGAATTGGGGTGACGATGTCGTGACAAATAGTTACGCGACGGGTCTCGCGAACGATGGCATGTATAGAACCAGCCAGGGGAGCTATACGAAGCGTGTGAGTCAAGCGTTCAGCCTGAGGTCGTGCTCTTATCTGCACTTTCAGGATTCTACTTCCGTGAATACCATCGATAGCCTCTGGTGTCGGTGAATTGGGCTTTTGACGAGCCACCTGGGTCGTTGGCACAAGAATAGGATCGAGGTTGCCCCACAGTAAGGAGTCTTGTACACTTCCAACAATGTTTCGATAGGAAACGCAGATTATGCCAACACATTCCGGTCAGCCAGACGATATGAAGATTGCCGCCAATTTGCGCCGAGCCATCGAGTTGACCGAACTGGGATTAGCTCTGCGTCGATCAGTGCTGCAACAGGATAAACCTCAGGATGATGCCATGGTACAAGCCATGCGCGATATTCGGCGCGCCAAAGAGCAGGCATGGCAGCAGAATTCTCCTGAGTTTTAGGCGCTATCTACCGTATCATTCCCTGATATTCAGCTCTCGGTGCACCGGACTTTTTCTCTTCTCCTCCCAACTGAGGGTAGCCTGGTTGGTTCCCTACTGCGCGCATTGACCGAGCATCGCCCTTGATCTGAGAATTTGGTAATTCTTGTGTGCGCGGTCGGCGAGCACGGGGAACTAACCAGGCTACCCTCAAGCCCTCTACTTCTGCGAATACCACCGATAGCCTTTTTGCTCCGTGAACTGAGCCTTTGGCGCACCTCCGGGTTTTTCCAGCAACAGTACTTTGAAGTCTTGGAGGCCGAACCAGGCTGGATCGGCGAGGTCGTGATAGTGGAGGCCTTGCAGTTTGGGGAGCATGTCATCTAGAACTTGCTGTAATTCTTTTTCGGTATAGGCACGCACAGCAAATGGCTTATTGATGGCCTGACAGAAACGCTGGATGGTGTAGGCTGCGCCGGTGCAGAGCACTTTCGTGTCTGGCTTGAGTCCTAGGAATTGCGGAAGAGACAGATACCGCTCCTGAAAGCCGAGCCAACGGACTGCTTGCCGCAGGTGGCTGTATTGGACCTCGTATTCTGTATGTCCCGGCAGCTTCACGGGCGCGGGCCAACCAGTTTCAATGCCAAACTCGGTAAGAAAGGCCCGGCCACCAGGCTTGAGCACTCGCCACAATTCAGCGACGAAGCGAATTGGTCCTAGGTTAAAGATCACTGATTCAGGCGGGTTCTGTTCGATTGGAAGGCGAAGCCGTCTGATCCAATCCAGCGCTTCTTGGTGTTGAGTGGTCTCTCCAACCCCGGATGTCAGCTCTTTTTTGCTGAGTTGCACCGGCGTCATGTCCGCCATGTTCTCATTGTCGATCACCAGATCGACCGACTGATCCGAAAACGGGAGCAATTCGGCGTTGGCCCTGGTGCCGGTAACATGCCAACCCCCAGCTTTGGCTCGAGTGACTTGGAGTGTGAGGAATGGTTGCGTGATGTCGAGTGACAGGTATGTGATGCCCTGCTTTTCGAAGGGCAACAGATCCTTGCCGAGTTCCTGTGCGAGGTAACCCAGTCCCCCGCCGATTTCCAGGAGGACCTTGGGCTTGGGACTGAACCAGCCGAGTCGACGCAGTTGCCGCATAAGGAGCCGCCCGTAGGTCAAGCCGCTCAGGGCTTCGCTCGGTTCACGGAAGAGATGGGAGACGGTGGTTTCGATCAGGTCAAAGTGGCTGTCATCTTCTTTGCTTTGGGCAAGCTCGTGATGATGGAATGATTCCAAATGCGCTTCGCCTTCGAACCCGTCCTGGCCCGACCAGCCTTCACGGATCTGCTGGAGCAGGACATCCCACTTGGCGTTGTGTCGATGGCCTCCTGGTGGGTCCGTTCCGAAATAGCAGAGGGAATAGTTAGGCGTGGCCCATCGTTCAAGATGCCAGAACCCTGGTTGCCCGTCCGGCCCGCAGATTTTCGCGCCGTATTGTTCAACGAGCATACCGACCGTCGTATGGCCGTTCATGGCCTTGAGCATATCCAGGCCGGTGCGGTTCAGGCGGATGAGCGGCAGGTTGTCATCAAGCGGAGCAAACCACCATTCGTCGAGGTGAGAGTGATACGCGACGAGGTCGGGCATGTGCCAGGCCAGGAGGCTTAGGGCCTCTCCAGTCAAGCTCCAGGGTGGATGGACAGCGGCAGCGGGTTTCATAACGAGCAGTTTTTTCGTGCTGAGCACGAGCAGCCTACAGGAGCGATCAGCCATCCTGCAAGATGATCGATGTGTTACAGCTGCGATGGTGTTGAGGGATCGTCAGTCACGACCAGCTGGCCTCGCATGATGGGATGGATACTACAGTGATAGGGGTACCGGCCGGCTGGCAAGCCCGTCACCGTAAAGTGTCCTCCTGGTGCCACTGTCCCCGAATCGAACAGGCAGGGACCTTCTTCCTTCACGCAGTCACTGTGGGTGACGGTATGGTGGGTTGGAGTCGGATTATTCCAGCGAATGGGCATGCCGCTCGCCACGGTGGCGGTGGCAGGAATGTAATAGGGCGATCCGTTCTCCATCAGAATCTGTGTGGCAGGGGAGAGGTCCAGGGCTGGTCCACCTGTGGCGGTTCCGATCCCTAGGGCAATCGTCATGATGCGTAAGCGGTTCACGTCGGCGTTACTCCATGCTCAATAAGGCGGTTTCTTCATAAGAGCCTGAAATGCAAGAGAGGATTCAGGCTCGTGCTCGAGGCGCCGCGTCATAATAGCATGGGATTAAGCCGGATCGCTTGGGGGTGCCCTGCCATCTGCCCACCGTACCTCACCTCGTAGGATGCCAGAATCGTTCTCTATCCAATCTTAAGAACGGGCGAACGAGCCAATCGATGGAAGCCAAGAAGCGGGGTGTGGTTGCAAGAGGTTGTTCGTTCATGCTAGATGGAGGCCGTTGCGCCGGGCTGAAACGAAGAGGAGGGATCGGAATGGCGAACAAGAAGAAGAAAGCCGTCACGAAAAAATCGTCGCGGACGAAAAAAGCTACACCGTTGCCGAAGAAGAAGGCTGTCAAGAAGGCAGTGAAGAAGCGTGTGGCGGTCAAGGCGTCCAAGCCGGCCTCGAAGAAAAAGACCGTCAAGAAAACGGCTGGCAAACCTGCGAAGAAGGCTGCACCCAAGGTCAGCCCACCGAGCGCACCCGCGAAGAAATTCGTGGCGGAGCCGGACGTAGCTCCACGCAAGTCCGTAGCGACGAAACCAGCTATACCCATGGAGCCGGTCGAGGCTGATCTTGACGATGAAGATGAAATGGACAGCGATGAGCTGGGGATGGAGGACGAGGTCGAAGAAGATGACGCCCAAGAAGAGCTGGATCTTGATGCCGATGATGACAGGGACGGGTTAATCAATAAATCCGAAGACTTATTGGACGACGACTATCGAAATAACTAATATTTCATGGCCTCTGGGGCTTCTGCTAGGTCCCTCGTATTTTCTGTTTTCTGTTTGATGTAAAGACTTGTGCAAGAGCGAGGGCTCTCAGGTTGGAGTCGCTCAGTATGTTCACTGACCGCCGCTGGAACTGATCGGTTCCAGCGGCGGTGTCTCGTCATCTTCCGAATGTTTTGTCTCTCTCCTCCATGAAATAATGTGGACAGTACCTTGTTCCATCGCCGCTCCGATCCTGTAGCCACTGCCATGCTGAAAACGAGACGGTCTCCTTGGCGCCTGGCGCTGGTGCTTGTATGTGCCATGGTGACTTGTCCACGAGAGGCCAATGCTGATTGCGTTGCCGAGACAGCTGCAACTGGGATTGATGCGGGGCTCGTGATCCATCTCTCGCCCAGCTGCACGCAGGCGGAGCGGGAGAGTCATGCCGTGCGTGGCGAAGTGATTATGGATGCGATCGCCAAGGGGCGTTCCGTGGATCTCCTTGGTGTATTGGTACGCGGGGATCTGATCTTCGATCGCCTCGCCGTACAGACGACGGCAGGCTCACCAGGGCTTACCTCGGAGAGAGCGAACCTCGAGGGTCATGCTGACGGCAATGGGCAGCGAATTGTTCGTGGGGCACTGAGCCTGCGAGATTCCGTGGTGGTGGGCGCAGTGCGCCATCAGGCAACCGACAACACGCTTCAGTTTGAAGGACCTGTCGACTTTTCTGGGTCCCATTTCAAGGAAGGTGTGGATCTCTCCCGGTCGGTGTTCCACAAGCCGGTCGAGCTCTCACGAGCCACATTTGAAAAAGAAGCTTATTTTGTCCAGGGACAGTTCACCATGCCGGTGGGGTGTCGGGAGACCAAGTTTGGCCCCAGCACCAGATTTCACCAGTCTACATTTCGAGGTTCGGTGGACTGTACCAGCGCGCTCTTCGACGGCATGGTGGAATTCCTAGAAGTGACGTTCGAGCAGCCTGCGGTATTTGAGCGGTCGAGGTTCGGCCTGGGGACAGGATTTTCAGGGAGTCGCTTCAAGGGGCGGGTCAGCTTCAGTGAGGTGATTTTCAGCCGCGAGACGTTCTTTGGCTTTTCGGCCTTTGAGGGCGAAGCGGTCTTTGCGGGTGCCCAGTTTTTAGGATCAGCTGATTTTTCCCATGCTGAGTTCCGGCAACAAGACGATCTGGTAAAGGCACGGTTCGATCACCCGCCTCTGTTAGACGAAACAAAACGACGTGAATCAGCTCAGCCTGGCGGACTTCTTCAAACCAGCAATGGACAGTATGCGCTCACTGTGATGTTTCTCATCGTGGCCGCTTTGCTCGTGGCGTATGCCGCAAAGCTTAAATGAAGAGCACTCGATCATCCCCAACATATAGGATCAGGCTTGCCCGTCACCCCATAAGTTGATATAACGACGCCGTGGACTCTCAGGCCGAAGATTTTGAGCAACCAGAGCTTCCGTACCAGGTCCGTATCGAAAATTTCGAGGGACCACTGGATCTCTTGCTGCACCTCATCAAGAAGAATGAGATCAACATCTACGATATCCCCGTTGCGATGATCGCCCGGCAATACCTCGAGTATCTGGAAGCGATGGAAGAACTCAATCTCAATGTGGCGGGGGATTTTTTGGTCATGGCGGCGACGCTCTTGCAGATCAAATCCAAAATGTTACTGCCGGTGGATGAGACGTCCGATGATGACGAGGAAGGGCCGGACCCCCGGGAAGAGCTCGTTCGACGGCTGCTGGAATATAAGGGTTTCAAAGAAGCGGCCCGTCAGCTCGACGACCAGGAAAGGATGTGGAATGAAATCTTTTGGCGTGAGCAAGCGCTCTCAGTAGAAGCAGCGGTTGAGGAGGATCTTTCGCTGGAGAATGTCTCACTGTTTGATCTGGTCGATGCGCTCAAGGGAGTGCTTGAGCGGAACCCTGGCAGCAAGCTTATTGAGATTGCGCCCGACAATCTCACGGTACGCGAGCGAATGAATCTCATTTTGGAAATACTTGAAGGCAAAGACTCGGTCTCATTTGCTGCGCTGTTTGAGGGATCGAGTCATCGGCTGGTGGTCGTCGTGACGTTCTTGGCGTTACTTGAATTGATGAGGCTGCGGGTGGCTCGTGTATTCCAAGCGGAAACATTCGGACCGATTTTAGTCTCACGGATGTTCTCCTTGGTGCCTGATCCGGCAGAACTTGACGATGTCGATATGGAATGGAGGGGGACATGACGCTACTGACGGCGGATCTGGTTCATGAGATGCCGGAGACGAGTACGGTGAATAGAGAAGAGGCGAATGGATCGCCGTCTGATCAGAGTATCAATGGCCCTCAGGTGCAAGGCTTGGGGGAACTCCAAGCGATTCTGGAAGCACTGCTCTTTGTTTCTTCCGAACCGTTGTCTGTGGCTCGCCTTGTGACCGTGATGGGGAATGTGCCGAAGATTGATGTGGAAGAGGCGCTGCGACATCTTGGCCAAGCGCTCGATCAAGATGGGCGCGGGGTGCGACTGGCTGTCGTCGCCGGCGGATACCGTCTCGTGACGAAGTTGGACTATGCGCCCTGGATCAAACGGCTGGACAAGGCCAAGACATCGGCGAAGCTGTCCCGGTCCGCGCTGGAGTCATTGGCAATTATTGCCTACAAACAGCCGTTGGTGCGGTCGGAGGTTGAAGAAATCCGTGGAGTGGAGACGTCCGGCGTCTTGCGCACGCTGTTGGAGCGAAAACTGGTGCGAATCGTCGGACGCAAAGAAGTGCCCGGTCGTCCGATCATGTATGGGACGACCAAATTCTTTCTTGAACATTTTGGTTTGAGCGACCTCTCGCAGCTGCCACCTCTTCGTGAATTCAAGGAGCTTGGTGAGGCGGAGCAAGCATTCCTTCCGATGGACGGTGGAGAGGTGTTGTCTGAGGAGGGATTGATTGAGACGATCGAGTCAAGTGTGGAGCCCTCAGTGAGCGATGATCTTCAAGCGTCTGCTCCTCTCGATGAAATGCTGGATCCCCTTCCTGCCGCTCAATAGTCAACAAACAGATCGTCGGGAGCTCAGGCGCAGGCCGGTGTGTGGAGATGAGTCTTCGAACCGTCACCAGACCCTTCGCGTCCGTCAGCTTCCGTCGTGAGGGCGTTACTTTTTCTTGGGCGGTGGGCTCTTGAGTCGCTGGAGTTCGGCGCTCTGTTCGTCCACCTTTTTTTGGAGCGCTTTCAGCTCTTCCTTAAACGCCTGTAGGTCGGCCTCATTCCTGTCACCTGGTGCGGCTTGCACGGGAATCGATGGGGGCTGTTGTGGAACGGGCGCTGCGACCGCGGGGACCGGCTGCGCAACAGGGAGCGAAGGTGGAGCAAGGACTCTCGCCAGCAGTTGATAATCAATAGCGAGTGATCGATCTTCCGACTTTCCAATCCAGCTCGATCGGTCATATGCGTCCGGTCGGAGGGCGGCTTCTGGCAGGAAGGTCACTTCACGGTCGCGCAGGCCATCCGTATCTGGGAGTGGACGTGGCTCCTTTTGGCTCGCGGTGGGTTTTTTCCCTGGATAGTATCGGTAGTGAGTCAACGTGAAATGCAGCGAGAGACCGTCAGCGAAGAGATGCCCCGAGGTCGTCTCTCGATTTTGATTGGCCTTTGGAGCCTGTGATAGCTGCGGTGTGGAATAGATATGAAAACCCACTCGTTGATTGGGCGTCGCTTGCGCAAGGGCGGTGGCAATATGTGGAGTCAAGAATGCGATGTCATCCTCGGAGAATGTCCGAATATCGTTCAGGTTCGTTGACTTCAAGGCTTTACCGAGCAGCAGCAAGAGTCCGCTTTTTTCCTTCGTGTGTACTCCGCGCAAGATGTCTGCGACGGTCGTTTCGGACAATTTGATGGGATGTGCCGCCTGGGACGAGTTATTGGAGACATCCTCAAGGAACACTGTGCCGAGAGGGGCCTCGTGAATAAGTGTGGTAGGGCGAGGTCCGGCGCAACCAATTGCCAAACAACTTAGCATGAGCAGGCTGAGGCGAAATATCGAAGAGAAGCGTTGCGTGACATTCATGATGTTGTGTTGCTGGGTTGAGTTCAAGCGGGGTGCAGTGTAACAGGAACATCCGTTAAAAACAAAACACCAGTAGCCAGCTTGTATCAGGTCGTGAAGATTCTGGAGTACATAAGCTGCAAGGCCGATATTCATGGCGACTCTCATGCTGGGTGAGCAAGTGAGCCCGGTAGTCAGATGGAGTGTTCTCCACGATGCGGAAGGGAATGGAGTGCGTGGTTGGGGATGGCTTTCTCTCTTGGTTTGCGGACGAATCACGTACATTGACGAGCGGACAGCGACCTTGACGGGGCGGGGATATTTTGTATACAATCCTGTCGCCCCACGGAGGAGAACGAGTTTAAATGCTCATGAGGCGCAAGCGAAGCTGTCAATCACGTAGCAACGCCCATTCCATACAACGCACGTTACACGTCAACATCCACTCTCGGTGGCCCCCTTTAGGTAGTTCCGATAGTTTCCACTTGCTCCCTGAACGTTCCAAAAGAAAGGAGGGAGAGGAGTCTATTTATGAGCCAGGTAGCTCGGTGTAAGGCTGTACAGTGGCCCGCTCGAAGAACTTTTGCGCGAGAGGCTTATGCCAGGTGGCCGATCGTTTTGGAGAGCGGTGCTTAGCGGAAGCAGCAGGGACCGGCAGTTGGCAACTCACGGCAGACACAAAGGAGTGATGCACGATGGACAAGAACACCCCGCAGGATTTACAGAACGTCAAGGAAGCGGCTGCCCCTACTGAACACCCGGGGTCATCGCGAAGAGAATTTCTCGGACAGAGCGGGCGCGTGGCGGCTGGCGTTGGCGTCGCGGCGCTCTTGGGGAATCTGGGGCAGTATGCCCTGTCGTATGGGGCCGGTGGCCCGCCGATCAAGATTGGCATCTTGCATTCGCTGAGCGGCACGATGGCGATCAGCGAAGTGTCCTTGCGCGATGTGGTGTTGATGGCCGTCGAGGAAATCAACAAAGCCGGCGGCGTGATGGGGCGGCAGATCGAGGCGAAGATCGTCGATCCGGCGTCGAACTGGGACCTGTTTGCTGAGAAGGCCAAGCAGCTGCTGTTGGAAGACAAAGTGTCGGTGGTATTCGGCTGCTGGACGTCGGTGAGCCGAAAATCCGTGCTGCCGGTCTTTGAAAAGAACAATGGCTTACTGTTCTATCCCGTCCAGTACGAAGGCGAAGAGTGCTCCCGCAACGTGTTCTATACCGGGGCGGCGGTCAATCAACAAGCGGCGCCGGCGGTGGAATACTTGATGAGCCCGGAAGGGGGGAACTACAAGAAGTTCTATCTCCTCGGGACCGACTACGTGTATCCGCGCACCACCAACAAGATTTTGCGGGCGATGCTGTTGGCGAAGAAAGTTCCGGCCGCGAACATCGAAGAAGAGTACACCCCCTTCCATCACCAGGACTATCAAACCATCTGCGGGAAGATTAAGAAATTTGCTGCCGGCGGCGGGGCGGCGGTGATCAGTACCATCAACGGAGACAGCAACGTGCCGTTCTATAAAGAGTTCGGCAACCAAGGGTTGCGCGCCGAAGATGCGCCGATCATGGCCTTCAGCGTGGCCGAAGACGAACTGCGCGGGATGGATACGAGCGCGCTCGTCGGGCACTTGGCGGCGTGGAACTATTATCAGAGCGTGGATACGCCGCAAAACAAGAAGTTCGTGGCGAACTTCAAAGCCTATTGCAAGCGCAACAACCTGCCGGATGGAGAAAACCGGGTCACCGACGACCCCATCGAGGCCGCGTATTTCGGCGTCTATGTGTGGAAGCAGGCCGTGGAAAAGGCGGGGTCCATCGAAGTGGACGCCGTGCGCAAGGCGGTCTACGGGCAGAAGTTCCTGGCGCCGGGCGGCCAGATCATGATGGATGAGGCCAACCAGCACACCCATAAGCCGGTGCTGATCGCGGAAATTCTCAAGAATGGTCAATTCAAGGTCGTGCATCGCTCCAAAGGCCTGGTGAAGCCTGAGCCGTGGAGTGAGTACACCAATCCCGAGAAGGGGTGCGACTGGATTAATCATCAAGGGACCTATCAGAAGAAATAGGAGCGGGACGCAAGCTGGTTTGCCGGTTCACCAGCCGTTCTGATACTGGGTTTAGAGTCTGTCGGGGAGGGGCTGGAATCGTTCGTGACGAAGATTCCAGCCCCTCCTACTTGAGGCTATCTGCTGCTGACGTTTATGCACGGAGGTTATCTTGGTAATGAGCCTGGCCCGCTTCCCATGCATATGTGCATCGCTTGTATGGGATTCGCTTGCAGCTCGATCAAACCTGCGCGTATCAAGCTCAAGAGCGAGGACGCAGCTCTCCACCGTGCGACGATTGGGCCTCTGCAGTAAATTGAACGGCTCCACTTCCCTAGGGGATCTCCCACCAATCTTTCAGGATTTCCCCGATAGGTCTACACTGTCTTTTGTGAGATATCTGGAGCCGCAACATGGGTAGAATGATTAATGCATCAATCAAACAGTAGCGATAGGGCGGGTTCAATTGCGAATGTGGACTGCGTTTCAGACTTTGTCCGGTGGTCTATGTCTGATCCCTTGTATTCGGTGAAGAACGGCGTGAAAGCGCCTGACTGATTGTGAGTCGGACAGTATCACCAAAATGGAGATCCATGCGTAGAGGATTTGTTCCATTCTCCAAAATTGTTGTTGCTCTTTTTCTCCTGATCCTTTCACAAGGAACGGCAGTGGCAGAGCAACCGTTGGCCTCGGAGGTTACTGCAGGAGCCAGCTCTCCGATCGAACAGGCCCTTCTCGATATCACGAGTGAGGATGCGGCGGTCCGGAGCACGGCGGCGGCGCTCCTCATTGCGCAGGGTGATGCGAGTCTGCTTCCCAAGCTCGATGCAATCCGTGCCGAGGCGGATCGGGCAACCCGGCAAGCCCTCAAGCCCGTGATCGATCTGCTGAAGAATCATGCCAATCTCACCAATGCCCAGTCGGATACCCGACGGTCAGCCGCCGCCGATCTGGTCGGCACCGGCCGGTCGGAAGCCATTGTCTGGCTTGAAGAGGCTGCCACAAAGGAGCCTGTCTGGTGGGTCAAGTACACGATGGAGGAATCCGCGCAGCTGCTCCGGCTTCGTGCTGAGGATCACGCGGTCCGAGTAGTCGCTGTCAAGAAGCTTGGGGAGCTCAGAAGCCAGAACGGGCTGTCTGCGCTCAAAGAATTGCTTGAAGTCGGTACCCAGAGTGGATCCACGGACGAGCAGCGCGCGTTGGCGGATGCGGCGCATGCGTCGATCGGGCAGATTGACGCATGGTTCTGGTGGGCGGATGCCATCGAGACATTCTTTCGAGGCCTCAGCCTCAGTTCTATTTTGTTGATGATGTCTCTGGGCCTGGCGATCGTCTTCGGCTTGATGGGGGTCATCAACATGGCGCACGGCGAGTTGATGATGGTGGGCGCCTATGCCACGTTCGTTACACAACAGGCGTTCATTAGCTGGTTGTCTCCCGAGGTCTTCGATTGGTATTTCCCCGTGGCCTTGCCGGTTGCCTTTTGTTCGGCCGCCGCCTTTGGCTGGGTGCTGGAGGCGACCGTGATTCGCTTTCTCTATGGGCGATTGTTGGAGACCCTGCTGGCGACGTGGGGCGTGAGTTTGATCCTCATGCAGGCCGCGCGGGTGTACTTCGGCGACCTGACGGCGGTCATTGCGCCGCAAGCCTTGCGCGGCGGGGCGCAAGTGATGGTCGGTGTCTATCTGCCGTACAATCGGATTTTCATCATCCTGCTCTCGATCGTGTGCGTGCTTGGGATTTATTTCTTATTGTTCCGATCCAACCTCGGCATTCGGGTCCGGTCCGTCACGCAAAACCGCAATATGAGTGCCTGTCTTGGAATCCCGACCCGCAAGGTCGACTCCTATACCTTTGCCTTCGCCTCCGGGCTGGCTGGGATCGCAGGCTGGGCGCTGACCATGGTGGGCAACGTTGATCCCGGACTGGGGCAGAACTATATCGTCGATGCTTTTATGGTGGTGGTGACGGGCGGCGTGGGCAAACTCGCCGGGACGATCTGGGCCTCGCTCGGCATTGGGGGGCTGAACAAGCTGATCGAGCCCGTCAGCGGGGCAGTCTATGGAAAGGTCTTTATCCTGGTCGGGGTGATTCTCTTCCTGCAGTGGCGGCCACAGGGCCTGTTTGCCGCGAAAGGACGCAACGCCGATGCCTGAACAAACGGTTGCTCGTCCCGATAGCCGTGAGACTGTCTCGTTGTCCCTGGTCGGACTGGTATTACTCGTTCTCCTCCCGCTGCTGAATGTGCTGCCAGCCGACGACTCCTGGCTGCATCTTTCTGACTTTCGGTTGAATCAATTCGGCAAGTTCTTGGCGTTTGGCATCCTCGCGCTGGGATTGGACCTGATCTGGGGCTATTGCGGTGTGCTCAGCATGGGCCAGGGGGTCTTTTTCGGATTAGGCGCCTACTGCATGGGAATGTACCTGGCACTGCAGATCGGGGCGGAAAGTGTGTATGGCAGCGAACTGCCTGACTTTATGGTGTGGACGCAGGTCAAAGAGCTGCCGCTGTTCTGGTACCCGTTCAAGAGCTTTGTGGGCGGGTTCCTCGGCGCCATTCTCGTGCCGGTCCTTTTCGCGACGCTCTTCGGGTTTCTGGCGTTTCGCAGCCGCATCAAGGGCGTCTATTTTGCCATCATCACCCAGGCCTTGGCCTTTGCGGCCTGGCTGGTGTTCAATCGGAACGAGACGCGGCTAGGTGGCACGAATGGGTTGACGGATTTTAAACAGCTCCTCGGGTTCAGGCTCTCAGACCCGTCGACCCAACGAGGACTGTATATCATCACGGTTCTCGCGCTCGTGGCGGCGTATCTCTTCTGTCGGTGGATTGTGGCCTCACGCGCGGGCAATGTCCTCATTGCGATCCGCGACAGTGAATCCCGCGTCACGTTTTCGGGCTATACGCCCTGGAAGTACAAGCTCTTTGTCTTCGTGGTCTCTGCGGGGCTGGCGGGATTAGCGGGCATGCTATATGTGCCGCAGGTGGGGATTATTACCCCCGCGCAAATTGGGGTGTTGCCATCGCTGGAGGTGGTCATCTGGGTGGCGGTCGGCGGGCGGGGCACGTTAATCGGCGCGGTCTTGGGGGCGGTGGCTGTGAACTATGGCCGCAGTGTGTTGACCAACTACTTCCCGGAGGCCTGGCCCTTTATCCTCGGCGGACTCTTTGTGGTCGTGGTGACGATGTTTCCGGATGGACTGCTGGGGATGATTCGGAAAGCGACGGCACGCAAGGAAACCCCGGCGCCGGCGATCAAGGCAGAAGGGGGGACCGTGGCGTGACAGACGGAGACCTGATTCTCAACTGCGAAAACGTCGTCATGGACTACGACGGATTCAAGGCGTTGAACAACTGTAACTTTAGTGTTCATTATAACGAGTTGCGTGTCGTCATCGGTCCGAACGGAGCTGGCAAGACAACGCTCTTGGATGTGATCTGTGGCAAGACCAGACCCACCTCTGGGAAGATCCTGTTCGGCAAGGGGACCAATTTAGTCGGGAAGAACGCGGAAGACATTACGAAGCTGGGCGTGGGCCGGAAGTTTCAGGCGCCGTCGATCTATGGCAACTTGTCGGTGTGGCAGAACCTGGATCTGTCGGTCAAGCGCCCGAGTAAGGGCGTCTTCCCGACCTTGATGGGCCGGTCGTCGGCGGCGGAGCGCGCGCGCATTGAGGAGACGTTGGAGACCATCGGCTTATCGAATCATGCCCATGATCGGGCCGGGGCTTTGTCTCACGGCCAAAAGCAATGGCTGGAGATCGGCATGGTGATTTTGCAGGACCCCTCGTTGCTCTTGGTCGATGAGCCTGTGGCCGGGATGAGTGATAAGGAAACGGAGCAGACCGGGCGCTTACTGACATCCTTGTCGGAGAAGCAGGCGATCGTCGTGATCGAGCATGATATGGACTTTGTCCGGCAGATTGCAAAGATCGTGACGGTGCTCGCTGAGGGGACCGTCATCTGCGAAGGTACGGTCGAAGCCGTCCAAGCGGATGACCATGTTCGAGAAATCTACCTTGGCCGGGCCAAGGTGGCCCATTAGGGACAAGACGGAGCTGCGTTGCATATGGCACACGAAACACCACGGATGACCCTGGCGCTCGAGAATATCAACGCGTACTACGGCGAGAGCCATATTCTGCGGAATGTCTCGTTCACCATTGAGGCGGGGGAAGTGGTGTGTCTGATGGGCCGAAACGGGATGGGGAAGACGACCACGTTGAAGACGCTGACGGGCTTGCTGCCGGCTCGGTCCGGCACCATTACGTTTGATGGGCGAGACATCACGCAGGATCGCACTGATCTCAGGGCTAAGCGAGGGCTGGCGTACGTGCCGCAAGGGCGCGAGATTATCCCGCACCTGACCGTGCATCAAAATCTCTTGCTCGGGTACTGGAACCGCCCGTCCATTACGGGCGATGTCTCCGAACAAGAGGCCTTCGATGAGGTCTATCATCTCTTTCCAAAGTTGACGCAGATTCTTCATCGTCCGGGTGGGGTCTTGAGTGGTGGGGAGCAACAGCAGTTGGCAATCGGCCGCGCCATCCTCTCCAGTCCGAAGCTCCTGTTGTTGGATGAACCGACCGAAGGAATTCAGCCCTCGATCGTCGATCAGATCGAGGACGTCATTATCGGCTTTAAGCAGTCGCGCCGGTTCGCGATTCTGTTGGTGGAACAAGGCCTCCACTTCGCCGCCCGGCTGGCGGAGAAGTACGTGGTGATGGCCAAAGGAGCCGTGATGGCTCAGGGCAAGAGCACGGAGTTGAATGCCGACATGGTGCGGCAACATCTCACGGTGTAGTGGGTGCGATGGAAGGTATCTCCTGCCTCTTGTTTGTTTGGACTTGCCTCGATGAACTATCGGGATTGCCAATCGTCTAGACAGGGATTGCAACTCTACAGTAGGAATCCTTAGATTTCGCTAAGATAGAGGATGCTCTTGCCCACATCGAGTGTTCTTGCCAAGAAATGGGAGAGTCATTGCGCTAGGGAGGGAAGCTCATGCATCTGACCCCGAGAGAACAGGAAAAGTTACTTATTTATGTTGCGGGACAACTGGCCGCTGATCGCAAGAAGCGAGGCCTCAAACTCAATCATCCAGAATCCGTTGCGTATCTCACTGCCGCTGTCCTGGAAGGGATTCGTGATGGGAAAAGTGTTGCTCAACTGATGACCTACGGTACGACGCTGCTTACCCGTAAGGATGTGATGTCTGGAGTTCCGGAGATGATTCATGAGTTCCAGGTTGAGGGAACGTTTCCAGATGGAACAAAACTGGTCACGGTCCATAACCCGATTCGATAAGCGCGAGATTGAGGCGCAACACTCATCTGTGTTCCTGTAGGAGGGACCTATGCCCAAAAAGATGACGCGACGTCCAACAAAGAGTCAAAAGTCGAGACAACCTGCGAAACAGTCCCTCGCCAGTATCATAAAAGCTGAGTTAGCGAAGCCGATCATTCCTGGGGAGATCCTGACTGCCTCCGGCGATATCGAGATGTTTAACGGCCGAGAGATAAAGGAACTGAGGGTGAAGAATGCCGCTGATCGTCCCATCCAGGTCGGATCCCACTGCCATTTCTTCGAGTCCAATCATGCGCTGAAGTTTGATCGCGAACAGGCCTTCGGGTTTCGGCTCTGTATCCCCGCCGGTACGGCGGTTCGGTTCGAGCCGGGAGAGGACAAGCGAGTGACGGTTGTGGCCTTGGCAGGGAAGCGGGTCGCCTATGGCATCAACGGATTGACGGAAGGATCACTCGATGATGCGCAGGTCAAGGCTCGCGCGCTATCGCTCGCGGGTACCCGAGGATTTTCTGGAAAAGGAGGCCTCCGGTGAAAATTCCAAGAAGGCAATATGCCTCACTCTACGGCCCCACCACTGGTGATCGTGTCCGGCTAGCGGATACGGAACTGCTTATCGAAGTCGAGCACGACTTTACGACGTACGGAGACGAAGCGGTATTCGGCGGCGGGAAAGTGATTCGAGACGGGATGGGCCAGTCGCCGCGGGTGACGAATGCGAACGGTGCACTCGACACGGTCATCACGAATGCCCTCATTCTCGACTACACCGGGATTGTGAAGGCGGATATTGGGATCAAAGACGGGCGGATCGTTGGTATTGGGAAGGCAGGCAATTCCGATCTGATGCCGAACGTGACCAAAGGAATGGAGATCGGTGCCGGAACGGAAGTGATCGCGGGAGAAGGGCATATCGTGACGGCTGGGGGCATCGATACCCACATTCACTTCATCTGCCCGCAACAGTATTGGGATGCATTGTCGGCTGGCATTACGACCATGATTGGTGGCGGCACTGGTCCTGCGACGGGCACCAACGCGACGACCTGTACGCCAGGACCATGGAATATCCATCGCATGCTGGAGGCATCTGAGGGCATTCCTATCAATCTTGGATTTCTGGGTAAAGGCAACTCGTCCCATCCCGATGGATTGAATGAGCAGGTTGAGGCCGGTGCCATCGGTCTCAAGCTCCACGAAGATTGGGGGACGACCCCGGCAGCGATCGACACCTGTCTGAGCGTGGCGGAGCGTTACGATGTGCAAGTTGCGATTCATACCGATACGTTGAATGAGGCAGGGTTTGTCGAAGACACGATCAAGGCGTTCAAGGGCCGAACGATCCATACGTTCCATACGGAAGGCGCCGGGGGCGGTCATGCCCCGGATATCATTAAAGTGTGCGGCGAGGCGAACGTGCTTCCTTCGTCGACGAACCCCACCATGCCGTTTACAACCAACACAATGGACGAGCATCTGGACATGTTGATGGTGTGCCATCACCTGAATCCAAGAATTCCCGAAGATGTGGCCTTTGCCGAATCCAGAATCCGGCGAGAAACCATTGCAGCGGAAGACATTCTCCACGATCTGGGCGCCATCAGCATCATGTCGTCTGACTCGCAAGCCATGGGTCGCATCGGAGAAGTCATCATCCGGACCTGGCAAAACGCGCATAAGATGAAGGTCCAGCGGGGCCATCTGTCGCCGAATGAGGGGAAGGACTCGTCGCAGAATGATAACTTCCGCGCCAAGCGGTATGTGGCCAAGTACACGATCAATCCCGCCATCACGCATGGGATCGCCCATGAGGTTGGGTCCGTGGAGGTCGGGAAGTTCGCCGACCTGGTGCTTTGGAAGCCGGCGTTCTTTGGCGTCAAGCCGGAAATGGTGCTGAAAGGCGGGTTTATCGCTCAGGCACAGATGGGCGATCCGAACGCGTCAATTCCCACGCCGGAGCCGATTATTAGCCGACCCATGTTCGGTGCCTTTGGGAGGGCGCTGTCCAGCACCAGTCTGACCTTCTTGTCGCAGGCAGGACTGGATCGAGGGGTCCCAAAGAAGCTTGGATTGCAGAAGCGCGTGGCTGTGGTCAAGAATTGCCGGAATATCAACAAACGAGACCTTAAGCTGAACGACTATCTTCCCAAGATCGAGGTTGATTCGGAGACGTACGTTGTGACAGCTGACGGGGTGCGGCTTATCTGCGAGCCAGCCGCCGTGCTCCCGATGGCGCAGCGGTATTTCTTGTTCTGACGAAAATGACGACTGGCTTGGCTACCTGTAGCGGATGTAGTGTGAAGGTTGCTGACTGGCTGTTTTTGTTTCTGCATGCCCCATGAATACGTCTGCATTGCTTGAAGGGTTGCGGTTTATTGATACGTTTTTCC
>Ga0209824_10000262_pt1 | contig 35638 bp, 31 predicted proteins | sample VDWuncwatermetaG_FD_184124 | JGI IMG/M metagenome (GOLD analysis project Ga0209824, IMG submission 184124) | Wastewater microbial communities from Netherlands to study Microbial Dark Matter (Phase II) - VDW unchlorinated drinking water (SPAdes)... ...
CCAGTAAACATGGGGCAGGGTAATGTGTATGCCTTGGCGTGAAGAACATCGGAAAGCCGTATGCGGGAAAACTGCACGTACGGTTTGATGAGGGAGGGCAGGCGAGAGCCTGTTCTCTACTCTACCCATTGATCATGCATTGATCATGCGGCAACTCCTGTTTTGCGGCATAATTGTTTTGGGTTTTGTGGCGGCGGGATGCCTGCATGACAAATAATAATGGTGGTCTGTCCCCAGTTACTCTCCCGACATTGGTATCGAGCACCAGGCGCATCAGCCCGCGGCCCGGCCGCGGTGTTCGGCACGATAGGCATCTACCTCGGCTTGAATCTCGTCCAGGCTCATCGGCGGTATTCCTGCTGCCGCCACGCGCTCACGCGCCTCGGCCAGTTGCGTGATACGGCGATTGCGAACGGCTTCACGTAATAGGTTTTGCAGGTTGTCAGGTTCCAGAAGCCCCATTTGTGCGGCATCCCGCGCCAGCCGATCCGGCAGATTCAGTTTCAGTTCCAGCGTCGTCATAATTAATCTCCTGAAATAACCTGTTCGGTGTGCCAGTGGCCACCGCCGTTGATGCTCGCATTCTACGCCTTGGAAAGACGCGCATCAATGCTACCGAATCAACGAGCGACGGGGTGGATGCCGCGCGACTTTGCCAAGCCATGAAGGAATTCTGGGGTCGGGTTTAGCAAAATAGCATTTGCTAGAAGCCACAAATAATTTTTTTAAGTGTGTTTTACAACGAGGGGAAGCGTTGTTTAATGGGAGCGATGCTACGATTATAAACTTGCACCCGGAGCCCCTTTTTGCTCGTGGCTCAGTTGATCTTCCTGAAAAATGTAATGACAGTGTCAGTGCAATTTGCTATAGTGATGTTTATAGGAGAGCAAAATCATGCCGACACTGACCCAAACCCAATCCACCAGCAAGCGCGACACATTAAACATCCGTATCAAGCCAGAAGATCGGGGTCTCATCGACCGTGCGGCCAAGGCGCGTGGGAAGAATCGCACCGATTTTATTCTGGGCGCGGCGCGGCTGGCCGCAGAAGATGTGCTTTTAGACCAGGCGATTATCGCGGTGACCCCGCAAGCTTATGCGAAATTTATTGCTCAACTTGACCTGCCGCCGCGCCCGAACAAGCGGCTGCTCAAGACGATGCGGACACCGGCACCTTGGGACAAGGCATGACGCTGTTGCCGCCTGAGCCATTGTCGGGACAGCACCATGTAGAACCATTCGATTGTGGCGTAGAAAGTCTTGATACTTGGCTCAAACGCCGCGCCATGAAAAATCAAATTGCGGGTGCGTCGCGCACTTTTGTTGCTTGCGACGGTGCGCGCGTCATCGCGTATTACGCTTTATCTTCCAGCGCGATTACGGGTGACGGTGCTACAGGCCGTTTTCGGCGCAACATGCCCAATCCTATCCCGGTTGTTGTCCTTGGCAGGCTTGCAGTAGACCGGGCATTTCATGGCAAGGGGATGGGGCGAGCATTGGTCAGGGATGCGGGTCTTCGCGTTCTACAGGCGGCGGATACCATCGGCATTCGCGGGATAATGGTTCAGGCACTTTCCGTCGAAGCCAAAGTTTTTTATGAGCGAGTTGGCTTTGCCCCGTCACCGCTAGACCCTATGATGCTGATGATAACGCTAGCCGACCTGAAGGCAAGCCTATAAAACTCTGCCCCCCCCGGTCAGGTTTTCTTGGTTCTGATCGCCGCCCCATAGGCTTTTCGCACCCATTCCCGCATGGCCTGGGCTTCTTCGAATACTTCCGGTGGTGCTTCAAAATATTGCAGGGTCACGGGCTTGCCGCGCGCCGTGTAGGTGAACGGGCTTAGGCCTTTTGCCGCAAATTCATCGCGGGTGGTGATGTCTGTTTTGAAATACAGCCGGTCGTCAACAATAATCGCAAACATGCGGTCGTTCTGGTAAACGCCATGACCGCCGAACATGGCGCGCACCCGCAGTCCTTCGACGAACGCCATTTGTTCGACCACAAACGCCACAAATTGGCTGTGTCTGGGCATATCAGTAAGCTGCAAATGACAGGGGAGGTGGTATGATTATAGAGTTTATTTTTCAATCCTCCTCACACAAAACCGAGTAGGGCGGGTTACACCCGCCAAACCGACAACAATGGCGGGTGTCACCCGCCCTACGCTAATATGAAACTGCTCTTTACCCTCGCCGCATTTGTTCTCGCCCTCGGCGTGCTCATCGTTATCCACGAGTTCGGCCACTACATTGTGGCGCGCTGGTGCGGGGTGAAGGTGCTGCGCTTTTCGGTGGGCTTCGGCAAGCCGCTGTGGAAGCGGGTGCTGGGGCGCGACCAGACCGAATGGGTGATCGCGGCGTTTCCGCTCGGTGGTTACGTGAAAATGCTCGACGAGCGCGAGGCCGAGGGCGCTATCCCCTCCGCCGATTTGCCGCGCGCGTTTAACCGCCAATCGTTGCCGCGCCGTTTTGCGATTGTGTCGGCGGGGCCGATCGCGAATTTTTTGTTGGCGATCGCGCTTTACTGGTTTTTGTTTATGGGCGGGGTCAGCGGCATGAAGCCCATCGTGGGCAACGTTGCGCCCGCCACGCCAGCGGCTGTTGCCGGATTTGAGCGCGGCGAAGAAATGCTCAGCATCAACGCCGAACCAATTCCCGCCTGGCAGGATGCGCGCTGGAAATTGTTGAAACTGGCGGTCGAAAAATCGCCTGCGGTGAGGATCGAGACGCGCAACGCGCAAGGCCACCTCAATTCGCGCATCCTGGATTTGAGCGGCATGAACAGCGATGATCTGGAAGGCGATTTCCTGAAAAAAATCGGTTTGAGCGTTTATCAGCCGACGATTTTGCCGGTGATCGGCGAGGTGGTGGCGGGGGGAGCGGCAGAACGCGCCGGGTTCCGCGCGGGTGATGAGATTTTGGCGATCAGCGACAAACCCATAGCGCGCTGGGAAGATCTGGTGCAGGTGATACGCGCCAGTGCGGGCAAAATCGTCAGCGTGGAAATTCTCCGCGAGCAGCGCAACTTGCACTTTAGCGTGACCCCCGATGAGACCGCCGATAAAAATGAAAAAATCGGCAAGATCGGCATCGCGCCCAAGATAGATCGCGCCGCGCTGGAGAAACTGACGGTTACGGTGAATTATGCGCCTGCGGCGGCCATGACCCACGCGCTCGAAAAAACTTGGGAGATGTCTGTTTTCAGTCTAAAAATGTTGTGGAAAATGGTGATGGGCGAAGTCTCGCTGAAAAACATCAGCGGCCCGATCACCATCGCCGACTACGCCGGGCAGTCCGCGCAAATGGGCTGGTTGCCTTATTTGAATTTCATCGCGCTCATCAGCGTCAGCCTCGGCGTGTTGAATTTATTGCCCATCCCCTTATTGGATGGCGGGCATTTAATGTATTATATGGTCGAAGCCGTCAAGGGCAGCCCGCTCTCCGAGCGGGTGATGGAAATCGGGCAGCAGCTCGGCATGGGGCTGCTCTTTACCTTGATGGCTTTTGCCATATACAACGACATTCATCGCTTGCTCGGATAGCACTTGGTTTTTGTAGGTGCGGTGCTCTGCCCGACATTGTGCTGCCATCAACTTGCAAAGCTGTCGGGCATAGCCCGACCTACAAGGGCAACTCGCTTGATAGGCGTGGGTGGGAGACTTGTTAATGTTAATAGCCGTAGGGTGCACTCTGTGCACCAATTATGGGCAAAGCCCGGTATCCTTTGGACAATACAACTGGTGCACAGAGTGCACCCTACAACAATACAACTACAAAATCGCTAGTTAGTGGGAGAAAAATGAAAATAAAGCATCTCGCGGCAATCATTTCCGCACTTTATGTCTCGTCCGCTTTTGCGGTCGAACCTTTCGTCGTCAAAGACATCCGCGTGGAGGGCATACAGCGCACCGAGGCGGGCACGGTGTTCAGCTATTTGCCGATCAAGGTGGGCGACACGCTCAACGACGACAACGCGGCGGCGGCGATCAAGGCGCTCTATGCGACAGGGTTTTTCAAAGACGTGCGGCTGGAATCCGATAAAGGCGTGTTGGTGGTGGTGGTGGAAGAACGTCCGGCGATTTCTAAAATCGATATCGTCGGGGTCAAGGAATTCGACAAGGACCAACTGATCAGCGGGTTGAAGCAAGTGGGGCTGGCAGAATCGCGCATTTTTGACCGCTCTCTGCTGGAAAAAGCCGAGCAGGAGCTGAAGCGACAATACACCAGCCGCGGCAAATACGCCACGCAAGTGACCACCACCGTGACCCCGCTTGAGCGCAACCGCGTCAGCATCAGTTTTAACGTGGAAGAAGGCGAAGTCGCCAAAATCCGCCAGATCAACCTGGTCGGCAACAACGCATTCAAAGAAAAAGAATTGCTGGATTTGTTCGAGCTGCGCACCCCCGGCCTGTTCACCTGGTTTACCAAGGACGACCAGTATTCCAAGCAAAAATTATCGGGCGACCTCGAAGCCCTGCGCTCGCACTATTTGAACCGAGGTTTTCTGGAATTCAATGTGGATTCCACCCAGGTCTCGATCACGCCGGACAAAAAAGACATTTACATCACCATCAATTTGGTGGAAGGCCCAAAATATATCGTTTCCAATATCAAGCTGGCGGGCGAAATGCTGGTGCCTGAAGCCGAGTTGCGCAAGCTCATCAACATCAAGCCGGGCGAAGTATTCGCGCGCGAGAAATTGACCGAATCGATCAAGCTCATCAGCGAGCGTTTGGGCGACGACGGTTACGCTTTTGCCAACGTCAACGCGGTGCCGGAACTGAACAAGGAAAAACAGGAAGCGGCGTTTACTTTCTTTATCGATCCGGGGCGGCGCGTGTATGTGCGGCGCGTCAACATTTCCGGCAACAACCGCACCCGCGACGAAGTCATCCGCCGCGAAATGCGCCAGCTCGAAAGCGGCTGGTATTCCACCGAAAAAATCACCCGCTCCAAAACGCGCATCGACCGCCTCGGTTATTTCAAAGATGTCAACGTCGAAACGCCCGCCGTGCCGGATGCCAACGACCAGGTCGATTTGAACGTCAGCGTCACCGAGAAACCGACCGGCACGGTGATGATCGGCGCGGGATTTTCCAGCACGGAAAAACTGGTGGTGAGCGGATCTATTTCGCAAAATAACATTTTCGGTACGGGCAACGCCTTGAGCGCGCAGGTCAACAGCGGCAGCATCAACAAGGTGTATTCCTTGTCCTACACCAATCCCTATTTCACGCCGGACGGCGTGAGCCGCGGCTTTGACGTGTACCTGCGCAACGTCGACCCGACATCGTTGTCGGTGGGAAGCTACAGCAGCTCGACCACCGGCGGCACGATGCGTTTCGGCGTGCCGGTGACCGAGGACGACACCATCTTTTTCGGCATCGGTGCAGAGCGCACCAAGCTGACCACTTTCCCCACCAGCCCGGCGCGTTACTTGAGTTTCGTCAACACGTTCGGCGCCGACAACACCACGCTGCTCGGTACCGTGGGCTGGGCGCGCGATAAACGCGACAGCGCGATTTACACCACCAAGGGCACGGTGCAGCGGGCTTTTGTCGAAGCGGGATTGCCCGGCGGTACGCTCAAGTACTACAAAATGACTTACCAGCACCAGTGGTATCGTCCGCTGACGAAAACTTTTACCCTGTTGCTGAATGGCGAGGTGGGACATGCGGATGGTTACAGTAACAAACCGCTGCCGTTCTACAAAAATTTTTACGCGGGCGGCACTTCTTCGGTGCGCGGCTACGAAGGTAGCTCGCTGGGGCCGCGCGACACCAATGACGAAGTGCTGGGGGGCAACCAGCGCGTCGTCGGCAACGCCGAAATTCTGTTTCCTTTTCCGGGCATGAAAAACGAGAAGTCGGTCCGCTTGAGCGCGTTTGTGGACGGCGGTGCGGTGTTTGGGACTAACGGCGCGAAACCGGATTCTGAAGGGATGCGTTACTCGACCGGCGTGGCCTTGAGCTGGATTTCGCCCATCGGGCCGCTGACCTTCAGCTTGGCAAAACCGCTCAACGCGAACGTCAACGACAAGCAGCAACGCTTCCAGTTCACGCTGGGTGGCGGATTTTAGTAGCGTGACTCATAAATATCGATACATGAAGCGGTGTCTTTTTTCGTCTGGCGGCGTTGCTCGTCGTTGCATATGAATAACTATGCGCCTCCTCGCGCCTTGCCAGACGAAAAAATCCATCCGCTTCATTTTGTCTCGCTATTTATGAGTCACGCTACTAGCAGTGGACTTTTTGCATCACTGACAACAATCGGGGCGGGAACGCTCCCCCCTCTCCCCGACCCTCTCCCTCAAGGGGCGAGGGTGAGAGCAGACCTAATTCGCTGTCGCGAATCAGGTAAACATTAGTAAGGAGAAATCAATTGGGTCATGAAATAAAGTCGTGGGTCGCCGTGACGCTGCTGCTGGGAGGGGCGATGCTGTCCGCATCCGCGGCGAACGCGGTTGCCAGCGAGGTCAAAATCGGCATCGTCAACACCGAAAAAATACTGCGCGAGGCCGCGCCCGCGGTCAAGGCACTGAAAAAAATCGAAAAAGAATTTGCGCCGCGCAGCCAGGAATTGCAGAAAACCGAAAAGCAGGTCAAGTCGCTGCAAGACCAGTTGGACAAGGACGGGGTGACGCTGTCCGAGACCGACCGGCGCAATAAAGAGCGCGATCTGGCCAACTTGAGCCGCGAATTTCAACGCAACCAACGGCAGTTTCGCGAAGACCTGAGCCTACGCCAAAACGAAGAATCCGCCGCGATTCTGGAACGCGCCAACAAGGCCATCCAGGGCATCGCCGAAGCCGAAAAATTCGATTTGATTTTACAGTTGCAAGATGCGGTTTATCACAGCTCGCGCATCGATATTACCGAGAAGGTGATCAAGGCGTTGGCGGACAAGTAATTCTAGAAAAAGCTTTTGGCCACGGATTACCAGAAGTAGGCGCTTCTAAGCGACACGGATTAGCACGGATAAATCAAAAGCTTATTGAGCGAGTGTGGCTCGTTTTCTCGGTAAGTGCCAAGCGTATTTGTGCCATGAAAATCCGTGTAAATCGGTGTTAATCCGTGGCTGCATTGCTTTTTTCGGGATGATTTATGAAGAATGTCAAAGAGCGCAAGCTGTACTCCTTGAAGGAAATCACCCGGCAGCTTGGGGGCGAGGTCGTCGGTGATGGTCTTGTTGATATCGAGCAAGTGGCGACGCTGGATCAGGCCACCCCGCGTCAAATAACATTTCTGGCATCGCAAAAATACCGCAAGTTATTAGCTGACACCCGCGCTGCGGCGGTGATCGTCGGGCGCGATGACGCGCAGAGCACAGCCCTGCCGCGTATCGTTTGCGACGACCCTTATGTTTATTTCGCCCGAGTCTCGGCTTTGCTCAACCCGCCGCAGCTTCCGCCCGCCGGTATTCATCCATCCGCCGTTATCAGTCCCGACGCGAAAATTGCCGCCAGCGCGAGCGTCGATGCGCTGACGGTAGTCGGAAAAAATGTGTCAATTGGCGCGGGCTGCGTGATTGGCGCGGGCTGCGTGATCGGCGATAACGTCACGTTGGGGGCAGGATCAAAGCTTTATCCGCGCGTCGTCATCTATGCCGATTGCGTGATCGGCGCGCGCGCCATTTTGCACAGCGGCTGCGTGATCGGCGCGGATGGGTTCGGTTTGGCGATGGTTGGGGAAACCGGCAACGGGCATTGGCTCAAAATCCCACAAATCGGTCGCGCGGTGTTGGGCGACGATGTGGAAATCGGTGCCAACACCACGGTGGATCGCGGTGCCTTGGGCGATACCGTGATCGAAGACGGCGTGAAAATAGACAACCAGGTGCAGGTGGCGCACAACGTCCGCATCGGCGCTCATACAGCCATCGCCGGGTGTGTCGGCATCGCGGGTAGCGCGACCATCGGACGGTATTGCAAAATCGGCGGTGCCGCCAGCATTCTCGGCCACTTGGAGATTGCCGACCACGCCGATATTTCGGCGGGTACGCTCATCACCAAATCCATCACCGAGGCGGGGGTTTATACGGGCGTTTATCCGTTTGCGCCGCACGCCGCGTGGCTCAAAAACAGCGTACACCTGCGGCATCTGCACGAGCTGGCGCAACGCTTGAAACAGTTGGAGAAAAAACTTTTGGATAAATCTGGAAACCGCAGTTGAAGGCGATGTGGGTGCGAATTTATTCGCACGAGCAACGTGTTCTGTGCGAATAAATTCGCACCCACAACCCCAACTCAATTCTATGAAAATAATAAACCTTCGCCTTCAACGGCGGTTTCGAGGATAAATGATTATGAACGCCATGGACATACAGGAAATCTTGCAACACCTGCCGCACCGTTATCCTTTTTTGCTGGTGGATAGGGTGCTCTCGTGCGAGCCGGGCAAAAACATCGTCGCGCTCAAAAACGTCAGCATCAACGAGCCTTTTTTTGTCGGGCATTTCCCGCATTATCCGGTGATGCCGGGGGTGTTGATCGTCGAAGCCATGGCGCAGGCGGCGGCGATTTTGTCGTTCAAAACGTTGGGCACCAAGCCTGACGATAAAACCGTTTATTATTTTGTCGGCATCGACGGGGCGCGCTTCAAAAAACCGGTGACGGCGGGCGACCAGCTCACCCTCAAAGTGGCGCTGACGCGCCAGATGCGCGGCATCTGGAAATTTTCTGCCAAGGCGGAAGTGGCGGGGCAAGTGGTCACCGAAGCCGAGTTGATGTGTACCATGCGAACTTTGCCCTGACCCGAAAAAAGCTTCAAAAAAAACTTAGCCACGAATGACACGAATTATCACGAATGCACACGACCAGAAGTAGGTGCTTCTAAGCGATAAAGGCATATTACTCATCAGTCAGGAATATAGGCGACATTAAACGCGATTTTGTAGGGCGGGCTATGCCCGCCAACGGTGTGAGTTGTCGGGCATAGCCCGACCTACAAGGGCTATTAGAACAAAATCATCTCACGCGGAGACGCGGAGATCGCGGAGAAAGCAGGCCAAGCTTTGCGCTATTCTCCGCGATCTCCGCGTCTCCGCGTGATAACAGTTTTTTTGCGCCAGCGTCCGCGGGGGTGTGACCTTAATTACTGACTGCTGTGTAAAATAAGCGAAGTAGGTTTTACTCGTGTGCATTCGTGGCCTTTATTCGTGTCATTTGTGTCAAGTGTTTTTGACTTTTCAGTTTCTCTTAAGACGCAATGTTTAGATGATCCACACCACCGCCATTATCCACCCCCAAGCCCAACTCGCCGCAGATGTCGAAGTCGGCGCGTATTCGATCATCGGCGCGCACGTCGAAATCGGCGCGGGTACGCGCGTCGGCCCGCACGTGGTGATCGACGGGCACACGCGCATCGGCCGCGACAACCACATCTTCCAATTTTGCTCGCTGGGCGCGCAACCGCAGGACAAAAAATATGCGGGCGAGCCGACGCGCCTGGAAATCGGCGACAACAATACGCTGCGCGAATTTTGCACCCTGAACACCGGCACCGCGCAAGATGTCGGGGTGACGCGCCTCGGCGACGACAACTGGATCATGGCCTACGCGCATCTCGCGCACGACTGCCAGGTCGGCAACCGCACCATTTTCGCCAACAACGCGCAGCTTGCCGGGCACGTGCATGTCGGCGATTTCGCCATACTCGGCGGCTTTACCGTGGTACACCAGTTCTGCCACATCGGCGCGCACAGCCTCACCGCGATGGGCACGATCTTGTTGCAGGATTTGCCGCCTTACGTCACCGCGTCCGGCAATTCCGCCAAGCCATACGGCATTAACAGCGAAGGCTTGAAGCGGCGAGGTTTTTCGGCAGAGGCCATCGCCAACATCAAACGCGCTTACAAGACGCTTTACAAAAACGGGTTGACTTTGGAGCAGGCCAAGCACGCGCTCGCCCAAGAAGTCGCCGCCGCACCCGAATTGCAGGTGTTGCTGGAATTTCTCGACCACTCCACGCGCGGGATCATTCGTTGAACGCAGCGCAGAATAAACCCGCAGCCCGTAACAACCCACTGGTTATCGGCATCGTCGCCGGGGAGGCTTCGGGCGATTTGCTCGGCAGCCATTTGGTGGCGGCGTTGCAAAGCCACTTTCCCGACGCGGAATTTGTCGGCATCGGCGGGCCGAAAATGGTCGCCGCCGGGGTGCAATCGCTGTTTCCCATGGAAAAACTCGCGGTGCGCGGTTATGTCGAAGTGCTGCGGCATTACCGCGAAATCGTCGGCATTCGCCGACAACTCAAAGAACATTTCCTAGCCGATCCGCCGCAGGTTTTTATCGGCGTGGACGCGCCCGATTTCAATCTCGATCTGGAACTGGCTCTGAAAGCGGCGGGCATCCCCACGATTCACTACGTCAGCCCTTCCATCTGGGCGTGGCGCGGCGACCGCATCCACAAAATCAAGCAGGCCGTGAGCCGCGTACTCGCGCTGTTCCCGTTTGAAGCGCCGCTCTACCAGCAGGCGGGCGTGGACGTGACCTACGTCGGCCACCCGCTGGCGGACATGCTGCCGGAGCACCCCAACCGCCCCGCGATGCGCGAACAAATGCGCCTGCCCAAAGACATCCCGGTGATCGCCCTGCTGCCGGGGAGCCGCCAGAGCGAGATTGCGGCCATGGCCAAGCTGTTTGTCGACACCATGTTGCTGCTGGCGCAAAAACTGCCGCAAGCGCGCTTCCTGGTGCCCTTGGTGAGCCGCGAGACGCGCAACCAGTTCGAGACTGCGCTCTACAAAAATGGCGGTGCCGAATTGCCCGTGACGCTGTTGTTCGGCCACGCGCACGACGCGATGGTGGCGGCGGATGCGGTAGTCGTCGCCTCCGGCACCGCCACGCTGGAAGCCGCTTTGGTGAAGCGCCCCATGGTCATCACCTACAAAATGCCCGCGCTCAGTTGGGCGATTATGCGCCGCAAAAAATATCAGGCCTACGTCGGCTTGCCCAATATCCTCGCGGGCGAATTCATCGTGCCGGAATTTATCCAGGACGAAGCCACCGCCGAAAATATCGTGCAGGCGTTGCTCAACCAAATGCAGGATAGCGACTACGTGCGGCGGCTGGAAAACCGCTTTCTAAAAATGCACCAGGAATTAAAGCAAGACACCGCCAGTAAAGCCGCCGCGGCGATCTTGCCGTATTTGCAGAGAGCGGTGTAGGTCGGGCTTCAGCCCGACAGCGATCATGTTTATGTACGTGCGATGTCGGGCTAAAGCCCGACCTACGAATGGCGTTTTTTAGATTAGAGGAAACAACGTGCATTTAATTTGCGGCGTAGACGAAGCGGGCAGGGGGCCGTTGGCGGGCGCGGTGTTTGCCGCCTGCGTGATTTTCAACCCGGCCAAAAAAATTGCGGGGTTGGCGGATTCCAAAAAACTTAGCGAGAAAAGACGCGATTATTTGGCGCAAGTGATCAAAGCCGACGCGCTGGCTTGGGCGGTTGCCAGCGCGTCGGTCGAAGAAATCGATCGGATCAACATACTGCAAGCCAGCTTATTGGCGATGCGACGCGCGGTGGAGTCGCTGAGCGTGCTGCCCAGCGAAGTGCTGGTTGACGGCAACCGCTGCCCGCAGTGGACTATGCCCCTGCTTTTTTCCAGCCGTGCTATTGTGGGCGGGGATAACCTGGTGGCGGAAATTTCTGCCGCGTCTATCCTCGCTAAAACCGCGCGCGATGCGGCCATGTATCGGCTACATCAAGAATATCCGCACTACGGTTTCGATCGGCACAAAGGCTACGGTACCGCCCTGCATCTGGCGGCTTTACAGCAGCACGGCGTGTCGCGCGTACACCGTAAAAGTTTTGCGCCGGTGAGAAATCTAATCGTGAATAGTGAATAGTGAATGGTGAAGGGTGGGTGGAGAGACCGTTCAAATGATTTTAATCACCATTCACTGATCACCGATCACGCTTTTACTAAAAAAAGGAGATAAGCATGCAATTCTGGCTATTGTTGCACCTGTTAGGAGTCATCGTTTGGGTGGGCGGGATGTTTTTCGCCTACATGGCGCTGCGTCCTGCCGCCGCTCAATTGCTCGACCCGCCGCCACGCTTGAAGCTATGGCGCGGGGTATTTGCGAAATTTTTCCCGTGGGTGTGGCTGTCTATCGTGTTTATTTTGAGCAGCGGCTTTGCCATGATCTTTGCGATGGGCGGCTTCAAAGCCTTGCCCGTCTCGGTACACGCCATGCTCGGCTTGGGGCTGCTGATGATGCTGATCTTCGCGCACGTTTTTTTCGCCGCCTACGGCAAACTGAAACGTCATGTGACCGCAGAAGATTGGCCTGCGGCGGGAGCCGCGCTCGCGCAGATCAGGATGCTGGTGGGGATTAACCTGAGCCTTGGGTTGGTTACCGTCGGCGTGGTGACCTTGGGGCGCACTATTTTGTAAGCTGCCCCGAAATGAATACCATTTCATCCACGCCTTCCGCTTATGCTTACCCGCTGCTGATCAAGCAGTTGTTGTCGGCCCCGCTGGCGATTGCGCCCGAGCAAGAAATCGTTTATCGCGGCGTGATCCGCCACAGTTACCGGCAATTCAATGATCGCATCCATCAATTGGGCGGCGCGTTGAGCGCGTCCGGTATCAACGCGGGCGACACGGTGGCGGTGATGGACTGGGACAGCCACAGATATCTGGAATGTTATTTCGCCATCCCCATGCTCGGGGCGACGTTGATGACGGCCAATGTGCGGTTGTCACCGACTGAAATTGAGTATTGTCTCCACCACAGCGGCGCGAACACGCTGCTGATCCACGCGGACTTTCTGCCGTTGCTGGCGCAGATCAAGGCGCGCTTACCCAACCTGAGTCGTTTTATTTTGCTGCGCGACCACGACACCGCGCCCGCGCCTTTGCCCGCCAATTTTGTCGGCGAGTACGAGGCGATGCTCGCTGCGGCCACGCCTATCGGCGAGTTCCCGGAATTCGACGAGAACACACGCGCCACCACTTTTTATACCACCGGCACCACCGGCGATCCCAAAGGTGTGCAGTTCAGCCACCGCCAACTGGTGCTGCACACCCTCGGCGCTTGTAGCGCGCTGGCGATGCCGTCTCAGGGGCAGCGGTTTCATCAGGGCGACGTGTATCTGCCGCTCACGCCGATGTTTCACGTCCATGCCTGGGGCATTCCCTTCGTGGCGACGATGATGGGGGTGAAACAGGTGTATCCGGGACGTTATGTTCCCGATGCCATCGTTGATTTGATACAAAATGAAAAAGTGACGTTCTCGCATTGCGTGCCGACGGTGCTGCAAATGGTGCTGCAAGCGGCGAACGCGGCGGCTGCGGATTTTTCGCGCTGGAAAGTCGTGGTGGGCGGCTCGGCGTTGACGGCGGGGTTGTGCGGCGCGGCGCGCGCGCGCGGCATCGATATTTTTGCGGGCTATGGCATGTCGGAGACGTGCCCGATACTCGCGCTGGCTCAAATTCCACCGGATGCAGAAAATTTGAGCGACGAGGCCGATATCGCCACGCGCACCCTCACCGGTCGCCCGGTGCCGCTGGTGCAACTGCGCGTGGTGGATGCGGACATGCGGGATAAGCCGCACGATGGCCGCAGCGTCGGCGAAGTGGTGGTGCGCGCGCCGTGGTTGACGCAAGCCTATTTGGGGAAGGCCGAAGCGTCGGCAAAACTGTGGGAGGGCGGCTGGTTGCACACGCAAGACATCGGCCACCTCGGCGCGCAAGGTTTTTTACGCATCACCGACCGCATGAAAGACGTGATCAAATCCGGCGGCGAATGGATTTCCTCTTTGCAAATCGAATACCTGATTTCGCAGCATCCGGCGGTCGCCGAAGTCGCGGTGATCGGCATCCCAGACGAAAAATGGGGGGAGCGTCCGTTGCCGATTATCGTGCAAAAAACGAGCCCCGATGCGGGACAGACCGAGCAGCTAACGCTTGCAGCGATCCGCGCGCATATGCAAAAGTACGTCGAGCAGGGAATTATTTCGTCCTACGCCGTTCCCGACAGCATCAAGCGGGTCGATGCCATAGACAAAACCAGCGTCGGTAAAGCCAACAAAAAATTGATGCGAGAGAAATATGTTTCCTAGTCCTGCTGTGTTATAAAACTTGCAGAGCCAGTATTTGTGCCGACTGTGGATTTAACCTAAAAACCGTATTTGAACCACCAAGTCACCAAGAACACCAAGAAGCACCAAGGAAGCGTAGAATTTTTGTGCCCACCCATCAGGTGATGAGCGTGTGTACTCTAAAACCTTGGTGCGCCTTGGTGAACTTGGTGACTTGGTGGTGAAACTGCTTTTTTTAGGTTTAATGACACAGCCTTCCCGGATTACGCTTCGCTTCATCCGGGCTACGTTGGCTTCACCCTTCACCCTTCACCCTTCACCCTTCACCCTTCACCCTTCACCCTTCACCCTTCACCCTTCACCCTTCACCCTTCACCCTTTCGCTCCTCATGCCGCCAGAGCGGGGTACAACGGCGCGACTTTGGTTTCCGTTTGTTTGGCGATGCCAAAATCCGCCGGAAAATCGTCGACCATGATGACTTTGCGGCGCAGCGTTTTCATGCGTTCTAGCGTCTGCGATTCTGCCGCAGTGATCACGCCCTGTTGCAGCGCGGCGGCGATTTGATTCTCTCCCTGTGCGGCCAGTCTGCCGTCCTTGACGGCGGCGCGCACTTTGGTTTCGATGGCATCGGACTCGACCGCGCACAGCAAAGCGGCTTCGAGCGACGCTATCGGCTCGTTTTCTGACGCATTTTCATGTTTCGGCAAATACATCCCGGCGGTCAAACGGTCGCGCGCTTCGCCGGGTTCGAGCATCAGTTTGGCGACTTGATGCCCAATCTCGTCGGTGGGCGGCGCGAAGGGCTTGCCTAACGGGAACGTCACCAGCCGCAAAACCCATGCTGCCAGGCGACTGGGGAAATTCTGCAACACGCCTTCAAAGGCCTCCTGCATTTTGTATAGATTGTCCTGCATCGCCCAGTGCATCAGCGGCGCGTCGCTGGCCGGGTGGCCGTCGTCGTGGTAGCGTTTGAGCGTGGCCGAACTCAGATACAACATGCTCAAAATATCGCCGAGCCGCGCCGAGATTTTTTCGCGGCGCTTGAGGCTTCCGCCCAGCACCAGCATGGCGACATCCGCCGTCAGCGCGAAAGCGGCGGCGAAGCGCGTCAACTGCCGGTAATAGCGGCGCGTATCAAAGTGCTCGCCTTCCGGGCCGGTTGCGAACGCCGCCCCGGTCAAGCCGTGCGCCAACGCGCGCGCGCCGTTGCCAACGCTGAAGGCGATATGCCCGAACAGTGCTTGGTCGAAAGCGCGGGATGCGCGCGCCGCGTCGCCGTCGTTGGCGGCACGAATTTCGCGCAGCACGTAGGGGTGGCAGCGGATTGCGCCCTGTCCGAAAATAATCATGCTGCGCGTGAGGATATTCGCGCCTTCGACGGTGATACCCACGGGGATTTGTTCGTAAGCCCGCGCCAGATAATTCGAAGGCCCCATGCAAATGCCTTTGCCGCCGTGAATGTCCATCGCATCGTTGACCGCCTGCCGCGCCTTTTCGGTGAGGTGGTATTTGACGATGGCCGAGGGCACCGAGGGCTTTTCGCCCAAATCGACCGCGCCCGCCGTCAGGGTGCGCGCCGCATCCATCATGTAAGCGTTGCCGCCGATGCGCGCCAGCGCTTCTTCCACGCCTTCGAATCGCCCGATGGAGGTTTTGAACTGCGTCCGCACCCGGCCATACGCACCGCTGGTGCGCGCCGCCAGCTTGGCACCGCCGGTGCTGGTGGCAGGCAGCGAAATCGAGCGCCCCACCGCCAGACAGTTCATCAGCATGCGCCAGCCTTTGCCGACCTGCTCCTGCCCGCCGATGATCCATTCCATCGGCACAAACACATCCTTGCCAGAATTGGGGCCGTTTTGAAAAGCCGCGTCCACCGGAAAATGGCGGCGACCGATGTTCACGCCCGGCGTTTTGGTGGGAATCAACGCGAGCGTGATCCCCAACGCTTTGTCGCCGCCCAAAAGTCCGTCGGGATCATAGGCCTTGAACGCCAGCCCCAGAATAGTGGCGACCGGACCTAAAGTGATGTAGCGTTTTTCCCAAGTCACGCGCATTCCCAGCACATCTTTTTTGCCGTCAAATTCACCGCGACAAACGATGCCGAAATCTGGGATCGCCCCGGCATCCGAACCCGCATCCGGCGCGGTCAGCGCGAAACAAGGCACTTCCAAGCCTTTCGCGAGGCGCGGCAAATAATAATTTTTTTGCGATTCGGTGCCGTAGTGCAGCAACAATTCCGCCGGCCCCAGCGAATTGGGCACCATCACCGATACCGCCGCCGTGCCGCTACGCGTGGAAATTTTCATCACCACTTCGGAATGCGCCAGCGCCGAAAAGCCGTGCCCGCCGTATTCTTTAGGAATAATCATGCCGAAAAAGCCCTGATCCTTGATGTATTGCCAAACGTTGGGCGGCAAATCTTTCAGCTCGTGCGACACTTTCCATTCGTCGATCATCGCGCACAGCGTCTCTACCGGGCCGTCCAGAAACGCGCGTTCATCGGCGCGCAAAACGGGTTTGGGGTAGGCCAGCAGCTTGTTCCAGTCGGGTTTGCCACCGAACAAATCGCCGTCCCACCACACCGTGCCCGCGTCGAGCGCCTCCTGCTCGGTCTGCGATACTTGCGGCAAAATTTTCCGAAAAATGCCGAGCACGGGATCGGAAATAAGTGCGCGACGCAACGGCGCAACCAGCAAAATAGCCGCCAGAATGGCGAGCAGCGCGGAAAATAAAGTCATAAAGGTATTTATAATGATGACCTCCTGATGAGGTAATTCCAAGTCGCAATCAAATTGATACTGTGTTGTCGGCTCTTGCCGTGCCTCATTTGCAACTGAGGCACTGTCTGCGAGCCTCCGCCTTGTCTCAACTTGATTGCGACTTGGAATAAAAACCGAACAATACAGCCAGATGTTTCAGCCTAGCTCAAAAAGGATAATTTTGCGAGCAAAATGACGCTGAATTTTGACCCTCTCCTGTATCTGCTTGTTTCTAATTTCTAATGCGAAAGAAAATAATTTTGCAGGTTGGGTGGAGCGCGGCGATGGGTATTGTTTGTCGGTGGTGCTGGGTGGAACGAAGTTCCGCCCATTCTACCCAGTGCTTTCGCGGTTGCGTCGCGCATCTCTTGCTTGCAAATGCGTCCAGGCGAGTGCGAGCATATTGGCCTTTTGTCCGGCGGCGCGGGCGCGGTGCAGCATGTCGCCGACGATGTGTGCGGCTTCGGTGCGCCGGCCTGCTTCCAGGTCGCGGAGCATGGACGAGGTGAAGGTGGAGGCGGGTTGCGTGAGGATTTTGCGGCTACCTTCCAAAACTTCGTGGCGCGGGGCATAACCCGCGTAACTTGCCGCGGCATCGCATTCATCGAGCATTTTTGAGATCTGGGCGACACCTTCGTCCGCCGCCACGATGTCGCCGATGGCGGCGCGCATCAATGTTGTCATGCCCGCCAGCGTCGCCAAGAAAACAAATTTTTCCCATATTTCCAGCAGCACCTGCTTGGAAAATCGCGCGTTCACCGGGGTTTGCTGGTAGGCGGTGTGCAGCGCGTCCAGCACCGCTTGGGCGGCGGTATCGTTGCCGGGACGCAAGCCGTAGGTGATGCGGTGTAGCGCGGACATCTGTCTGACCACGCCCGCATCGGTCAGCGTCCCTTCCAGGTGGCAGCAGCCACCGAGCACCCTTCGCGCGCCAAATTCGGCATCGAGGCGATCAAAATGTTGTATGCCATTTAATAGCGGCAGCACGTAGGTGTCGGGCCGCATCGCGGGGTAAATGGCGAAGATGGCGGTTTCCAGATCATAGGCTTTGCACGAGAGCAGCACCAGATCGTATTCTGGTTTTAACTCGGTGTGGAGCACGGCGTTGACGCGCAAGCGCCGAGTCTCTTGCGGCGTTTGCAGCACTAGGCCGTCCGCGTGCAGGGCTTGCGCGCGCGGTTCGCGCACCAGAAAACGGACATTGATATTTGTTTTGCCTTGTTCGGCAGCCTGCGCCAAGCGGCCGCCGAAATAACCGCCGGTCGCGCCTGCACCTAGGATGAGTATGTTGAGGGGCATGATATTATTAAGTTAACAGTCTGTTAGCCATCGGCGATGCGCGAGCAGGTTCTCTCCCGCAAAGATACGTGGTTACGTTGGTGGGGAGCAGCCGTCACGACAGCGCCCCTAAAAAAACGTCGTCGCCTGCAAATACACATCCCACACTTTGGGCATATTTTTGCCGCGATAAGTTTGCTGCGTTTCCAATTTCAAAATCAGCGGCAGCGGGAAATTGCCGCTTTGCCAGGCTTTGATGCCGCTCCACGACATCGCCATGCGCCACTGGTCGGCGAGAGTGCGGGTGTTTTGTTCGAGCATGGCGGTGTCGGTGCCGAGGGCGGAAGTGTAGCGGTCCGATCTTTTGTCCCAGCGGTGCCAAGTGCCTGACACGCGCCAATCGCCAAAACGGCGACCCAGTTCCACGTCGTATTCTATGTAGTCTCCCAAATCGCGTTTGAGGGTTTCTTTCGATGCCAAACCGGGAAGCAATTCGCCGGGCAAGGGAACCCGTGCGGTAAAATTGTCTTCGGTCTGCCGCGTGTATTTCCCTTGCAGCCGCAAATCCCACAGTTCGTTCAGTTGGTGCGTGGCTTCAAGCTGCGCCACCCAATCGGTGCTGCCGTCGTCTAGCGGCAAATCCGCCAGATCGTCCGGGTCATTTTGCGCCTGCACCCCGAAGCGCACTCCCAAACCCAGAATCGCGCTGCTTTTCGCGCCGCCGCCCGATGTGTGGCCTTTCCAAAACCGCCACAACGCGCCCACGGTGGGGTCTCCCAGGCTTTCAACCGTGGTGGTTTTGATGGGTTTGTAGCCGAGTCCAAATGCGGGATGGGTGAGTATGGTCTGCATCCCCGCCGTATCCAGAGCGGCGAGTGCGCCGCCGCCGACCGGCGCAAACGGGAAATTGCCGGGGCCGATCGGCAACGCGGGATCGAACGCGGTGTTGAAGCCGGTGTTGCCGCCACTGACCGAAAAATTGACGCGGTTGGTGGTGCTCCCCCACGGCATAATTATGCCCGCCGTCAGATTTTCGGTCACGCCGTAACCCAGCGTCAGTTGAATGACTTTGGCGGACAAGCGCGAGGTCGCGCCCGTCGTTCCCAAGCTCGCCCCCGCCCCCAGCAGCGCGAGCACGGGAAACACGCTGGCGTTGAGATCGACGCGGTCCAATCCCGCCGCGTTGGGTTGCGCGTTGCCGTTGTTGTCGTAAACTTGCGCGTAGCCGGAAACGCGCGTCTCCAAGCGCGTCACCCAACGCCCTTGCGGCGCGAGCATTTCGAGCGCGTGTGCGGCAGAAGCCGGTAAAGGTTCTTCGGTCGAGGCGGAGATTGACGTAGTAAAAAAAAGAGATGCGAGAGCGGGGATAAGTGCGCGTGGTGAGCCGGTGAAATCGAACATGGTTTTCCTTTAGGGTTTTTGGTTATGATAGCAGCACATTCGTAAAATTTGTGATGGGTGGAGCACATCGATACCCATCGAGTTGATATGAATTTTTTAACATTGCAAAAAAACAAGTTCTGCGTGTTGCTGGCGTTGGGTCTGGCGGCGGTTGCCTGCGCGGCCACGACGCGGGCGGGCGATGATGCTCCTCTCGTCCTCACCCGAGCGCAATTGCTCATCACCCCCGTCGCCACGCCACCACAATCGACGGCGGGTTGGCAGGCGGTGACGCTGCCGGACACCTGGCCGGTATCGCGTTATATGATCGCAGATAACGGCTGGTATCGTTTCGTGATTCACCGGGCGCAGCGACCGTCTGAGCTATGGGGCATTTATCTGCCGCGCCTCAACATGAATGCCGCCGTTTATTTCAACGGCGAATTTCTCGGCGACGGCGGCAGCTTCGAGCAGCCGCTGGGGCGCAATTGGTCGCGCCCGCTGTATTTCAAAATTCCCGGCGCGGTGTGGAAACAGGGCGACAATGTTCTGGACATCCGCTTGCGCTCCGATGCCGGGGTGGGGATGTTGGCGCCGGTGACGATCGGCTCGCATGGTCTGGTTTCGGGTGTTTATGACCAAGCTTATTTTTTTCATGTTCAGCTCAACGAAGGCTTGTTCATACTCACTTTGGCCGTGGCATTTTTCTTTTTCAGCCTGTGGCTGAAACGCCGCAACGATACGCAATACGGCTGGTTCGCGCTCACCGCTCTCGTCTGGTCGCTGCTCAGCCTCAACCATTTCATCAGCACTATTCCGGTCTCAGCAATCAATTGGGACTGGTTGATGTTCAGCGGCATCGCCTGGTGGACCACCGGGCTGGCGATGTTCGTGCATCGTTACATCGGTTATCGTCACGCTGTGCTCGAGGCCGCTCTCATCGGCTACGCCCTCTCTGCGATGGTGTTGTATGCGGTTGCGGGCAGTTATCTGTGGGTGGTGGCGGCAGCGTGGATGGCCGGTAGCATCGTCATCGGCGGCTATGTCGTTTGGAGATTGTTAAAGCATTCGCGCCTGTTGCAACTGGCGCCGCGCGCCCCGCAACCGCAACCTGGCGGGGCGTTGCCGGTCAGCGCGCGCGAAGCGGCATGGCTGGGGTCTGGCATCGCTGGCGTATTGCTGGTGGGCATCCACGACTGGATGGTGCAAAACGATATATTTTTTGGCGTGGATGACAGCTACGCTTACCACCATCTGCTGCCTTACAGCGCACCGCTGTTGTTTATATTTATCGGCTGGCATTTGAACCAGCGTTTTGTGGAGGCGCTCAATCAATCCGACCAACTCAATCTGCAACTTGAGACGCGCATCGCCGCCAACCGTCTGGAATTGGAGGGCAGCTACCAGAAATTGCGCGAGCTTGAACGCGCGAGCGTGTTGACCCACGAGCGCGAGCGCATTTACCGCGATTTGCACGACGGGCTGGGCGGCATCACCACCAATATCAGCCTGCTTTCCAACCTCGCGCAACAAGAGGAACCGCCGCCCGCCATCCGCAAAAAACTGGCGACCATCGCCGAGCTGTCGCGTGAAGGTTTGGATGAAATCCGCAGTTTCATGCGCGAACTCGACGACCAAGATGCCGACTGGCAAAGCGTTGCGGCGGACTTGCGCATCCAAGGGAGCAACTTGCTCGAGCCGCACGGTATCGAATTCAAGTTTGACGCGGTGCTGCAAAATGGTGGGGCTGCCGCCGACAGCGTGTTGCGCATCAACCTGTTTCGCATTTACAAAGAAGCGCTCACCAACGTGATCAAGCACGCGCAAGCAAAAAAGGTCGCGGTGAACATCTGCGTATCCGCGCAGCAATTGCTGCTGGCCATCAAAGACGATGGCATCGGCTTGCAAGGGGATAGCGAAAACGGGCAAGCGTCGGTTGCAACCGCAAATGGTGGCGGCCACGGGCTGGGCAACCTCAAGGCGCGCGCGCAAAGGCTGGGCGGGGTGCTGAGCTTGTATTCCGATGCGGGCACCGAAATCAGGCTGCAAGTGCCCCTCCCCCTAAAATACCCGGAGCCGGGGATGGCGCAATAGGGGAGAGTCGGTTAGGGTAGGGTTTTTGTAGGAGCGGGCTTGCCCGCGATTGCGCTTCGCGGGCAAGCCCGCTCCTACATTTATTCAACCAACAGGGGCAAAGATTTTGTAGGGCGGGTTCCACCCGCCCTACTGGAATGATGCAACACAAACAGGAATCGCCGATGCAAGCAAACTTCAAAACCCGCCTCATCATCGTCGAAGACAACGACCTGCTGCGCGAAAATCTGCGCCAGTTATTGGGCGGCGAAACCGGCATAGATTTGGTCGGGGCCTATGCCAACGCCGAAGATGCGTTGCGCGCGTTGCCAGAAACCCAACCACAAATGTTGCTTTCCGATTTGGGTCTGCCGGGCATGTCGGGCATCGAGCTTATCCAAAAAGCCAAAACGCGTCTGCCGGAAATTGACATCATCGCTCACACCGTCAGCGAGGACCGCGACACGGTGTTTGCCGCGATCAAGGCCGGCGCGTCCGGTTATTTGATCAAAGGATCGACCCCGCGCGAAGTCGTCGAAGCGCTGCACAGCCTGCGCGAAGGCGGCGCGCCGATGAGCCCGCGCATCGCGCGCGCGGTGGTACGCGAAATGCAGGACAGCACCAACGGCGACGAATTTTTGCTTACCGCCAAAGAAAAAGGAGTGCTGGGCGGCATTTACGAAGGCTTGTCGTATAAAGAAATCGCCGGCAAGCTACACATCAGCACCCACACCGTCCACAGCCACATCAAGAAAATATACGAAAAACTCCAGGCTAAAAACAAACGCGAAGCGCTGGTTAAAGCGCGGCGCAAGGGGATTATTTAGCAAGCGTATTGCGCGGTATTTGTGGGTGGGGTAGCTTTTCGTAGGCTGGGGTGGTAACCCCAGCAGCGCTGCTGGGGTTCGCTGCGCTCACCACCAGCCTACGAAATTCGATCATACAAGGTCGGGCTGCGCCCGCCAAACCCGTCGGATCGCCGGGCATAGCCCGGCCTAGAAAAGTGTTATATATATTATTCATATGGTAATTCTTGTTATTGATTTTATTGCTTAATTACAGTATATTGACAGAGTTATATTCTATTCATAAATATATTCATGTTAAGCAATAACGCGAGTCTTATTTACGGTATTTTGATGGGCGCGGGCGCGCGATCTGCGGCGCATCTGATCAAGCGCACGTCGCTGAGCCAGCCGATGATTTCGCGTGCGCTGGGCGAGCTTGCCCGCCACACCGAGCATCTGGTGATCCACCGCAGCGGGCGACAAATACTTTACGCTCTCACGCGGCAGATACGCGCCTTGCCCGCCGCCATTCCCGTTTATACAGTCGCCGCCGCGCCCGATATTGGGGTCGCGCATCTGCTGGGCACTTTGTCTGCGCTGCAAGGTGGCGGCACGCTTTTTGTCGCCGGTGAAAAAAGTGAGTTACTCGACGGCCTGCCGTGGTTTATTCAAGACATGCGCCCGCAAGGCTATATCGGGCGGGCATTTTGCCGCGCACAGGCGCAGCCGCTGGGCTTGTCTGATCGTCTGGCCGAGTGGTCTGAGGATGATGTGATCTGCGCGCTTGCCGCGCTGGGCGATGATACGAGCGGCAACTTGATCCTCGGTGATGCCGCACTGCAACGCTACTTGTCGCATGATCCGCATCCTCCCGCGCATCGTTCGCTCGATAGTCTGGCTGTTTTTTTCGACCGCCTGGCCGAGGCGGCGGTGCAGGGTGGTGCGCCGGGGTCATCGGCTGCGGGCGAACATCCGAAATTTCTGACGCAATATTCGACCCGAAAAAAAATTCGCCATGTGATCGTGAAATTTTCGCCGCTACAAGATAGTTCGGCGGCGGCGACGCGCTGGCAAGATTTGCTGATCGCCGAACACATCGCGTCCGCAGTGTTGGGCGCGCACGGGGTCGCCGTGCCCGACACACAAATTATCATTTCAAAGAAACGCTGCTACTTGGAGTCAAAAAGGTTTGATCGTGTCGGCCCCAAAGGCAGAATCAGCACCGTTACTTTCGCTGCGATCGACAACGCCTTCATCGGCGCACACCGCAATTGGGGGCAGTCGGCAACATTTTTGAGCGCGCGCGGAATGATAGACACCGGATGCGAAAATGAAATTCATTTGCTGGAGGCGTTTGGCCGGCTCATCGGCAATACCGATATGCACTTCGGCAATTTATCCTTTCATTGGGAGATACTAAACGGCCAGATCAAATTGCGCCTCGCCCCCATTTACGACATGCTGCCGATGTTGTATGCCCCCGAAAAAAGCGAGGTCACGCATCGCAGCTTCAACCCGACGCTGCCGGAATCGCTCGTATCCAAACCCTCCGCAGCCATTTCGATGGCGCAAAATTTTTGGGCGCGAGTGGCCGCGCATCAAAAAGTGTCTGCCGCGTTCAGAGAAATAGCGTGCGACAACGCGGCGTTGCTCGCGCAATGGAAAAAATGATCGCTGGGGTTGGCTGCACTCGCTGCCAGCCTGCATTCGCTACGCTCACCCGATGTCGTAGGTCTGGCTTCATCGTATTTCCGTGAAATAAGTCATGCTCCCCCGCCCAAAATCCCCCGAAATTCACCCGCGTTGGGGGCGCGCGTTCCAATCCAAATGATTATTATCGCACTCGGTACTTTCACAAACTTAGCGAGGATAGCAAATGGAAAATTTTACGTTATGGGGTCGGAGGGTTGCGCTACTGGGCGCGTTGTTCGCCGTTTTGTCTTTGGGCGCGTGTTTGAGCGATGGCCCCGCATCCACTGCGGGCGGCGCGACCGCTAACTTTACAGGTAGATTTGTCGATGCCACGGTTGTTGGACTAGAATATAAATGCGGCACGTCAACGGCTGTCTCTGGCAAGACCAACGCCAACGGCGAGTTCACCTGCCCGGCAGGGCAAGCTGTTGCCTTTTATGTTGGCGATATTCTTATCGGCTCTGTCGCAGTGCCCACCGGGATCGTCACCCCACTAGATTTAGTGGGCTTGGGCGCAACGCCAAGCAACACCACAGTTGCTAACATTGTGCGCTTCTTGATGTCTATCAGCAGCACCGATCCAGCGTCGGGTACGATAACCATTGATGCCGCCGTCGCCACAGCCGCTGCGGGTAAGACCGCCGATTTCAGCGTTGCCGCCGCGACTGCGCTGGACACGTTGATCACCGCGATCAAATCGGGCGCGACTGTCTATAACAGCACACAAGCGGCAGCTCACGTCACCGCCAGCATCGGCGCACTTTTCGCGGGGGACTATTCCGGCACATACAGCGGCGCGGCGAGCGGTGTCTGGGCGATCACCATCGGCGGTAACGGTGCGGTAACCGGCAGTGTTGACGGTGTCCCCGCGACGGTGACAGGCAACATGGCGACCACGCTCAGCACCGGTTCCACCTACGGATTTACGGGAACCGGTAACGGTGTTACTTGGGCGGGTACATTGAACGTCAGCACGAAAGTCTTCAGCGGCACTTGGGATGATGGTGTGGGCACCGGGAAATTTACCGGTACGGTAACAACGCCAGCCAGTGGAGGCGGCGGTACGAACGCGCTGACCGTGAGCGGCGTGACACCGAGCAACGAGAATGGCACATACAACTTGAGCACCGCGACCGAAACGCTTGCGGGGGGAACTTCGACAGCTAAACGCGTGGAGTTTACCGACGGCACACGTACGCTGCGTTTGTACTACCAGCCGGCCACTGGCGCTCTGGAAAACATGCAATATGCCGCGCCTGGAAAAAGTTTCAATTGTTTTTATGGTGACCCATTTTTTCCCTGCCCATCGAACGGCGTGACTTTTACCGCAGCCAGCAAAACCTTAGTGCTGACTTCCGCAAACTTTACTGACAATAGCCCAGGCGGTCCTAGCGTTACATTAGGTATTTTGACCGGCACACTTACTTGGTGAACGCGATTGTTGTGTAACCCATCCCACAACGGCTTACACAGCAGTCAGAAATTAAAACAACACCGCGTCGCGAGTCGGTTTTTGTAGGTCGCGCTATGCCCGACAACTCGTACTATTGGCGGGCGCAGCCCGCCCTACAAAATCATGTCGAATGTCGCCTATATTCTTGACTGGTGAGTAAGGAGGATAAAAAATGAAAAATGCTTCAATCACCGAAGTAATATACAAGATGGAACCCGCGACCCCCGGCGTGTTTCAAACGGCGGAGTTTTTAGAAGCAAAAGGAGCGCCGCAGAAACATTGCATCCTGCTGCATGGCTGGAATTCTGATGCGTCGGCGATGGATGCCATCAAAGGCGTGTTGATGAATTTTCCGGAAGCGAGAAATTGGCGGTTTTGGTGGCTCAACTACGACTCGCATCTCGCTTCGTTTAAGACCAGCGCGCATCAGCTCGTCAATCTGCTCGCCGCGCAGCCCTACGATTTTTCTACCACGGTGTTCGTGGCATACAGCATGGGCGGCCTCGTCGCCAGACAAATGATCGCCAGCGGGTTTCCCGCCAAAGCGTTAGTGACGATCTGCACACCTCACCATGGCGTAGCGCCTTGGGTTCCAACCCCGAACACGGGCACGCAATCGATGGCTCCTTGGAGCGCGGACTTGGCTGCGTTGAACAACAACCCTACCGATGCGGCGCACCGTCGCAGCTACCATTTTTTTGGCATCACTTATAGCGACATACGGGGTAAACACGAAGATGATGTCATCGTCACCATCGGCAGCGCGATGGGGGATACGCTGGGGGATACCGCGACCCGGTTGAAAATTCACTTGGACTATGGCAACGGTTTGGCGGGTCCCGACCCGCATTGGCGGGGAATGGATCCAAACTATGTGAAACCGGCAACATCGTTATGCCAAAAACTTTTCGCGCGTTTATAAAACGCAGCATTTTCATCAAATCGTAGGTCGGGCATGGCTCGGCCTGCGTTCGCTCGACCCACCTCTGCCCCTCGTTTTGCCAGTTACAAAGCGTGAATAAACGCGCGTTTTTTTCTATAGTCATCAATCACATCACCCAAAAATCACCCGACTTGGGGATGCACGTTTCAGCCAAGTATATTTATCATCACGCCCAGTGTTTCCACTAATCAGGGGGAGGTCATGATGAAAAGTTTCTCGGTATGGGGTCGTATCGTTTCGATGCTGGGCGCGTTGGCGGTCGTGTTGTCATTGGGCGCGTGTTTGGGCGATGGCAGCAGCGGTGCCGCTTCCACCACGCTGAGCGGCACGGTCGCAATAGGTGCGCCGCTGACGGGCGCGACGGTGACGGTAATCGGCGCGAACGGCGTGACGGTGACCACCACCACCGATGCTACCACCGGCAGATATTCGGTGAGCGGCAGCTTCACTTATCCGGCGATGCTCAGAGCCACCAAGACCACCACCACGCTGTATTCCGCAGCGACCGCGACCGGCACCGCCAACATCACGACGTTGACCAACACCGCGCTGATCGTCAACACCGCGCTGGGCAATAATCTGGATACTTTGTTCGCCGCCTGGGCAGCCAACGCCGCGCTGCTGACACAAGCCAACATGCAGACGGCACAGGCTATCGTCAACGCCAACTTGCCCCCGGCACTATGGACGAGCGCCGGATTGACGGCGACCACTTACGATTTCTTGACCACGGCGTTCAATGCCAATGGCGTAGGCATAGACGCGCTGCTCGATGGTTTGACTTTTACGTTTAATTATGGCGCTGGCACCTTTACCATTACGCCTGTCGGCGGTGCCGCCATCACCTTCAACTACAGCCCCAACCTCACTGGCTACAGCTTTGGTGGGGTAACGGTGACGGTTGGCGGCAGCGGTTCCTGCACCGTGCCCGTGTGTGTCACCATAACCGGCGCGGTGCTTACTTCCGGCGTGACCATCACCGTGCCGCCGACGACGGTTTCCGGTTTGCCGACTTCAGCCGTTCCAACCGCCAATGCCGTAGGCGATCTGCAAAGCAGTATAAACACTGCATATGGTGCGCTGGGCACTATCTCCAATTTCCAGTATTCCATCACCAGCAGCACCGCCAGCCAGGTTGTGGCGCATCTGACTTTTAGTGTGACCAGCACAATCCCCAATGTCCCATCGGCGGCATATGATTTGACTTACACATATGATCTGGTCGCTGCTGGCAGCGGGAGTGGCGGTGGCGGCACTTTACCCGCTGGCGTGTCTGGCAAATTGGTGAACATGACATATCATAATGCTGCCGTTAGCGGCTCGCCCTACACCAACAATCAGGTGGTGCTGTTCACTTTCAGCAGCAGCGGCACTTTGACGTTGACCACAAATTACACGACTGTAGCGACAACATTCACGGTTATTCCCAATGCCAATTCCGCTTTTCAAAGCGAGTATCAGTGGATAGATACGACGGGTACGGCAAGCGGTGGCGCGCAATATTCGGGCACGAAATATACGCTGGCATTGACGAACAATGCACCGGCAGGCGAAATATTTGAAGTCAATATCAATAACGCGGCTGGAACTTTCCTCGGTCAGTTCACCACGCCGGTTGCTTATGTTTCTCCTTAACTCGTAGGATGGGTGGAGCGTAGCGCAACCCATCTGCGCACCGAGTTGATGGGTTGCGCTACGCTTCACCCATCTACAAAGCTTGAGAGCGGTCTCACGCGAAGCCGCAAGTCGTAGGGTGGATAATGGGCGAAGCCCGGTATCCCGTGGAAAGCATAGCGCATCCACCTAAACGCAGCGTTCAGGGCAGAGCCGGTGGATGCGCTGGCGCTTATCCACCCTACAAAATCTTGAGACAAAATCTTGGGATTGATACATCGTAAATTATTTGATAGAGTCAACCTCGGAATCACAAATTCATCGCATTTTTTATAGGAGTCATCATTATGAGAAATTTGCAAATATCAGCCGCGTTATCTGCTGCATTGTTGTTGTCCGCATCCGGCATCGCTACGGCTGGGCTGTTTGATGCCTTGATCGAAAGAGCCGTCAAAGGCGCGACGGAACAAGCGGTGGGCGGGGCGGTGAATAACGCGGTTGCCCCGCAGCAGCCCGCACCAGCGGCGTATCCCCCGCAAGTGACGCAGCAAAATGGCTGTTATTACAACTTGCCGCCATTGCCGCAGAGCGCGGCAAACCATGTTGCAGACCCCGATAGAAACGGTTGCGTGGATGCCAATGAGATGTCCGTGTATATGCAGATGCATCAGCAGCACACGGCAAATGCACAGCCGCAACCTGCCGCCGCGCCTTCCGCCGCGAGTGGCTTTTTCGGCGCGCTGGTCGGCGGTGTGGCGAAACAAGCGGTCGGCGGCGGGGGCTCTCCTTACGCTGGCATGAGCGGGCAGGGCGCGGCGTGGGTGGCGGCGAATCAGGCGGTGGGGGCGGCGGGCGCAGCGCAAGCCGCGAATGCCGGCGCACAGCAGCAGACAACCGTTGGCGTTCCCGCGCTGCCCGGTTTAACCGCCGCTGAATCGGCGACGCTCGCCAACTACGCTCAGGCCAAACAAGCGGGTATGTCCAATCAAGCCGCGGCGTTGGTGGCGAGCAATCAAGGGGCAGGCGCGACGGCCGCAGCGCAAGCCAATAACGCCGCCAACGCGCCGTTCATGGGCAACCCGCCACCGATGCGGGTTGCGGCAATGAATAATCCGCAAAATAATTCAGGCAATATCTCCGGCAACGATGATTTGTGGGAGATTGTTTCCAAAGTCGAAATGGCGGGTATGCCGATGGCGATTCCGCCGCAAACCAACCGCGTGTGCAAGCCTGCAGGACAGATGCGTAACGAAGATAAAGTGCCGATGGACAGCAGTTGCAAAATGCTGGACTCGAACCAGTCGGGCAATACTTTTACCTACAAAGTCGCTTGCAACCAGCAAGGCACCAGCATGACGGGCACGGGTGATGTGACCACCATGGGCGCGGACAGCTATCACGGCAAATTCCGTATGCAGGCCACGAGCAGCGGGCAGGCGATGGACATGACCACGAATTTTTCCGGCAGGAAAGTCGGCGGCTGCGTGGCGGGGCGATAGTTTTTGTGCCGGGCTTTGCCCGACAATCCCAATCCGTTGTCGGGCGTAGCCCGACCTACAAATGCAATTCGCTATGGTGGTTTTGTAGGGTGCGTTTACGCACCATTGCGGTGGTTCTGGAAAACGGTGGTGCGTGGAACGCACCACAGGGTGCACGGAGTGCACCCTACGAAAACCGCATCGACAAATCCACGGCTTTGATGTCTTTGGTCAAGCTGCCGACCGAAATTCTATCCACGCCGGTTTCGGCCACGCCCCGCACATTGTCCAGCGTAATCCCGCCGGAAGCCTCAAGCTGTGCGCGTTTGGCGGTGAGCGCGACGGCGTAGCGTAATTGCGCCAAATCAAAGTTATCCAACAAGATTAAGGTTGCTCCCGCGTTCAGCGCGGCGCGCAATTCGTCCATGTTTTCCACTTCAATTTGAATTAACTTGCCCGGCGCGGCAATTTTTTGTGCGGCGAGCATTGCAGGGGCGATCCCCCCTGCTTGGATGATATGGTTTTCCTTGATGAGGATGCCGTCATACAAGCCCATGCGATGGTTGTCGCCGCCGCCGCATTTGACCGCGTATTTCTCGGCAAGACGCAAACCGGGCAGGGTTTTGCGCGTGTCCAGGATGCGTGCGCCGGTACCCGCCACGGCATCGACATAGCGGCGCGTTTGGGTGGAGACCGCGCTCAGGGTTTGCAAAAAATTGAGCGCGGTGCGTTCCGCGCCGAGCAGCGCGCGCGCGTTGCCGCGAATTTCGCACAGCGTCTGGTCAGGTTCAGCGCGATCACCCTCCGCAACAAACCAGCGGATTTCGGTATCCCCGTCGAGTTGTCGAAAACAAGCGTCAAACCACTGCGTGCCGCACAGCACCGCAGGTTCGCGGCTGATGACGTTTGCGCGTGCAAGGTTGTCAGCGGGGATCAGTTGCGCCGTCAAATCGCCGTCGCCGATGTCCTCCCGAAGCGCGGCGGTGACGTTGCGTTTGATTTCTGATGCTAGATCCATAATCCTAGAAACCTCAGTTGAAGGCGGAAGTTTATTATTTTCATAGAATTGAGTTGGGGTTGTGGGTGAGAATTTATTCGCACAGAACACGTAGTTCGTGCGAATAAATTCGCACCCACATCGCCTTCAACCGAGTTTTTTAGGATAATGATTTCCATAATTAAACCACCCGAACACGCGCTTCACCCGCCCGCATCACGCCTATTTTCGCCGCATCGCCGAACCCTTGTTGCCGGAACATGGCCAACACGGCATCTGCGGCGTCCGGAGCACACGCCACCAATAACCCGCCGCTGGTTTGAGGATCGGTGAGCAGTTTCTTTTTCCATTCGGGCAGGTCTGCGGGCAAATCTACCTGCTTGCCATAGCCCTGCCAGTTGCGCTCCGAAGCGCCCGTGCCCAGACCCGCTTGTGCCAACGGCAAGGCCGCAGACAAGATCGGCAAATCATCGAAACGCAGTTCTGCGGACAGTTGCGAGCCCCGGCAAATTTCCAACAAATGCCCCGCCAGACCAAAGCCGGTAACATCGGTGAGCGCGTGAACCTCGGCGAGATCAGCCAGTGCCGTGCCGACGGTATTGAGCTGCGTGGTGGTGCGGATCATTTGCTGATAACCGTCCGCACCCAATTCGTCTTTTTTCAAGGCCGCGCTCAAGATGCCCACGCCCAGCGCCTTGCCGAGGATCAACACGTCGCCGGGCTGGGCCGCGCTGTTGCGTTTGATTTTGTCGGGGTGGATCAACCCCAGCACCACCAGGCCGTAAATCGGTTCCGGGGTGTCGATAGAATGTCCGCCCGCGATGGGGATAGCGGCGGTTTTACACACTGATGCGCCGCCCGCAAGAATTTGTTGTATTGTTTCGAGCGGCAATTTGTTGATCGGCATGCCTACCAGAGCCAGCGCGAACAAAGGCGTTGCCCCCATCGCATAGATGTCGGAAATGGCGTTGGTGGCGGCGATGCGGCCAAAATCGAACGCATCATCGACGATGGGCGTGAAAAAATCCGTGGTGGCAACAATCGCTTGGGTGTCGTTGATGCGATACACTGCGGCATCGTCGCCCGTTTCGGTGCCCACCAGCAAATCCGGGTGCGGGATAATCTGCGGCAATTCGGCGAGGATTTGGCTCAGCACGGCGGGGGCAATTTTGCAGCCGCAACCGCCGCCGTGGGCGTATTGGGTCAGGCGGATTTGTTCTATCGGATGGTTCAAGGAGTTCCTCTCAATTTGGAAAGCAGAATGTAGGGCGGATTATGGGCGGAGCCCGGTATCCCGTGGAGAGCCGGAGGCGTAATCCGCCGAATGGTCGCACGCATACGGCGGAAGGCGCTACGCTTTTCCGCCCTACTTCCTACAATTATTGTGCTAAAAAAAGCATGGCTAACGTAGCACGGATAAACCAGTTTGACGAGATCATCGACGTGCGCACCCCCGCAGAATTCGCCGAAGATCATATTCCCGGCGCGATCAATTGCGCGGTGCTGAGCGACGAGGAACGCGCTCGCGTCGGCACAATTTACAAACAGGTCTCGCCCTTCGAGGCCAAAAAAATCGGTGCGGCGTTGATTTCGCAAAATATCGCGCAGCATTTGCAGCAGCGTTTTTTAGATCGTCCCAAAAGCTGGCGGCCACTGGTTTACTGTTGGCGTGGCGGCAAGCGCAGCGGCGCGATGACGCATATTCTACAGCAGGTTGGCTGGCGCGCGGAGCAACTCGAGGGCGGCTACAAAAGCTATCGCCATGCGGTGCGCGAGAAGTTGGAAGCGTTGCCGCAAGCTTACACCTGGCGCGTCGTCTGCGGCCTCACCGGATCGGGCAAAAGCCGCTTGTTGCTCGCCTTGCAGCAAGCGGGCGCGCAAACCCTCGACCTCGAAGGCATCGCCTGCCATCGCGGCTCGGTGCTCGGCAATTTTCCGGACATCGCGCAACCGTCGCAAAAAATGTTCGATAGTTTGTTGCTGGCCGCGCTGCAACAGCTCGACCCGGCGCGCCCGGTTTACATCGAAGCCGAAAGCAAAAAAATCGGCGACCTGCGTGTGCCGCAGAATTTAATCGAAAAAATGTGGCAGAGCGATTGCGTGCTTCTGGAAACAGACACACGCGGCCGCGTCAAGTTGTTGCTGGAAGAATACGCGCATTACCTGCATTCTCCGCCGCAGCTCCACGCCAAGCTCGATTGTTTGCTGGCACTGCACGGCAGGGAAAAAATTCAAGAATGGAAATCGTTGGCTGACCAAGGGCAGTGGCCGCATCTGGTCGAGCAATTGCTGACGCAGCACTACGACCCGGCTTACACGCGCTCGACGCTCAAGCATTATGTGCGATACGCGCAGGGCTTAGTGCTGCGCGCCGAGCGCCTAGACGAGCAATCGCTGTCGGAGCTTGTAGGATTGAGGAGCGAGGATTGAGGAGCGAGTAAAATCTGACACCCTCGGTGCGCCGTTCCTCGATCCTCGCTCCTCGATCCTCGCTCCTCGATCCTCAATCCTCGCTCCTCGCTCCTCGCTCCTCGCTCCTCGCTCCTCAATCCTCGCAAGTGGTATAGTTACGTGCAATCTCTTTTTTTATCCCGAAAAACTACATGCTGAATCTTCCCGTACCCGATTTTGAGCTTCCCTCTACCGGCGACACCCCCTTCAGATTATCCGATTACCGCGGCAAGAACTTGGTGATTTATTTTTATCCGAAGGACAACACGCCCGGGTGTACCACCGAAGGTTTGCAGTTCCGCGATGCGTACGCGCAATTCAAAAAAGCCGATTGCGACATCGTCGGCATTTCGCGCGACAGCTTGAAATCGCACCACAGTTTCAAAACCAAAATGAGTTTTCCGTTCGAGTTGTTGAGCGACGCGGATGAAACCGCTTGCAAATTGTTCGCCGCTATCAAAATGAAAAACATGTACGGCAAGCAGGTGCGCGGCATCGAGCGCAGCACTTTTGTGGTCGATAAAGCCGGGGTGTTACGCCAGGAATGGCGCGGGGTCAAAGTGCCGGAGCACGTGGCGGCGGTGTTGCAGTTCGTTCAAACGCTCGATAAAACGTAAAAGCTGAACCGTGAAAAGTGAAACGAAAATAATGACGACCAAAAAAATCGCAAAGGCATCCAACAAATTATTCGTGCTCGACACCAACGTGTTGATGCACGACCCCACCAGCTTATTCCGCTTCGAGGAACACGACATCTACATCCCGATGATGACGCTGGAGGAGCTCGACAACAACAAAAAAGGCATGTCGGAAGTGGCGCGCAACGCGCGTCAGGCGAGCCGTTTTTTGGATGAGATTGTCAGCCGTGGCGTAGCCGATATCGAGCGCGGTATTTTGCTTGCCACCCACGGCAACCAAGATGCCAAAGGGCGTTTGTTTTTGCAGACGCAAGCGATCGACGGTGATCTGCCGGCGCGCATGGCCAGCGGCAAAGCCGACAACCAGATTATCGGTGTGGTTAAATTTCTGCACGAGGCCTACCCCAAGCGTGTGGTGGCGCTGGTTTCCAAAGATATCAACATGCGCATAAAAGCCCACGCGCTGGGGCTGGCGGCGGAAGATTATTTTAACGACAAGGTGCTGGAAGATACCGACTTGCTGTATTCCGGCATGCTGGAATTGCCATCGGATTTTTGGGATAAACACGGTAAGGAAATGGAATCCTGGCAACACGGCGGGCATACCTACTACCGCTTGAAAGGGCCGCTGTGCAAAAGCTTTCTGACCAACCAATTTGTTTATCTGGAAGACGAACAGCCGTTTTATGCGAAGGTGACAGAGCGCGGCGGCAAATCCGCCGTGCTGCAAATACTCAAGGATTACACGCATCAAAAAAACAATACCTGGGGTATCACCGCGCGCAACCGCGAGCAAAATTTCGCGCTCAATTTGCTGATGAACCCCCAAGTGGATTTTGTCACGCTGCTGGGGCAGGCGGGCACCGGCAAAACTTTGCTGACATTGGCGGCGGCGTTGATGCAAACGCTCGAGCACAAAATTTATCAGGAAATCATCATGACGCGGGTGACGGTGCCCGTGGGCGAAGACATCGGTTTTTTACCCGGCACCGAAGAAGAAAAAATGATGCCCTGGATGGGCGCGCTCGAAGACAATCTCGACGTGCTCAACAAAACCGACAACGAGGGCGGCGAATGGGGGCGCGCCGCCACGCGCGATTTGATCCGCTCGCGCATCAAAGTCAAATCGCTCAACTTCATGCGCGGCCGCACTTTCCTCAATAAATTTTTGATTATCGACGAAGCGCAAAACCTCACCCCCAAGCAAATGAAAACCCTCATCACCCGCGCAGGCCCGGCGACCAAAGTGGTGTGCCTCGGCAACATCTCGCAAATCGACACGCCGTATTTGACCGAAGGCAGTTCGGGGATCACCTACGTGGTGGACCGCTTCAAAGGTTGGGAGCACAGCGGCCATATCACCCTGCAACGCGGCGAGCGTTCTAGGCTGGCAGATTACGCGGCGGAAGTGCTGTAGAGATGCCCTTACTCAGCAGTAAGGAACGAGGGCTACACTATTAGAACAAAATCATCTCACGCGGAGACGCGGAGATCGCGGAGAAGGCAGACCAAGCTTTGCGCTGTTCTCCGCGATCTCCGCGTCTCCGCGTGATAGCAGTTTTGTAGGTCGGGCTATGCCCGACAACTCGCACCGTTGTCGGGCATAGCCCGACCTACAAAATCGCGTCGAATGTCGCCTATAGGTGTAGGGGCGGATCGCATTATGGGCGTAGCCCGGTTATGGGCAAAGCCCGGTATCCCGTGGAATCCCGTGGGCCGCCCTGGGCGGGCGCAGCCCGCCCCTACCTGCCAATGAGAAAGGAATTAGGTTCCCTTGCGGCGCGGCGGCTTGCGGGCAGGCTGGGCTTGTTGCGCCAAATCTTCTTCGCGGCGACCGCGCGAGTGGCGTTTATCCTGTGGCAAGGCATCCGCGGGAAGCGGGTCGTGCCGGCGTTCGTTCCACCTTCTTTCCGCCGGTATAAATTCCACTTCAAAAGTGGGGAGTTTGTTTTTTTCGGGCATGTCCGCTGTCTCTTGGGTGGCGTGGCGACAGTTTATAACAATGTGCTAACGTATTCAAGCGCCGCACTACACTAGTGTAGTGAG
>Ga0209824_10000266_pt1 | contig 35055 bp, 33 predicted proteins | sample VDWuncwatermetaG_FD_184124 | JGI IMG/M metagenome (GOLD analysis project Ga0209824, IMG submission 184124) | Wastewater microbial communities from Netherlands to study Microbial Dark Matter (Phase II) - VDW unchlorinated drinking water (SPAdes)... ...
AGCCTCTGCTTCGGAATAACCCTCCTTTATCAGACGCGCCAGGGTCTCACGGGTTTCCGGCGGATCGTTTTCCCGAAGCTGATTGTCCACTACCCCAAGGACGGCTTGCCGCAGATGTGGATTGAAATCATCCTTTGCTTTGCCCATAAATCTTCTGCGTCGTATCTAACACAAGCTGAGCTGTCGGCGAGAGAATAGCACAAGGAGTAACTGCAGGACTACAGGTGGAATACTACTGCTGCTCGCCGATCCAGCTCAAGTGAGTGTTAGCTGGACTCCAATGCCCAGTCACCTAAAGATCCTCCACCAAGGACTTCTAAGAAACGACGGTTTTGGGTCATCAGGCCGCATGCAGCCAGTACAAACGTTTTCGGATCTCTTCGAACTGCCGTCGCTGGCTTTGACGCTCAAGACCTTAAGGTGTCGAAAGCAGGCCGGTCCCTTACAACGGAAACAGAGTCCTCCATCGGGAGTAGCAAATTGGCGCGAACAGACAGAGCAGCGCCACTTGATGGACTCACAAGCCACAACCTTTGATTGAGGAATTATGAGAGCACCTCCCAGAGTCGATGACCAGCTAACGAGCCTGTAGAAAAAGTCCCAACCACTAAAAAAGTGTACAAATTGGGGGTGCCCAAATGGTACCTCGATCCGAGATCGTCGCTTAAACACCAAATACGGAGGTCGTTTTTTTTGTAAATTTTTCACTTTGACTTTTCGTAGAGTCGAGATGTGGCGCGGGTGACGTTAGGTGACGCCTATCTGTTACCGCCTCTTTCGTCTGGCGGTGCCTCAATAGCGTAACCATGGTCCCGTTTCCACATCCCGCTCATCGAACCGAGCATGCAGATTTGCTGCACTCGGCTCTCGGACAAGACTTCATGCCTTCGCCCACAGCAGGCGTCGTTCACGATTCAGAAGGCACACCAGCCCTAATCGCTGGTACAGGTGTTCGTAAGGGTAACATGTGTATACCCCAGTGCGCTTCTTGTGTTTCCTCGACAACCACCGGCGCAACCGCGCAGTGGTGTAGACATCTATCGTCCGGTACGCTTTGCTGACCGGTCCTACTCGAAAGTAGTTGCTCCAGCCAACCAGCATCCGGTTCAGATGCTCCACCTTCCGCGTGGTCTCTTGCAATAGCGTCCTTTGATTCGTCTGTTCGTGGATTTCCTCGATCAGACTCCTGATGCTCTTCTTCGACGGACGTGGACTCACATAGCGTCGTCCCGTCTTGGGCGAGTAGCTCAGTCCAAAGGTGTATCCCAGAAAGTCGAAGCGCTCTTTCGGTATCTGGCATATCCGGGTCTTTTCCTCATTGACTGTCAGTTTCAGCCGCCCCATCAGCTGTCGCAGCGACTGCAACGCTTCCTCGGCGCCGCGCTTGCAGCAGATGACCAGGTCGTCCGCATAATTGACGATCCGTGCGCCGAATCGCGCCTCCAGCCCTAACCGCTTCCATCCCAAAATGAACCGACGCATATAGATGTTGGCTATTAGGGGCGATATCGGTGAGCCTTGGGGTGTACCCCGCTTGCTGTCCCGGTTAGGTGTCGTTCGCTTCTTGCGTCCACGCGCGTCGGTCTCCTCCACCGGCGCTTCCAGCCACATCTTCAGCAGATGCAGCATTCGCCGGTCCACTACCCGGCGCGCCACCGACTTCATGAGCTCGACATGCGGGATCGCATCGAAATAGGCGGACAAGTCCGCATCGACGACTTGCTTGTGTCCGGCTTCCAGCAGACGCTGTACCTCCATCACCGCGCTCAGCGCATTGCGGTCTTCACGGTAGGCGTGTTGTTCCGCCGGCAAGTCGGCCTCAAAGATCGGCCCTAAGACCAACATCGCCGCCGTCATACATACCCGATCGCAAAGACACGGAATCCCCAACGGCCTTTGCTTGCCGTTGGGCTTCGGTATATAGACCCGTCTAACCGCTTCCGGTCGATAGCTCTCCTCTCTGAGTGCTTGCGCCAGTTCCCCAAGCCAACGTTCCCGACCGTACGCCTCGATGTCCTCGAACGTCCGCTCGTCTACTCCCCCCGCGCCTTTGTTGGCGCGACAGCACGAGTAAGCATATGCCAGCACGTCCGCTCGATACACCTCACCTTGTCGTACAGCGCATAGAAACGAAAGTCGGGTTGTGCCTTCGCTTTCGCATGTAACACTGTCTGTAGTTTCTGAACAGTACTTCTCGGAGTTTGTAGGTTGCCCAATCTCCTAGTCCCTCACTACTTTCAACGTTTGTCTTGAACCAAGGTCCCTTCCCTCCGCCAGCATTACCCGGCTTCATCGGTACTACGGACCTCTCCGCCACCACACCGCGCCGGGCCTCTCCGTCACCGGCTGCCCGTTGGCCCCCTGTTTAAGCCACGCGATGCGGCTTCCCGTGTTGCGTTAGCTTTCCTGTTGTGCGCATGCTGTCGCCAATACCCCGGCGGATTTCCCAGGTGCCTGTTTCGCTCGCTTCCCCAGGAAATAGCAGCCTTCCCCGTCTGTAGGGCAGGTCGGCTCCGCATTGTTGTTTTCGAGGCCTGCTCGGCGTTCACTGCTCGTTACGGCCTGCGCACTCGCTGAGTCACCTGACGCGACCCTTTTATATCGGAGAGCTGTTCAGCCGCCGTACTTCGACGGCTGCTCCGACTGCTACCGGCTGGAGCGAAAGTTGCCGGGTGGGATTTGCACCCACTGAAAAGCTGCGCCTTCCACGGCGCACCTACAGCCTCAACGCTCAGGGTGAGCCACCTGCGACCGCGAGGGTCGATGGAATACAGGCATCGTAACCATGTCACCAAAAGCGGTCAACCCCTCATAGTAGGCAGGTCGCAGGTTGGGGTTCACCCGTGTGTTAGCTCATTCCGTGCATGGTAGTAGATCGGGAATCTGATCATAAAGAGCCACAAAGATTGGCGCACTTAAGAGGAGATACCCAACTAACTCAAACTCTTTATCGCGCATAGGTTGTCCGTGGCGGAATCTAAACGCTGGAACGGATTTATCGAGATCGATGGCAACAGAGTTCGAATGAAAGTTGGGATGGCAAAACTCACACAAATATTCATAGGACTCTTTAAGAATATTGTATTGGTTCGTGGTTCCACCTAGCACTGAAATGTTCGCTGATTTATCTGCGTGTTCAAACAGTGACAAAATGTTTTTCGGATCGGGTGCCTCCGGGACGCTGTCGTGACGCACCCCGAGCATTTGAACGCACAAATCCCGATCAAGCGTCTCAGAGCTAATATGGCCTTTCTTCAGCGACTGGAGCCTGCGATGAAAATATCCGAGAGAAGCAGTTGTCTCGAAATGTCCTCTTATATTCAACACCATCGAATAGGCATTTTCGTTAACGGCAGCGCTCGCAGAGCCTTCAAAAAGGTAAATGGATCGGTGCAGCAATACCTGGCGGTAGACTAGCGTGTTTCCTCTTATCCGATCAGGCTCACCATAATTTTCGCCAAGGATCGCCTTTCGGGACTCTTCGGTTCGAGAGACAAGCTGTTTATGGGCCTCGACAAACTCGTCGAATTCCTTCGTCTGGTTGTGGTTTCGAAACGCTTGCTCTAGTCCGTTTGGAAGCATTGATTTAGTTGAGCTAACCGGCCTGCGCTTCTGCTGCGGCCGCCGCCGTCCCCGCCAGCTAAAGATACCCGGCGGCGGCCGCAGCGCTTAGGCCCCGGCAGCAGCAAGCGCGGGTTAGACGGCGGAATCATCGACGACCGCCGACAGCTGCACGGGTTGGAGTTCCTTCTTGGCGATCTCATGGAAATACCCAGCCACAAAGAAGGGGGCTAAAAACGTCATGCCTACCAGGCTGACAAGATACGTGCCGACGAACAGGAACATGAAGATCTTGCCGCCCGTGCCCAGTCCCCAAAACCAATTCCACACCCAAACAGTGAGGGGAAAGAAGATGAGAAGCCAAACAGCTCCGAAGGCGATCAGCCCAGCGATAGCCGCGAGCCATCCTTCGATGTGTGGTTCACCATCTCCTCTGTGATCACGATTCCCAGTGAGTGCCATCACTCGTTTGGACAGGAACAACAAGGCGAGGTTCACACTCAGAACTAGAATGACGAGAATGAATGTGGAGATGAAGCGCTGTACCACGATCCCGACAACCGCTACGACGATCCAAGTGGCTGCAGTAACCAACATCAATTGCCGACCCCATTCCCGAAGACGGACCAGCCCATAGCCAGTGATTCCCCAGGCAAGGGGCAGCGCGACTCCTTGTATAACGTCTAGTTCTCCAGGCTGGGCCTGAAGTGACTGCCGCCATCGAGCCAGGGCCGCAAGGATCAAAAGGACGCCGAGTCCGCGGATTAAGAATGGCATAGCCACCTCGCTGTGCGTGTCATTACGGGAAAGTCCAACCGCCGTCTAACACACGGCTGAGCCGCGCTTTTGAGCGACGGTCTCAAGCCGATGGTTAGGATGCTCTTTTCTAAAACTTGCTAGGATCAAACTGCGAATCAATGACAACTTCTTCGCTGCGAGAATCAAGCATATCTTCGAGGTTCCGTATCTTCTCTTCTGCCTTGCGAAGATCAAGGCGAAGACGTTCATTCTCCGTCTCAAGATTCTTCGCTCTAAGTTCAGATTCCTTCGCGCGGAGTTCAGATTCCGCAAGCTTCTTTTCCAGCGCAGCATATTGCTCCGCCGCCAGCGAAAGACGCTCACGAAGTATCACTGAAGAACCATGCTCGTTAATCAACTTTTCAATACCATCAAACAATCCCATATCGTCCTCCTAACATTTTAGGGTTTCAAAACGCCGAGCCACTGGAGAAACAAGATGACTTTATCTGACGCAGGGACGATCGCCGTGATCGTACTGAATATCATAGCGATAATTGCGATGGTGTTTGCACGGCGAGCAATAAATAGGGTTCTTTCCTCCCGTTCGTCGCGGCGCTTAGAAGCCGCCAAGGCTCGCTCTTCGTCTTTGAGCCTCAACCATTCCGTAGCCATACCAAGCGTAAATCGGTCATTGTCCCAGGCGGGCGAAAGCGTAGCGATACGAACTGCTGATTCGCCTTGCTTTTCAAATTCCGCAAAGGACTTATCTCTTTGCTCTTGGCTACTCAGATTCATACGCCCTAACTACTAAGTGAGTCGGTCAGCCTATCCCAATCGATGATTTCATAATTATGGGCAATCCTATAATCTTTTCCACCACCTAACAAGAAAAATCCCAATCCGACAAACACTGCACTATTGTCAGCCTTTGCCAGCTACAGTCAGCCCGAACTGATTCCAAGCTGATCTGCCGGACTATGAACTCCCTTACCTCCACGGTTCAAGACATGGGCATATATCATGGTCGTGCTGACATCCTTGTGGTGTCTCTGACACTCACCCGTGATTCTATCGGTGAAGTGGTGGGGTGCCGGAAAACCCATCAAGTATTTTTGATGCTGGATTTTTTTGGCGCAGGAGACGCCCGGGGAATGCTTATCTCTTTCTCTGTTTGATCTTCCAAAACTTTTCAGGGAAGTCGGAGATGAGGCCGTCCACGCCAAGCGAGAGAAACTTTTCCATTTCCCTCACCTCGTTGACTGTCCAGACGAAGGTTTTGAGGCCGAGCTGCCCCGCCCTTTCCAGAAAAGGGGAAGTCGCAAGCTCTTTTTGGATATGAAGGGAATAGGCGCGAATCTCTCTGGCCGTCTGGAACGGGTTATCCTTCATGCCCGCTCCGTAGAGGAGACCGATCCGGGGCTCGGGCGCCAGCTCGCGCACGCGACCCAACGACCGGTAATCGAAAGACGAAAAGATGCTCCGCTCCAAATAATCGTAGTGACTTAAGATAAAAAGGAGCTTGATCTCGAGCCCGACCGGTCCTCGGCGAACATGTTTGATCTCGAGGTTCAGATCCGCCTTGCCGGCGACAATCTCCATGACCTCTTCCAAGGTCAGTATCTTTTCCCCTTTAAATGACTTCTTGAACCAAGCCCCCGCGTCGAGCTTCTTAAGCTGCTGAAGCGTCTTGCCTTTGACGTAGCCTTTGGCTCCCGTGGTACGCTGCAAACGCTCATCATGAAACACCACTACGTGGCCATCCTTGGAAAGCTGGCAGTCTATCTCGATCATATCCACTCCGGCTTCAATCGCCTTTTCAAAGGCCAGGCGCGTATTCTCCGGGTAGGAGCCGGAGGATCCCCGGTGGGCAATCTTGATAAAGTTGGCCATCGTTCCTTGATCAACCAAGCGCGCAGCGATGATTATCCCAAAAGCGCATCGATATACTTCAGACCTGAGGCCGTGTTGAAGATGAGAACAGTCTCAGTCGGCTTGATCCACCCTTGTTGAACCAACCGGCGGAGCGCCGCTACGCCCGCTCCCCCCTCAGGGCAAAAGAAGAGCCCCTCGGAACGGCCCACATGATCGATCTCCGCAATCATCTCTTGATCGCTCACGCTGAGGGCCGTACCCTTACTTTCCCGAATCGCCTGGAGCACGAGAAAATCGGCGACGACCTGCGGCACTCTCAACCCGGAGGCGATGGTCCTGGCATCGAGCCAAGGCTCTGCCTTATCCTTCCCTTCCTTGTAGGCGCGCACTATCGGCGCGCACCCTTCCGCTTGCACCGAGACCATGCGGGGGCGCTTCGGCCCGATCCAGCCAATCTCTTCCAATTCGCTGAAGCCCTTCCACATGCCGATCAGTCCGGTCCCGCCTCCTGTCGGGTAAATGATAACATCGGGGAGTCTCCAGCCAAGCTGCTCGGCAATTTCCAGCCCCATGGTTTTCTTTCCTTCCACGCGGTAGGGCTCCTTCAACGTTGAGATATCAAACCAGCCTTCAGCTCTTTTGCGCTCGGCGACTATCCTGCCGCAGTCATTGATAAGACCGTCAACCAGCGTCAACTTAGCCCCGCATTTGGCCGCCTCGATTTGATTGGCTCTGGGAGTATCTTTGGGCATAAAGACATAGGCCTCCATCCCGGCCCGGGCAGCATAGGCGGAGAGAGAACCACCTGCGTTCCCGGCCGACGGGATAGCGACTTTTTTGATCCCCAGCTCCTTGGCCAAAGAGATAGCGACGGAGAGGCCACGGTCCTTAAAGGAACCGGTTGGGTTTTGCGCCTCGTCCTTGATCCAAATTTTCTTAATGTTGAGTTCCGAGGCTAGTTGCCTGGCTTCAATTAGCGGGGTGAAGCCTTCACCGAGAGAGACGCGGTTCTTTTCCGCCCGCAGGGGTAGAAATTCCTTGTAGCGCCACAAGGTGGAAGGGCGGCCCTGCAAATCCGACTTTTTGACCGCGCCTTTTATTTTTTTGAAATCATAGCGGACCAATAGCGGAGAACCGCACGGACAGAGGTTGATTATTTTTCCGAGAGGGAAGCTCTGCTGACAGCGGGGACAAACAATCTCTTTGGCAAACGTCATTACCGCACTCCATTCCTTTTACGCAGATAAATAAAGAACTCCCTGTTTCCCTTGGGTCCTAACAGAGGCGACTCCGTCATCCCCCCTACCTCCAGCTTCAACGAGACTGAGGCTTGCCGGATTTCCTCAATGACCCGGCGATGCTCTTCGTGAGAGCGCACCACTCCGCCTTTACCCACCTTGCCTTTGCCCACCTCAAACTGAGGCTTGATCAGGGCCAAGATCTCGCCCGGCGAGGCCAGGAGCTCTTTGACCTTAGGAAGGACTAAACGGAGAGAGATAAAAGAGACATCGATGGTGGCCAACTGAGGAGGTTCAGGAAGTTCTCTTGCGTCCAGATAACGGATATTGCTTTTTTCCAGGACGACAACTCGCGGGTCGTTTCTCAGTCTCCAGTCGAGTTGTCCATAGCCCACGTCCACGGCATAGACCTGGCGAGCCCCATAGGCGAGTAAACAATCAGTAAAACCCCCGGTCGAGGCGCCCACATCCAGGACAACCTTGTCTCTGACTTCGATCCGAAACTCCTGGAGCGCCTTTTCGAGCTTGACTCCGCCGCGGCTGACATAAGGAAGAGACTTGCCCCTGAGTCGGATCAAGGCGTCCGCATCTACCAAGCTCCCGGCCTTGGCGGCCGGCTGATCGTTGACCAGTACCTCGCCGGCCAGAATCCGGCTCCGTCCCTCCTCCCGGCTCGTCACCAGTCCGCGCTCGACCAGCAGCTTATCTAAGCGCTCCCTCTTTCCCATCCCTCCTTTTTTCTCTTCTTTTCTTCCCGGACCATCTGCATGGCCGCCTGGGTGATGGCATCCTTATCGATGCCGCAAATTTTTCTCAATTCCTCTTGGGTGCCGTGGGGAATAAATCGGTCCGTCACCCCCAAACGCTTGACCCTGACCTCCATGATCCCTTCCTCAGCCAAAAACTCCAAGACGGCACTGCCAAACCCGCCCTCCAACACGTGGTCTTCCACAGTGATAAGCCGCGGAACCTGCATTAAAAGGTCACGCAGCAGCCCGCGATCCAGCGGCTTCACAAAGCGGCCATTCACGACTGCGACGTCGATCCCCAGTTGCGAGAGATCCTGGGCCGCCTTGAGAGCAGGAATGACCGTATTGCCTATGCCAACCAGCACGATATCTCTCCCCTGGCGCAAGAGCTCCGCCTTACCGATCTCCAGTGAGCGGACCTCGCTTTCCATTTCCACCCCCCAACCCTCTCCACGAGGATAACGAAAGGCAATTGGCCCGTCGTGATCGATAGCGGTCTTCAGCATATGTTGGAGTTCATTTTCGTCCTTCGGCGCCATAATCACCATGTTAGGGATGGAGCGTAGGTAAGCAAAATCGAAGACGCCGTGATGCGTGGGACCGTCTGCGCCGACCAAGCCGCCCCGGTCGAGCGCAAAGACCACGTGCAGATTCTGGATGCAGACATCGTGAACGATCTGGTCATAGGCCCGCTGCAGGAAAGTGGAATAGACGGCCACTACCGGGGTCCACCCTTCGGTCGCCATCCCGGCGGCAAAGGTCACGGCGTGCTGCTCGGCAATCCCCACGTCGTAGGACCGGCCGGGGATTTCTCGCGATAACTTATCGATCCCAGTGCCGCTCCCCATGGCCGCCGTGATCCCGATGACCTTGGGGTTCTCCTTAGCCAGCCGAATCAGAGAGGAAGCAAAGACATCGGTAAAGCTGGGAACAGACCCTTTTTCTTTCTTGGGTTTGCCTGTGAGGACATGGAACGGCGCAACGCTATGATACTTGACCGGCTCCTTCTCGGCCCATTCGTACCCCTTTCCCTTTCTCGTTAGAACATGCACCAGCGTCGGCCGGTCGATATTTTTCGCGTTCTGCAGCGTGTGCACGAGCTTCTCGAGATTATGACCGTCCACCGGCCCCACATATTGGAAACCGAGACCTTCGAAGAGCAATCCGGGGGTGACAAAACCGATGAAGGATTCTTTGACCCTGCGTCCTAAATGGTAGAGGCCTTCGCCAATCCGGGGCAAGGCGCGCAGAAAGTCACGGAGCCCCCTTTGCAGCTTGACGGCAAAACCGGTTGTCAATTGCTCGCTCAAAAAAGCAGAGAGGGCGCCTACCCGCGGATCGATGAAGTGCTCATTGTCGTTGAGGACGACGATCAAATCCTTATCCAGATGGCCAGTCTGGTTGAGCCCCTCGAAGGTGAGACCGGCGCTCAGGCAGCCGTCGCTGATGACGGCCACGACCTTGTGCTCAGAACCTTGCAGGTCCTTCGCCACCACCATGCCCAGGGCGGCAGAGACCGACGTGCCGGCATGGCCGGCGCCGAAGACGTCGTACTCGCTCTCCTCTCGACTCAAAAAACCGCTGAGGCCTCCGAGCTGCCGGATGGTCGAGAGCCGATCGCGCCTTCCGCAAATAAGCTTATGGGCGTAGGCTTGATGCCCGGTATCCCAAACGATCCGGTCCTCGGGGGTGTTAAAGACATAATGCAGGGCCAGCGTCAGCTCTACCGCGCCGAGCGTCGATGCCAGATGCCCTCCTACCTCCGAGACTACGGAGAGAACCTCCTCGCGCACCTCTTTAGCGAGAGTGGCGAGCTCCCCAAGACTTAACTTGCGAAGGTCTGCAGGATCACGGATGCCGTCAAGGAGCCTTGCCATTCGTTGTTATCCGTTTATTCGTTATTCGTTAATCGAGTAAACGAGTCAACCAGTAACGAGTAACGAGTAACGAAATCTAGAGTGCCCGTTCCACAACGGTGCGGGCGATCCCTCTCAGTGGGTCTGCATCTTTACCAAAAAGCTCGATCTCCTTCAAGCAATGCTGCAAAAGTTCCTGGAGCCGAGCCTTGGATGCAGCAAGGCCCACGACGGAAGGGTAGGTCGCCTTCTTTCTTTCTCCATCCCTGCCCTCCCCTTGCCTCTCTCTGCCACCGCCATGACCTTTAGCATCCAAGATGTCATCTGCAATTTGAAATGCCAGACCGAGAAATTCGCCATAGCGATTGATCCTGCGTAGATCCTTCGGCGTCGCCCCACCGATTCTGGCGCCGACCCGAGCAGCCGTGAGAATCAACGCTCCGGTTTTACGCACATGGATATATTCGACCGTCGCTATGTTCACATCTTGCCCCTCGGTCTCCAGATCCACCGCCTGTCCCCCAACCATCCCACCGATTCCCGCGGCGTGGGCCATTTCGTGCAGCACCTCCAGGACCAGCTTTGGCCTTAATACCTGCACCACCTGAGGACGGGACATCAGATGAAAGGCCTCGGTCAGAAGCGCGTCTCCGGCCAGCAGCGCAATGCCCTCCCCGAAGATCTTGTGGTTTGCCAGTTCTCCCCTCCTGAGATCATCGTTGTCCAGGGCGGGGAGATCGTCGTGGATGATGGAATAGGTATGGATGAGTTCGAGGGCACAGGCAAAGGGAAGCAGCAATTTATGTTTTCCTCCGAAGAGCTCGCCGGCAGCCAGAGTCAAGATGGGACGAAGCCGTTTCCCGCCGGAGAAAACACCGTAATGCATCGCCCGATACAGCGTCTGCGAGTGCTTTTTCGATTCCCGGAGATAGCGGTCTAGGGCGCGGTCGATGAGGGACTTCCGCTCTTTCAGATAATTCTGAATGTCAAAGACGGACACGATCTAAGTTTCCTCTACTTCCGGTTTTTCGTCTCCGTCGTCCGCGAGAGGCTTGAGTTGGAGTTTGCCCTCTTTGTCCTTCACCAACAACTCAATTTTTCTTTCGACCTCGGTCAATTTTTGATTGCAGTATTTCACCAGCCGCACCCCCTCTTCAAAAGCGGCCAAAGAATCCTCGAGCGAGAGTTCTCCGGACTCGAGCTGTTCTACCATTTTTTCCAACTCCTCCAGGGCCGCCTCAAACTTCTTTTTTCCTTGATCTTTCTTTGCCATGGCCGCTGCCTTTCGCCTTCTGCCTACTGCTTTCTGCCTTCTGCCTGTTCCCTATTGCCTGCTGCCTCCAATAACTGAAACGGATCGACTCTTGCCCCATGGAGACGCACACCCCAATGGAGGTGGGGACCCGTTACCCTTCCTGTCATTCCAGCCCATCCGATCAGATCCCCTTTACGGACCTGGGAATCCTTTTCTATACGAAAATCGGCAAGATGGAAGTACATCGTATAGAGCCCAACCCCGTGATCTAGCACAATACTCTTGCCGCTGAAAAAAAACTCCTCGCGCAGCACTACCCGCCCGTGATTGGCCGCAAAAATTTCCGCGCCTAAGGGGGCCTTCAGGTCCACTCCGCCATGAGGGGAGCGGGGTGATCCGTTGATAATCCTACGCAAGCCGAAGGGCGAAGTAATCCCGCCGGAAACCGGTGCAAGAAAGTCTCCCTCCCACAAACGTTGGGGGGTGGAGATCGCCCAGAGCCGACTTAACCGTTCCTGCTCCCGCTCAATTCTCTTCCTCGTAGCTTCATCAATGCGATCAAAAACAGCAGGAACGGAAATCTTCTCCTGGGGAAATGTTTTCTCCCTGACGCGAAGGATTACAAGCTTCTCGTTTTTCTCCCCGCTATGACTCCACCCTTGGATGGCGATAGCCAGAGGTCCGGGCTTCTCCTCTAGATCTACGCCGAAAAGAGCGGCAAAGGAACCCTGCTCCGTGAAGAAAGGGATCTCCTGATCGCGAAAATACCCTTTTATGGTTCGGACATCCTCGCTTGAGACTCTGATCTCGACGATCCCCCCCTGAAAAACCTCCGAGGATCTGAGCGCAACATTCCAAGGAGCGTCTCCGGCGAATGAAACCCGGGAAAGGAGACAAAGAGCAAACGCGACGATTCCCGATGCCCTCATCTCATTCCTTTTCTTCGACCCGACACAGGGATTTCCCACGCGCGAAGGTGATGCGGAGGAGATCGCCGATATTGACAGAGGCGCTGTCCTTTACGATCAGCCCTTCGGGCATTTTGTGGGCGATACTGTAGCCTCGTTCCAAGACCGCCAGAGGGCTTAAGCTGGACAACCGTCCTGCGTCGTGAGTGAGACGATCTTTCCAGCGGCTCAAACGATCCTGGAAGCGACGCCAGAGATCTAAGGAAAGTTCATCCAGACGCATCTGATTCTCTTGCAATCGCCGGCGAGGATCCGCGAGTCTTCGAAACAGCCCGGTCCACGTTTCCTTCGCCCTCTCAAACTTATCTTCAATCTCTCTAAGGAGACGACTTTCCAACTCCTGGATGCGATCCATCAGGTCAACTTTTCGAGGCACAACCATCTCCGCCGCTGCCGTCGGGGTCGGGGCACGGTGATCGGCGACAAAATCGGCGATAGTGAAATCGACTTCATGACCTACGGCAGAGATAACTGGAACGGGTGCGGCAAAGACCGCCCGCGCCACCACCTCCTCGTTAAAGGCCCAGAGATCTTCCAAGGAGCCTCCGCCGCGCCCGACAATCATAACCTCGACCGTCCCGGACTGGCCGAGCTCCCTGATCCCCTCGGCAATTTCCAACGCCGCTCCCTCGCCCTGAACCTTGACCGGCCGGATAACTACTTTACATTCCGGAAAGCGATCGCCCAAGATGCGCAGCATATCTCGGAGCGCCGCCCCCTGCAGAGAAGTAACGATGCCGATCGCGGCGGGCAAGAACGGCAGCGGCCTTTTTCTCTCAACGGCAAACAACCCCTCATCCGCCAGCTTCTGCTTCAACTGTTCAAAGGCCAAATAAAGCGCGCCACGACCTTTTGGTTCCATGCTTTCGACATAGAGCTGCAGGTCACCGCGCACCGGGTAGAGACCGATGCGACCAAAACAGAAAACCTCCATCCCATTTTCGGGCTGGAAGGAGAGATTCAGTCCCTGACGTCGGAACATGACGGCAGCGATCTGACTCTTGTCGTCTTTGAGGGTGAAATAGAAATGGCCGGAGGGCGGAACGCGAAGGTTGGAGATCTCGCCGACGACCCAGAACGCGTCCAGTTCCCGCTCCAGCGTCCCTTTGACGATCTGGTTGAGTTCGCTTACGGTCAGGAAAGCCCTTGCTTCCTCCGAGAACAGGGGCAGTCCGGTCGCCGGGCTCGCTTCTCTCGTTTCACTCATTCTGGCCGCGCAAAACAATTAGCCCTCCAGAAGGAGGGCTAATGAAATTGCCTGCCGTTCAATCGTTATTCATGTACTCGCTGGTCGGATCGAGTTAACGAATCAACCAGTAACTAATAACGAGTTAGTTAGCCGGCAGCTTTCTTCTGGACCAACTGCTTAAAAACATCCCAGCCTTTCAATAACTCCAGGGCGCGTTTTAGCTGCGCGTCATTTTCAGTGCTGTCTTCTTTCTCTTGCTGCGCCGGCTTCTCTTGCTCTTTTTGCTCTTTTTGCTCCTTTTGTCCCTGTTGGTTCTGCAAGTGACCGGGAAGGTTTTCCTCCCTCACGCCCAGCCGTCTTTTTTCTTCTGCCTTGGCCTCTTGGACGGACATGTTCTCGATAACGATGTCAGGAACAATCCCCATGGCCTGGATGGAGCGGCCCTTAGGAGTGTAATAACGCGCCGTGGTTAACCGCAGCGCGGAATTGTCATCCAAGGGGAGAATGGTCTGGACGGAGCCTTTGCCAAAGGTCTTCGTCCCCAGGATGACAGCGCGCTTGTGATCCTGCAGAGCGCCCGCAACGATCTCGGAGGCGCTGGCGCTTCCCCCGTTAACCAGCACCACCATGGGAAACTCAGTCCAAGAGCCTTCCTTACGGGCAAAATATTTCTGCCGCTGGCTCTCCAAGCGCCCCTCGGTATAAACAATCATGCCGGAGTCAAGAAAAAGATCGGCCACCCTCACGGCCTGCGTCAGCAGCCCCCCCGGATTATTGCGCAGATCCAACACCAGCCCCTTGATACCCCCCTTCTCCGAGCTCAGCTTCTCCAAGGCCTTCTGCAGGTCTCGGTCAGTCCGCTCTTGAAATTGGGCAAGGCGGATATAGCCGTAGCCCTCCTCCAGCACACGGCTCCGAACGCTCTGAACCCGAACGGTGTCCCGGACGATGGTAAAGTTCAAAAGGTCCGTGCCCCCTTCCCTCTTGATCGAGAGGTTGATCTTAGTCCCCTTAGGACCGCGCATCTTCTTTACCGCCTGCATGATCGACATATCTTTGGTAAACTCATCTTCGATCTTGAGAATCTGATCCCCGGCCTTGATCCCAGCCTTGAAGGCGGGCGTGTCCTCGATTGGAGAGACTACCGTAAGAACTCCGTCTCGAATCGTGATCTCGATGCCCAAGCCGCCAAACCTCCCTTGAGTATCCATCTGCAGCTCTTTATAGAGATCGGGGGTCAAATAGGCGCTATGGGGGTCCATGGAATTCAGCATTCCGTTGATGGCCCCCGTGATCAGCTCCTTGGTATTGACCTCATCCACATAGTTCTTCTTCACTATCGCTAGAATATTGGTGAAGGTCTCTAAACTCTCGTAATCCTCTCGAGGGACAGCCGCCACCTTGGACTGACCGCTGAGCAAAAGGCCCAGCCCAAGACAGAAAACCAACAGCAAGATCAATGACCGATGCCTGTTTAGCAACCGCATAGGAAATCTCCTAATGTAATAAATAAATGTAGTGTCCGACTTTTACTTTATATCAAATCTTACTAAATATCTATCGCTTTCTGAACCAGGGGAGAGGGTCCACCGGTTTGCCGTCTTTGCGGATCTCGAAATAGAGTCGAGCCCCGGCAAGAGAGTCGCTGTCTCCGGCCAAGGCTATGGGCTCGCCCCGCTGGACGGGCTCCCCGGTCTTCTTCATCAGTTCGGAAAGATGGGCGTAAACCGTATAGTACCTTTGGCCGTGGTCGATGATCATCATCTTGCCGTATCCCGAGAAGCGATCGGCAAAGACTACCTTACCCGCCTCTACGGCCCGGATCTCTTCTCCGATAGGGGCCTCAATATCGATCCCTTTACGAAAAAGCTCGGCGGAAAACTCCGGATGTTTCGCCCTCCCAAACCCTCCCATCACCTCTCCCCGCACCGGAAAGTCCAGCTTGCCCTTCATCGTCTCAAAGCCCGTGCCTGCGGGCACAGGCTGCACCATCGCTTTCCTGCTGATCTCATCCATCATCTTTTGCAGCCGGAGGGCCGCTTGTTCCAACTCCTTCAGGGCCCGCACATGGACATCCTTCTCCCGCCGCAGACCGGCGAGGAGCTCTCTTTTCTTTTCCCTCTCCGAGCGAATCGACTCCTTCAGATCCACTAAGGACCGTCTCTGCTGATCCACCTCCTCTCTCCTCTTTGCCAATTCCCTCTTGAGGATCTCCTGACGGACCGATTGCTCACGCAGGTTGGCCATCAGGCCCTGGTCGTAGGCCAGCGTCAACTGCAGATAGTGTTTGCGCTGCATGAGCCCCGTCACGGATAAGCTGCCATTGAGAAGAACAAAGGGACTCCCACCCCTCTGCCACTTGTAGAGCGCCCGTGCCCTTCCCTTCAGGAGATCTCTCCGCCCCCTGAGAGACGAGCCTATTTTTTCCGCTTCTTCCTCCTTCTTCTGCAGGTCCGCTAGAATGGACTCCAACCTCGAGTTGACCTTTTTCAACTCCTCGTTTTTTCTCTCCAATGCCCCTTCAATCTTTTCCAAACCCTGCAGGACCGAGCCCTCCTTTTTCTGCACCTTGGTAATCTCCTGCTTCTCTTTCGCTATCTTCTTTTTAATCCCTTCCAATTCCTTATCAGCCTCTGCCGCCAGGGCCATCGAGCCTAGGAGAAAAAAAAGGAAAAAGAGCGAAATCGCTTTTTGTCGCCGGCCAGTCCTTACCATGTCTTGAGAAACCTTCTCAGGGAGAACAGACTCCCGCTGGCTCCAAGCATCCATCCGAGAAAGATCAGAAGAGAGATTCCCCCTGAATCGAGGAACTGGAGTTGATCGCGGGAGGGAAAAATTCCCAACGAGGAGGGGAGATGATATCTCAAAAAGAGAAAGAGCAGCCACAGAAATAAGAGCGAGAGGGAGGCCCCGACGATCCCCTGGATCATCCCCTCGAGCACGAAAGGCGCTTTAATGAGGCCAGCAGGCGCGCCGACCAGCTGCATAATCTCAATCTCGTCCTTGCGCGCCAGGATCGCTAATTTCACCGTACTCCCCACGATCAGAAGCGTAGCAACGAAAAGAAACCCGCCAAGGATCCACTTGGCCCACTGGACGCCGAGAACCAGAAGACTTAATTTCTCGATCCATTCTTCCGGATACTCCACCTCGCTGATTCCCTTCATGCCACGAATTCTCTGTGACAGACTGGTTACAGAGACGCGGTGGCGGTGGGGCTTTTTGAGCGCAATTTCCAGAGAGGAAGGCAAGATATCCGGCGGCAAACCTTCTAGTATGCCAGACTGGCTCCCCAGAGTTTTCTTAAAATTTTCCCACGCCTCCGCTTTCGAGACGAACCGGACGCCCTCCACTTCCGGATAAGAGCGGATCTGCTCCAGGAGAGACTGGAGGTCCGCCTGGGAGACGTTGTTCTCTAAATAAGCGAAAATCTGGATTTGGCTCCCCCATCCCCTGAGCATGCCGTGGAGATTCTCCTGGATGAGGAGAAACCCCCCGAAGATAAACAGGGTCATCGCCATGGTCCCGGAGGTCAGCGCGTGGGTCCAGAGCAGCTCTCTGAGACTTTTGAGAACGCGCCGAAAAACAAAAGCGAGCTGCGCGAATTTCACAGTGCCACCTCACCCTTGGCAAGCCTGGAGTCGCCCATCAGGCGGCCCCGCTGCAGGACAAACGCTCGACGCTCGAATCGTTTGAGCAGTCCTGCATCATGGGTGGCGATCATGATCGTGGTCCCCTTCTCGTGGATCTTCAAAAAGAGACGCATGGTTTCCTCCGCCATTTCCACGTCGAGGTTTCCGGTGGGCTCGTCGGCCAGAACCAAGATCGGGTCATTGACTAGGGCTCTCGCGATCGCCACCCGCTGCTGCTCGCCGCCGGAAAGCGTCTGCGGCCTGGCATCGTGCCTGTCCTTGAGTCCGAGCTCGCGCAGCAGATGGAAAGCCCTTTTTCTGCTTTCCCACCTGGACATCCCGACCACTTCGGCGGCCAGGGCAACGTTTTCCAGCGCCGTCATGCTGGGAAGGAGTTTAAATTCCTGGAAAACCAGACCGATCTCTTGGCGCAGTTGCGCGACTCCTTTCCCGTCCAGGCGCGTGACGTTCCGACCATTGACGATGATCTGTCCGTCGGTCGCTTCCTCCTCGCGAAAAAGGAGCTTCAGCAGAGTGGTTTTACCGGCGCCGCTAGGCCCGCTCAGGAAAACAAACTCGCCTTTCTCGACGCGCAGATGGATATCCGTAAGGGCGGGATAATTGGGAGGATAGACCTTAGAGACACGAAAGAGTTGGATCATTCAGGCTGCCAGCTCAGACCAAGCGAAATCCTCTAATAAAAAATCCTTGACATCCGAGGGGGTGGCTGTTAAAGTGCGCCAAATTACAGCAGAATTATTCTATCTATAAGGGATGTTAAGCCAACTTACAAGTGGGGGCGAGTCGGCGAGCGATCTGACCGCGAGGCCACCGTTTAAGAGATTCCGGATCGTTCTGATCAAACCCTCCAAGTACGACGACGTTGGGTACGTGATCCGTTTTTGGAAGGGCGTGCTCCCGAGCAACACGCTCAACGTGCTGCACGGCCTCACCGAAGAGGTGAAAAGGAGTCACGTATTCGGCGACCTCAGGTTAGAGATCGTCACCTTCGACGAGACCTCAGAAAAACTTCCGGTAAAAAAGATCATTCGCTGGAGCCGGCGCCCCTCTACCAAGCTGGTGGTGGGCCTGGTGGGAGTGCAAACCAATCAGTTCCCGCGGGCCGTCGACCTGGGCCGCCAGTTCAGAGCTGCCGGAATCGACGTCATCATGGGGGGATTCCACACCAGCGGCACCATCAACATGTTAGGGGAGCAGGAACCGGATATCCAGGAGCTGGTGAAAGAATCCATTGCGATCGTGTCCGGTGAGGTCGAGGAGAACTGGGCGGAGATTCTGGCAGACGCGCTCCATGGCCGGTTGAAACCCATATACTCGTTCGCCCAAGACCTGCAAAACCTCGTCGATATCGGCAATGCGCCGCTCCCCCGGATCAGCCCCAAGACGATGCGCCACTTTGCCAAGCCGTCGTTCGGGACCGCCGACACCTCCCGCGGGTGTCCTTTCGCTTGCTCTTTTTGCACCATCATCAATGTTCAAGGGCGCAAGATGCGCGAGCGAAGCCCCGAGAGCATCGCTAAGATGATGCGCAGGAACTATCGCGAACACGGGGTCTCCTTCTACTTCTTCACGGATGATAATTTTGCCCGCAAGAAACTCTGGCGTGAGACCTTCGAAGAAATCATCAAGCTAAGGAAAGAGGGGATCAAGATCTCTTTCATGATGCAGGTAGACCTCGCCCGTAAGCCTAAGAATTTTGTGCGGCTGGCAGCCGAAGCGGGCTGCACCCAGGTCTTCATCGGCATGGAGAGCGTCAATCCCCAGAACCTCAAGGCCGAAGGAAAAGAGCAGAACCACGTGGAAGAGTACCAAAAGATTATTAAAGAATGGCACGATGCGGGAGTGGTCGTCCATACCGGCTACATTATCGGTCTCCCTTTTGACACCAAGGAACAGGTGCCGCAGGACATCCGTTACCTCATGGATGTCATCCAACCGGACCAGGCATCCTTTTTTATGCTGACCCCACTGCCCGGATCCCATGATCACCGCGAGATGAAGAAGCGCGGTGAATGGATGGACCCGGATTTCAACAAGCGCGACTCTTTTCACGCCACCATCAAACACCCCAATATGACGGCGGAGCAATGGACCCTGGCCTATGAAGAGGCGTGGAAGTCTTTCTACAGCAAGGAGAACATGATCCAGATCCTCTCGCGGTGGAACCATAACCCCAAGGTCTATTGGAATTTGATGTCGGTCTTTTTCTGGTATAAGAACGCCGCGCTGATCGAAAAAGAGCACCCGATGATCGCCGGCTTCTTCAGATTAAAGGACCGGCTATCGCGCCGGCCCGGCTTCGCTATCGACCCCCTCCGTGTCCACCTCTGGAAACGCACCAAAGAGATCATCCAGCTCTTCTCCTCATGGGCCAAGTTCCTTAAGGAGATGGAAGAGGTATGGCTGCAGACGCGGAAGAAGAGCGAAAAGGAAGAAAAATGGCTCGAGGAGGTGCAGAGAATTCAAGGGGAGATTTGGCAGGCGCTCAAGATTGCGGAATGGCAAAAGGCTTATAGCGATGCCAAGTTGACACTCCCCGCTAAGGCCAAGGCCTTGCTCGATCCGTTTGAAGAGCTCTCCTCAAAGATCCTGTTCAGCCGAAAAGACTTGAACTCCTTCTTGCGGCAATGGGAAGATCTCCAATCGAGGTTGCAGGAACTGCGGCTCCATCTCACGCGCGAGGGGGAGGCTGCGCGCGGATGGCTCGATGAAATGGCCCGTATCCACAGGAGTATCCGGCTAGAAAGCAGAATGCAGGAATGGCAAGAGGCTTACTCGCGCCTGCGCCACAGCCTGCCATCGAAATATCGGCTTCTTCATGCCAAGTTCGATGCCTTGAGCAATCGGGCGCTCTACTCTCGCGAGCCGCTCCAGCGGTTCTGGAGTAACACAGTAGAACAACTTCGAGGCATGAGGATCTGGAACATCGACCTCGGGAAACTCACCACCACCCTGATTAAAGACTTCTTTCTCACCACCTCTTTCGCCTTTACCTTCCGCTCCTCCTCCCGGACTGAATAGCTTTCCCATCTTCCGTCGATTAGATTGTTCCGTAAAAATCGACGATCGCGGATGGATTCGAGGTCAGGGTCTTTTCTCATCCACTCAAAGTCTTTGAATCCCTTTGCCACTGCTTGCCTGTCCAATGATGACTTATCCCGTTTCCGCCTAATGAACGAGAGCAAAAGATCATAGCAATGCGCAAAGTTAAGCAATGACCCTTGTCTGCTTCCAGCGGGTCCGCCTTTCGGGAACACAGCTCACCCGGTTGAAGTCCATGAGGAGCAGGGCGCTCTTCTTGGCATCGACCGTCACGGCTTTCACTTCAGGCGGGGGCGGCGCCTTCACGGTCGCCCACTCCTCGATGATGATCTGGCCGCGGCCTGAGTCGGGCGCGAAAATGCCGGCGGTGATGAGAGCTGCGGCCATCATGACCGCTCGCAAGGGAACCCCGTGAACCTGTTTCATCATTTTCTCCTGTTGGGCTGAGCGGTTGGGCCGCGCCAGCCAAACCTGTCGCGACTCCATATTTTCAATTGCCGGCCAGCTCCAAACCAGCCGCTTCCCAGCGAGCGCGTGCAGCCGGGCGGGACAGAAACTTGAGAAAGGCTAGAGCCGCTTCGGGCGAAGCACTGGTGGCCGGCACCGCAGCGTCATAGTTGATATAAACCTGCGACGGGGAAGGCACCGGCCCGGCCAGGATAACGCCTTTGACCCGCGGGATCTCGCTGACGTTGAACAGGCTGATCTCCACCTGCCCGTTGGCAATCAACTGCTGCCCGTCGGACCGGAGAATCGCTTTCGCTTTGACGGCCTCGGCAATACCGAGTTTCGCCAGCAGTTTTTCGACCGAGAGTCCGCTTAGGCCCCCCGTGCTTGAGTCGCTGTAAGTGATCGAGCGGGCATCGAGCAGCGTTTTGCGGAGGGCTTCAGGTGTCGAGATGTCGGGTTTCGGCGCACCCTCGCGCACCGCGACGCCGATGCCGACCCGTGCCAATGCCATACGGCTGCCGGGAAGCAACTTCGCGGCCTTATTCAGGGTCTCGATCGCGGCGGTTGGCATGACGACAAGATCGAATGTCTCGCCGGCCGCTACCTTCTGCTGGATCGCGCCGGGCGAACCGAAGGTGAAGCTCACCCGGTGTCCTGTTTCCTTGGTGAACTCCGCGGCGAGTTCCTTCTCAGGCGCCTGCGCGGCGGCGGCGCTGAGCACGCGGATCTCCGCAGCTCCAGAGGGCCCCGCCGCTATAAAGAGCGTCACAAGGAGTGGGATGACGATCAGAGCCGTCAAACGACAAGTATAGAGCATCGCGTTATCCCCAATTTGATCGGCCGCGCATCGTTTGTTGCGGCTACGGGCCGGTTACGCAACTTAGTCCAACCCGGAGAAAGTGTCCAGCCCTGCCTCTGACCGGCAGACAAGTTTATCTAGAAACCGCTCCAAGGTAGACATAACCGCACCTTGACTATGTCTTGACAGCCGTTTTAGCGTGGTGATATGAGCCGCTCAGTGTTATGTAGAGGCTGAAAGACTCCCTCAACTTTGGCGAGCATCTTGTGATGTGAGGCCTAACGGGGACGAGATGAGTCCCCAGGAGGGGAAAATAAAAAAAGGAGCCGATCGCCCTCGCGATTTGAGCCGCAGAGGCGCACCGGCTTTAATTTTAATCGGGGCTTTGGGTGGGAAAGTAAGAAGGAGGCGAAACCATGATTGAACCTATTGGCATATACCACATTGGCATTCCGGTGGACGACCTCGATCGGGCGGAGGGTTTCTACACCGAGGTTCTTGGTATGAAGGTAGCGGCGCGAATTGGCGAGTCAGGTGCAAGGCTAGTACGGCTGAAGTGCGGCGACGCGGATGTGGTGCTGTTTCAGCGTCCTCGTCCACTCAGGCGCAACACACTTCAAGAGGACGGCATCGCCCACCAAGCATTTGAGGTCGCGCCGGAGACGTTTGATGAGGCGGTGGCATTCCTGAAGAGTCAGGGTTACTACCATGAGGGACCCGTTGTGCGACCTAGCGGTCGTGCCGTCTACTTCTTTGACTCGGAAGGGAATTACCAGCAGCTTCACGCCTCGCAGTAGGTTTAAAAGGAGTCATCGAGCCACCGGCTAAAAAAACTGTAGCGATTGGCCAAGGAGGTGTAAGAATGGCGTATCGTATTAATAAAATAGACGTATGGGTAGCAGAGGTCGAAGATCGACCGGGCGGGCTCGCTGAAAAATTGGCGCTCTTAGCGGAAGCCGGTGCGAACTTCGAGTTTCTGATTTCCCGTCGCGCTCCCGAAAAGCCGGGGACAGGAGTTGTTTTCTTAACCCCTATCAAGGGAGCTCAACAAAAGCGTGCTGCAACGGAGACAGGCCTTAACACAACAGACAGTTTGCATTCGGTGCGCGTGGAGGGTGCTGACCGACCGGGATTAGGTACGAAGATGACCCGCGCGCTTGCCGATGCCGGCATCAATTTGCGTGGCGTCTCGGCGGCAGCTCTCGGGCGGCGAAGCGTGACGTATTTTGCTTTTGACAGCGCCTCTGATGCAGAAACAGCCATCCGGATTTTGAGGAAAGTTCTGAAATAAGGGATTTAATTGTCACGTTAGGCGGATTGCATCGGTCAATCCGAGTTTGAAGAAATCTTTCACGAGGACAAGTTGCGGTTTTTTATCCCACTTTCATCCTTCATCCTCTTTTGTCCTTCTTCACCCTTTTCATCCTTCATCCTTCATAATTCAACCTTTCTCCTAGCTCCTTCATCCTTTTGAGGCGGCGATTCTCGAATCGTTCTGGCCCGGTCCCCGCGCCGAGGTAGATTGGAAAACGACTGAGGCTCTGAAAACCCGTCTGCGCCAGGAAAGAAAAAGTCAGGCAGGAATTAAATACCTGACACCGGTTCCCCCTTCCCCCGGAAGATACAAAAGAAGGGAAAGCGAATCCCCAGCCGCCCACAGTTGAATCCAATCATAGAGCTCAACTTGACATCGGACTCAGGGTGCTATATCTGGTCGCAAAACGGGGAGAAACCGCAATGAAGCGAACATTTTCAGCGCTTCTGCTGGTGTTTTTGCTTCCGGCTTTGGGACTGACTCAGGAGAGAATCAAGTTCCCGGCGGGGGTTTCTTCTAAGGTCCTTGGCTACGGACATTTATGGGCGGCATGGAGGCAGGGTTTTTTTGCGCGTGAAGGGCTAGACGTGGAGGTTGTGCTGATGCGTGGAACCGCTCCAGCTGTGCAAGCCCTTATTGCAGGGTCGATCTATGTGGGGCTTGTCGCAAACGACGGACCCATAGCGGCCGTGGAACAAGGGATGGACCTTGCCATGGTCGCTGGAAGCAGCAAGATAACGCATATGATCATAGGGGGGAAGAACTATAGAACTTACGAGGACCTGCGCGGGACAACTATCGGCTCTTCTACTCTGACTTCAGGCACCGCGTTTGTTCTGAGAAGAGTGCTAAAGACCAAGGGCCTTGAGTATCCGCGGGATTACAAGCTCCTCAACGTAGGGGGAACCGGCCCGGCCTTTGCGGCCTTAAGCGCCGGTCAGATTGCAGCAGCCATGCTCGCCGTTCCAAATGCCTTTCAGGCCGAAGAGGCGGGATTTAATGTGATCGGGCGTGCGGCGGATGCCTTTCCCAACTATCTTCTTTCGGCGTATACAGTAAGACGCCGCTGGGCAGAGAAGAATCGGCCTCTGGTGGTCCGTTTTTTGAAGGCCGTTCTCCTGGCCAAGAAATGGTTCGAGCAGGACAGAAAGGCTGCCACGGAATATTTAGCCAAGGAATTTCAACTCACGCCCAGCCTCGCAGAGAAGGGACTCGACTACTACCTCACGAACCAGGCGTGGCATCCAGAGCTAGAGATTGACTTGGATGGATTAAAGACGGTGGTGGAGATATACGCAGAACAGACCGGGATGAAGGGGCCGATCCCCAGTCCAGAAAAATACGTAGATATGAGCTACTTAAAACAGACATTGAAAGAACTAGGGTGGAGATAATTGCGGAATCTCATAGCACAACAACTCATGCCCGACATCAAGCCGATGACCGGAGCGAACCGTCTTTTCATCCTTCATCCTCTTTTGTCCTTCTTCACCCTTTTTCATCCTTCATCCTTCATAATTCATCCTTTCTCCTAGCTCCTTCATCCTTTCGATAACGAGGCAATTCTCAGTTCGTTGTGGCCCGGCCTACCGCCGATTTGAAGGATAGCAAATAAGTCAATACGCATGTCTGAAGGACGTCTACGGACAACAACGCCTACGCGTCGAGCTCGGGATAATGACGAAAGATGCCTTGTTGGTTGAAAGGCAAGCGCCGCTCGGACGCCAGATAGGCGGCAAGCCGGCGGCGAGCCGAAATGTGAGCGTGCAGCGCCACCAATCGCGGATGTGTCGGTTCCAGCCTCGCCATCGCGCGCGGAAAGGCATAGCGCAAGCCAGCGATCATCTGAAACATCGACAGATCGACGTAGGAAACCGTTTTGCCCACGAGATAGTCGGTCCCTTTCGGATTGCGATCGAGTATCTGCTCGAAGTAATCGAGGAATTTCGGCAGGCGCTCGGCCCTGAAGTCCGCGGCGCGCCGCTTCGCTTCAGGCTTCTGCTCCTCATAGTAGAGGCCGCTCGATATCGGATGGTGGGTGTCGTGGACCTCGACGACCCAATCGGCAATCGTGAGCTGCAACTGGTGGGCCCAGAGCCGGCTCGCCTCGTTTTTCGGCACGAGGCCGAGGCGCGGGCCGAGAAACAGCAGGATATTGGCGGTTTGCGCGATCACCCGGTCGCCGGCTTTCAGGAAAGGCGGCGCGAACGGCGGGCGCTCCACCGAGCGGCTTTCCAGGAAGCGCATCAGCGCGGGAATACCCCTGCCGCCGCGCTTGGGGAGACGGGCAACGTCCACGTATTCCGCGCCGGCGTCCTCCAGCGCAAGCCGGACAAACTCGCCGCGGCCTTGTATGGAAGGCCAGTAATACAACTCGTAGCGCATGTGGGTTCTCCTCTGCTGCAGACTCAAGCGAATGCTGGAGAACGGCTCTCAGCCCTTCGGGTCTCGAATGTTGAAGTCTACTTTGCCGCGCAGTTTATAAAGGTTGCTGACTTCCTGTGCCATTCACCGCGCCTTTATTTTATCCACGAACCCCTCAGTCTCTAAACCCTTTAATAGGCTATTATCGTAAAGAGTTTTCGGATCAACTTTCGGAATAGGCGGACCCAGATTCTGCGTCGCCTCCACTGTGGCGCGTACCGAGGTCTTGTACGGCATCATCGTGAAGCTTATTTCCGATGGTATTTGCATCTGTGCCCGAGGTAAAAATGCAACACTTTCTGTCTATTATTCCCGCAATGAAAAGGCCACCGCCGCCGCTGGACACGAGCCGTATCAAACCTTCCGCGGCTCCCTGGTAGAGCTCGATCTCGCCGGCCGTCAGCGCCGACAGCAGAACCCGGTTGCCTTGGATGTATGGCATTCTGACATCAAGCCCGTGTCTGGCGAATAGACCTTGATCTACACCTACCCACAGAGGAGCGAAGGTGCCGCTAGTTGCAGAGTAGGCGACTGTGACAGAGGCCAGCTTTTTGTCTTGTGCGGATGTAGTCGATAAAAGACAAAGATTTAATAGGAGAGCTGCTACACTTCTCGAAGGCTTCATCATCAGATACGAAAGTCCGAAATTTTACCCTTCATAATTCATCCCTGTTATGCCGCCTCTCGCCTCAAGCCTGTTGCCCTTTTCTCCCAGGTGTGAAGGTTAACGCCAGGCGGCGTCGGAGGGTACCAGGTTCTTGCCGAAGCGGCGCTCGGGCGGGGCGGCCAGCCAGGGCTGGCTCTTCTCGAAGTAGAGCTTGAAGTGGGGGGTCTGCCGGTGCGCCCCTAGCGCCGCCTCGTCCCGGTAGATCTCGTAGAAATAGAAACGGTTCGGGTCGTCCCGGTCCTGGATCACGTCGAAGCGCAGGCAGCCGGGCTCGTCCTTCTCCGAATGCTCCGCGTCGTAGCGGACGACTTCCAAGAACTCCGCGACGTGCTCGGGTTTTACCTGGACAGTCACGTGCAGCACCACCATGGATGCACCTCCTGATATCCTGAGTCCTCGCCCTGGCTGAGCAGCTTCGAAGGGGAGAGTATCATGCCGGGTGTGTTTTTTGGATATTGGTGAGATCTATCCCAGCCCGAAGAGCGCCTTCGGGTTATGGTAAGTGATCTTCTCGTACTGTGGTCCCGTAATGCTCCCCTTCTCCTTCAGGTTGCAAAGAGCTTCCACCTCGGTGGACTGGTCGTTGTGCCCGTAGTCGGTGCCGATGACGATGTTGTCCTCCCCGGAGTACCTAAGGATGTAGTCCACGTCATCGTCGGTCTGGCAAGAGACGTACTGCCGGTACTCCTTCAACGGGTTGTCCGGCAGTTTCTTTCCCTGGGCCGCCCACCGCCGCTGTAAGTCTTTGACTACATAGGGTATCCATTGCGCGGCCGCCTCGGCCCAGTGAAACCGGAGCCGCGGGAATAAGTCCGGCAATCCGGCCATGATAACCGACTGAAATGCGCCGATGACGGGCAGGCGGAACTTCCAGAAGCTGCCTCCGCCGTTGTACTGGGATACCAGGTCGATGACGTACGGGTTGCCGTTGCCGACGTGCACTCCCACGGCCAAGTCGAGACGGCTCATCTCCTCGTAAAGGGGATAGAAATAGGGATCGGTGATGAGCCGGTTTCCTTCGATGCCGCGCATGAACACGCCGCAGGCCCCATGCTGCTTGCAGAACTTAAGCTCCTCCAACGATGCGCTCATATCGAGCAGCGGCAAAACGCAGATCCATCTGAGCCGTCCTCGGCCTTGCCTGTAGATGTCGGCCAGCCAGCGGTTATAGCCTTTGCAGATGGCGATTTCCCACTCAGGCTTGTCGGTTACTTGCTCGATAAAAATCGTGGGATAGAGCACCTGGATGTCGATGCCCAGCTCGTCCATGTGACCCAGCCGGGCCGGCACGTTTTCCATCTCCCGGGTTTCTTGGGGAGTGCGCATGTCCCGGCCCGTACGCTCCGAGACTTCAGCGAGCTGCTGAGCGGTCATAACTATCCGGACCAAGCCACGTATTTTTCCGTCGACGAACCAGTATTCTCCGCCGTCTTCGCCACGAGGCCGCACGATCAGGGGCCGATACTTTTGGTCGCCCGGCTCCATGAAATCCCAGGTATGTTCCGACTCAACAACGTGGGCGTCGGAATCGATGGTCGGCATATCTGAATACCTCCTTAGACCTTAAGACCATAATGACATAACGGTGTCAAGATTCATTCTTTATTCCCTCCCTGACACCGGCTTCAACACCCGACCCTTCGATCAGCGGCGATTGTCATGTTTCCATGTTTTCGGAATTCCGAAAACGTGATAAACGGGTCGTGTGGAAGAAGGAAGCTACAGGCAATCACGTCTCTGTCGCCTACTCGGAAACCCAGTAGCCTTCACGATCGTTCAGCTGTTGGCGGAAAATAAACAGATGAGCCCCAGTCAGATTGCCCGGGCCGTTGGCCGAAGCGTGTCGCGGGTAAGCCATGTGTTGGCGGCATTGCGGTTGGCTGAGGTCGTGAGATATGAAGCAGAAGGCACGCGGGCGAGATATCGGTTGAAGCATCCCCGCGAAATCCGGCAGATCCTCAGGGCCCTATCGGAATTCATCGATTCAGCCTCATCCTCCCGGTAATAGTTGCGTACTTGCGCAATTGCGCAAACATGACAAGTCCTGCCTCCTTTAAGGTTGGTCCGCTGGAGCGGAAACGCGTGGCGTGAATCACGAATCTAGCGGCACAAAGAGGAAAAAGCTTAGGACTCGCCTTTGAGGAGTTAGAGATCACGAAGAGATAGCTAAAGCCGCTCTTTTTTTGGCATCGAGTGACTTTTCATACGACCGGCGACGCGCTCAATGTCTCCGGTGGTTGCTTAATAAATTAATCCATGGCCGTATAATGTTTCGATAGGAATGTCAAAATTCAAGATCTTACCCTTGGTTCACCTGCGCGGGTTTGTTCGGCAGGCGCACCTCATTGAGCAGGAACGCTGCGCGCCGCTTTTGGCCGCCCGAGGTCATTGGCGGTGAAGTGAACCAGCTTGCGAGTCTTGAGGTCCACGGTCACGGAATCGTCCGGCGTCTTGGCATGGCTACCGTCGCTCGCCGGATGAAACTCAATGCGCAACTGCGCCGACGTGGCTACGATGCGCAGATAGCCATAGTCCCGATCGTCGTAATTCTCTAGTACGACCTGATCGGTATTGCCCTTCGCCGCCTGGATGATCTGGGGCGCACGAAGCGGTGTGGCGCCCTTCTTGGTCAGCGTCTTGGTCAGCGGCACCACGTTATGGCCGCCATTGCCGCAGTCAATGTATGGGATCTGTGAGCCGTCACGCGTCCGAGTCCGGGTGAAGCGTTGGTAGTTGTGTACGTGTCCGGACAGGAACACATGCGGCCAGATGCCGACCGCATCGCAGATGCTGTCGATCTGGGACAGCATGTCGACGCTCCAGCCGTGCTTCAACCCGGCGGTGTAGGGCGGATGATGATCGGCGATGATGAGGGCGCCCGCATATTTTTCCGACTTTACGCGAGTCAGCGCGGCTTTGAGGTAATCGAGCTGGGATCGTCCGATCGCCGGATTGGAGATCACGCCCGGATCTTCGAGCGTGTTGCTGTAGATCGCAAGGATGCGCACGAAGGGCGCCTCGAAGGTAAAAAACACGCCGGGCTGGATCTGTGCTGTCCGCGACAGGCCGCCGGCCTCCGGCGTGACCACGAAGGTCTCGGAGCAGAAGTTTCGGAGAAAGGCCGCAAGACTGGCCGCGTGGACGTCCGGCGCCACCATTCCATCGTGGTTGCCGGCGACCGCCAGGATTGGAGCGTGATAGTCCCGATACGGCTCGTAGAATTGGTCGTAATAGTATTGCGCCTCACCGAAGCTGTACACCACGTCGCCCAAAAGGAGGCAGAACTGGGGCACCTCCTTGGGAACGGTTTCGTTGAAGTCGCTCACCATTTTGTCTGTGACCACGTTTTGCGTTTGGGGGCCGCGCGTGCTGCCGCAGTCGCCTGTTGCGTGAAACACGATCTGGCCTCCACTGGTGATCTTCTGGATCGCCCCCGTGTTGCCGCCGAAGACCTCATCGAGCGTCAACCGCGGTTCGACGCCGCCGCGCGGCGCGGGAAACGGCAGCGGTTGAATCAAGTGCGCTTTGTTGAGCGCGTCGATCTTTTTGTAAGCCGGCCCATCGGAGGGATGGTTGACTTGGAACTTCGTCGGGTCCGCGGTCGGCTGTGGCTGTCCGAAGACCGGGTGTCCGACTTGTCTAGGTACGGCAACGGTGGGCCCGGAGAGCGGTGCCGTATGCCCGCGCGGGGGCCGCTTCGGTTTACGTGCTGGCATGGTAGTCCTCCTCTAAATTGGTTTCGCGCCAGATCTATTATGTTGCAGGGTTTTTCGGGTCAAATCTTGACAGGCTGTTGAAAAAGGGGTTTTCATGCTTCGAAGAGCTTAGCATCAACTCAAAATTCTCAATGTTTTCAATGCGACTTCCGTTCACCCTGAGCTTGTTAAACGGTTAACGGCGAGTTTTTCAACAGCCTGTTGAAATTTGACACTCGTTTTCTACCCACTTCGTTCGCATATTCAAATAAAAGCCCAGCTGGGGAGACCCAGTCCGGGCGATGGTGTGCAAGCAAAGATGTGACGGGATCGAACCCAGCCTAAATCGCTATGCCAATAAATGGCTTATATGAGTAGGACAAATCTATGGAGGCTGTCAAGCGAAAAAAAAGGCCGGAGTCGGAAGACCTGGCCCGTCTGAATTTTAGATTCGTCGCCGCTCGCGGTTCAGGAAAGATTGTCAAGATTGCCGGGCCTGATCCCGTGTCCTGCTTAGGAATGGAGAAAAGCGTCTTGGAACAAACACCATTGCGGAAATACGCATCTCACGGAGAGACTGGCATCGAGCGGCTTCTCTCATACTACCGGCAAAGCACTCAACGTCTCCGGTGGTCGCTTAAGGAATTAAATATTCCTACTTCGAATCACGAAGAAATCAGTATTATGTCCCCAGATTTCCTCCTAGTGTCGAAGCTCACCTGACCAACATGGTTATTAGAGCCCGCGGTTTCGGCACCATGAGTTGTTCAGCGGGGATACATTTGTTAGAAGCGAGTATGTGATCTGAATTTCCGGTTGTAGAGAAGTCTTATAGTCCCCTATCCTTTCCCGAAATGCCTTTGATCCACTGGTAAAGATGGTCTCGATAAAGATATGCGATAAAAAGAAGCAGGCCGGAAATAGCCATGATCACAATAGCTGTGTTATATTCCCCGCTCCCGATACTCGCGCCTTCTATTGTAAGGAGGTATGTCCCCGGCATGCGACCCAAGGTTGAGACAATCAAGAAGGTCGTAAGATTCACGCCAGTAAGACCCAAAATGTAGCACAGATAATCTTTCGGGAACCCAGGTATAATGAAAAGGAGAAAAGAGATTATTGCTCCTGCGTTAGTTGTGAGGAAGTGGAATTTATCGAGGATCTTCTTCGTGACAAATCTCTCCACCACAGGCCGTCCAAAAATGTTGGCAAGCTCAAAAGCGATCCACGAACCCAATGTGAGTCCCAAGGTCGAAAATAAAAACCCGAAATTGACTCCGTAAACATATCCACCTACCACCCCAGTCAACTCCCCCGGTATAGGCGAGATCACAACCTGCAAGGCCTGCAGCAACATAAAGACAGCAGAGGAGTAGGGACCGAGTGACCTAAGAAATCTCGCCAACCTTCTTCTTCGGGTATAAAACTTTCCTAGATTCTCTCCCGTGGGTCCTAAAACGCTAAATGGCCGGGGGCCGTACCAGCTGAGTAGGAAAAGGAGGGCAATGTATAGAGAAAAAATTGTTCCTTTCATTAGTAACGTTTTCTGTTGCTTTGTGACCATTTGGAGACGTAAAAGAACGAATGGCTTAAAACTGGAGGTTTAGTACAGACGTCAGAACGGTCTTGGAGAATCGGGTAAAAGACATGATTACGCGGCGCATTGCAGTTCCCGAAAAAGGATTGAACAAAACCACCGAATTCAGTTTATCCTAAAACTTGCCGGAAGAAGATGATGGTGGGTGTTGCAGGAATGGGTGTCTGTATTTGTATTTTACACATTGGCCTGACTAATCAGTGGTCTTTCTTTCGTCGTCCTTTTTAGAAATTTCAGACCGGCTGACTGAATCTTTGTCCTCTCCGTTGATTGCCTTTTTGAACTCACGAATAGATTCGCCAAGCCCCTTGCCAATGGCCGGGAGATTCTTGGGCCCAAAAACAAGAAGGACAACCACGAAAATGACAAGCAGATGCATCGGTTGGAGGAGACCTTCAAACATGTCAGACACCTCCCTTTTGAATTGTGCCCATATTTCTTTCTACAACAGAATTTCCCTGTAACGAGCCCCCTCCGATTTCCTCAGTGTCCCTATACCCCCCCGCAGAGGGCGTTATCCCTTTAGCGTTTTTCTTTAGCTTCGTCTTTTTGCCTCCTGCATCCTCCCTTGCCCATTTCCAAAAAAGCCAGATGCAGGGAACAATCACCACAGTGAGTACAATAATCGCGGGAAGATATGTGGGGTCCATTTTAGTCTCTTTCCTAGGTTCGAGAGTAAGACGCTTAGATCTTTCCACATTCCTCGAACTCATGTCAATAGGTGTGTAAATGAAAGGCAACTTTGGACTCCCACCTCTCGCCTCAAGCCTCCCGCCTAACGCCTGTCTTGATTCGTCGCCGCTTGCGGTTCAGGAAAGATTGTCAGGATTGAAAGGCTCAACCCCAGGCCTTCCCCCTAGAAGCCTGATAATTTTCCACAACTTAAAAAGGCCCTCATGTCAGAGTTAAATCCACAGATACGATCCTCGCAATGTAGACCGATAGTCTTTAAAAGTACAATTTGCGTCAAACGGATAAAGAAAGGGATGTACTTCTCCAACAAATCCTTCTTAGAGACGGCTCTCATCCAATGGTCCCCCCGGTTGGTAATAGGAACCATGCCGTTGTGTGCGAGCTGGTTCCTAAGTGTTTGCAGAATATTATTCGCTTGAGCATTGAAAATCGAAGGGTTTGTATTCGGCCAGAAATACTTGAGGATGTAGGAGATAATTTCGCGAAGATTATTTTCTTTGTCGTTGCCTGTAAGCCTAGCATACAGCCACTCCCAAGGGACAAAAAAAGCAAAAACCTAGTTTCTGTATTTAGCACATTCGCTGCGTGGAATATCATGCGCAAGTGAAATCCAGACAGATACCTTTGCTGCCACGTCGCAGACCTTATACAAGTGATCGCCGCCTCGATATCAGAGCTTAACTGTTCTGGAGACGTAGATACCTGCTCCAAGTGGTTTCTCGCAATTACCGGCCACTCATTGCTAGACAGCATATACTCAGGGACAACATTTCTAGCTAAACACAATGACATAGCAGTAACAGGTCATCGAGAAAAGTCCGGTTAGTTTCGGTCCGCCTTAGGCGATTTACTAGTTTACCTCCGTGATAAATTATAGACGGCTCTTTGTTTCCTCTGATGGACACTGTAGCCGTTCGTCGAATCTCTCTCCAGTCCTTTTTAGGATTGTACGTGGAAGATGAGGAAGGATTTGCGTTCGATTTAAACGTGTAACGATCGATGGTGAATCGCTTAAAATAATCACGTGGTGGGAAACACAGATTATAAATATTGGAAGGAATTCTGCGCAAACTTTTACCTTTGACGTTCATCTTTATTCTCTCTCTGTTCATCGAAGATAAAAAAGCCCGGCTGGGGAGAGCCAGTCTGGGCTACGGGGTGCGAAGCAAAGATGTGACGGGATCGAAGAACCCAGCCGAAGTTGGTTGCGCGTAAGATAGGACAAATTCATTATGAAGGCAACAGGCGTGAGGCGACAGGCGGAAGGTTCGTGATCGTGGTTCGTGCTCGTGACTCGTAAGGTTAAAATTCGGCAGCTAGTGACGCCAAAGCTTTTATTTTAGGACCGGGAAGAGCGCTCTTGTCGTACCATCTTCCGGACTTGTTCTACGGTTTCTGTCTTAAGAGGCACGATACCCTTTCGGGAAACAGCAACCAGAAGACGCCCCTTACGCTCCAGCTTGACGGACAAGGGGGCAGGCGTAATCGCGATCTTTCCATTTTCCCAGCGCACGTCCAGGGGCAGCCCCGGCTTCAGCCCGGCCTCCCGCCGGATCTCTTTAGAAATGACTAACCTTCCCGCGTTATCGATGGTCGCTTTCATGGCATAAAAAATACCATTCCTTTTGCCATCGGTCAAGCCAGGGGAGAAAAAGGCGCAAGGCAACAGGAGAAAGGATGAGGGATGAAGGATGAAGGATGAAAAAGGAAAAAACGTGGTTAGTGCTCGTGATCGTGAGGGATTTTCTTTGGCAGACTGTTCCGAAACAGGCGGCGCACAAAGACAGGCGAGAGGCGTAGGGTACATGGGCCGTCTTAGATCACTTATCTCGCAAAACTTTTTCCAGCGGTCCGTTTTCACGGAACGGCCCCGGCCAGCCCAGATATTCTTTGAACTCGGGTCGCTTCCTCAGCAAGTCTTTCACTACATTTTCGATCCCCTTATCCGGCACAACGGGAGCCGGCTTGAACAGGTTCGCGTAGGCTGCGACCGACCTCTTGATGATCGCAAGATCTTTTTCCCGTAGCCATTTGGAAAAGGATTTCTCAGCGAAGTCATGATCTTTTCTGATCAAGTGAATAGCCGCGACATAGGCCCTGAGGAAATCCTCGGTGGTCTTTGGCTCTGCCCTAATAAAGGCGCGGCTGCTGGTGACGCACGAAGAAGGATAGACCAGATCCGTTTTGCTGAGATCGACGAGCACCGGCCAGCCTCGCTGCAAAAAGGGAATCGCGTAGCGGGTGGTGAGAGCCGCGGCCTGGATGCGCCCAACTTCCAGCGCAGCGACCATTTCTGGGCCGGCGCCCAACTGCAGAACGGTTAGATCTCGTTCTGGGTCGAGCCCGACATGTTTTAGCGCCGCCCGTAGATAGAAATGTGTGGTCGATCCGTAGCGCGTCACGGCGCTTGCTTGGCCCTTAAGTTCCACGGCGGATTTGATTTCAGGGCGCGTGATCAAGTAAACGGGGTCCGCGTCAACGGGACAGGCGAGTAAAACCACGTCGCCTCCGGCCGCGCGCGCGGCCACGACCGACTCCGCACCCACGCCAGAAAAGGGCAGATCACCGGTTATGATCGCTAATGTGATCAGCGAGCCGCCCCGAATCTGCACCGGCTCGACGTTGAGACCGTGCCGGGCGAAAAACCCAGCATCCTTTGCGACCCATACCGGGAGATGGGACGGCGAGGCCGAGGTTCCGTAGTAAATGCGCCTCATTTCCTCCGCGGACGCTCGCTGATTCAGCAGGAGCAGCGCGCAATAGATGACGATCAGAAATGGAAACTTGAAGCAGGTCATAAATGCGCAAGGGCCTTCTCCAGTGTCCGGTACATAGGGAGCGTCATTGTCGGGTCATTCTCAGGCATTCGAATCTTGACAATCTTGCCCTCATCACAGTCGGTGAGCAAAAGGCCCGGCTGGGGAGAGCCAGTCCGGGCTGATGTAAAACGAATCAAAGATGTGACCGGATCGGAGGACCCAGCCGAAGTCAGTTTCGCGTAAAATAGGGCGAAAGGATAAAATAGGCAAGAGGTGATAGGCTCCGCCAGAGGCGGATCAGCCTCCGGCTGAAACAGGCGGAAGGCGAGAGGCGTGAGGCAACGGTTAGGCGTGAGGCAATAGGCGACAAGCGAAAGGAGTGAACCTGGGGGTCTGGCTTTGATTTCTGTGTGTCCAGATGAATTGCTGTCGTGATCCATAGGGTGACTCTCACTAAGGTGAGGGAAGTCCCGCGGCGGTAAAAGCCAGAAGCCGCCTAGCTTGGGTAGCAGCATGGAGAGTAATCGACATG
>Ga0209824_10000268_pt1 | contig 34919 bp, 33 predicted proteins | sample VDWuncwatermetaG_FD_184124 | JGI IMG/M metagenome (GOLD analysis project Ga0209824, IMG submission 184124) | Wastewater microbial communities from Netherlands to study Microbial Dark Matter (Phase II) - VDW unchlorinated drinking water (SPAdes)... ...
TGCTTAATATATCGGAATTTATTGTAAAAACTTAAAAAAAAACGAAGGCCTGGTGACCCAGACCTTCGACAAGATTTTTTTTGGACAGGGCGGAGGTCTTTTCACACCCCGCCCAAAAAACTTGAGAAACTAATTAATTAACCGATCAATTTAAGTGCCATTTGTGGTTGTGAGTTAGCTTGAGCTAATGTCGAAACAGTTCCTTGTAAAAGAACACTGTTACGTGCTAATTCAGAACTAGACAAAGCAACGTCTGTATCTCGGATACGAGAGTTAGCTGCGCTCATATTCTCAACCATTGTGCCGATCACATCTACGGTTGAAGACAATCTATTTTGTAAGGCGCCCAAAGTGGCACGCGAACCATTCACTGCAGATTGAGCTGAGTCCAATTCTGATAAACCAGATCTGGCGCCTTCTTTAGTATTAAAATCCAAACCTCCGATACCTAAGTTATCAATTGTAACATTGGCAGTTGAAGCATCATAGGCAATCCAATCTGTGGCTTCGTTTGCAGAAGTACCCACATGAATGTCATAAACTCCCCCAGTACCATCTAATAGTTTACGAGAACCGAAGGATGTAGATTCTGCAACCCGTTGAACTTCAGACTTTAAAGCATCTACTTCTTTTTGAATAAATCCTCTTTCAAGATCACCTATTGAATCGGATGCTGATTGCACACCAAGCTCACGAAGGCGGGTTACGATATTTGAAATTTCTCCCATGCCTTGCTCTGCAGTTTGCATCATTGAAATACCATCGTTTGCATTTCGTGAGGCCTGTCCGTAGGAGCGAATCTGTGATTTTAAATTTTCACTGATCGCTAAACCTGCGGCATCATCACCGGCTTTAGTAATTCTTGAACCGGTTGATAACTGCGCCATGCTCTTTTGCATTTCTCGAGAGTTTGTTGTCATAACTCTTTGTGCGTTAATTGCGGCTACGTTTGTTGATATTCTCATTCCCATAAAAGACCTCTTTCTTAGACGAGACTTTGATCTGTGCAAAGTTCTCGGTTGTACACGTTGGTGACTTGCTCTCTTCTTTTTCTTCCCTATTAGCGAAAACTTATTGGCAGTCACTCCGTTAAGCTTTCTCGGTTTCGAATCTGTCGAGTCTGGGTCGTTGTTGTTGATATAGCTTTCGGGCTAGTCTGTAACGAGCTTTAGTCTCGTCCTGCAAAACTAGACCTTGGTCTAAAGAAAACTAGACTAAAGTTCTGAAAAGTAGACCTAGAGATAGTAATTCCGAGTGTTTTTACTGGATGTTCAGCTACGAAGCCCTTGGCCCGGGCCAGTCTGTAACAGACTTTTAGATGATAGACCTTAAGTCTTTGAGGCCTTTAGTCCCTGCTTAGCCCCAGTCCAGTTTTTATTTCTGTACTCTGCTTTACCAATGAAAAATCCGAAAAAAGTATATGAATATTTTGTCATTAGTAAGCCAAATTTTGTTATATGTTGCCCTTTTAGGGTTAACACTTTGGGGAATAAAATATGCAACTTTGCTTTATTTTTTTTCGCGCAAGCAAGAGGACATTAATAAACTTACGGCGCGCATTTCTATTTTAAAGCTACATCTTAAAGGAAAAATAAAACGCAAATGTAACAAAATAGGAGAGTTCTTTAATAAAGAATTAGATCCCGCCGCTTTACGGGCACTGCAACCTAAATTAAACGCAATTAATTCATTGGAGTTTGTCGCGGCCACAGATTATCAAAGCCTAATAAATTCACTTAGCTCTATTAGCGAAGACATCACTAACAGCATTAAATTCAAACATAAATTCTATAATGCGCCCTCAAGCGACCCAATACAAACACCAGAAAAACAGAATTCAGTTAATGAAAACTGTAAAAATTTAGTTCGATACGATAAAGCCAATATGATGATTATTGTTGAGATTATTCAGTGCACAGAAAGATTAGTTGAAAAAATTAGCGAATACAATTTGCTGATTAGATACAAAAAAAGTCAGAAGAAAATTACGCAAATTCCTGAACGAATAGTAATTGAGAACTACATAGTAATTGCAGAACTCATTGAGCAAGTTAAAAAATCAAAATTTAAGATGCCAAATTTTAATAACTTAGAAGCTGACGTCTTTAAGGAATCAGCATAGATAAACTCAGCACGCCAGAAACTCAATGCGCTAGAAACTAGTCAGCTTTTTTAAGTAGAAACTTAATTGCTTCATCACCGAAAGCATCAATAATAACATTTACTTTGGCGCCGTTTTCACTGCGAACACTTTGTGGATTCACATTCGTGATATCGATTTTTACATTGGCTTCGGAAAGCAGTGCACTCTTGCATTTAACATCTGCGACTAATTCGTTAGCAACAACTGTGTATTTTCCTTCACACGGAATAGGTTTTGGAAGCTCTGGAGTATTAATTGTAATAGCGGTGGTTCCATTAGCCCTTAATACTAAATCTGCAGTTATACTTTTAGTATCCGCATCAATGGCTCGGTACTTGCCAAGCTCAACTTGAACCGCCTGAGCCGCCTGAACCTGCGCTGATAAAGCTAACACTAATGCTACTATTAATGATTTCATTTTTACCCCCCCTAGTTTGTGAATGTAGCTTTACCTTATATTTTTAAAAAACAAAAGAAGATGTTTTATAATAGATTTTTTGTAATTTTTACAATAAAAAAAGCCCTGGCGGAACATCCACCAGGGCCTAGGGTTCAAGAAGTTATCTTTATATTGGGTGACAACTTCCAAAACTAAATAAAGCTATAATACCAGCACTTGCTGGTTTGTTTAAACTTAACCCAATAATTTCATGGCGGCATAAGGCTGCTGATTCGCCTGTTGTAACACTGAAATAGATGCATTCTGTAGCATTGTGGCCGAAGCCAGCTCAGAAGACTCTTTGGCTACGTCGGCATCCTGTATACGTGATCTCGCTGCGCTTAAATTTTCAATTTTAACATCTGAACCATTAACGGTAGACTCTAGACGTGACTGCACTGCGCCAAAACCTGCGCGCATCCGTGAAACCTTATCCAAGGCTGACTCCGTATGCCCCAATAAATCGCGCGCGCCCTCTTTGGAACTGATATCAACAGAATCTAGGCCCAATTCTGAGCTTGTGGTGTTTCCATCGACTTTATAGGTAATAATATTTTCTTTACTGGCCGTTGAACCCACATGGAAGTCAAAAATCGGATTAGACCCATCTAACAGGTTCTTATCGCCAAATTTAGTGGTTTTAGATACACGGTCAATCTCTTCAGATAAGCTTTTAGCTTCTTGCTGAAGGTAACCCCGTTCTTTATCTCCTATAGTGTCAGAGGCCGCTTGTACCCCTAGTTCACGCAAACGAGTAATTAAGTTTGCCATTTCTGACAAACCGCCCTCTCCCACCTGAATAGCCGAAATCGCATTAAAAGCATTGGCACGCGCTTGCCCGGTGGCCCTTAATTCAGACTTCATACCTTCGGCAATCGCTAGTCCCGCCGCATCGTCTGCCGCGTAGACAATCCGATTACCTGAAGCTAATGCTTGCGAGGCATGCTCCTGCTTTTTTGATTGCTTCGATAGCGACCGCTGCGCAGCTATTGAAGCCATGTTTGTTGTCACCCTTAAACCCATATAACGTCCTCCAGTTAAAATAGCTATTGAATAGCTGTTAATGTTCTTGTGTTTATTTAACTAATTACTTAAAAAAATTTTAAAATAAATAAGGTCGGCGAATGACTCGTGAAATTTCGGGGTGACTGAAGCCCATCCATTTCACGAGTGCGCCTAAAAAAGAAGAGAAGTTAGGTCCATCACTTTTCTAGTTTCCGCCAACGTGTACAGAACACTATTCGGACGTAGGTCTAGTGGACTTTAGCCTTTAGTCGAGTTTTTTTTAAAAAAAATAGCTATTTAAGCTAACTTATTGATTTTACTTAAGATAAATTTTATCTAAAATCTTACTTTAGTCTAGTATGGGCTATGCGAAGGTCGAGTTTGTATTGAATTGAGACGATCATTATTCCGATTAGGCCTAGTAACCGACCGGATGCCAAACTGTTTTAAATTCTACAAAACTCATGAGGTGCTCTAATGACTGTAAATTTTTTACGGGCGGGATAATACGCTTCATATTGGCGGCGGCCATTGTACGAAGTTCTCCCAGATTTTTTTTGTCGCGCAATTGACAACTAAGAGATTGAATTTCCATATGTGAGCCAAATTGTGGATAAAGCTCTTCTGTATTGCCGCTTAGCAAATTGATCACGCCTTTTGGTAAATCAGAGGTGGCAAAGACTTCCGCCAGCGGCGCAAGTAAGACACTGCCCTCAAATGGCAGCAAGCTTACTAATGCGTTACCCGTAGTAATAATTGCCGCTATTTGTGCCACGACAGCGGCGAGATCAAATTTTTTATCGCAGATAAGTCCAACTAAACCCACCGCTTCAGTGGAGGTAACATTATGATGAGGCCCACTAACTGGATTGACTGAACCCATAATCTGCTGGAATTTATCTGCAAATCCCGCATAGTAGACAAAGGCTTCAATAGCTTGACTAACAGATTTTTCGGCGCTGGTTTTAGATAGACCTCGTGTTACTTTTAAAATTTCAACAAATTCTTCTCGTTTGGCTTCGGTCATTTCGGCCATGCGGTATAATATTTGACCACGGTTATAGGCAGATTTATTTTGCCACCCAGGTTGCGCCGCCTGCGCTGCGCTCACGGCATTTCGCAAATCTTTACGTGAGGCTAAGCACACATTGGCGTAGGTTTTTTTTACTCTGTCTTTTGCTCTGTCTTTTGCTTTACTTTTTTCATGAATGTACACGGCGGCACTGCGACCAGATTCTGTTCTCTGAAATTCACCACCAATAAATAATTTTATGGTTTTTGCTATTTTTAAATTGCTGTTATTAAGTCTACGCATCCTTACACCTCATCCTTACACCTCATCCTTACACCTCATCCTTACACCGCATCCTTATACCGCATCCTTATACCGCAAGGTAAGGAAGAAGCCCGTGCCGTCCGCCCTCGCGACCCCATCCGCTTTCATTGTACCCACCAAAAGGTGAACTTGGATCAAATTTGTTATAGGTATTCGCCCATATTACACCGGCCTTTAGTCCCTGCGCCGTTTTATGAATTTTAGAACCTTTTTCAGACCAAACGCCCGCGGCTAGTCCGTAGGGCGTATCGTTAGCTTTATTTATGGCTTCTTGCGCAGTTCTAAAAGTTGAAATTGTTAAAACCGGTCCAAAGACTTCAACACGGCTTAGGGTAAAGGCTGAAGATACTTTGTTAAAAAAACAAGGCTTATGAAAATAACCTTTTGTGGGTAGTGCAAATCGACTTGGTTCAAAAAACTCTCCATCTTCGGTTTTTCCGGTATCGATTAGTTTTTTTATTTTTTGATGTTCGGTTAAAGAATTAATGGCACCAATGTCAGTATTTTTATCAAGTGGGTTCCCCACGCGCAGTTTTTCCATGCGGGCCTTTAACTTATCTACAAAAACCTCCGCTATAGATTCTTCTAATAAAAGTCTAGACCCCGCACAGCACACATGGCCTTGGTTAAAAAATATTCCATTAATTACGCCTTCAATAGCTTGGTCTTGCGCGGCATCTTCATAAATAATATGTGCCGATTTTCCGCCAAGCTCTAAAGTTAATTTTTTATTAGTATTGGCGACAGATTTTAAAATTAAACGTCCGACTTCGGTTGAGCCCGTAAAAGAAATTTTATTTACACCCTCATGGGCTACTAAGGCGGCCCCCGTTTCGCCGGCGCCGGTTACAATATTAACAACGCCGTCAGGTAAGCCGGCCTCTTGCAGAATTTCTGCTAACAACAAGCAAGAGAGCGAGGTGCTTTCTGCCGGTTTTAAAACTAGCGTATTGCCACAGGCCAAGGCCGGAGCAATTTTCCAGGCGGCCATGAGCAGCGGAAAATTCCAAGGAATAATTTGGCCAATCACACCCAGAGGGCTTGGCGCCTTTTGCCTACCACTTAGCCCGCTACTTTGTCCACAACCTGGCACTGCATAATGAAGTTTATCGGCCCAGCCGGCGTAATAAAAAAAATGGGCCGCCACTAACGGGATATCCACATCACGCGATTCGCGAATTGGTTTGCCATTATCAAGGGTTTCAAGGACGGCGAACTCGCGCGCGCGCTCTTGAATAAGGCGCGCAATTTTAAATAAATAACGGCCCCGTTCTTTGCCTGAAATTTTTGACCACGTCTGAGTATAAGCCTTGCGCGCCGCTTTTACGGCTTTATCGACGTCTTTATGGTTAGCTTCTGCAATTTCAGAAAGTTTTTCTTCAGTGGCTGGGTTAATACTTGCAAAATATTTATTTGAAGAGGGCGCTACAAATTGACCATTAATAAATAATTTATTTTTGGCAGAAATTTTTACAACATCTGTGGACTCAATTGATGCTGCGTATTCAAAATTTTGTTGTGTTGTCTGCATAGAATCCTTTAAATTTAATATTATATTTCATATTATATTTCAATCCAATGAAAAAATTTTGTCATAATAATATTGGCCCGTCAGTTCTTTATAAATTTGTTTGAGTAAATCATTTACTAAGGCGCTTGCGCCAAACCGAAATAGCTCTGGATTAAGCCAGTCGTCTCCTAAGGTTTCTTTAACCATACAGAGGTAATGAAGGGCTTGCTTGGCATTACGAATTCCCCCCGCAGGTTTCATGCCAATTTTATTTCCCGTGCGTTTGTAGTGGTCGGCAATGGCGTGCAACATAACTAATGTTACGGGTAGCGTAGCCGCAGGGGTTATTTTTCCAGTAGAAGTTTTAATAAAATCAGCACCCGCTTCAATCGCGATGTCTGAAGCCAACCTTACGCGGTCAAAAGAACCCAGTTCTCCGGTTTCAAGAATAACTTTTAGATGAACTTTGCTGCCGGCTTGGCTACAAATGCGCTTGATAGCAATAATTTCATCAAAAACCTCTTGATAGCGGCCTGATAAAAAAGCACCGCGATTAATAACCATATCAATCTCGGTGGCGCCGTTTTCAATGGCAAAGAGGGTGTCTTTTGTTTTAATTTCAAGTGGCGCTTGTCCAGAGGGAAAGGCCGTTGCTACAGAGGCAATACCAATGCCTGAACCGGCTAAGGCTTTGGCGGCCACCGGAACCATTAAGGGGTACACACAAACTGCCGCCACAGAGGGAATAGGTGCTAGATTTTTTTTTTGCAGAAGATTTTCGATCAGCAAGGAAGGTACCGGCTGGCGCGCTTTAGCACACAGCTGTTGTATGCGGCCAGGAGTGTCTGAGCCCTCAAGTGTAGTCAGGTCACACATGCTTAAGGCCAAATACAAGGCGGTTAGTTTTGAATCTTTTTTAACACTTCGTTTGGTAAAGAAATCAGCGCGCTCGTTAACTCCAACTTCGTCAACTGCAACTGCTAGAAGTGCTTGCCGGCTGCCGTTTTCTTTTTGAAGGGAGATGGTTCTCATTTAGAATTTGTTTAGTAATTTATATGTCATCAGATGGAATTATCCGCCATATTTAGCTTTAGGTCAACGCAAACCTTGGACAGACTTAAGTCTATAGCTGATTCGTCCGAAAAGTAAACTAAGCTTATGATTATGCTTTGGTTTACTTTAATTTTAGTGCCTATTTTTTTGAGCCTCTTTGGCTGCTCTGGGGTTATCGATGAAGCCAGCCTAAACTCAAGCCCCCTCGCGGCAGATACTTTAGTTGTTAACCCGAACTCGCCCTCTAATAACACCACGCCAATTGTGACCGGCACAACTACGGGGTCTTCAGCAGTTAAGCTTTATACGGGAACAAATTGTAGCGGCGCCATTATAGGTACAGGTACAGCTACGACCTCTGCAACAGCTACGGGTTCATTTAGTATTACAAGCGCGATTTTAGCAGAAGGATATTATAATTTTTCTGTACTTGCGACCAATACCATTGGGGGTGGCTCTACCTGCTCACAAAGATCTGTGGCCTATGTAGTAGACACAACGCCGCCTATTTTTACGATCAGCGCGCCCCAAGCCATGCTAGTGAATTCAGCATCCGCGCCGGTAACATATTCCGTTGAGTATATCTCTACCGCAACTGTAAACTTGCAGTCCGCAAATGTTATGCTGAATCCCACCGGCACAGCCAGTTGCCAAATCAATGTCGTTAATGGAACAACACATGCCCCTACTGTGAGCCTAACTAATTGCACCGGAGATGGCACGATCAGAATGTCGATCAGTGCGAACACAGCCATAGATACTGCGGGTAATGGGGCCCGTGTTGCAGACTCAAAAGGAATATTAACTGTTGATAATACAGGACTTAGTTCTGCGGTTTATAACCCAGGAACGGGAACTCACAGTATTATTCCAGCTGAGGTTGTGATTACATTTTCAGAAACTATTAATGGTGCCAGCGCGACAACCGCCGACTTTACTGCAACAGGTACTTGTGGAGTATTGCCTGTCGTTGCTGTAACCAATGTTGCAGGTACTGCGGTTACTGTTAGCTTAACTGGCGCCAGTTGCTCGGTCGGGCAAAGTATAGTTTTAACGACCAATCTAACAGGTCTTACGGATCCAGCAGGAAATGCAGGAGTAGGCCTGGTTGTGGCAACCTACACTGTAGACAACACCGGCCCAACAGCTGCCAATTTTAACCCTGTAACGGCAAGGTTAGCAACTCTACCCACAAGCTTAACTTTGACTTTCAATGAACCCGTGAATACAGCCTCTGTTGTAAGTGGTGATTTTGTGGTGAGCGGAACTTGCACAACCTTACCCGCACTTTCGGTTACAAGTGTCTCGGGCGCCTTAGCCAATCTTTCCTTGGTTGGCGCGAGCTGCGGCGCAGAACAAACAGTTATTTTAAATCTGAATTTAGCACTTGTTACCGATGCCACAGGCAATGCTGGCAGTGGTTCGGCTAACGTGACCTATACATTTGATAATGTCGGACCTATAGCGGCATCGATTAGTCCGGTATCGGCCTCAGTAGCTGTGGTGCCCGCTTCTGTTCTGGTTAATTTTTCTGAAAATTTGCTAGCGGCTTCTGTTGTTGCAAGTGATTTAATTGTCAGCGGCTCTTGCGATACATGGCCAACAGTAAGTGTATCAAGTGTTTCAACAGCGACCGCGACTTTTGCGCTCGTGGGCGCGGTTTGTAGCCTTGGTCAAACCCTTGTGGTAACTATGAATGGCGCCAATATTACCGATAGCACAGCAAATGCTGGCACCGGCACTGTTAGCGCCACCTACACATTTGACAATATTGGCCCCGTCGTTATTTCAACATCGCCAGTAACCGGAACTGTAAATACAGCACCAAGCTCCGTAACTTTTAATTTTGATGAGGCTGTATTGGCTACATCTGTGGCCACCACAGATGTCACGGTAACCGGAAGTTGTAGCACACTTCCAACAATTTCACTAACTGGTGTTGCTGGGCCAACAGCGGTATTCAGTTTAACTGGAGCCATTTGTGCTAATGGGCAAAATATCATCATTGTGATGCAGGGCTTAAGTGTTACAGACCTGATCGGCAACGCAGGTTCAGGTTCAATTGCTACAACATTTACTATTGATAATACTGGGCCCACGCCCTCATCAATTTTACCTTCATCAAGAAGTCTTATAAATATGCCAACTTCAGTCAGTGTGAACTTTGATGAGTCTGTTTTAGCCTCGTCAGTTTCGGCGCTGGATCTTGGAGTTTCTGGCTCCTGCCTAATTTTGCCGACAGCCACAGTTATCAGTGTAATTGGCGGGGTAGTGACTTTTGCATTAAGCTCTGCCACTTGTGCCGACAGTCAGACTTTAATATTAACAATTTTTGGTTCTAGCGTAACTGATCTTTTGGGCAATACAGGTTCAAATAATCAAGTAGTCACTTATACTAAAGATATCACCGGCCCCAGTGCTATTGCTTTTTCACCCGCCACGGGCACTTTGATTTCAATTCCCACTTCAGTAACAATTACATTTGACGAAGTTCTTTTGGCGGGCTCGGTTTCTGCGGCTGATTTTACAATTAGTGGCACCTGCAATATTTTACCGGTTCATTCTGTAGTTGCCGTTACTGGTCAACAGGCAATTATTAGCTTTTCAGGTGCTGTGTGTAATCATAATCAAACCACGATACTAACAGTTAATGGTGCGGGCCTTAGCGACACCGCCGGAAATGCTGGATCAGGAACGCCGTCAGTTTCTTATACTGTTGATAGCCTTGGCCCTAATGTTACTGGCTTTAATCCAAATACAGGCGCGCCGCCGGCAATACTTATTGTAAGTTTCAGCGAGAATTTAAATTCGGCGACTGTTAACCTCACCGACTTTATTTTGGGTGGCACCTGCACAAGTAAAAGTCTAGCTTTAACCAATGTTACTAATAATGCGGCAGAGCTAGCCGTATCAGGTGCCGCTTGCGCAAATGGCGAAACGCTCACGATTACAATTGATGCGGCGAATGTGGCTGACACGGTTGGTAATGCCGGTACAGGCACCAGTTTAGTAACATTTACTGGGTTGTAATTTTTAACACCATATGTTTATATAGAATATATATATAAACAGGAGATTTTATGAAGTCGATAATATCACTAGCTTTAGTTTTGCTCACATTAAAAGTTTATGCCGCCCCTGCGTTTACGAACATAACTTCGGCTGATTTTGAAAATTTGACAAAAGAAATGTCGGCTAATTTTGTACATAACTCTATATTGGGCGCCTCAAAAATGGGTAGTATTTTTGGATTTCAAGTTGGTTTAGTTGCGGCTCAGACCTCAACACCTAATACGAATGAGATTGTAAAAAGAAATGCGGGGGCCGATCTCGCCAGTATTTATAATGTGGGTTTAATGGGAGCCATCGGCATTCCGATGGGTTTAGCTTTTGAGGCCGTGATCCTACCTAAAACGACGGCTGCTGGCGCCACCATAAGCGCAACTTCAATGGCTCTGAAGTACAATATTAACGAGCTTATACCTGTTTTACCCCTCAACTTAGCACTGCGTGGTTTTTACTCGAATGCTAATTTTGATTTTGCTCAGGTTGTCTCTTCGGTTAATGTGGATGTTTCCAATAAAACTAAAGTAACGGGCGTGCAGTTGTTGTTGTCGCCAATGTTTCCGCTTGTTGAGCCTTATGTGGGTATTGGTCTTTTAAGTGGATCAAACGATTTGAGCGTGACTGGTTCCAACCCAATTTTTGCGCCTGGATTTTCGACCTCACAATCTGAATCAAAAACCGTAAGTAGCACACAAATTTTAGCCGGTGTAGATGTAAATTTACTGCTTTTAAAGCTGGGTGCGGAGTACTCGCAAAGCTTCGGTGCTTCACGCATGGGACTTAAGTTGGCTCTGGGCTTTTAGTTTTGGTGACCCCACCCTGAATTGAACAGGGATCATACGTTTAGGAAACGTGTGCTCTATCCATTTGAGCTATGGGGTCATGATGCTTTAGCTGACATAGAATATATACAGAGTACGGGCCTAATTCAATGGCTATTTGTAAGGTAATTGTAAGGCATCCGTAAAGCATTAATTAGGCATCAATAGCGCACAGGAAGTTAAAAAAATTGAATTTTTTAAGACTAAACGATTACCTACTTTCTGTTTTATTTGAAGATGATGAAATTCTGGCAATTAATAAGCCCTATGGCCTTAATAGTCATACCAATGATTCTAAAATAAATAATTCGGCGACAAACCACGACGACTTAAGCGATGGTTTGATTGAAATTTTTGAAAAACAATTGCAAATTAAATTACATATCGTACACCGCCTGGATCAAACCACCACCGGAGTGATCATTTTTGCTAAATCGCAAAACTCGGCAAAAAAATATGCCGAGTTTTTTTTTAAGAGGCGGGTTAAAAAGACCTATTGGTTTATAAGTGCTGGACAGTCTTTCACTCAAGAGCAGTTTAAAGTTGATCAATGCATAATATATAAAGGCAAAGAGCTTGAAGCTAAGACCGAATTTAGTCTTATTAAAAAATTCGGTAATTTTTCATTGTGGCAGGCGCAACCGTTAACGGGCCGTAATCATCAGATTCGAATTCATGCACAAGCTGCAGGAATACCAATTATCGGAGATGAACAATATGGCGGGTTGGCATTTAACTTTATTTGTTTGCACAATCACCAAATTGAATTTCCGAACGGACTTATTATTAAGTCCTCGCCACCAAAATACTTTGCTGATTTAAATTTATTAGAAAATTTAGTTTTAGTTAAAGCCTTATTTGAAACTGACCGCAGACAAAGATTATTTTCGCATGTAGATTTGCAAAATCAGTGTTTCAGATTAATTCATAATAAAGACGCCGGACTTACCCTGGACCAGTTTGGAAAAATTCTTATTTTATCCTGCTATAAGGATCACTGGAATGAAACTGACCGTGCGGCATTTTCTTATTTATCAACGTATCTAAATAAACCTATTTTAGTACGGACAATGCACAATCGCGGAAAAGACCCTTTGAATAAGACGCATTCGGTAATTTATCCGGTAGCCGGAGCGGCCCCCATTGAGCCCGTGTGGATTGCAAAAGAAAACAATATTAACTATGAAATGCGCTCTGACTCAGGACAGTCATTCGGACTTTTTTTAGATCAACGCCTGCCGCGATACTGGGTTTTAAATAATACTAAAAACAAAACGGTATTAAATTTGTTTTCTTACACCTGTGGGTTTAGCGTGGCCGCCGCTATGGGCGGGGCTTCCCAAGTAACATCTATAGATACCAGTAAAAATGTTTTGAACTGGGGCAAAAAGAATTTTGAAATTAATAATTTAGACCCTGAAAAATATAAATTCCTGCTGCGCGACAGCTTAGATTTTTTAGACTATAGTCTTAAAAAAAATATTAAGTATGATCTTATTATTTGTGATCCCCCTTCTTTTTCAAGAAGTGAAGGTGGGGTTTTTAAAATTGAATCCAGCCTAGAGTTATTACTACAAAAATGTTTTAGTTGTTTAAGTCGTGGTGGCTCTTTATTGTTTTCAACAAATTTTGAAAATTTTTATATTGATGATATTCGAAAGTCTATTCTTAAAGTTAAAGCCTTGTTGGGGCCAATAAATCTAGAAATTAATAATCTTCAGCCGGGTTTTGACTATGAACTTCCAGGTACAAAACCAATTTTAAAATCTTTTTTAATAAAATTTTTGGAGTTAAATGTTTAGCTTTTTAATTTGTTTATATCCTAAAGATATCAAAGCTCGCAAGGACTCTAAATCTGAGCTTAGATTTAGTGTTTGTTTGACCTCCGCTAATATTTGCAAAGACTGCAAATCAAGCTGTCCCAAATTAGCACTAACGCCTTCAGGCTTGGCGTTCTGACTATTTGGGGAAAGTGGCAGCTCAGCTCCCTGGGCGGTCACGTGTGCATTTGGCGTTTGCAAATTTCCGATCATAGACGCTAAACTTTTTAATTCCTGTTTAAAGTTTTGAATACTGGGAGCCTCTAATGAGGCTTCGCCGTTTCTTTGGGCCTTTAAATAAAGACTGATCAACATATCTTGAGTGGTGGCCATTTCTTTAACATTGGGGCCTTGATTCAAAAGCCAAGTGTAGGCTTTTTGCAAAGTTTCTTTAGTATAAGCTTGAGGTGGAAGCGGATTGACTTTCATTGGATGGGCAGGCTAACGATTCCAATTTCTTGAGTCAACAACATCATTTTATAAAAAAAATTTAAGGTATGAGCACCAAAAAAAAATGCTAGTTTTTTGGTGCTGCATATTCTTTCGCCACGATGCCATATTTTTCAATTTTTCTTAATAATGTTTTTTTAGGAATATTTGCGTGCAGAGCGGTTTGATTAATACGTCCTTTAAATGTCTTTAACGCCTTGATAATAAACTGTTTTTCAAACTCTTCCTTTTGTGCATTAAAATCTAAAAGTCCATTACTAGAAAAGCCAATGCTGATATCTTCGTCAGAAGTGTCATCTGAGTTTTCGTCAATCAACTGCAGATCGTCTGAGTCAATGTCAAAATCCCTCTCTGAATTTATTTCGTTACCCAGGTCTTCAGGGCTTAAGACTTGCGCAGATTTTTTTATATTTTCAGATTGACTACTGATGATCTCCATAGATTCAATAAGACTGACTCCCGCAAACTCAAGAATTGCTTCAGGCAAGCTTCCCAGCGTAATAGCATGAGTGGATTCCAGCACGAAGGCATGCTCAATTACATTTTCAAGTTCACGAATATTTCCAGGCCAATTGTAACGTTTTAATATAGACATCGCTTCATTTGAAATACTGGTTATTTTTTTACTTTGAATCTGATTGAATTTGCGCATGAAAATAGGCACTAAAACTTCTAAATCATTTTTTCTGTCATTTAATTGCGGTAAATAAATCGGCACAACATTTAAACGGTAAAATAAGTCTTCTCTGAAACGTCCGTCTTTCATCATTTCTTCAAGCGGTCGGTTGGTGGCCGCAATTACTCGGACATTCGTTTGAATTTCGCGGTTAGAACCTACTGGCACAAATAGTTTTTCCTGTAATACCCGCAGTATTTTCACCTGCATTAATGGGGGCATATCGCCCACTTCATCCAAAAACAATGTGCCGCTCTCGGCATACTGAAATTTACCAAGTTTTCTTTCACTCGCTCCGGTGAAAGAGCCCTTTTCATGGCCAAAAAGTTCAGACTCAAATAAATTTTCTGGAATTGCAGAACAATTAATTGCTACGAATTTTTCGTCTTTTCGAGCCGAATTAAAATGAATAGCCTTTGCAACTAACTCTTTACCGGTACCTGAGGCCCCGCGAATGAGCACAGGCGTATCCACTTTTGCAAGTTTATGAATAACATTGAAAACTTTCTGCATCTGTGACGTATTGCCAATAATTTTTCGGCCTTCATCAACGAACACCGGTGAAGACACCGCTAAACTTGAAATTAACATGTGCGCATTTATAGCCTTATCAATTAAATTAATCAGCTCATCGCTTGAAATCGGTTTTGATAAAAAATTATAAGCGCCGTCGCGCACGGCCTGCACCGCCACCTCAACTGAGGCGTGTGCTGTTAACATCAAAACAATTATACCCGGATCGATTTCCTTTATTTCTTTAAGCGTGGCTAAGCCGTTTTTGCGTGGCATATCGACATCTAAAATAATAATATCAAAGGCGCGACTACCAGCGGATGCAACTTTAATTTTTTCTAAGGCATTTACCCCATCAAAAGCTTCTTCAATAATGAACTTTTTAATGCCCGCCAGTGCCGACTTTACAGATAACCGCAAAGCCTGATCATCATCTACCACTAGTACTTTTAACATAAAAGCCTCCTTCAAAGGCGCATCTTTAAAGATGCAACGAAGCTGCAATATAGCTGAATAGAGTTTTAATTTCGCCTGTTATTATCCTGACACTTTTTGAATTTTTTACCTGTGAAATTTTTACAAAATAATTTAAACTTGCCTAAGAATTTAAGGGCAAAACGATTGTAAATGTAGAGCCCTTCTGGGCCTCACTCCTAACCTGAATCTCGCCTTTATGCAGTTTTACAAAATAGTGCGCCAAGTAAAGACCCAGCCCCGTGCCTTTAATCGTGCTCGTTTTTACTCCGTGGCTTCTATAAAACTTCATAAAGATATGCGGTAGATCGGCTTCGGGTATTCCCATGCCGTTATCAATGATCTCCACCAAAACCTTATCGCCTTCCTCGCGGGATTTAACCATCATCGTGGTGTCCTCAAAGCTGTATTTGATTGCATTTTCAATTAAATTAGAAAAAACCTGTTTTATGAGGTCTGCATCTACCTGTACCGGAAATAAGGGTTCGAGCTCGGTGGTGATTTTTATTTTTTTAACTCGGGCTAAAAACTCATGTTTTTTAATAACATCTTGTAAGAGCTGATTGATGTCTTTAGATTGCTTGCGGAGCTCGACACCTTGGCTTTCGATGCGTCCATATTGAAGTATGGAGTTAATAAACTTCAGTAGGTCGTCTGAACTGGCCTTGATCGTGTCGACGGCCTCGTGCTGTACATCACTAAGCATGACCTCGTCCTTTAAAATAACTTCGGTCATACCCTGTATGCGCGCAATGGGTGTTTTAAGATCATGTGACATCATTGATATAAAATTAGTTTTTAATTCTTCAACCTCATGTAGCAGCTTGTTTTTTTGTAAGTACTCCCAACTGCGCCGGTTTTCTAAAATCAAGCGGTAAGGAATAAAAAAATAGTAACACAGAAAGATGGCCATAAAAGGCTGCGCCATATTGATCCAAATATCAAAGAGTGCCAGCAATAATGTAGCCATCAGTCCAAAACCTATAAAAGTTGAAAGCAATATCGCGATACCTTTAGAGGGTTTAATGGTCAGGGCTACATAGACAGTTAAAATTGAGATCAACAAAGTAATCAGGAAATTTACGGATTGCGGAGTTTTTTTAGGGGCATCATTGTTAATTAGGGTTTGAATCATATTGGCATGCAGTTCTGTTGTGGTAATCAGGTCTGCGGTTTCATAAGAATAAGGGGTCGCGACATGGTCTTCTATATGTTGCTTGGTTTGCATGCCCACTAAAATGATTTTATTTTCTAACAACTCCGGGGGGATTTTATCTTCTAAAATATCGTCAAAATTATAAGTAGCAAATGAGTTTTGTGGATGAAAACTGATGTAAACTTGCTGCGTACTAATATGCTCAAATTTACCTTGAATTTTATTTATATCTTTAATTTCTGAATTGTAAAGCCGGGCGATCTCATGATGCAGAAGGGTTTGCTCTTCATAGTTAAGTATAATTCTTCTGCTGATGTTATTTTTAGAATTAAATTTATTATCTTTGGTTGTTGGTGCGGACTTCATTTTAAGATGCTGTAAGGGAATATTAAGTTGCAGCTCTTTTTCTTGACCTTTCAGCGCCATGTCTTCGGTTAAAAAGTAAAGTTGCTCTAGATTTTTAGCATATTTAGAAAATTCGGCTTTGTCCTCATAAGTGCCCTTGATCTCGACGAACTGCTTAGCCTCTAATCTGAAATTATAAATAATTTGGCTCTTTTTTAATTTTGCTAATTTATCAATAAATAATTTATGTGTACTAAAACTGGGGCTGCCGTTATGTTTTTCAATGGTTTTTGAATTCAAATAAATAAGCACTATTTTAGAATCGTTAATTTTAGCAAGACCAAGCTCCGCTTTAATAGTGGTGCGCAAATCAAACAGATAAAATTCAATAAGATCAAATTTAAACGATGAAATAATAACCGCAGCAGTAACCGCAAAAATTATTTTATAATAAATAATCGGCAATTTAGAAATTAAACTTATTAATTTAATATAGAACGAATTCATGTTTTAATATTCATGTCTTAATCTGGGCCAAAAAAACAAGAATTAAGGGTCTTGCTTAGGAATACAGCCAATGCCTGTAATAGATGAGGACTCCTGCTTAACAGGCTTAATTTTTTTTATATGGGTTTTTTTCGAAATTTTTGCCGTAATCTTTTTCATGACACCCTAGTTTCTGCCTTAAGCTCTGGCTTTTTTATAATATAATAGCGTGGTTAAAATCAAGCTTCTCGTGCGCTCGCAGAACAATAAATTTTTTTGATGCTTGTTGCCTGAGTGTGAACGGTTAATATGCATGCAGCCGCCACCACAAAGGTGGCGCGCCCAACAGCTTTGACAGTTATTTAATTCTATTAATGATTTTGAATATTTAGACAAGGCCTCGCGGTCTATCTGTTCATCTTTCCCCACAACATCGTGTTTGTTGTTCGCATCCCAAACGCAGCTGTACAGGCGGTTTTTAGCATCCACCATCAGGTAGCTTTTTCCGGCTCCGCAGTGGTTTTCAATTTTTTGTTGGCTGTCTAATAAACTAAAATAATGATCAAAGTTGTTAATTTTACGCAGCTCAGCTTCTTGCCCCGCAGCCCAAGCAATAGCCGCGATTTTGCCCATTTGTACGATAAAATTCTTCTGTATTTCTTCAGATTTTTCATCATTGGCAAAAACAAACTCAATGGAATCAGGATTTAATTTTTTCAAATAAATATAGTTTTGAACCAAATTTTCATTAGCTTTTGAGGTTATTGCTGAAAAAGTTACAGATTGCAGTTGTCCACGATCTTTTGCCAGCTCTTGTAAGCCCGCTAAAATTTTATCGGTTGTACTTTTACCATCTTTTGAGGGGCGAGCACTGTCATTATATTCTTTAATGCCATCAATACTGATGGTGAGATTTATTTTCATGGCGCGCAGAATATCTAAGGCATCACCCTTGATCAGGGTGCCATTAGTGACTATTTTTAGCACCGGGGTAATGTGGCGCAATTTACCCTCGGCGGTGACATAATCGTAAATCGCCTTTATCGCCTGAGGATGAAGTAAGGGCTCGCCCCCCACAAACGAAATAGCAAATTTAACGCCCGGTTTTAACGCAGATAAAAAAAATTTCAATTGTGGTAAAGTTTTTTCAATAGAGATTTGACTCATGGCTTCGCCGTAGGTGCCATCTCCTCCCGCCGCACAGTAGGTGCATTTTAGATTGCAAATTTGGTTTATATTCAGCGTGATGCTGCGAATACCAAAATCAAGCTTACCCGATTTGGCATCCGGGTTAACTTCCGTGTTCCAGTTGACTAATGCCTCATGGGCCTCGGCATTGAGCGCGGCCTTATCGTCCGGTATTTCACCAGTTAGGGTGTCGATGACCGTCATCTCATTAAACGATTCCGAGCTTATCTCCGCCACTTCCATATTACTTGCGTGAAACGCAATAATGCTATCAAGCGCCTCAATAGTGGTGCCATTTTTAACTGCGACAATGTCTTTAAAGCGTCTTAATTGCATATGCTGTGTTTTGCTTCCTATAGCTATGTTTTATAAATACCTAAGCAAATACTCGGCCAAAAGAAGCTGGGGCCATTAAGTTATGGTCTATTATCGGGTTCACTTTTCTATTGCATCATATTCCGCCACTGAAGGCGCCAAAATGATCTCACTTCCCGCTCAGTAACTTTTTTTCATTCTCAACATCTAGTTTCATTGTGGCCTTGATCTCTGCCTTGCTCCAGATTTTGCCTTTTCCTACGCCCGGACAAAAGCTTTCAACTTCTAGTTTCCAGGCTTTGGCGTTCATTACTTCGGGCCAGAAGGGCCAGGTGCGGCATTGGTTGGGCCTAGCCTCGTAAACGGAACAGCGTTTTTCTTTTAAGAACATACAGTCAGTCTTGGCTTTATTTTCTTTCAAGTGCCAAATGCCCTGAGTTTGATCGCAATATTTTTTTAGAAAGTCGCGCGGGCTAAGGCTCAAGTGTTTGGCAAAGCGTTTTTGGTCTTCTTTGGTTAAAAAAACAAAGCCGAATTCACCATGAGATGTGCAGCATTTGCCCGATCCCTGACATTCAAACTTAAGACCTTGCTCGTAAAATAAAGCTTTTTTGTGGTTTGTGGGCATGAAGCTATCCTAAGCCTAAGCTTAGCCTTGACTCAAGCACAAGAATAAAGAAAAACTAGCGCTACTGTTATGACTTATAAAATTTATTCTTCACAAGACTTTCCGGCTTACTTGCCTAAGCTTAATACGCTGTTTGATGACTTATTTTCGGGCGGCAAGGGCTTCCGGTCAAAACTTATAGGTTTAGTGTCCGTGCCACTTGCGGTGCCACCTCTTTCGCAAAATCTTTTGGCCCAAACCATTGAGTTTATTCATAATGCCTCACTCTTGCATGATGATCTTGTAGACAGATCGCCCCTTCGTCGCGGAAAAAAGACGGCCTGGCTTAAGTACACGCCTGAGTATGCGGTATTGGCTGGTGACTACTTGCTCGCGCGGGTCATGGTGAATTTATCCGCCTATGGCAATATCAAACTTGTGCAGTACACATCGGAGATGATTTCTGATTTGCTAGAGGGCGAATGGCTACAAGACTCTATTATTGGTGACTATTTTGTTAACTTAGAGCAGCTAGATTTGATTCATAATTTAAAAACATCGTCATTGTTTAAGTGGTGCTTGCGCGCCCCGTTTATTTCTATACAGAAGTATGATGCTGATTTGCATTTTATTTTAAATGAAATGGGTTCAATACTAGGGCAGCTGTTTCAGCGCAGTGACGATTTATTAGATTACGGTATCCGCAATGATGAAGCTAAAGCCGTTTTGGGCGATTTGAAATCGGGTTACTTAAATTCTTTCGGGTGCTTTATGGCGCGGACTATGAATGGGGCGCAGCGGGGCCAGTTGGTTAAGTGCAAGAGTTTAGCCGATGTGCATCATTGTTTTTCAGATGATGCTGAAAAAGCGCGTGTGATTTTTACCCAAAAAGTTGAAGCCTTTGATCAGCTTAATATTAAGTTGATTGATCTTTACAATCATCATTTGGAAAATTTAGATAAATTGCTCGTAGATGATGAAAAAAATTTGATACATAATTTAAGACCGCTAACTGAAATTTTATATTGGCGCAGAAAGCCACGCGCCTAATGCCCACGCACTATGTAACATTAAAAAAAAGTGATACCAATTTTTTTGAGTATCTATGGGGAGCTAACCCTAATGGCGAACATAATGCGCTACCAAAAACTCAACGGGCGATCCCCGTAAAAACTTATAATTTAGGTACGCCGGAAGAGTCTGTTACTTTTGAGCTAAAAAATATAACGGATACTAAAAAGCCCAGTTTTTTTGTTTTTGCGTCCTCATTAATAAAGCTAAACAGTTTTGTTTTAATTTTGTTGCCATTATTATACATTTTAACTAAAAATTTTATAACTAAAAACCTAACTGACCCTTTGGCAATTTTGCTAGCGGCCCTTTCTGCGGTGTTGTTATTCGCTGGATTTAATATCCGCAATGATGTTAATGATCATACTTCTGGTTTTGACCGCGTTAATTTAGGCACCAGTTGCAAACCTATTCAAATGGGGTGGATTAGCGCCCACAAGGCTGCGCGATTATCCTTGATTTTAATTTTAATATCTGGTGTTTTGGCGCTACCGGTGGTTTTTTTACATCCGCAATTGTTATGGATTATTGTTTTTTCTTTTGTTCTATTTTTTATCGGTCGTTTTACTAAAAATAATTCATATAAGCAGCAACACCTGGGTGAGTTTATCCTGTTTATTCTAGCGGGCCCCGCCCTGGTTTTGGGCTATCAAGTCGCCATGGGGGCGGGCCTTGACGTGCAGGCGGTAAGTTTTGGCACGCTTTGGGGTTTTGGCGTGCTATTTTTGATACAGATAAATAATTTTTCGCATATTATGACATCCTCACAGGCGGGTATTAAAAATACGATGACTCAGCTTGGTTTTGATCGCGCCCAAAAATTTTTGGTTTTAAGTTGGGTTTTGTTTTTAATTTTTTGGATACTTTTTCATTACTACTTTGCAAACATTTATTGGCTAATTTTTGGCTCTTTGCTCTTGGTTTTTTGCTCTGTTCCGTTTTTTAAAAAAATATTAAATATTAAAAGCCCGATGGGTTCAGACTTGCCGCACATCCGTAATAAAGCCCATAAGACTTTTTTACTAATGGGCTGTTTATTCATCGCTGAAATTTTTTGGTCGCTAGGTCTATTGCTGTGGACGAATGCACATTGAGCGCGCACAAGCTCTTTATTAATTCAAAAAGTCTGTCCTCTAAAAACACAGCCCGTTATTGGCAAGATTTCTTAGAAAAAAACAATTTTGATTTTAATAGTATTGAAAAAATAGACATGCTCAATGAATGCCCTGTTATTTTTGATAAATTAGGAAATAAATTTTCAATAGATTTTGTAAATAATAAATTAAGCTATGTTAAGCCAAAAGGCTCTATTAAAATGGAACTGATTTCTAAAGCCATGGGTAGCGGAAAGCACGGATTGCGTCTTTTAGATTTAAGTGCCGGCCTAGCTATTGATGCTGTTTTTTTGGCGCAACTGGGCTACGCTGTTACCGCGCTAGAAAGAAATCCGTTGATCTATTTAGCCCTTAGCGAGGCCCTGCAAAAAAAACCGGAAAAAACCCAAAAATTGAATTTGGAGTTTATTTTTATTGACGCAATTCAGTACTTAAAAAATCAAACTCTAATAACCGATGTTATTTATTTTGATCCCATGTTTCCCGAAAAAATAAAATCGGCCTTGCCTAAGCAAGAAATGGTGTTTTTTAAAAAATTAGTGGGCCCGGATGAAGATGCCACAGAGGTTTTAAGGGCCGCACTTAAAGTAAAAGGCATTAAACGCGTGGTGGTTAAGCGCCCAAGAAAAGCTTTAGCCTTGCTAAAACCCATGGCTTCAATCGAAGGTAAACTCATACGTTTTGATTTGTACAGTGGGGCAAAATGAGTAGTCAAGAAATTGGCCAGGGGCTAAGGGCCGTGCTTTTTACTTGTTCGCCAGCGCGTAGCTTTACTGAGGCGATGATGAAATACGATTTTAAAATCGGCACCGCGCGCACAAATCTTATGCAGCTGTGTTTTTCAAATTTGGCCTCGTGGCCACTGGTACTGATATTATTTGCCATAAAGCTAGATCCCTTTAAAGGCTCCTGGTCTTTGATTGATTTTTTTTCGTTTGATAATTTACTGGTTTTATTTTTGCTTGATGGACGCCTATTCAGTATGTTGATTTTTTTCGCGGTTTTTTTTATTTTACAATGGCTTCTGAAAAAAGAATATATTTTACTAGCCCTGCTTTTTTATTTTTTAAATCGTGCAGAAATTCACATTCATTTAGCCACGGTTGCCGTGCTTGCGGTGTACCTTTCGCGTGTATCTAGCTTGTTCTGGCTATCATTTTATTGCAAAAGTGCCACCAAAAAAATTTGGAAAACCATTTGTGTTTTGCAGATACTGGCTTGGGGTTTTGTGGCTCTAACCTCACTTAGCGCGCTTGACTTTATTCAGATTCATTTTTTATTTAATGAAGCCACTGAGCTTACTCGGTTCAATTTTTTAATCATCGTTATTTTATTATATCATGGATTCAGCCATTTATTTTTAAGCCTATGGGGGCATTTTTATTTTCAAAAATCCTCCGAGCCCTCAGATTTGCCCGTGCATTACTCAACAGCTCATTGGATTTTACGCTTGAGGTTAAGTAAAAGTCTGCGCGGTCTATTAAAATTCCAAATTACCAGTCAGCTTAAAAAGCACGGGCACAGCCAAAAGCAATATAGCGAGCTTCAGCAGCTTAACCCCGGCCTAGCGAACTTATTAATTGGTCGTGTCTTGGCTCAGGAGGTCAACAATTTAAGCGTGGCCAGCCAGCAAATAGAAAAAATACAAGCAGTAAAAAACGTATTGTACTAAGAGAAATTAACGCGTCGCAAGTGCGCCAAGAATACATTTGCAAGCCTTGACCCCCCGCGACCTTTTGTAACAGACTTGTATTTTATGAGTTCAGAAGAAAATACACTGCTGAAAAAAAAAATAGTTATGCTCGGGGCCGAATTAAAAATAAAAGATTCTGAAATCATGACTTATCGTCAAGAGCTTCTCAAAATTTCACAAAGGCTAGATTCCTTAATGTCACAAATTGGTCACGATATGCACTTGTTAAGTCAGGCGCAAAAAACACTAGTGCCCACTGAAATTCCGAGTATTCCGGGTTTTGAAGTTAGCCGTAAGTTTCTTTACGGTTCTAAATCAGGCGGCGACTACTTTGATATTTTTGAGCATGAAGACAAGCTCAGGTTTGGCCTGCTGGTGGCTTCATCTTCCGGGTATGCCATGTCGGCGCTGTTTTTATCTTTAATCATGAAGGTTTCACATATTTTAGAGGCCCGAAAAGGTAATACGCCTGATAAAATTCTACAGCAGTTGGCTGAAGAAGTTAAAAAAATAGCCGCCCCACAAGACACCACCAGTGCCTTTTACGGAGTCATTGACCGCCGAGATTTTACACTTAAATTTTGCAGCGCGGGCAAAATGGATGCCTATTATTTTACCGCCCCAAAACCAATTCAAATTTTGAAATCAACAAATAGCGCATTTAGTCAGCAGTTTTCAGAAAAATTAACTTTAGCCTCTATTGAGCTAGAGCCCAAATCTAGAATTTGCATTATGACCGAAGGTTTATCAGAAGTTTTGGGCACCGCAAGCCTAGTTAAAATTATCACGGATAATGCCAAAAATGCTGTTCACGACTTACGCAATGAATTGCTTTTTCAGGCACAAATAAAATCTAATTTGTCCGAACCCCTGCGCGACCAAACGGTGGTGGTGGTCGAAGTTAAAAACAGAATGATAAAGCTAGCCAAGTAGGTTGATACTCCTTTACTATTCAAAAAAACCTCTGCAAAAGGATGCACAATGATAGAAGTGAATACCTATGATGGCGCACAAGACAAAGGGCTTGAGGGTGTGGTGGCGTGCACAACTGCGGTTTCATTTATTGTGGGCAACACTTTAATTTACCGGGGTTATACGATTGAAGATCTGGCGGAACATTCAACTTTTGAAGAAGTCGTTTTTTTACTTTGGAATAATCATTTGCCAAATAAATTAGAACTTGAAAAATTTAAAACCGAATTAAATCAACAGATGACATTAGAGGCCTCGCTTGTACAGGTGCTTCAAACCCTACCCACCGCTATTCATCCGATGGCCTGGCTACGCACGGCGGTGTCGCTGATGTCCCATTGGGACGCGGATGCTCATGATAATTCAGTTGAGGCGAATAAAAGAAAAGCCATTCGCTTAACCGCGAAAATAGGATCTTTAGTAGCAACTTTTGAAGCTATTCGCAATAAACGTGAAATATTAGCTCCTAAAATTGGCAAATCAATAGCCTGGAACTTTCTGTACATGTTAAAAGGTATTGAGCCCGAGGCCGATCTCGTTAAGTTATTTGATATCTGCTTAATTTTGCATGCCGATCACGAATTAAATTGTTCAGCCTTTGCAGCGCGAGTTACGTCCTCTTCATTATCTGATATACATTCCGCCATAGTTTCGGCAATTGGAACCCTAAAAGGCTCCTTGCATGGCGGCGCTAATGAACAAGTCATGGTGATGCTGGCTAAAATCGGTACTATTGAAAAAGCCCAGCAGTTTGTTAACGATGCGATTGCGGCCAAAGAAAAAGTCATGGGTATTGGTCACCGCGTTTACAAAGATGGCGATCCCCGCGCGGCTATTCTACGAAAATTTTCAGAGCAGCTAACTAAAAAAATTGGCAAACCCGAACTTTATGAAATATCTGTGCTTATTGATGAAACCATGAATAAACAAAAAGGTTTAATGCCCAACGTGGATTTTTACTCAGCCACAGTATATCACTCAATGGGGATTCCTACTGATATTTTTACGCCCATTTTTGCAGTGTCGCGCATTGCGGGCTGGATCGCACATGCTCACGAGCAGTATGAAAAAAACCGCATTTACCGCCCGCGCGCCAAATGGCAGGGGGCGGGGGGCCTAAGCTGGACGCCGCTTGAGCAAAGATAATTTTTCGCCTATTTTTTTTGTAAGTTCTTTTTTAGCTTCAACCTTAGTTTTATTAATTGCATTAGGTATTTTATCTGGCTGCACGACGTTTACTACTGCGCCATTAAAAGACCCAAAAGTTAAGGTGCTTGATGTTAAAGTTAGCGCTATCAGTTTGACCGATGTTTCAATTGATGTCGTGATGAATATAAAAAATCCAAATCCGAAAGCGCTGACTTTGGATAGCTTAACATATCAGTTGAATATTTCTGGCGAAACCGCAACAGAGGGAACTTTCAGTAACGGGATGCACGTCCCGGCTTGGGGTGAAAAAAACATCACGTTTCCATTAAAATTTAAGTTTAAATCTGTGGGTTCAATCCTTATGGGAATGATAAATCGAACACTTACAAAAGAATATGAGCTTAAAGGCCATGCCCAGTTTGGGATTTTTACAATTCCGTTTTTGCAAAAAGGTGACGTAAATCTTAATTAGTGCTTTATAAAGAAAACTTAAAGGAGATAGCATGGCTTCAGTCTTTACAAAAATTATTAATGGCGAATTACCCAGTTATAAAATTTATGAGGATGAAAAAACAATCTCAATTTTAACCATCGACCCCATCAGTTTAGGGCACACCTTAGTGATTCCAAAAATAGAAGTGGACCACTGGTTTGATGTTCCCGCTGATATTTATGCACAAGTTGGTTTAAACGCGCAAAGAATTGCAAGAGCCATTATCAAGGCCACCAATTGCCCCAGAGTGGGAACGATCGTGGCGGGCTTTGAAGTTCCCCATTATCATTTGCATTTGGTGCCGGTGTGGAGTATTCCCGATTTGGATTTTAAGCGGGCGGCGCGGAGGCCAGAACATGCCATGAGGCAAATTCAAGAAAAAATTATAGGTTTTTTATAATTTTTTACATGCGCTCAATTATAATCGCAATGCCCTGGCCCCCGCCGATGCAGGCAGAACCCAGCGCATATTTACCGCTTCGTCGATGTAGCTCATAAACCAAATGATTCATGATCCGGGTGCCTGAAGCGCCCAAAGGGTGCCCCATGGCAATCGCACCACCATTAACATTGGTGCGAGCCGTGTCTAATTTTAATTCTTTAGCAACAGCTAAAAACTGCGCGGCAAAAGCTTCGTTCACTTCAACTAAATCCATTTGCGCTAGACTCAGCCCTGCCTTCTCTAAAGCTTTTCGCGCTGCTGACGCCGGACCAATCCCCATAATTTTGGGGTCGCAGCCGACATAAGCCCAAGATACAATTCGCGCAAGTGGCTTTAAACCCTTGGCGCTTGCAAAGCTTTCACTAGCTAATATTGAGCACGCGGCGCCATCAACAATTCCTGATGCCGTCGCTGCGGTGACTAGGCCGTTTTTTTTAAAAAGTGACTTCAGGCTTGAAATTTTTTCTAAAGTAGAATCTGGCTTGGGGTGCTCATCTTTATCAACAACAGTTTCACCTTTTTTAGTTATAACTTTTACAGGAGCGATCTCCTCTGTAAAATAATTTTTTTCGAGAGCGGCTTTATATTTTTGTTGCGTGCAAATGGCATATTCATCACAGTTCTCACGGGTAATACTGTATAAATCACCTAGGTTTTCGGCCGTAAGGGCCATTGGAATACCGGCGTAGGAATCTGTAAGTGCGGAGGTCATAGCATCTTCAAATTCAAAATTTCCGAGGCGCAAACCATCAAAACGCACTTTACGGTTAACATATGGAATTTGCGACATTTGCTCAACCCCACCGGCAAGCACACAACTGGCATCGCCTGATAAAATCATATCCGCCGCATTTATCCACGATTGAAATCCTGACCCACATAAGCGGTTCACAATATAAGCTCCAACATGAACCGGAATCCCCAACCTTAAACCGGCATGGCGCGCCAGATAGGCCGCATCAGCACCGCTTTGCACCACGTTTCCAATAATAACTTGGGCTATATCTTCAGGCGCTATGCCCGCCACCTTAATTGTGCCCTGAGCTGCCGCCACGGTTAAGTCCGTTGCTGAAATATCTTTCAATGATCCACCAAAGGCCCCAAAAGCTGTTCTTTTTCCTGAGATAAAGACTATTTTTTCCATAGCTTGTAGGTTAAGAATAAGCTCTAAAAATTGCAAGAAAAACAGTACGGGGTAAAATGAATCTGTTAATTATAGGCGCTGGCGGTCGCGAGCACGCAGTCATAAAAAGCCTAAAAAATATAAAAAAATCAGCGCTGACAGTAAACAAAATATTCTGCGCGCCGGGTAATGCAGGTATTTCTGAACTTGCTAGCCTAGTCATTTTAGATATTAAAGATCATCTCAGTGTTATTGAGTTTTGCAAAAAAAATAGCATTAATCTGGTTTTTATCGGCCCCGAAGATCCACTAGTTGATGGCCTAGCTGATTCACTGCGGGCCAATAATATTTTGGTTTTTGGCCCCTCTAAAGAGGCTGCGCAATTAGAGGGCTCAAAAATTTTTGCCAAAGAATTTATGAAGCAGGCCGGCGTGCCAACCGCATGTGCTGACGTTGTCGACTCAGTTGAATCTACAATGCTCGCTGCAAAAAATTATTCTGCACCTTATGTTTTAAAAGCCGATGGACTTGCCGCAGGCAAAGGAGTATTTATTTGTGCCAATTTGAAGGAGTTAAAAAACTCTGCCGAAAATTTATTTAATAAAAAAATACTGGGTGATGCTGGAGGCCGGGCCCTGCTCGAACAAAATCTACAAGGCAAAGAAATTAGTTTTTTAATTTTAACCAATGGTGTGGAATTTCAGGCGTTGCCGCTGGCACAAGACCACAAGCGGCTGCTTGATCATAATCATGGCCCAAATACTGGCGGCATGGGAACGCTCGCACCAATGCCAATTGAAAAAGATTTATATGAAAAAATAATTACTAAAGTTGTTAAACCTTCAGTTGAAAACTTAAAGAATCGTAATTATTTATTTCGCGGAGTGCTCTTCATTGGCCTGATGATTGTTGATGACGAGCCCTTTGTTTTAGAATACAATGTGCGCTTCGGCGACCCCGAGACTCAGGTGATTCTGCCTCTGCTACAAAATGACATGGCCAGTTTATTTTTAGATTTAAGTAAAGGTATCCTGCAAGAAATTAAACTCAACAAAAAAAAAGTGGTCTGCATTGTTAATGCCGCCGAAGGCTATCCTGATGAACCCGTTAAAGGTACGCCGGTAGCCTTACCCGCAGACACTCCGAGCACCTACATTCTGCACGCGGGAACGAGTTTAGTCCTTGATAAAAATAATAGACCGCAACTGATTTCTACTGGCGGGCGCGTGCTAAATGTAATTGCCATTCAAGATAATTTTACACTGGCATTAACTTCTGCATATGAAATAAATAGTAAAATTGTATTTGCTAAGCGTCAGTTTAGAACTGATATTGGCCAATATCAATAAAGTAACGAGAAAGTAACGAAAAAGTAATGAGGCCTCTTTATTCATCTAAAATGTAATTGGCGGGATTCACCGGAACCCCGTTTACTCGTACTTCATAGTGCAAATGTGGCCCCGTGGAGCGCCCCGTGCTGCCCGCAATAGAGATGACGTCGTACTTATCCACCTTTTGACCCACCTGAACATATATCTGTGAATTATGACCATAGCGAGTTAAAACACCGAAGCCGTGATCAATCGAAACTAATTTTCCATAATAGTCATCCCATCCCGCAAAACTAACCACACCATCCGCTGGAGCGCGCACCGGAGTTCCAGATGAAACCACAATATCAAGCCCCGCGTGCATTTTCATTTTTCCATTAATTGGGTCTGTGCGATAACCAAAACGCGAACCAATTGGCCCACGTGAAGGTCTTATACTGGGGGTTGCCGCCAGCAAACTTTGACTATCTGATAATGATTCCCAAAGTTGAATCACTGACTGTTCTTTTAAAAGAGAATCTTTTACGGCTTTATCTATTTTAATAACCAAGGTTGTATAATTAGCACTCGAGGGCTCGGTGGCCAGTTCACCTTTTAAGGTGTTCACAGGATTTTCTGTTTCAATTGAATGGTCTTGTTGGTAAAAATCCTCGCTTGACATACGCTCTGCATCTTTAAGTCGTGCCACTTCATCACTATTATTAATTTGTGCCGGAAAACTCAGGCGCCCAGACCGGTCTTTCATGTGAGTATCAGTTATTAGTTTAAGCTTATTGGTAATTACACCAACGCGATCTAGGCCCGCTTGTAGTGACTCAAGTTTACCTTCGACTACCTGAAACTGTTTTTGTAAGTTGATGTTTTCGATCTTTAATTTTTTATTTTCAATTGATTGTGCGAGTAAGCCAAAATAATCAATAAATCCCGCAAATAAAGAAATTATTGCAAAGACCACGGTAAACAGCGCGACTTTAAAATAACTTACCGGTATCGTTATTTTTCGTGTTTGTTTTTCATCATTGGTTACAAAATAGAGTGTTAGCATTTTTTTAGGCGAACTCATCTTACTTACACATCCTGGGCCTGTAATACGAGCACTGTGACGTTGTCATCGCCGCCATACTCAAGCGCTTTTTGAATCATGATCGCAGCAATATTTTCAATGGGATTCTGATTGAAAATACGACACATTTCGCTGTCCTGTACCATGCCACTTAAACCATCTGAACAAAATAAATAAATATCACCTGATGAAATTTCACGCTCTAATATGTCAGGGAATACATCTCTTTCAAAGCCCACGCTGCGGGTGATCACATTTTTTCCAATTGTTTTTCGGGCCTGTTCTTCTGTCATCATTCCTAGGCGTATTTGTTCATTAATTAAAGAATGATCTTCCGTTAATTGCCAAATAAATGGTTTTCTGTACAAATAACAACGACTGTCCCCAACATTTCCAATATATATTTTACTATCGCGCACATAAGACATCACAAGAGTAGTCCCCATACCATTTAGCTTAGGTTCGACGGTGGCGCGATCAAAAATTCGATGACTAGCTTCTTCATAAGCCTGAACTAATACTTCTTTTGGCTTAAACTCTGTGGCTTTCGGGTGATTAACCACTTCGCGCACAGTCTCTACCGCCAGCGCAGAAGCAACCTCTCCACCGAAGTGCCCACCAACGCCATCCGCAACAATAAACACACCTAGTCGATCATCAATCAAAAATGAATCTTGATTTCCTGCGCGCTTTAAACCTTTATCTGATAAACCCCATGATTGTATTCGCATTTTATATATTGTTACTGTCCTGACGAAGTTAGTCAAATCATCGACGTTCTCAAGCTTACTAGACCTCGGTCTAATTCTAAGAATTTACACCCTAACTGCTCACCAACCTCTCTATTGTCAGCGTCTAACCACCGACTAGTTACAGACTAGTTCTAGGTAAGTTCTAGGTAAGTCGAGGACCACATGAGCATAACGAGGCCCTAAAATGAAATTAATAAAATTAAATTCGTATTTAAAAAACTTTAAACGCATAAATATTAATTTTTCATATTTTATAGCAATTTCGCTGTTGCTGCATTTTTTTCTATTTGGAGCTATGCATTTAACTGTTCATTTAACTGCAAAAAAAAACAAAATAAACAGTATCGAAATTACTTTTGCTGATTTAGAAATTGAAAAATCAAAAACTATAAATCCGCACTCTATTGTGGAATCAGATAGTCAAAATGCAAATAATAATCTTTCTAATAACGCTAAATTTTTGAGTGAAAAAAGCAATACAGTTAAAAAAGAAACTCGCGCTAAAAATGGGAATGATTTTCGTAATGTTCCAAAGTCAGCCAAAACGCAGTCTGCAAAAAAATACCTAGCCGTTAGTCAATCAAAATTATTTGAAAATGGTTTTGATGCTTACGCTTCAATTAATAAAAAATCCGCCTTAGAACTACAACAATATGAAAACCGCACCACTGAGGCCTCAACTACTAACGACAATTTAGCAAAAATCGAAGATGATCTTATGACCCGTTTGAACACCAAAGAATATAAATACTTTGGCTATTATAGCCGAATAAAAAAACAATTAAATCAATGGTGGGTGCCAAATGTTCAGCAAAAATTTACTAAAATGGCGCGTCAAGGCCGCACGATTGCCACGGAAGACAATAAAGTAACAAAATTAGTTATTATTTTAAACGACGTTGGTCACTTGGTTAATGTCCAGATTTTGGCAGAGTCTGGAATTAGAGACCTTGACGACGCCGCCATAGAGGCCTTTCGCTCAGCCGCACCTTTTCCCAATCCCCCAAAAGGCATGATCGACAGCGATGGCACCGTTAAAATACGTTGGGATTGCGTCGTGGAAAGCTAACTGTTGGAAAGAATTTTGTAAATTAATACCCAACAGACCCGCCTGGCAATAGAGGTGATTTTGCATCCCTTAAACTTATATCAAAACAAGTTTCGCCAATTTTAAATGAAACAAAACTTTCCATGTCTTCTATTGGTTCTATATTGAATAGCTTTTTATGCCAGTTTCGGCACTGTGAAACATTTGAAACAGAAATTCGAATAGTTGAAAAAGATTTGATCTGAAAACTTATAGTCCTAAGAACGCCCTTTAGTTGCCAATGGAGCTAAAGCAACATATCTTTCACGAACTTCTTTATATTCTGGCTCTACTTCATATCCATTAGGAAAAAGAATCACATCGGGACTTAATCCCATAAATGCTGCAAGCTTAAGAGCCACTCGTGGACCAATTTCTCGACGATTCTTCTCTATAGCTGAAAAGTTAGCCTGTGAAATTTTACAAGCATGAGCCATGTCATCTTGTTTGATATCAAAATTGGCGCGAAAAGCTTTGATTAAATCACCTGTGGTTTTAGCGGCTTTAAAGATTACGATAGTTTTTTTAGCTGCTGACTTCTTCATTTGTTCCGACCCTTTTTGTAATTATGCTCATTGGTAATTCGAGCTATTTTAATTACTACTTTTTTGTCTACTATCCGATAAATAATTCTTCCACGATTCGAAAACGCTGACGATCTATAACCAGCCCACTCCCCTTGCAAAGCATGGTCGGACCACTTAAAATCACCGCGAGTAGATTCAGGTCCATGAGCTGAGATTTGCTGAATCCAAGCATATATAATGGCCTGATCTTCAATGGTCAGTTTTTTAGATTTAACAAGAGCAGTGATTTCTTTCTCAACTGCCGGATTTTCAAATTCCACCGACCACATATATCTAATATGACATATATAATTTGATATGTCAATATTGATTGATAGCATTGTTTCTTTTTGAGAATCTACAGCGCAGAATTTCTTAGTAATTTCATTTATTTATGTCTTAGGCAGCTTCTAGGTTCATATCCCAATCAGCAAATGCCAAAACTGCTGGATGTACTTTTAAGGCTTTACCTGACTGCATAACAAGTAGTGGCAATTCTTTAGGATTTTACCATTTTCAACTCTAATTTTGTTGGTCAACAACTACTCAATTATCTATCATTTAAGCAATTAAAATAGAAAAAGTTAGAATTTATATCCATTATTTTGATCGCGATTACTTGTTGTTCTCTCGCATAAAAACCCATTCAGTACTGACCTATTTACACAAAATTTTACACTTGTAAAAACGTACGCAATTACGTACTATGGATACATGGGAATACCTAAAGTAACAAAACAGACAGATCTCCGAGACAACCTCTACAAAACACTTGAAGAAGTTGCTACCGGAGGCAGTTCGTATCTAATACCTACAAAAAATGGTGATGTAGTCATTATATCAAGACAAGAATATGATGAAATTCTTCTTGAAAAAGAACTTTTTCAAGAATTCCAAGAGCCAATTCAATTTGATGAATTAACCGAGGCCTCTACCGTTTTAGCCCGCCTTGACAAAAAATTTGGCTTTAAAAAGTGAAAGTTTTCTTTTCCAAAAAAGCTGAAATCGGTCTCGAAAAAATATTCGGTCATGTAGTTCAATATTTTAATCAAGAACAAGCCCAACTCGTAAGGAACGAACTCGTTTCTACGATTTATAAAATTGGTGAATTTCCCGAGCTCGGATTGAAAATTGCGGCACAAGCAGATAAACGAGTACTATTTGTTGCTGGGAATGCAATTATTTATGAAATAGTGTTACGAGCAGAACCTATAATTGTAATTCGAAATATCCGACCTCGCGGAAGCAATGACTAACTTTAAAATCGCAGTGGTAGGGAGACTTTTCCCTACTTCGATACTAATAATTACAGGTAGTTAGATTTAAGTAAACTACAAATAACGACATTTAAATTCTGTCTAAACTAATACTTCCTAATGAGCTGTTTTACCACTTCATAGGCATCACTTCCGATTGGTACTTTGATGTCTGGAGCCAGGCCAGTTCTTTCAATAAAACGCCGATCATAATACTCCGTGTATTGAGTCGGTATATAAATTTTAAATTTACTGTTCGGCAAAACTAAAAGTCCAGCATTTGAAAAATGAAATGTTCCCTCGGTATTTTCGCCAACTCTCTTTGCTGTTGGATGCCACTCAAATGCTGCGGCTGTAAACTCACATGCTGATTTACAAACTCGGTCTGTTAGAATATAAATCGGCTTTTTATATCCAGTAACTGGATCTGATCGATTCCCAACGGCCCCTCCTTTGTCGGTGCGTATATACTCAGCAGGTAATTCGCCCTTAAGAGCTTTATTGTAGCGCTCTTTTGATTCGTTAAGTTCATCAAAAAATTGAGCCGGAGCTTTTGTCCCATCAGCTTTCATATTTATTATTGGTATAGTGGATTCATTAATAAAAAGCGCCAAAGTTTCAGGCGCTAAACTTCTGTATTGATTTTTAATCCCATGTTCGAATGCTCTTCCATATAGAACTTTTGCCATTTCTATACTTATGCTATCACTTCCACCAAGACTTCCTCTTAAATCAATAACAATGAAATTTGCATGTTTCATTTTAGACTTAATAGATGTTATCAACCCGCCCCAGACATCTTTTTTATCTGATCTAAATCGAGTAAAAGAAATATAGAGTACTTTCTTATTCTGTACCTGATCAATTCGAGTTTCCCATATCTTACTTGCATCCGAGATATTATTTGCTCCCACACGACCTAGTTTGTTTTCTTCATCATAGTTTTGACGCTTTTTACTGGTACGACCTCTATAAACAGCCGATAAATGATTATCAGGAATTAAAAATAGAGCCTCATCAATCTTTGTATGAAACTCTTCGACGCTCGAAATATCAGAAATATCTTCTAGAGCTTTGATGGCTTGAGCATAAGAATCCTGGGGAACATACTTCCTACCACCATATCCATTTGAAAGAGCATAAATCAAAAAATCAATATCTTCCGCCACCTGAGAAGCTGATATCGACTTAGGAAAAACCAATGATTCAAATGAGGCCTTCTCGGAAACAACAAGGTCATCAGAAGTCCATTTTCTAGTTGTTGCCGTCTGGCAGCTGCAGAAAATAAAAAAGCTTGTCGCAAGTATTATTTGAAAGATTATTTTGTACAAACTCCCCCTCCTAAATGTGCCTAGTAAGTTTCGGAATCAGGAAAACCGATCTAAAACCAATATTTTTAATAT
>Ga0209824_10000269_pt1 | contig 34828 bp, 27 predicted proteins | sample VDWuncwatermetaG_FD_184124 | JGI IMG/M metagenome (GOLD analysis project Ga0209824, IMG submission 184124) | Wastewater microbial communities from Netherlands to study Microbial Dark Matter (Phase II) - VDW unchlorinated drinking water (SPAdes)... ...
GTATATGTCCGGGGGACAACTGTCGGTGCCGCTCGTCATCCGTGGCCCCGGGAGCGCCGCCCACCAGTTGGGGGCACAGCATTCGCAAAGTCTGGAGGCCTGGTTTTGCCATGTGCCGGGACTGAAAGTCATCGCGCCCGCTACGCCGCACGATGCGAAAGGTTTGCTCAAAAGCGCGATCCGAGACCCCGACCCAGTCATCTTCATCGAAGCGCAGCTCTTGTACAGCACGAAGGGCGAAGTACAAGAAGGTGAGTTCACCATTCCTATCGGCGTCGCCGAGGTGAAACGAACGGGCCGCGATGTCACGATCGTCGCCTATTCCAAAATGCTGTTGCTCGCACTGGAAGCCGCCGAGGCGCTGAGCCGCGAAGGAGTTGAGGCGGAAGTGATCGATCCGCGCACGCTCAAACCGTTGGATCTTCGGACGATCGTGGCGTCGGTCAAGAAGACCGGGCGTCTGGTGATCGTGGAAGAAGGCTGGCATTTCTGCGGGTTGGGAGCGCAGATTGCCGAGAGCGTGTACTCGACCGCGTTCGACTCTTTGGACGGTCCGATCAGGCGAGTCACCGGCGAAGATGTGCCCATGCCCTATTGCCGTCCGCTGGAAGATGCGGCGATTCCGGACCTGCCGCGCGTGATCGAGGCCGTCAAGTCGCTACTGTGAGGGGAGGAGAGCCATGGCAAGCCGCGTTGTAATGCCCAAGCTTACGGATACGATGGAAGAGGGCGTGCTCCTCGAATGGAAGAAACGAGAAGGGGATTCAGTACAGGCTGGAGAGGCTCTGGCTGAAATCGAAACAGACAAAGCGGTCATGGATCTTGAGGCGTTTGCCTCCGGTATTCTCCGGAAGATTCTCGTGCAAAACGGGGAAACGGTAGAGTCTGGAAAACTATTGGGCGTCATCGGCGAGGCGGATGAAGACATCACGGAAGCCTTGTCCGACAAGGTCATGCCCGTGGCATCGACCAGCGCCAAGCCCGCTGCCGCATCGACAACCTCGCCTGATACGTCACCCATGAGTATAGGAGAGCAGCGCGTCATCGCCTCCCCACGGGCCAAGGCCCTGGCTACTAAGCGGGGGATCGACCTCTCCACGGTGATCGGCACCGGTCCCGGTGGGCGCATCGTCGAGGAGGATGTGGGCAACGTGCAAGGTCCTGCCACGTCGGCCATGCCGGTTGGAACCGATCAGCCCTTGACTCAAATGCGGAAAGCTATCGCCAGGGCTACAGTGCAGAGCAAAGCGCCGGTGCCGCACTTCTATCTGACGAGAGAGATCGACATGGAAGCAGCGGAGCAGTTTCGCCGTCAGTTCAAGAAAGACCGGCAATCCCATCCTTCAATGACCGATCTGCTCATCAAAGCCGTGGCTCTGGCACTCCGCAAGCATCCGGAACTGAACGTGTCCTATGTCGGTGAGGCGATCAGGCGGTATGAGCGTGTCGATATTGGCGTTGCGGTCGGGATGGAGGACGGCCTGATCACGCCTGTCATTCGTGATTGCGGTGCCAAGACGTTGGAAACGATCTCGTCTGAATCGCGGGCGCTCATCGAACGGGCCAAACAGAAGCGGTTGCAACCACAGGAATACAGCGGTGCCACATTCTCAATCTCCAATCTCGGCATGTTCGGGGTGGATAGTTTTCTCGCCGTCCTCATCCCACCGCAGGCCGCTTCGCTTGCCGTCGGTGCGGTTCGGGACGTGCCGGTCATCGTTGACGGCACCGTGAAAGCCGGCCGCAGAATGCAGGTGACGCTGTCGTGCGATCACCGGGCCATTGATGGTGTGATGGGCGCGAAGTTTTTGACGGAGCTGAAGCGTATCCTCGAACACCCGCAAGAACTTGCTGCTCAGGCGATAAAATCATGAAGCCGGCGTCTGAAGGGTCCATCAGCCTCTCCATGTCCTTCGCATCGACCATTCGATCGACACCTACCAGCATCCTGGTGACCATCTCCCATCGAAAACCGAATGGGCTTTTGCGCAACGGCTGGGACGTTCATTCCACCATGCTATAATCCCGCGCCTATGAGAAATTCCATCATCATCAAGGGCGCGCGGGAAGGCACAACGGGTTATCTGAGATCGGGGCGATATGGGCGAAACGCGCGTTGACCTGCAGCATTTGCTCGAAGACCTGCGCGATGCCTATCCTGGCGCACTCGAAGAAACCATTTTGACCGAAGTGGTAGCCAATTCGCTCGACTCCGGTGCCACCTGCCTCCGGCTCACGGCCGATCCTGAGTTGTCGGTGTTGACCATCGTGGACGACGGATCAGGCATGAGACGAAGGGATCTGGTGCGGTACCACGATCTGGCCGCCAGCACGAAGACACGGGGCCACGGTATCGGATTTGCCGGAGTCGGGATCAAACTTGGGCTGCTGGTTTGTGAAGATGTGGTCACCGAAACGCGTCGGGGTAAAGAACATGTGGCGAGCCGCTGGCACTTGGCGGGACGGCATAAAGCGCCGTGGAAATGGATTCCACCATCGGGGTTGGTGACCGATCATGGCACGGCGGTGCAGCTCAAGCTTCACAATGCGCTCTCACCGCTCTTGGACGAGGGCTTTCTCGAAGGGACGCTGCGGCGACAGTATCAACCCCTGCTGGAGTCGGCGTTTGACGAAATGCTCGCGGCGCATTATCCGAATGGCTTCCGGTTCGAGGTCAATGGCCGAGTATTGGAGCGTCAGCCTATCCACGGCGTAGAGGTATCGAAACTCGCGATCTGCTTGGCGCGCAAACGCAAGCCATCGGCGGTCGGCTATCTGGCGCGAAGCGAATCTCCGTTTCCGGACGACCAGCGTGGGCTGGCGATCAGCACATTCGGCAAGGTGATCAAGCATGGATGGGACTGGTTGGGGATTACGCCGGCCGCCCCGGACAGAATGGCCGGGATGATCGAGGCACCGGCGCTGGCTGCCGCCCTTACGCTCAACAAGGGAGATTTTGTTCGTGTCGGGACGCGGGGCGCGCTGTATCTGGGGTATCGCAAGGCGATTCAAGAGGCGGTTTCGCAGCAGCTTGCCTATTGGGGAGATGTCCGTGAATCCGGAGACAAAGCCGGCCGCCGAGCTGTGCGGCCGATGGAGCGTGATCTGGAAACGGTCCTTGTGGACCTCGCTGAAGAATTTCCACTGCTGGCGTCGCTGGTCGAGCGGCGAGCCGGCGGGCAGAAGCGATTGCCCATCGGACAATCCAGTGCGACGGAGGACGGGCAGGGCTTTCTCTCCGCGTCGGTCATGAGCGGTACGGAAGCCGTCGAAGATGGGACGACTCCTCCGGAGGCAGCCCAGGATCATGACGAAGTCCCGCAGCCAGCCGAGGCAACGCAAAAAGAGGCGAACCCTCAGGCGGAATCCACACCCGGAGTCGCTGTCGTTCCAGGACCAAGAGGACGGTCGCGGCCGGGTCATTACGGGCTCAGTATCCGGTTCGAATCACATGAAGGAGATCCGGACCTCGGCCGTCTCATTGAGTCCACAGTCGTCGTCAACGACGCGCATCCTGCCTATCGTCGAGCCGTGGCCTCTCGGTCCGAGGGGTACCACATCGCTCTTGCCGTCGCGCTGGCCCTGGCGCGTTTGGCTGTGCCGCCTGCTGAAGAGCACGACTTCGTGATGGTGTTTCTGGCCCGCTGGGGCGAAGCCCTCGATGGGCCGCGCCGAAGATCCCGTAAGCGGTCATAGTCCACGAGTCTCACTCCCCGAATAGGATCAAGCCGGGTACTATTTGAAAGTGCCGTTTGTTTCGTGTCATCAGGGGAAGGTGTTTGACGAGGGCGGTGGCGGCAATGAGGGCATCGCCTTTCTCCAATGACGGGTGCTGGCGGCGAAGATCGGAGTATCGTGTGGTGATGGAATCGGAAAGCGTGATCAGACGGCATTGGGCCAATTCGGCCAGAATCGAGGCTCGTTCGTTCTCGCGGAGCCCTGGCTTGGTCAAGAGTTCCTTTTTTGTGATGGCTGAATAGTAGACCGTGAAACGGCTGGAATCGAACAATGCGTGGAACCGGCCGGTATTGAAGTAATCGATGAAGATATCGGTGTCTAGGAGGAGCGAGATTTTTGCCATGCTTCAATCTCGCCCAGAAACGCATCGTCGGACTGTTTGCGGCCCTGCTTCCGTAACGCACTGACATAAGCAGCACTGTCGTCTACGTCCGTATGCCCATACGGGTTGAATTTTTCCCGCACGAGACTTTCAAGCAGAGTCACAGGATACATTCCCCTGCGCTTAGCGGCCTTGACCACGACGCTTTTCAGTGCTGGATCGAACGAGAGCGTCCACTTTTCTTTTTTTAGTGCGGCTTTGGGCATATTGCCTCTACTTGTATCGTACGTATACTAGACGTACGGTTCGACAGTGTCAAGAATATGCCGTGGATGGTATAATCAGCCGCCTATGGGAAATTCGATCGTCATCAAGGGAGCGCGGGAGCATAACCTCAAAAACATCGACGTGGAAATTCCACGCGACAAGCTGGTGGTGATCACCGGCTTGAGCGGGTCCGGTAAGTCGTCACTTGCGTTCGATACGATCTATGCGGAAGGACAGCGGCGGTACGTCGAGTCCCTGTCGGCCTATGCTCGGCAGTTTCTGGAGCAGATGGGTAAGCCGGATGTCGATTCAATTGAGGGCTTGTCTCCAGCCATTTCCATCGAGCAGAAAAGCACCAGTCATAATCCTCGTTCCACCGTCGGCACGGTAACGGAAATCTATGACTATCTCCGGCTCCTCTTCGCGCGTGTCGGGCGTCCCTACTGTTTCCAATGTGGAGATGAGATTACCGCGCAGACCGTTCAGCAAATGGTCGATGCGATCGCCTCGCTGCCGGAAGGCGAGAAGTTCCAGATCCTCGCCCCGATCGTGCGTGGGCGAAAGGGAGAATACCGAAAGGAACTGCTGGAGATGCGCAAAGCGGGCTATGTCCGTGCCCGCGTCGACGGCAAGATTGTCGATCTGGGCGAGGACGTCACGCTCAACAAACAGAAAAAGCACACGATCGAGATCATTATCGATCGGCTGGTGATGAAATCCGGCGAGGCGCTCATGCGCCGGCTGGCGGATTCAGTTGAGACAGCGACCAAGCTGACAGGCGGGCTCGTCGCAGTCCTGCCCGAGGATGGGAACACCCGCCTGTACAGTGACAAGCTGGCCTGTATCAAATGTGGCGTGAGCTATCCCGAAGTGACGCCTCGGGTGTTTTCCTTCAATAGCCCGCACGGTGCCTGTCCGGCTTGCGACGGTATCGGCTATGCCATGACACCAGGTGGCCAGGAGGAAGAGGACTTCACGCTACTGGAGCCCTGCACAATCTGCCAGGGGGCCAGGCTCAGACCAGAAAGTCTGTCCATCAAATTAGCCAAGCAGTCGATTGCCGAGGTAACCAGGCTTTCCGTTCGGGCAGCGGCGGATTTTTTTCTCTCGTTGAAGTTTACTGACCGTGAGCTAGTGATTGCGCATCGGATCCTCAAAGAGATTCGCGAACGGTTAGGGTTTCTCGTCAATGTGGGGTTGGACTATCTGACGCTCGATCGCGCGGCAGCGACGTTGTCTGGCGGCGAAGGGCAACGGATCAGGCTTGCCACACAGATCGGGTCAGGCTTGGTGGGGGTGTTGTACATCCTGGACGAACCGTCTATCGGACTCCACCAGCGCGACAATCGTCGATTGTTACAGACGTTGCTCAGGCTGCGAGACCTCGGGAATACCGTCGTCGTTGTGGAGCATGATGCCGAGACGATGATAGCGGCTGACCATGTCTTGGATATGGGGCCTGGCGCGGGGTCGCAGGGTGGGCATGTCATCGCGCAGGGCACACCTCAGCAGATCATGGGCGACCCCAACTCATTGACCGGCCAATACTTGCGTGGAATTCAGACCGTCTCAGTACCTCAACGGCATCGAAAGCCGAGAGGGACACTGTCGGTAGTGGGGGCACAAAAGCATAATCTAAAGAACGTCACGGCGCGCATCCCGATGGGCCTGTTTACCTGCGTGACGGGGGTCTCTGGGTCAGGGAAAAGTACGCTGGTACTGGAGGTGCTCTTCCATTCTCTCTCGCAACTGCTCTACCACAAGAAGCCGAAGATCGATGGGTGCAAAGACCTCAGGGGTGTTGATGGGCTCGACAAGGTGATCGATATCGATCAATCGCCCATCGGGCGGACACCGCGGTCGAATCCTGCCACCTATACAGGCCTGTTCGGGTACATCCGCGATCTCTATTCCAATCTTCCGGAGTCACGTGTCCGTGGTTATAAGCCAGGACGTTACAGTTTTAACGTGAAGGGTGGACGGTGTGAGGCTTGTCAGGGAGACGGGCTCATCAAGATTGAAATGCATTTTCTGCCCGATGTCTATGTGACCTGCGAAGTCTGTAAAGGCCAACGCTACAACCGTGAGACGATGGAGATTCTTCACAAGGGCAAGAGCATCGCCGATGTCCTGAACATGACGGTGGACGATGCATTGGAATTCTTTGAACACATTCCGTTGATTAAGACGAAGCTCCAAACCCTGCACGATGTCGGCTTGCACTATGTGAAGCTCGGCCAATCGGCGACGACACTCTCCGGCGGGGAAGCCCAGCGCGTGAAACTGTCGCGCGAACTCTCCAAACGTGCGACCGGGCGGACGATGTACATCCTTGATGAGCCCACAACTGGCCTGCACTTTGCTGATGTGCAGCGATTGTTGGATGTGTTGGATCGACTCGTTGAAGCCGGGAACACGGTGCTGGTGATCGAACATAATTTGGACGTCATCAAGAATGCGGATTGGATCATCGACCTTGGGCCAGAGGGCGGAGATCGCGGCGGTGAGATTGTCGCCGAAGGGCCGCCGAAAGAGATTGCGAAGTCAAAGCGGTCGTATACGGGGCAAGTTTTAAAGGAAGCGGGAGTGTAGGGGACTGGCTCCACGAGCTTGTCGAGTGTGCCTGTCCCCGTTAGGAGTGGGGAGGGGTGGAAGGGCCAGAGCTTTTGGGCGTCGCCATGATGCGATGAGTTCCGAGGGCGACCGAATCGCTACTCTTGGCCTCGTGCGACTGTAAGGCGCGATAAGAATCGCATGCCGTCGCCCGCGGCGGCTTCTTCAGCTACATCTCGCCACTTCCCGCTATGGCGACTCTCGAAAGCTCCATCCCTTCGACCCCCGCTAAGAAGGAAGGGGGAAGTAGTGGCTGATGGCGCTCGTGGCCATCAGCCGCAATTGGGGTTATGGCTAATGTCTATAGCCAAGAGCAAGACGGACGGTTCAGAGGCATGTCGGTGGGATAAATGAAGACATATTTTAGCAAACGACATGCTGACGCACTCAGGGACAAAAAGCTTTCCGTGAGTTTTTCCAAGCCCCTTCGCACATCCATCGTCAGAATTCTCGACAGGTTTTCGGTGCGGGGAGGATGGAATGATCAACAGAACTTTACTTTTGATGAAGCGGTTACAGGCCTTCTGACCTTCTATGGCAAAGAACAGCTTGAAGCGTTTGACGAAAAGGACAAACGAGTCTCAGTATACTTTGAAGGCTTTATCAAAGGCGGTTATCCGAGCGAAGTACTCGATGCTATTGAAGCTTGGTTTGATATGAACCCAGACTCGGCGTGTGAGCGAGAATTGAACGACTGTCTGGCGATGAATAATTCGTCCTGGAGAGTTGTTACTGGTCAGGCGATGCTTATTAATTCTGAATACTTGCATACTGAAGTGCGTGTAAGAACGTTAAGACTTCTTAAGGATGGTGATGCGACCGGAGCACTTGAGGAATTCCAAGAGGCAGTTAGTGACCTTCAGGCAGGCGAGACAAAGGACGCTATTGTTAAAGCACACAAATCGATAGAAAGTGTCATGAAAACGGCTCTTGGTACATCCGAGCATTTAACTTTTGGGAAATTACTGGAACATCTGCTTAAGGGTGGTCTGATCCCAACTTACTATCAAGAGTTCCTGGTTCATTTTGAAAAGCTGGCGCTTGGTGCTGTAAAGGAAAGAAACCGTCCAGGGACAGGCCATGGGCAGGGTAATGTCGCCATCGATGTACCTCGAAGTCTTGCGGAGTTTGTGGTCAATCTCGCTGGAGCTATCAATCTGTTCATCATCGAGCGATGGATGGAGACCAAAGGAGCTGCTAAAGGTGGCTCGAGCTCAGCAAAGGCCAAGCCACGTTGGTAGATGCTCGAATAGCCTGCAAGAGATAGATCATGCAGGCTATTCTTTTGTTAACGATGTCAATCATCTTTATGATGATTGCCCCAAGTCTTTATCTGCTTGCCACGAGCATCGATACCTCGCCAATTCTCCCCATGGGTCGTTCCGGTAATTAAGCATTTGTTTTTCTGCCGAACGAATTCAAGGGACAATATGCCAGCATTTGTGAAAAGAAGGAGGACGGTGTCCGATGCAGACTGTCGTGTTGTTGACGATTTCGAATGTGTTCATGACGTTTGCCTGGTACGGCCATCTGAAGTTCAAGGACTCTCCCTTGTTCACGGTGATTCTGGTGAGCTGGGGGATTGCTTTTGTTGAATACTGCTTCCAAGTGCCGGCCAATCGGATCGGACATGGGCAGTTCACGGCGGCACAGCTCAAGACGATCCAGGAAGTTATCACGCTGGTGGTGTTCTCGATTTTCTCGGTTGTCTATTTAAAAGAAGCGCTGAAGTGGAATTATGTGGTGGGGTTCGCGCTGATTGTCGTGGCGGTGTTCATCATTTTTAAGGAATGGTGACGGTCAGCGGCTTGCCATACATGCCGCCTACTCCTTCCGGTTGATCTGATCACTCCTCTCCCGCTTGCAGCTCGTCTTTTAGACCACTACAATATCGCGCAATTCATCCCGATCGTCGAGCGAAGGGGGATATCGGTATGCCAAAGGCAAAGAAGACCGACTCGAGTGCAAAGGCCGAGAGTGTCGCAAAGAAATCTACGCCATCAGCTCCGGCTGCTCCATCTACCGCAGAAGATTTCGAAAAGCTCGGAGTCTTTTATATGGGCCGGCCATATGAGCTCGCCACGAAGCAGGCCAAGCCGGGGTGGCTTCTCTACGACTCGAAGGATCTGGTGACACACGCGGTCTGCGTGGGCATGACAGGCAGTGGTAAGACAGGGCTCTGTCTTGCGCTTCTCGAAGAAGCGGCCATCGATAATATTCCCGCAATCATCATCGACCCCAAGGGCGACCTCGGCAATTTGATGCTCACGTTCCCGTCTCTCAAAGGCGAAGAGTTCCAGCCCTGGATCAATGAAGACGATGCACGCAAGAAGGGGTTGTCGCCAGCCGACTATGCCACGGCGCAGGCTGAATTGTGGACAAAAGGCTTGGCTGGCTGGCAACAGGACGGTGCTCGGATTCAACGGCTGCGGGATGCAGCGGATGTGGCGATCTACACACCTGGCAGCAGCGCCGGGTTGCCGGTGTCTATCCTCAAATCATTTTCCGCCCCGGCTGCCGATGTGCGGGAAGATGCGGAGCTGCTGCGCGAGCGCATCAGTACGACGGTCACCAGTCTACTCGGCTTACTCGGGATTGAGGCCGATCCGATCCAGAGCCGCGAACACATTCTCTTGTCCACCATTCTTGATCAGACCTGGAAGAAAGAAGAGGATCTTGATCTCGCGACATTGATCCAAGCGATTCAATCGCCGCCGGTGTCAAAGATCGGCGTGATGGATGTCGATTCGTTCTTCCCCTCGAAGGAGCGCTTCGCCCTTGCGATGAAGTTGAACAATTTGCTTGCGGCCCCAGGCTTCCAGGCGTGGCTGGAAGGGGAAGCCCTGGACATTCAATCGTTGCTCTATACACCGGCAGGAAAGCCACGCCATGCGATCTTTTCCATCGCACATCTCAATGATGCCGAGCGCATGTTCTTCGTGACGCTGTTACTCAGTCAAATGGTCGGGTGGATGCGGGCGCAATCGGGCACGACCAGCCTGCGCGCGCTTCTCTATATGGACGAGATCTTCGGCTACTTCCCGCCTGTCTCAAATCCACCGTCAAAATTGCCATTGATGACTTTGCTCAAGCAAGCCCGTGCGTTCGGCCTGGGGGTCGTGCTCGCCACGCAGAATCCCGTCGATCTTGACTATAAGGGCTTGGCCAACACCGGTACCTGGTTCATCGGACGATTGCAGACAGAACGCGACAAGGCGCGGGTACTGGAGGGATTAGAAGGCGCGTCGAGCAGCGCCGGGAAGAAGTTTGATCGAGGCCGTATGGAGCAAACGCTGGCTGGCCTCGGCAATCGCATCTTCCTGATGAATAATGTGCATGAGGACGAACCAGTTGTGTTTGAGACGCGCTGGTGCCTGTCCTACCTCCGTGGGCCGCTGACCAGGACGCAGATCAAGACGCTGATGGAACCCCACAGGACTGAGCAGCGAGGACTGAGGACTGAGACTTCTCGCTCAGCACTGAGTACACAGTCCTCAACCCTGAAATCACGTCCCATGCTGCCTCCAGATGTTCCCCAGCATTTTGTGCCGCGACGGGGCTCGAAGCCAGAAGGGAGCGAATTGGTCTATGTCCCGATGTTACTGGGGGCGTCGCAAACTCGCTTCTCCGATTCGAAGAGCGGCGTCGATAGCATGCAAGATGTGACGGTATTGGCTCCCATCGCGCATGGACCTGTTGCCGTCGATTGGGACAAGGCCACAGCGGCGGAATTGGCAGTTGCCGATCTGGAACGGAATCCAGAGGAGGGCGCACAGTTTCTTGCACTGCCTGCGAGCGCAGGCAGTGCCAAGAGTTATGCAGAGTGGAACAAGGATTTCGGGGGGTGGCTCTTCCGGACGCAAAAAGTCGAGTTGTTTAGAAGTCCGAGCACCAAAGTGGTCTCTCAACCGGAGGAGTCTGAACGAGATTTTCGGGTTCGGTTGCAGCAAACCGGGCGGGAGCAGCGCGACAAGGGTGCTGAAACGCTTCGTCAAAAATATGCTTCGAAGATCGCCACGCTTCAAGATCGTATCAGACGAGCGGAATTGGCGAAGGAAAAACAACAAGCCGAATCCCGCTCCAGCCAAGTGCAAGCGGCGATTTCAGTCGGAGCGTCCATCCTCGGAGCCTTTCTCGGGCGGAAGACAATCAGCGCCTCGAACATCGGACGTGCCACGACGGCAGTCCGGAGCGCAGGTCGCGTGATGAAGGAGTCTAAGGATGTTGGTGTGGCCGAAGAAAATGTTGCAGCCCTTCAGCAGCAGCTGGCCGATCTCGAGGCGCAGTTTAAGTCAGAGTGCGACTCCTTGGCCGCGTCTACCGACCCATTGAACGAGAAGCTTGAAACGATCTCCATCAAGCCTACCAAGGCCAACATTGCGGTCAAACTGGTGGCTCTTGTCTGGACCCCGCACTGGCGGGACGAGAGCGGCAGTCTGACAGCCGCGTGGCAATGAGGCGAAGCCGTAGACGATTCGGATGAGGCTATTTGGCATAGGGAATCTCTTGTGGCGCGGTTGTAGTGGTCCTTCAGAATCTCCCCCCTGGTTCCAATCAAGTTTTGTGATCTAAAAACCGAAAAAGTACCGAGTAGGTTTGCTTGCGATTCCGCTTGTAAGCGGGATATGCGATGAACGTCGACGCATCTATCCGAGCAACCTTATTTGCGAATGGCCACAACCCATGGGGTTAGCCATCTTCAAGAGGTTGGTTGGAGTGAGGCAGGAACGAGTGGCTTAGAAGAAGCATTCGGAAGCGGCTCGCGCTGTTGGTTTACGGTCCGGTTCCGTGAACGAGCAGTGGAGGGGGCTGTCAAACCAGGACGTGGTCCGGGGAATCAGGTTGCCGCCTAGTCCAAGATCGAAAGGGGAGCATACGATGGAAGTTCATACCTTTGGTTATGATCGCAAGACATACTGGTCCGTCAAGAACCGGCCCCATATTGACTCTCGGCGAACACTGGTCTTGTTGTTCGGGTCCTCCAGCTTTCTCGAATCAGCGGATCCTCTCAGCGAGCTGGCCGATGACTATCGCGAAGCGATCGTCATCGGATGCTCGACCGCCGGGGAGATTTTGGGAACACAGATCTTTGATGAGAGTGTGAGTGCCGCGATTGTGCGATTTGATCATACGGATCTTCGGCTGGCCAGTGCGCCTATTCAGTCGGCGGACCACTCGTTCTCCGCCGGAGAGGAGATTGCCCGACAGCTGAACGATTCGCGATTGAAAGGCATCTTCGTCCTTTCAGACGGGCTTCATGTGAATGGTAGTGAACTGGTTCGGGGATTAAATTCCAAGGTGTCTCCGTCCGTTGTGGTGACCGGTGGGCTGGCCGGCGATGGTGACCGATTCCGACGAACCTGGGTCCTACAAGACAGACGACCACAAGCAGGTTTTGTGACGGCCGTTGGCTTTTATGGCGATCGCATTCAGATCGGACATGGATCGAAGGGGGGATGGGATCGGTTTGGCCCTGAGCGTTATGTGACGAGATCGAAAGGAAACATCCTCTTTGAGCTCGATGGTCGTCCCGCACTCCAACTCTACAAGGAATATCTTGGCGAGCGAGCGGCCGGGTTGCCAGCGACGGGGCTCTTGTTTCCGCTCGCGTTGCGTTGTAACGAATCAGATTCAAAGAGACTAGTCCGAACCATTTTGGCCGTGGATGAGCGGGAACAATCGCTGATCTTCGCCGGCGATATTCCGGAAGGGGCGCTCGCACAGCTGATGAAGGCGAATTTCGATCGGTTAGTCCAAGGTGCGTCAGAAGCGGCATCTTCCACGAATCTTTCGACGGATGGCGGTCCCTGCACCCTTGCGATCGCGATCAGTTGTGTGGGGCGGCGTCTTGTGTTGGGGGGACGAACGGAAGAGGAAATTGAGGCGACGCTGGATGTGCTTCCCAAAGGGACCAGACAGGTCGGGTTCTACTCCTACGGAGAGCTGTCCCCTTTTGCGACAGGAACCTGTGACCTTCACAATCAGACGATGACGCTGACGACGTTGAGTGAGGCGGCCTGATTCCTCATGCACCCCTTGCTGGCTCGACAACTGAAACGCTTAGGCCTCGATGAACAGCATCCGCCGCCGTCACTTGAGGCATGGAGTGAGCTGATCGAGCGGATCGACCGAAGCTATCTGGAGGCCGACCAGAGCCATGCGCTCTTGGAACGGTCGCTAGCTCTCTCCTCGAAGGAGATGCAGGATCTCTATGTGCAGCTCAAGCAGAGCAGCGACACACAACTGGCTCAGGAGCGGAACAAACTCCAGGCGGTCGTACACTCGCTCGGGGATGGGCTCTGTGTCGTGGATTCAGACTGGAAGATCAGGATGATCAACCAGCAAGCGGAGAAGTTACTCAGTGGGACGGCTCAAGCCTTCTGCGGTCGTCCTGTTTATCAGATGATTTCTCCGGGTCCGGAGGAGTACCGAGACGAGTGTTTGATTACCGATGCCACGTTTCCACCTCTCGCATCGGGAGAGCCTTATCGGACCGACGATGGACTGCTGGTGACATCAGATGGGCAGCTGGTTCCGATTTCTTTGGTGGTCACACCCATGTCGTTGGACGGTGCAGTGACCGGGGCCGTTCTGGTCTTCAGAGATATCAGTCAACAGAAACAACTTGAGCGGGAACAGCAACGCACTGAAGGGCTGCTCAGGCGAATCCAGACGGGATTATCCGAGCTGGCGAAAAATCCACAGATCTATGGGGGAAATACTCAAGACGCGTTTCACACAATCACACGTTTGGTTACAGAGTGTCTTCATGTTGAACGGGTCAGTGTCTGGGTTTTTACGCAGGATCGTTCCGCCATTCACTGTGCCGACCTCTATCAATCGGCCATCCAAGAACATTCACAGGGAATTGTGTTGGCGGAGGCTGACTATCCAAAATACTTCCAAGAACTGAATTGCGAACGAGTCGTCGCTGCCGATGATGCGCAGGCGGATCCGAGGACTAGTGAATTTACCGCGACGTATCTGGCTCCACGCGGGATTACCTCCATGCTGGATGTGCCTATTCGGTCGGAAGGCCGGATGGTTGGCGTGATCTGCCATGAACATATCGGTCCTAAGCGACATTGGACGTTGGAGGAACAGCATTTTGCCGTATCTGTCGCGAATACGGTGGCCCTCGCGCTCGAGGCTGCCGATAGACAGAAGGTTGAACAGGCTCTCCGCACCAGCGAGGGGCGTCTGTCGACGACGGTGCAGAGTGCGAACATCGGGATTTGGGACTGGGATCTCATGACAAATGAGGTGTACCTTTCTCCTGAGTATAAACAGCAACTTGGCTATGAGGATCATGAGCTGGCCAGCTCGTTTGTGGAGTGGGAAATCCGGGTGCATCCTGATGACAAGGACCGTGCGTTCAAGACCATCGAGACGTATCTGTCCGGGCAGCCCACTCAGTTCGAACTCGAGCATCGCCTGCGTCATAAAGATGCCTCGTATCGATGGGTTCTTTCCCGTGGGAGATCGATCTACAATGAGGCCACCCTTTCGACCCATCTGGTCGGTATCAACATTGATGTGACGGACCTCAAATTGGCTGAGGAGGCGCTTCGTCGGGCCAAGGAAGCGGCAGAAGCGGCCAGCCTGGCGAAGAGTCAATTCCTGGCAAACATGAGCCATGAAATTCGGACACCGATGAACGGTGTGCTCGGCCTGACGGAACTCATGCTCCGATGCGCCCTCGGCGACAAAGAGCGTCATTTGATGGAATCCATCCATCGATCCGGTTCAGTCCTGCTCGCCATCATCAACGATATCTTGGACTTCTCGAAAATCGAGGCTGGAAAGTTACAACTGGAGGCCATACCGTTTGAGGTTTGTCGGACCATTCAGGAAGCAGTTGATCTGGTGGTGCCTGAAGCGCAGAAAAAGAACCTGACGCTTTCGTGGCATGTTGCCAATGAAATTCCAGCCTACCTGCTCGGTGATCCGATGCGGTTCAGACAAATCATCGTCAATCTGGTCGGCAACGCAGTCAAGTTTACAGAGCAGGGCCGCATCGATGTGGCTGTGTCTGTAGAAAGTCATCGAGGGGAACTGTATGGATTGTCGGTCACGGTACGAGACACCGGTATTGGCATCTCCCCTGAGGCTCAAGCCCATATCTTTGCTGCATTTTCCCAAGCCGATGGCTCGACGACCAGGAAATATGGTGGGACTGGCTTGGGGCTAGCAATCGTCAAGCAATTTGTCACTCTCATGGGTGGTCATATCAAGGTCCAAAGTGCTTCGGGAGAGGGATCCACGTTCACGTTTAGCGCATATTTCAAAGAGTGCGACTCTGTTCAGAGGTTGCAGTCGCCTTTCGTTAAGGAAAGCGGTATCGATGCTGAACCATTGGCCCATCACGCGGAAGGATCTGAGCAGGTTCGTATTCTGCTGGTTGAAGACAACCCGGTGAATCGAGAAGTCGCCTGCGGCATGCTGGAAACGCTCAATGTTCAAATTGATACGGCTGAGAACGGGCGAGAAGCAGTCGCTGCGGTGGAAAGGGCAGAGTACGCGCTTATCTTTATGGATTGCCAAATGCCTGAGATGGATGGCTTCACCGCGACAAAGCTCATCAGGGAACGTGAGGCGAGCACAACGCCGCCATCCCATATCAACGTTCACCGATCTGTTTCACATGTGCCAATCGTTGCGCTCACGGCACACGCGATGCAGGGAGATCGAGAGGTGTGCCTTGCCGCAGGCATGGATGATTACCTGACAAAGCCGTTTACGCTCACTCAACTTGAGCAGATGCTGGCTCGTTGGGTGTTCAACAGAAGACCTATTCGGGTCGAGGTGCGTGGTGATGTCACGAGCGCACCACTGCAGCAGAACCTGGCAAATCTGCAGGAGGTTCCTGCTCTTCAGATGGGAGAGCCACGCGGGGACACAATCGTTGAACCAACGACGATCGATCAGGCCGCGTTAGCCGCCATCCGTGCGCTGCAACGACCAGGTCAACCCGATATCGTCGCCCGCATCGTGACTCAGTATATGGACTCGTCGCCGGAGATCATCGATCGGATACGCTGTGCTGTGTTGTCAAAGGATGCGGTTGAGTTGCGTGCCGCTGCGCATCGCCTGAAATCGAGTAGCGCACAGTTAGGAGCGACTGCATTGGCTTCCGACTGCCGTGAGCTGGAAATGATGGGTGCGAGGGGAGAATTGGAGCAAGCGGATGAGACCTTAAAGAAACTGGAGCGACACTACGCCGACGCCTGTGCCGCCTTCCAAGACGAAATCGGCAAGGGGAGGGCGGCGGCATGATGGACAACAGTTGTCCCACGGTTCTCATCGTCGATGATGATCCCGTCGCACGCTTGCTGGCCCGTGAGGCGCTTGAACAATCCGGCTGGTCGGTGGAAGAAGCTGAGAATGGTCGACTTGGCCTCGAAGTCTTCCTCAAGCGACGTCCAGATCTCATTCTTCTAGATATTATGATGCCGGAAATGGATGGGTTTACGGTCTGTGCTGAGCTGCGAAAATTGCCGGAAGGAATTCACACTCCTGTGCTCATAATGACGGGGCTCGAGGACTACCAGTCAATTACTCAAGCCTATGATGCTGGGGCCACTGACTTCATCGTCAAGCCGGTCAACGGTCTCTTACTAGGACATCGGGTGCGCTATATGTTGCGGGCCGGTCAGGCCATGCGAGACCTACGAGCTAGCCAGGATAAGTTGATGCAGGCTCGTGACGCCGCGCTTGAAGGCACTCGCTTGAAGTCAGAGTTTCTCGCGACCATCAGCCATGAGATTCGGACACCGATGAACGGTATCATCGGGATGGATGAATTGTTGCTCGATACGGAGCTCTCTTCAGAGCAGCGGGACTATGCTGAAACGATCAGAACGTCCGCCACGGCCTTGCTTGATATCGTGAATGATATTCTCGACTTTTCTAAATTGGACACAGGTCGTGTCACGCTCAATCGGGTGGAGTTCTCGCTGCCAGTGTTGGTTGACGAACATCTGGCTCGGCATGACGAACGTAGCAAGGAAAAGGGCATTGTGCTTCGCCGAGAGATTGCCTCGACGCTTCCGACGACATTGTGGGGGGATCAAACCCACATCGGGCGTATTCTTCAGGTGTTGCTGAGTAATGCGATGAAGTTTACAGAGAGGGGAGAAGTCTGTGTGCACGTCTGCCCGGCGCCGCAGATACTTGCGGGAGGGCCTGAAAAGATGGGTGCCGACCGAATTCGGTTTGCTGTAGCCGACACAGGAATTGGCATCAATCCGACAGATGCCAATCGGTTGTTTCAGCCGTTTGTGCAGGTGGACGGGTCCGATCATCGTCAATATGGCGGTACAGGACTTGGCCTGGCACTTGCGAAACAGCTTGTGGAATTGATGGGCGGAACAATTGAGTTTGAAAGCAAGCCTGGCCGGGGGAGCCGATTCTGGTTTGACCTCCCGGTTGCGCGCGCCAGTGACCGTATGCCGGAGGCAGCCGGACCTCGCGAGGCGCTTGTCTATGTGAAAGAAGTTGTCAGTCAAGCCGTTATTAGAAGAACATTGGAAAAGCTTGGATATCACGTCCATACCCTAGCGGACGTCGAAGATCTGGTAAAGATAGGTCCGGAGGTTGCTCCTATATTGCTCGTTGTGGAGTGCAACTTGCTGCTCTTGGAAGCAGCGCGTAAGCATGTGCAAAGGTTGAAGGAACGCTTCTCTAGGTTGCGAATTCTCGGGCTGATGCACGAGTCGTTCAGTAGCGAGATTCCAGCGCATCTTCCGTTCCACATCGATGGACATCTCGGAAAACCGTTGACTGTCGACGCTATTAAGTTAGCTATTGAGACAAGCGGGTCCTCCAAACTCGCTGCTTAGAAGGACGCTGCGGTACCCCTATGACCAGCGATTATTTTGAGTGATTAAGACAGGGCCTCGTCATCCTTCAGTGTTTCTTGTCCTTCTGCATGATCTTGTCGGTCCATGCCAGCAAAATGGCAGAAGCTAAGAATGTCATATGGATGAAGATCTTCCACTTCAGATGTTCCGGGTTTTCATTGGCGACATCCACGAACCCCTTCAAAAGATGAATACTTGATATTCCGATTAACGAAGCCGCCAACTTAATCTTAATCGTGCCGGGGTCGACGTGAGTGAGCCAATCCGGGCGATCCGGATGCTGCTCCAAATCAAGCTTGCTGACGAATGTCGCATACCCGCCGATGATCACCATGGTCAGCAAATTCGCGACCATTGTCACATCGATCAATCCCAGAACTCCCAGCATGAAGACCGTTTCATCCATCTTGTTGATGTGGAACACCATTTCCCAGAGCTCGAGAAGAAACTTGTAGGCATAGAGTAACTCCGCCACGATGAGTCCGCCATAGAGCGGGGCTTGAATCCATCGACTGGCAAAGACAATGGATTCGAACGTTGCCTCGACGTGATTGCTGGCTGAGTGAGAAGTCTTCAGTGATCTGTGTATCTCTCGAGATTCAGGTGAGTCAGAATCGGACATCACATTCCTCCTAAACAGTACAACGATACAGGTGTTCCAATGACGAATGGACGGCGGAGCGTATCCTAGTCAGTGAATTCCAAGCTGTCAATTCCATCCGTTGCCGTGCTGGTGGGTCGTGTGAGTGGTCCAGAAAGAGATCGATACGTTGGGCAGATGAGGACTGTCAGGCGGCGAGGCTCTTTTCCCAGTGGCAACAACAGGCGAGCATCCACAAGAGTTGCGCTGAGGAGTCATTCCTCTCGCGTCAGCCATGAGTGGCTCAGCGAGTCGCCATGGGTAAACGCACCTCCGAGCCCTTAAAGCTCCCGGCATAAAAGGCGGCAATCTGGGATCGGCGCCCGATGTTCAGTTTTGAATAGATATTCGCGAGATAGTTCTTGACGGTTTTTTCACTCAAACTGAGGTCTTTGGCGATTTCTTTGTTGGTGAGGCCTTTTGCCACCAAGGGAAGGAGACGCTGTTCTTGCGGTGAAAGGAGTGGTCGTTTGGATTGGCCAGGCTCTGTGTAGACGTGCTTGAGCCACTCCATGGTATGTTTGGTCAAGCGGGGATCAATGACGGGTTGGCCAGCGCAGATGGTTCGAATGGCACGAACCAGCGCCTCGGATGCGATATCCTTAAGAATGTACCCTTGAGCACCGGACAGAATAGCCTCTAGGACCGTATGGTCGTCGGCGAAGCTCGTCAAAAACAACACGCGTGTCTTGGGGTATTTGGCAAGAATCTCACGAGCGGCATCTACCCCACTGCCGTCCGGCAGGCGGATATCGAGTAAGACGAGGTCCGGTTTCAGACGGTAACAGAGTGTCTTCGCCTCTTCCATCTGCCCACCTTGGCCTACCACCTTCATGCCAGGCGTCAAATTGAGGACCGCACAGAGCCCGATACGTACGACTTCATGATCGTCCACAATGACCAGGCGAATTGGTTTAGATTTATTCATAGATGAGTTCTTTTTTCAGTGGAATGTCGACCATCACGCGGGTTCCCTCCCCCGGTGCGCTCTTTAGCGTAAAGATGGCGGAGATCTGCTTGGCTCTGGCTGCCATGTTGCGCAATCCATGACCGGCTCGACGTTTGCGCACAGTCGAAAATCCGACCCCATTATCACCGATGATCAAATGGATGGCATCCTCCGTCAGGCTGAGTCGAATCCAGCGATGGGATGCCTGCGCATGGCGGGTACTATTACTGAGGGCTTCTCGCGCAATGTTGAGTAACTGTTCTCCCAGCATGGGTGTGATGAACGACAGGACTGGAGTTACGATCTCCAGTTCAGGCGGGGCCTGGTTCACACTGGACATCGATGTGAGGAGCTGCCGCAGGGCTTGTCCGAAATCCAGTTCCATTGTCGTACGCTGAGTCAATGATGTAATGAATCGCCGAACATCAAGCATCAGCGCGTTGAGCTGGTCAACGGCTTGAGCCATATGGAGTTTCGCCTTCCGAGGTGATTTCCCTATCGACAACTTGCCGGCTTCCAACTGCATACCAACTGCGTAGAGGGCTTGCAAAGTATTGTCGTGCAGGTCTCGACTCAAGTGCTCACGTTCTTCCATCGCTAGTTTGCGCTCGGTAATATCCTGAACCGCAGCAAGGAGGAGTGGCCCGACATGGCCCAATAATTCGATTCGGGTGGCTTTGATGGAGACCCAAATAATCTCACCGGATTTGCGGATGTACCGTTTTTCGTAGGTGTATCCCGATCGGGCCCCGCGGAAAAACTCGTCCGTCAACATGATATTGGCCGCCAGATCATCCGGGTGCGTGTAGAGGGCATAGGTGCTGCCGACGATTTCATGTTCTGCATACCCTGTGAGCTCGCACAGGGCTTTGTTGGCCTTGATGGTGCGCCAGTTTTCATCGAGGATACAGAGCCCGACCGGGGCTTCGGCCACGAACCGCTGCAGTTCGATCTCACTCGCCCGCAACGCTTCCTCGGTTCGTTTACGGTCTGTAATATCCCGGTCGACTCCATGATAGCCGCGAAACGTTCCGGCGCCGTCAAAGATGGGTGTGCCGCTGCTTTCAAGCACAACGAGATGTCCATTCTTGTGGCGATTCGTGTTTTCAAGCAGAGTGAAGGGGTGTCGAGCCGCCGCAATGGGGCCGAACAAGCCGGCGACTCGGAGGGCCTCGTCCGGCGGCATCAAGTCGAACGGGGTTTTCCCGATCACGTCTTCCGGTTCATAGCCCAGAATTTCTCGAATGCGCGGGCTGGCATAGGTATAGACGGCGCGCTCGTCGACCTCCCAGACCCAGTCGCGGGTCGTTTCAACGAATGTCCTGAACTTCAATTCGGACACGCGCAGAGCCTGCTCCGATTCCTGCCTGTCTAATTCGCTGGCAATCCAGCGTGTCTCATTGTCCCGAAGCCGGTCTTCCGCGTCGCGGCGTTCCGTGATGTCTTCACAGGAGATGAGAACGAGGGGTTGCTTGGTGAGATCGTAAATGGCCCGTGCTCGTTCCCTGACCGATAGTCTCGTCCCGTCCTTTCTGGTTTTTTGAATCTCCCACTGAAACAGTGTGTATGGACTGGCTACAGAGGCCTTGAGCTGTGTTAGCACGGTCTGGTGATCCTTCGTGTCAAACACGTTCAGGATAGAACGACCGACGAGGTCTTCCTTCTGATACCCAAGTTGATCAGCCCCAAATTGATTGACGGACAACACCGTACCCTCAGCGGTCAGTGTGAAGTACATGAAGGGGTTCTGTTCATACAGCGACTGGTAGCGCTGCTCACTCGCCTTAAGCGCAGATTCAGCGCTTTGCCTCCGATCGGCTTCTTCCTTGAGGCCGGTAATGGCTTGTTCCAGCTTTGCCGTGCGTTCGTGGACTTGTCTCTCGAGTGTCGCTCGGAAGTCTTGCTGAGCCAGTTCCAGCTCTTTACGCGCGGTAATATCCTCAATGGTGCCGGCCATGCCCGTCACCGGTTCGTTCTGGTTGAACACGGCTCGGCCGCGGCACGCGACCCACCGGACAGATCTTTCCAGTGTGATAATGCGATGTTCGATTCTGTAGGGGGTCCGGTCTTCGACGGCCTTCGCAATGGCAGCGCTTAACCGCTGACGGTCATCTGGATGAACGAGTGCGAAGAACTTTTCATATGTGCCGCCAAAGGAACCAGGAGGGATGCCGAAAATTTGCTCGGTTTCCGATGACCATATGACACGATTGGTATGGCTGTCCCACTCCCATGTGCCTATCTGGGCAGCTCCAAGTGCTGATGTCTGCGCCGAGACACGGTCTTGTTCTGCCTGAGCTAATGCCTGCTGCAATTCATGAACTTGTCGGCGGAGATCGACAAGTTCGGTGGACAGTGAGTGATCGGTATCCAGCGGCGTACTCATAGGGAAGGGCTCTGGTGCCCTGTCAGATAAAACGACAGGGCTAGCCTGTGACGCATTGCAGGGAGGTCAATCGTAAAATGTCAACTTAACGCGCAGTATAGAGCCTATGAGGTTTCCAATGCCAGAGGGGTGCCGGAGACAGGAGAGATGAATGGCGAATATCTGTGGGCAGCAGGTTGCTGAAAAAGTCCACCAGCGGCCTTCTCGCATCGCTCAGAGGCTCCGCGCACCACCTAGGCAAACGCCCGTTCACGCAGGAGATGGGTAGTCGGGTGTAACGGGTCTACGCCTTGCTTCTTCGCTCGCTGCGGCCTTGCCCGCGGAGTGGCGCGTCTTGGCGCGCCGGGGTTGGGCGGGTGAGAACGACAGCCCTTTTGAGTATTCTGAAGGAATTCTGGTCTCAGCACCAAACGGAAATTGCTGGCCGTATGATGGCATCGACCAATTTTGTTCGCAGCCTGCTAGAAACTTTGACTTCTCGCACCACCGGGTACCTGGGTTTCCTTCATGAACCAGGCAACGGCTTCTGTTCGACGCTTGACTTGAAGCTTGTCAAAGATATTTGCTAGGTAGTTTTTCACCGTCTTGTCGCTCAAACGGAGCTGGACAGCGATCTCTTTATTTGTTTTTCCCTCAGCCAGAAGCGGCAGGATCAAGCGCTCTTGCGGGGAGAGTCGAGAGGTTCCATGGGACGTCGTTCCCAGGTGCGAACTGGTCCGAATCCAACGCAGGGCTTGCTGGGTGACGCGTGGATCGAGGTAGCCCTGGCCGCCGGCGACGGTGCGAATGGCGCGAATCAGCTCGTCCATTCGGATATCCTTGAGCACGTAGCCGTGGGCTCCGTTTTGGACGGCAGCCATCACCGAGGAATCTTCGGCATAACTGGTCAGGACGAGGATCCGAAGCTTCGGCGCAACGGCCAGCAGTCGTCGGCAGGCTTCAGTCAGTGAGGCGTCCGGAAGTTTCACGTCGAGTAACACCATCTCTGGGGCGAGACGCTCCACGGCCGCTACGCCGTCCGCCACAGTCCCGGCCTCTGCGACGATTGTCATATCCGGTTCGAGGTGAAGCAGCGCACGTAAGCCTCGACGGACCATCTCATGGTCATCAATAAGAATGATGCTGGTCGGTGATGGTTTCATATGGATGTCAACTCAGGTTCCAAAGAAAATTCTGCGATGACGTGTGTCCCTGCTCCTTTCTTGGATTGAACCCGCAAGGCCCCACCGAGTCGCTTTGCTCGAGCCTCCATGTTGGCAAGCCCATATCCTCGCGGCTGCCCAGCCGCTGAAAATCCGATGCCATTGTCATGGATGCTCACCTGAACTCTCGCGTCCCGCATGCGGATTGAGATAACCGCCCGGGTTGCGTCGGCGTGCCGCGCGCAGTTGCTGAGAGCCTCACGCACGATATTCAGGATTTCACGCTCTTCCTCATGCGTCAGCACCTCGATGGCGCTACGCTGGATATCCAGCTTGAGGGATAACCGCCCCGCTTGCTCGTAGGTCGTGCATAACGTGGAGAGCTCCGATGACAAGTCAAACTCTTGAACGCTCCCCGACTCTAACTCTCGGATCATGCCACGGACCTCATGAATCAGTTGATTGATCTGGCAGATCATCCGGTCGTCAGTTTCTTTTCGTTCCACCGTCTGGTCGTTCCGGCCCCGCCGAGCCGCTTCTATGTTCAATCCGATGGCATACAGCGATTGCAGCAGGGAATCATGCAGATCTCGGCCGATACGGTTCCGGTCTTCCAGGAGTTTGCTCAACCGGCTTTCCGTCGCTTTGAACGCGGTCATTAACTCGCCTTCGCAAGGCTTCAACTGGTAGAGGCCTGGAAAGTTCGTTGATGGTCGTACCGACCGAGCCGTTGACAATGTGGATGTTGATGGAAGCCCACCGTCCAATAATTGAAAACTGGTCTTGCCTTGTGCCACGCCATATCCTCCTTTCCTATCTCTCATCAACAATGGACCTGCTCAAAACCCCATAATCGGCATTTGTAAACTAAAGGGACAAGTAACACACCTGGCGGATCCGCCAGGTGATGTCTAAGCCCCTACGATGTGAACCCTCGACCCCCTGCCGTCACACCACCGTCCTCCCTTCATCTTCCTGTTCCTAATGAGTTTCGCCGGAACCAAAGCATACAGTACCAGTACTTACGTGATCGAGATCAGGAAATCACCTGGCGGATCCGCCAGGTGCTGTATTGCTGCTGAAATGGAACCATCCGGCCACTTTGACGAGCCAACCGGTCCTAATGACCCTATGTCCACCAATGAATTGGGTTTATATCGAAACCTAACCTGACAAGGAGACTGCACATGCAAGTCACAGCAATCGGAGAGAAAAGAGAAGTTGCGTTCTACGAAGGAGAGTTTCTCGTCAAGACGCTCGAAACAAAGGAGGAGATGACCCAGGGCTATCAATTACGGCATCGTGTGTTTGCTGAACGGCTGAAGTGGGTACCTGAACGAGCCGACAAGCTTGAAGCGGATATCTATGATGCGTGGAGCACCTCAATTGGGGTGTTCGCGAATGACGCAAGGTTGCTGGGATTGGTCCGGATGACCCATGCGCCGGTTCCATTCATGCTCGAGAGTGAATTCAGCGCCTGCCTTGTCGGTACTCACCGTGTTCGGAAGGAGACTGATACGGCGGAGATTACGCGACTGGCCGTTGATCCAGCGATTGCTGATCGCGGCCTTTCGGCAAGGTTGATGAAAACAATCTTTAAGGGCATGTACCAATGGTGTCTGCTTCACGATGTTCGCTACACCTACATGGTGGTCGAGCACAGACTCTTGCGGGTTGTTCAGCGCATGGGGTGGCCGTGCCATGCCATAGGGGAGCCGGTCGCGCTGCCACCGGCCGAGGTGCGCTCTATTGGTGGGTTGCTCGATCTGGGCGAATTTCGCTTGCAAGCCTCAGCGTGTCGTCCCAGCATGCTCCATTGGCTCACAACAACAACGCCGGCCCTCAGCCTGGCGCAACTCGAATCGTCACCGGAGGGCGAAGAGAACGATATGGTGGAGTATGTTGAATTGGCAAAGGACCGACAGCTTGTACGTGCCGCATAACCGTAGCTGAACGTCGATAGCGGGTGGCCGAGAACGACATCTGCTACAGGGGGAAGCGAGGGAATGTCTACACGGCCGAAGGCAAGCCGTGAAGTGCCGGAAGGCCGTGTTCGATGGCAGTTGCAACGGCCTGAGAACGGGAAGTCACCTCTAGTTTGGAAAAGATGCTCTCGATGTGGAATCGTATAGTTCGTTCACTGACTCCGAGAATCTTGCCGATTTCCCAATTGGTCTTTCCGTTCTTCATCCAATTGAGGATCGTGACTTCTCGAGCGGAAAGCCCTTTAACGCATCGATCTGTTGCCGGCATCGATGTCGGCGCAGTTCTGAGCAAAGCCATGTGTATATAATATCCCAGGTATTCGACGAGCGGAACCAATCGCTTTGCATCAAGTGACTGCTCGCTGGCGAACGAACAGAAGGTGGCAACCCCGCAGGCCTGATCGACCGAACCTGTAGTGATACCGTCGCACAGGCCGAATTGGCGGGCAGTGGCGATAAACTCCTGTTCCTTTTCGGAGGACATGTTCTGATAGATCTCTTGCCAATGCTGAGTGCCGGCTGATGCCAAGGCTGATTTGAATACCGGGTCGACGTCCGCAAACCCATTTTTCCAGTACATGTATAGCCATTCATCCGGATAGCTGGCATTGACGACATTGCCGAATCCAGCAAATGTCCTATTCGGTCCAAGGCGGACAAGACCCCCTAAGGCTTTTGTGAAGGAGAAATAGTTTTGGAATCGAACAAGCACATCCCGCACGTGATCGAGAGTCTCTGCTTGCATCACGTAATGGAGAATCTCTAGAAGGTTCTGGCATTCAGATTTGGAGAGTGTGTCGAATGTCGCGCGTGGGAAAGGTTGTCGCTCGAGTACATGAGCCATCGGTGAGCCTCCTAACTTATAGGGGGAGTAGAACATACCATACAATCCCATCATAAAGCCCAAGAAATCGTACTAGGGTCATCATAAATACGTAATAGGGCCAATCGTCTCTATACTTAAGACATATGACACCATTACGCTTATGTATCGAGTGAAAAGCGTTGAGGAGGATCGTAGCCGATCATTCGTAGCCTTTCCCCAGAATGGGATAAACGCTTTAGTGGAGGGTTCATATTGTGACCCATGCGCGATATCTCGGCGGAGGTATCTTCATGGTCATCCTCTTGGCTTGCCTCCTGGAGCCAACGGATGCTCAAGCTCAGGCCCTACGTTTTCAGCCTCAAGGGGCGGCGGCGGCTGGCCAGGGGAATGCGTTTGCGGCCCAAGCCGATGATCCATCTGCAATCCAATTTAACCCCGCAGGCTTGACCCAGATCCAAGGCATTCAAGGCTACTTCGGGACCACCATCATGGGCGGCTCCATTAAATACAAAGGGCTGACAGGGATCGATAGCCGCGGTGACTTTGGTGACAGTGTTTCTACCCCCCTCCCCAGTCACTTTTATTTAAGCGCCAATCTTGGGGCCTTTCGTGCGATCAGTCCCTCGTCATTGACCGTCGGTCTAGGAATAAGCTCTCCCTTTGGTTCCAACACTCGCTATCCGGTCGATGGTCCATTCAATACAGCTATCACGTCAGCGGAGTTGCCGCTGATCGCTATCAAACCGACGATTGCGTATAAAGTAAGTGATGCGCTCTCTGTTGGTATAAGCGCTGATATTTATACCTTTGCCAGCTTTCTAGGTGAAGGGCATGTCGAGCAGAAACAGATCAGTGCAGGTGGTCTTGGAATTCCAGCGGGGGCGTCCATCGAACTGAACGGGACAGGGACTGGAGCGGGAGTGACTGCCAGTCTGCTCTATACTCCATTCAGGAACGAAGCTGGTAAACCGGTCGTCTCAATCGGGTTGGTCTATCGCAGTCAGGCGGTGTTGCCGTTAAATGGGTCGTTGTTAGTCAACGGAGCGAAGGTGGCCGACGCTGCCACGGACTTGGTGTTGCCACAAATGGTGATGGGGGCTCTCGCCGTCTGGCCGATTCGATCCTCAGAGCGAGAATGGAAAGTCGAAGTCGATGTTGAGTATGTGGGGTGGAGCTTAAACAGGAATCTCGATGTACGACTGTCCAATGGAGCCACAATCCCCCAGCCGCAACAGTGGAAGAATGTGCCAGTGATCGCAGTCGGAACCGAATATAAGTGGCTGAGTCCAGGCTGGCTGCCGCATTGGGAGGTCGCCGCTCGGTCTGGCTATACGTATACGGAAGATCCTGTCCCTGATCGGACCTTTAGTCCTGGCATCATTTCATTGCCAGCTCATACCTTATCCCTTGGCGTGGGATTTCTGTGTAAGGGTGCTGGGCGATTTATGGGTCTGATCCCGTGCAGTGGAGAGTCAGCGCTGTGGCCCAAAGGAATCGGACTCGATCTTGCCTATCAGGAGTGGTTCTACGAATCACGCACGGTGGCCAGTAACCAAAATCCGACAGTGGACGGGACCTACCACGCGTTCGTACATCTGGGGACGTTCAGTTTCCGGTATCTATTTTAGGCGACGAATGGAGGCCGATGACTACTACTGTTCAAGGGCCCGACGGAGATTCAACACGGTTTCCGCATTGAGTCCGACCTCCTGTAGGGCTTCGTCGCTGGCCGACACCACTTTGTCGAGGCTGCCAAATTTCTCTAGAAGCTGATTGCGCCGAATCTCCCCGATCCCAATGACCTGATCCAGTTTTGAACTGACCAGTGATTTGCCACGCAGCTTCCTGTGGAAGGTAATCGCGAAGCGATGCGCTTCGTCACGAATATGCTGTAATAGATGGGTGGCCGGAGAGGTGGCTCTGAGGACAATCGGGTTTTTTCTCCCCGCTAAGAAGATGCGCTCCTCCTTGTCGCCGCGGGCTTTGGCCAGGCCAAGGATCGGCAAACCTGGTTGGCCAATTTCTTTGAGCCCATCCAGCGCGGCAGCCAGTTGGCCTAACCCGCCGTCGATGAGAATCAGATCCGGTTGAGTCAGGCTCTCCTCTCGCCCATAGCGACGCGTCACTACCTCTTTCATACTGGCGAAGTCATTGGCTCCTTCGACCGTTTGGATCTTGAACCGTCGATAGTCCGCCTTCTTCATCTGTCCGTCTTCCCACACAACCATTGAGGCGACGGAGTCGTTGCCCATCGTATTCGAGATGTCGAATCCTTCGATTCGACGCGGAGCCTGTTCCAGTCTCAGTAGCCGTTTCAGTTCCTCGCCCGCTTGCCGGTCACGCTCCTCATCGCGCAAATGATTGGCGACAGCCGCAGCCGCATTCTCCTCGGCCAAAAGGACCAACTGATGCTTGGCGCCTCGCTCAGGCGAACGCACATGAACAGATTCCCCTCGCTTGTCGGAGAGCCATTGTTGAATCAGTACGGTGTCTTCGAGATCGGTCGGGACGAGGACTTCTCTGGGCGGCTGCCCATCCTTGTTATAGAACTGTTCGATCGCGGAGCGGACCAGTTCTTCGTCCGGGGCATCAGCCGACTGAGGCCAGAAGAAATCTTTTCGCCCGATCAGCAAGCCGCCGCGCACGAACAGAATTTGCAGGTCCACTGCCGAACCCTGTCTGGCTAAGCCGATCACGTCCTGATCCGTTGCCGAGGTCTGCGTGATCCGCTGCTTTTCTAACATGCGTTGGATCTTGAAGAGGCGGTCCCGCAGCCGGGCCGCTTCTTCGAATTCCTCGCGCTCGGCCGCTATTTCCATGCGGGCACGGAGATCGTCCAGTAACTCATGATCCCGGCCCTCCAGAAACTGGCGGACCTGTTTGACGATCTGATGGTACTCCTCCTTCGACTGATTGCCAGTACAGGGCGCCATGCACCGCTTGATCTCAAACTCGATGCAGGCACGGTCAGCGGTCCCGTTGATGTCAATCGTGCACGTGGCGAGAGGGAAGACGTGTTTGATGACTTTCAACGTCTCCCTGAGCGCGTTCGCCGGGGTATAGGGGCCATAGTAGAGGGCCCCATCTTTTTGCACGCGGCGCACGATCGAGAGTCGAGGGAAATCCTCTTTAATGGGTAGCCGCACATAGGGATATTGCTTGTCGTCCCGCAACACGATGTTGAAGCGGGGTTTGTGGCGTTTGACTAGGTTGCTCTCAAGAATCAGAGCTTCGAGCTCTGATCGGGTCACCATCGTCTCTAGGTCGGTGATGTGGCTGACGAGAAGACTGGTCTTGAGGCTATGGTCAGTCCCTTTCTGGAAATAGGATCGGACGCGATCGGCGAGCACCGCGGCTTTTCCGATGTATATGATTTCTCCTTGCTCGTTCTTGAACAGGTAGACGCCGGGGCTGCCGGGCAGATGGGCAAGTTTGGACTGGAGCACGTCGATCGTCATGCGTTAATCGTCATGTATCATCGTAAGAATACCAGGAGTAGGCCGGACCCTTCCGTCGATTGGCTATATCGATCGATGGTTCGCTATTTCAATCCCCGGATAAACGACGGGCTTACTGTCCCTCGCGCGACTTCGGCCACCGGCCCTTTCATGGTCAGGCTGAAGTCCGGAGCCACATCAATGTTCAGCACTCCCCCTGGCATCTTGACGGTGACGGGGCTCCTCACGAGTCCTAAGCGCACCGCCGCGCTGGCTGCCGCACAGGAGGACGAGCCCGAGGCCTGCGTCTCTCCGGCGCCTCGCTCCCAAATCAGAATGAAGACTTCGTTACGTCCGGTTGGAACGACGAGCTGCACGTTCGTCCGTTTAGGAAACAGCTTGTGGTGTTCAAGGGCTGGCCCAAGCGCCAAGAGGTCTTCCCGTGACCAAGATTCTCCGGTTGGCTTGAAGACGACACAATGGGGATTGCCGACGCTCACGCCGGTAAAAATCAACGAGCGGCCTCCAGCTTCGATCGGCTGCTGAATCAACTCGGGCACGTTCAGTGAACAGGGGAGCGCATCCGGCTTGAACGTGGCGATCCCCATCTCGACCGTCGCAGCGGCAGCATCGCCATGCCGGTCTACCTGCAGGTCAATGCTGACCAGCCCGCCCTTTGTCTCGACCGTGAAGCGCTTCTTCTTTGTTTTACCGGTCGCGTGGAGATAGCGCGCGAAGATCCTGAGGCCGTTCCCTGATTTTTCTGCCTCACTGCCGTCCGGGTTGAAAATGCGCAGCCCGAAATCGGCCTTCTTCGACGGAACCAACGACAAAATCCCGTCGCTGCCAAGCCCCCAGTTCCGATCGCAAATCGCTTTGATGGTCTTTGGCGTCAGCTTGAACGTCAGGTCTTTGGGATCCATCACGAGATAATCGTTGCCAAGCCCATGTCCTCGGAAAAACCCGTTCTTCATCTCAGCGGTCCTCCTGATTCAGAACATTCACACGGTATGTTGATGAGAAGAAGGTACTTCGGAGGGAGTCACATCGTCAATGTGCGTGGAGCGTGAAAGTGGGGAGTCTGTATTTGTTGGAAGCTAGACGATCTTCACTCCGGCCGGCCGTTCAATGAGCTCAATTTCATAGCCGTCGGGAGCATCAATGAAGATGAACCGGCTTCCGGAAGAGGTTGTCGTGGGGCCATCGGTGATCGTGACACCCTGTGCATGAAGCGATGCAATCGTTGCGTCGAGGCTTTCAACTTGAAAAGCTAGATGAACGAGATCTTCCTGGACTTTCACCGGGCCACTTGGAGGGAAACTAGTCAGCTCTATCAATTCGTCGCTATTGGGTACTTTGAGAAAAGCGAGGGGTGAGCCGCGCGGAGACGTTTTTCGCTCAAGAACCTCAAGGCCCAAGACGGTTGTGTAAAACCGGATGGTTTCATCCAAATCGCTGACCCGCATACGGGTGTGGAGCAGTTTCTTGACCTTCATACAGAGTATATATCAGAGGGCCTATAGCATCTGGCAAGCGTGTACATAGATCCCGTAATCCAATCCTATCCTTTCTGACGTGCCGGTCCGACGGTCTTGCGGAGGAGCAATTCGGCGCTGCCGGGAATCAGGAAGTTCGGCATGGGGCCAATTTCCTGATAGCCGTGCTTCTTGTAAAAGGATCGCGCCAGCTCGTTGAAGTCCGACACACAGGCAAAGAGGTTCTTGGTCCGCTCAAAGACGAGCTCCTCGATGTGCCGTAACAGCTGCCCACCGACTCCCTTCTGACGAGCCCATTCAGCCACGCCTAATAGCTCTAAATAGTCGCCCAGGAGAAACTTCTGCTTCAGGATGGCGACACCTGCCACTTGCCCATCGAGGAGGGCCACGTAGCAGTCTCGCCCCTGGGGAGTCGGACAAAAGATGCGGTTCCAATTATCCTTTGTATAACCGAGTGTCTTCCAGGGATCGGATTCACCCAGGAGGTGAACCACGGCTTCCTGATCATCTGCTTGCATCGTTCGGATGACTGGCTGGCTCATGGAGTCGAAGACTGACAATTCAACAGTTCGCTGACGGTCATGGGTTTGAGCCCCTTCTGAGGGAGCACCTTTGTTGCGAGTTGCTCGATCACCTGCCGAGTCTGTTTGCCCTTGCCATTGGCGTGGAAGACGATGATGCTGCCGGGCTTGGCCCGCTTGGTGACACTGGCCAAGATGTGTTCTGCTGAGAGTGTCGGATCTGGATCGCCCGATTCGATATTCCATTGGATGAACTGCAGGCCGAGCAGTTGCACCACGGCGACGGTCACGTCGTTGTATTCGCCATACGGTGGCCGAAACAACGTCGCGGTATAGGTGTAGTGGTCTTGCAGGATTTTGACGGGGCCAAGGATCTCCGTGCGTTGTTCGTCGGCATCGTGCATGGGAAGGTGGGCGTGGACGTCACCATGCGTCCCGACTTCGAAAAATTCTATGCCCAGCAGATGGTTCACCTCCGGTTCATGTTTGGCCATCCACTTGCCGGACATGAAGAATGTGGCGGGGATCCGGTGTGCGATGAGATAGTCCATCAACGGTTGATCGTACCCGGACCCCTTGCGCACAGGGCAGAGATCGAACGTCAACGCCACGCCTGGGCAGGTTGGTGGACCGGACTTGATCACTTGAGCCACACCGTCTGCTGGAAGGAAGGGCCCTGGAGTTGCGGCTAACAGCACGCCGATCAGCAGGCGTCGCAGAATGTGTCGTCGCATAGGGGCTAGTATACCTGAACCGGTGGAGAAGATTGACCCTTTGCGTACTCCGCTGGTACGGTGTTGTCAATGCAGGTACCTTCCTGGGAAATCGGCCGCGCGTTGGGAATTCCGATCCGCGTCCATGCTTCATGGTTCGTGGTGTTTCTCCTGGTCACCTGGTCACTCTCGACTGGGTATCTGCCGGACAATTTGCCCGGGCTCACTCCAGAACGGTATTGGGCTATGGGGGGACTGGCAGCCGTCCTCTTATTCGTCTCCGTGCTCTTGCATGAGCTCGGCCATTCTTACGTCGCGTTGTACTACCGCATTCCGATAGAAAAGATTACGCTGTTTATTTTTGGCGGCGTGGCTCACATGCGGAAGGAAGCCCCCACACCTCGCGCTGAATTCCTCATTGCGTTGGCCGGGCCGGCGGTCAGCTTTGTGATCGGCGGTCTTTGTTTTGTGTTTGTGGAGCTGGTGGAGACGATTCAACGGCATCATGGTCTCCAGGGATGGATCATGCTTGGGGCCTTGCTGGGCTTCGTGAATATCCAAATCGGGCTCTTCAACATGATTCCAGGTTTTCCACTGGATGGCGGACGGATGTTACGTGCAGGACTGTGGGCATGGGGAGATAATTTTTATCGAGCGACCAAACAAGCCGCAGGGGTCGGCCTTGGGTTTGGAGTGATGCTTGGGTTGGCGGGCCTTGTCGTGCTGTATGGGTCTGCGAGCGGTGGATTACCGACGTCAATGGCATCGAACGGTGGTTGGGTTGTGGTCATCGGCATGTTTCTCTTCGCCGCAGCCCTGGCGAGTCGTCGTCAAGCGGTCATGCGTCAGACCCTGGCGACGGTCCTTATTCGGGATGTCATGGTGACGACGGTCACCTCGATTCCGTCGCATTGTACGTTGGATGTCGCGGTGAATCAGCACTTCCAATCCTATGGCTACGGCGGGTTCCCAGTGTTAGAGGGTGGGCGACTGGTAGGACTCATCACCACGGTTGAGATTCAGAGCGTTCCGCCGTCACTGTGGCCTTGGCTCAGTGTCGAGCAGGTGATGCGCCCCCGTTCGGAATCGTTAGTGATCGAGCCGGATATTCCTGTGATGCATGCGCTGGAGCGTATGGCCCGTGAAGGGTGGGGTCGCTTAGTGGTCATGCAGGACGGAGAAATGGTCGGACTTGTCACCCATTCAGCCATCGTGCGTTATCTTCAGCTCCGGGGCTTTCTCAGCCGCTAAGTCGCGGGATGTACCATCGGTCAGCACACTCCATCGTCTCGGCTAACCACTATCAGCAGGCACCTGTGACGAGTAGGCGAGCTGTTGTAGCTTGCGGGCGATAATCCCACCAAACAGCAAGAGCCCGGCGGAATAATAGACCCAGAGCAATAAGAGCACGACCTCGAGTAACGATCCATAGAGCCTGGCGTACACCGTGGCATAGTCGCTGTAGTTGACGAACAGCAACTTCGCCGAAACCCAGAGCAGGCCGAACGTCAACGCGCCTGCCATAGCGTGGCTCCACTGTGGGCGGCGGCGTGGTACCAGGCGGTACAATAGGCTTACCGTCAGGAATGCCAGGGAAAAGGGGAGGGTGTATGTGAGATGAAAATCATGGGCGGCGAGGGCGACGAGATCGAGCCCCCACAGCTTCGGGGCATAGGCCGTCAAAAAGGCGATGGTCTGCGTGGCAACATAGGAGAGAAATAATAAAAGTCCTGTCGATCCCAGCAGGGCGATGGAGATCGCAGTAGAAATCAACGGGTGACGCTTTTGGGTGCTTTCAAATACCACGTTGAGTGCGTAGTCGAGCTCGTAAAAGACGAGCCCTCCAAACCAGAAGAACGACAGCAATACCAGCCAGCGCACACCTTCTAATACGCTGATCCGATGGAGTTCTTCAGCCAATCGCTCACCCAATGACGGCAGAAAGCCCTTCAGGAAGCTCAGGATGAATTGCTCGCCGATGATGTTTTGGCTGACCAGGAAGCTGATCCCATACAGGAGAAGAAAGACGAGAGGGAAAAGCGAGAGTAAGGAGAAAAAGGCCAAGGCTGCCGCGAGGCTCGGGCAGCCTTGGCGCAAGAAGGTGGTCAATGTCTCGATCAGAAAGCGGAGGACGGTCATGATGCTCCGCATGCAAATCGGCAAACCACGACGACCTTACTTGAGTGCCGATACCGCTTGTATGGCGAAGTTCACGAGTGGGTTGGGATAGATCCCGAAGATGACCACCCCGGCCACCGCGCAGGCCAGCACGATGGAGAGACTTGGTGACATGACCATCCGAGGACTGGTGCTCGACAGGTCACTCGGCTCGCGCATGTACATGACCATCACCAGCCTGAGGTAGTAATAGGCTGAGATGACGGCAAAGATGAGCGCCACGGCAGCCAGCCATGGCAGGCCGGCTTCCACCGCCGACATAAAGACATACAGTTTTCCAATAAATCCTGCGGTCGGAGGAATGCCTGCCAGCGAGACCATAAAGATCAACATGAGCAGTGCAGCCACAGGATGCCGTTTGGCAAGGCCGGTGAAATCTTCGATGTTGTCTCCTTCGATCCCGCCCTTGCGAAGCATGGCGACGATGGCGAACGCGCCGAACGTCATGAATGCGTAGAGCGAGAGATAGAGCAGCACGCTAGCGATACCGGACGAGTTTCCCATGTGTCCCGTTGCCACCACGCCGACCAATGCGTAGCCGGCATGGGCAATGCTTGAGTAGGCCAGCATGCGTTTCACATTCGTCTGCACCAATGCGAGGATATTTCCCAAGATCAGGGTGGCGAGGCACAGGATGAGGAACATCGCAGACCAGTTGGCTTTCAGGCCACCGAGCCCTTCAATGAACACTCTGAGGAATGCGCCGAAGCTTGCAGCTTTGGCGGCCACCGCCATGAGGGCGGTGACGGAGGT
>Ga0209824_10000270_pt1 | contig 34712 bp, 36 predicted proteins | sample VDWuncwatermetaG_FD_184124 | JGI IMG/M metagenome (GOLD analysis project Ga0209824, IMG submission 184124) | Wastewater microbial communities from Netherlands to study Microbial Dark Matter (Phase II) - VDW unchlorinated drinking water (SPAdes)... ...
GGAGAACCCTCGCCAGAACCCGCCGCGCGAGAACCCCCGCCAGAATCCCCCTCGCGAAATTCCCCGGGAGAACCCGCGCCAGAACCCGCCGCGCGAAAATCCCCGTCAGAATCCCCCGCGTGAAAATCCCCGGGAGAACCCGCGCCAGCAGCCTCCTCGCCAGGAGCCGCCGAGCGAGCGTCCTCCTCATCGCCGCCCCCCGGTCATTGTCCCTCCCCAGAACGGGCGTCCTGGCCAGCCCGGACACGGTCGCGGTCGCGTGATGCCGATTCCTCCCCGTCCGATCGACAACGGCGGTCTTCTCGATCCTCGCCGCCACGGCGATGGTCGAGCCCACACCAATCCGAACCGGCGCTGGGACGGGAACCCCGTCACGCATCGCCCGCACACAAACCCGTACGGCCGCCACATTCCGCCTAGCCGCGATCACATCACGATCATCAACAACACCACGATCATCAACAACATCGGCCACGTCCACCGCGGCTGGAACAACCACAACGATCACAACTACCGCTGGTACGATTGGAACGGCTACCGCGCCTGCCACCGCTACGATACCTACGGCTACCACTGGTGGGGCTTCTACATCGGCAACGACTACTTCTGGACCCGCTACAGCAACGGGCGCCATTGGTGGTACGACCCGTACTACCAGCGCTGGGTGTACCTGCACGACGGCCGCTGGTGGTGGCAGAACCCCGCGCAACCGACGGTGGTCTACGTGATCATCGACAACAGCTACTACCGCTACAGCGACAACGCGGGCACCATCATCACCAAGCCGGACACGACGCCGCCCGTCGTGGCACCTCCCGCGGAGCCCACTCCCGCGCCGGTGGATGACGCGGAGACGATGACCAGCCTCGACGGCACGCGCTCGATCCAGATCCTGGGGACGGGCAAGGACGCTTACCTCTACGACCTGACCAACACCGACCCCAACCAGGGCGGCGGGGAATGGCTGGCGAGCGGCGTGAAGTCGGCGAAGTTCGCCTACGACGACAAGCACGAGGCCGACGGCACGACCACGCAAGTGATCCGCCAGATCGAGCTCGACTTCGACGACGCGACGATGGCGGCCGTGGCCGATCCGGAGGGCGAGCGCAAGATCGTCATCACCGGAGCGGAGCGGTCCGCGAGCCTCTACAACCTTAAGGACGATACCGTCCCCGCGGCCTGGCTCGCGGAGGGCGTCAGCGAGATCAAGATGGTCAACGGCGAGACGACGGACGCGGCCGGGCAAACGACGCGCGCCCTCAAGCTCCTGATCGTCACGGCGAACGACTCGCTGCTGCTGTTCAACCGCGACGGCGCGCCGTACGACGCCGCCGCGGCGCCCGCGCCGGAGCCCGCGGCCTCTCCCGTCGAGCGGCTGCAGAAGTCCGGGGCGTTCAACATGCTTCATACGGGCAAGATCGGCTGGTAGCCTAAGCCGAGCACGCCGCCCCGGACGATTCGCCAAAGACGAATCGCGCCGGGGCGGTTTTCTTTCTCCCGGCGAATCCACCAACAATAATCACACACGGATGGTCTTCGACTCTTCACGGGAAGAGTTATCATAGACCGATGACGGTCCTGCTCATCTTAGCCGGCTTCGCGCTCGTCTGGGGGCTGCCGCGGCTCACACGCCTCGCCGCGGTCGGCTGCTCCTACAAGGCGAAGGCGCTCGCCTCGGCGTATTTCGTGTCCGGGCTGAATCCCGATCCCGAAACCGCCCCGGAGATCTCCGCCGAGGCGTACACGCTCATGCGCCTATTCCGCGCGCGCGTGGACCGCGACCGTAAAACGGTGACGGTCTCGTTTATGGGGTTCCAGCCCAAGACGGCGGTCTACCGCCCCGGCCTCGGCGCGACCCTGACCGCGTCCCCCCTTCCGCCGGCGCCGTCCACGCTGAAGCCGGCCCCCGCCGGCGAGCTTCCCGCCGCCGAGTCCTCCGCGCTGCGCCCGATCCTCGACGCGGCCTTCGCCGAGGCGGGTCCTCGCGTCCGCCGCACGCGCGCGATCGTGGTCGTCCGGGACGGGATCGTCGTCGCGGAGCGTTATGCCTTAGGAATAACCCAGCATACGCCGCTCAACGGCTGGTCCATGACGAAAAGCGTGATGGGCGCCTTGATCGGGACTCTCGTGCGCGACGGGAAGCTCGCGTTGACGGACAAATGTCTGCTGCCGCAATGGCGCGGGGATTCGCGCGCGGAGATCACGCTCGAGGACCTGCTGCGCATGCGCAGCGGCCTGCGCTTCTCGGAGATCTACTCCGACACCCGGTCCGACGTGACGCGCATGCTTTACGACCAGCAGGACGCCGCGGGCTACGCGGCCTCGCGGCCGCTCGAGCACCCGCCCGGGACGCACTGGAAGTACTCGAGCGGCACGACGAACATCCTGTCGCTGATCGCGCGGAAAGCGGTCGGTGAAGCGGATTACCAAGCCTGGCCGCGCAAAGCCCTGTTCGATCCGCTCGGCATGACCAGCGCGGTGTTCGAGCCGGACGCCGCCGGCACCTTCGTGGGCTCCTCCTATCTGTTCGCGACCGCGCGCGACTGGGCGCGCTTCGGATTGCTGTACGCCGACGGCGGGAGAGGCCTGCTCCCCGATGGGTGGGTCCGCTTCGGCGCGACGGCGACGCCGCAGGCGCCCGAGTCCCAGTACGGCGCGCACTGGTGGCTGAAGCTCTCGAAGGAGCTCGGCGGCGCGACGCCCGCGGCGGCGAAGATTCCCGCCGACACGTTCCACGCGCTCGGACATGAAGGCCAGTGCCTGACGATCATCCCCTCCCGCCGCCTCGTCGTCGTGCGCCTGGGACTCTCCATCGACATCAAGGCCTGGGATCACGCGGCGTTCCTGGCCGAACTGCTCGACGCGCTCCCGGCGTAGTTGCTAGAGTCGCCGGATGGAACACCGCTGCCTATCGCCGTGGAAGGGAGCCGTCGCCGGGGGGCTCATCGCGTTCGCTTGGAGCGCGGTGTCGTGGATGGCGCTGCCTTTTCATAATAAAACGATTTCTTCGATCGGCGATCCCGCCGCGATCGTGAACATCCTGGAATCGACGGCGCCGAAGTCCGGCGTGTACGTACTCGCCAACGACGCGAAAGGCCAGACCGCGCCCACGGATCCCTTCGTGTTCATCTCCTACGACAAGAAAGGCTGGGGCTCCATGGGAGTCACCATGGCGCTGGGGCTTCTCATGCAGATGATCGGCGCGTTCTTTTGGACCTGGATCCTCGGCAAGATCCCAGGCCTGACGCTCAAGGACGCGGCGCTGTATGGATTATTCTTCGGCCTCTGCGTGGGCTTTCTCGGCGCGATGCCGAACTGGGTGTGGTGGAAGTTCCCGCTGCCGTTTACCTTGATGTATGTCGCGGACGCCGTGATCGCGTGGACGCTCGCGAGCATGGCCCTCTCGCGCTGCTACGCCCCGGTCTGCGCCTTGCCTAAGCCTTAGGGCCGCGCTTGACGAAGGTCAGGTCCTGGAAGATGATCCCCAGGCCGAGGTATTCCCCCGCGCGGTTCTTGACCTGCAAGGTGCTGTAGCCGATGATCAACGGGGCATCTCCATGGAGGACCGAGACCTCGGCGCGGTGGACGGTCTGATGCGTCGCCAGCGCGTCGCGGACGACGTCGCACAATGCCGGGAAGGAGCCGAGCGCGGCCGCGTAATCCTTGCCGATGAGCGCTCCCAGGTCCTTGATGTGCAGGATTTTGCCGGCCGTCGGGTTGATGTACACGACCGCCCCGTCCAAGCTCACCGATAGGAAGCCGCCGGTGAGGTTGTCGAGTATGCTCTGGTAGTATTCCGCCGTCGTGTACATGGGCTGGGATTCTACGATATCCGAATCACGCGACGGCGGCGTCGATCGCGGCGACCAGGTCGGCGGACAAGGACTTGCCGGACGCCGCGGCGTTCTCCGTCACCTGCTCGGGACGGCTCGCGCCGATGATCGCGGAGGCGACCTCGGGACGGCGCAGCACCCAGGCCAAGGCGAGGTGAGGCAAGGTCATGCCGGCCGCCGCGGCGATCGGCCGCAGGCGGTCCACCTTGGCGAGGTTCGCGTCGTTGAGCCAATGGCTCATGAAGGCGCCCATCTCCGCGCTCACGGCGCGCGTGCCCGCGGGCGGAGGCGCCCCGCGCTTGTACTTTCCCGTCAGGATGCCCTGCGCGAGCGGGGACCAGACGATCTGGCCGATCCCGTTCCTCGCGCACAGCGGGAACACCTCGGGCTCGTGGGTCCGGGCGATGATCGAGTACTGGGGCTGGCTCGAGACGAACCTCGTAGCACCCGGGATCGCCAGCGCCGCCGAGATCTGCGCGGGGGTCCACTGGCTGAAGCCGAGCCAGCGGGTCTTGCCGGCCTTCACGGCCTCTCCCAGCGCCTCCATCGTCTCCTCGAGCGGCGTCTCGGCGTCGTAGCGGTGGCACTGGTAAAGATCGACGCAGTCGGTCCTCAAGCGCTTGAGCGAGGCGTCGAGCTGCTTGCGGATCTGGGCGCGCGATAGCCCTTTGTCCGTCTCCGTCATCGGGAAGTAGAGCTTCGTGGCTAGGACGTAGGACGCGCGCGGCCGGTCCTTCAGCGCGCGGCCCAGGAACTCCTCGGCCGCGCCGACGCCGTAGATGTTCGAGGTGTCGATGAAGTTGATGCCGGAGTCGAAGGCCGCGTCCACGCATGCGCGCCCGCTCGAGTCATCGACGCCCAGGCCGAAGGTCAGCCAGGAGCCCAGGGAGATTTCGGAAACCGAGAGATCGCTCGCGCCCAGCGTGCGGTATTTCATGGTGCGTTTGTATCAAATCCTGCTTCGCGAGCGGCGGCCGACGCGGCGGCCCCGCTTGACCGTCGGGCGGCGCTTGACGCGGCGTCGCAGGGACGGCCGCGCGGCGGACAAGGGCGCGCTCGCCGGGCCGTTGAGCACCTCGCCCTCCGGCGAAAAGCGCGAGCCGTGCGCCGGGCAGTCCCAGGTCCGCGCCTTCGCGTTCCAGCGAACCGTGACGCCGAGGTGCGTGCAGACCGCCGAGCGCTCGTGCAGCGCGCCGTCGAGAGAGCGGTAAACCGCGATCTTCGTGGCGCCGCGGCGCACGACGGCGCCTTCGCCCGGCTTGAGCGCTTCGGCGGACGCCGCCTCCTCGGCGGCCGGCGGGAGCTCCTCGCGCGTCCACCGCTTCAGCGTGCTCGCGCGCATCCGCGCGGGATCGTACAGCTTTTCCCAGGGATGGGATCTCGCGGTGATCAGGTCCGGCAGCATCAGCCCCGCGATCGTGCCGTACGTCATGCCGTGGCCCCCGTCCCCCGTGACGATGAACACGTTTGCGTCGTCGCCGGGGTTTCGGCCGATGAAGGCCAGGCCGTCCGCGGTGCCGACGACTTGGCCGGACCAGCTGTGCGTCACCGGGCCGAGCGAGGGAAATCGAGCGCGCGCCCACGCCTCGAGGCGGGCGTACCGGCGCTCCGGATCCTCCTCCGGCAGCGCCGCCTTGTGGTCCTCGCCGCCCACGAGCAGCGCGTCGCGGCCGCCGGGCCCGGTCAGCACCCGCGCGTAATGATAGGGAGCGTCGGTATCCCAGTAGAGCCCGCTCGCAAGTCGCTCCGGGGCGCTCAAGGCGACCGCGTACGTCCGGAACGCCTCCTGCTTCGCGTGAATCACGAGGCGCTCGTTGAACGGCGCGCCCGTCGCGATCACGACCGCGCCGGCCGTGATCACGTGCCGGTCCTCGGTGCGCACGCGCGCCGGCTCGCCCCCGGTGACGTGCGCGACCCGGGTGCCGCAGAAAATTTTCCCGCCCAGGCGCTCGATGGCGTCCGCGAGCCCCGCGAGGTAGCGCAAAGGATGGAACTGGCCCTGCCGGGGATAGCGCAAGGCGGGGCCGTCCGGCAGCAGCGGCGTGCGGTCGAGCAATGCGACGCCCTGGATTCCGGCGCGCCGCGAGGCGCCGAGCTCCCGCACGACGTCGGCGCGCGCGTCGGCCGAATGCGGAAACAGGTAGCCGTCAACGCGCTCGAAGCCGCAGTCGATGCCCTCGAGCGCTACGATCCGCTCGATCTCGTCGATCGCGGCGGCGTGGCTTTGGGCGGCGAGCCGGGCGCCTTCGGCTCCGTGCACGGTCTCGAGCGCCTCGTAGCCGTCATCGAGCGCGAGCGCCAGGTGCCCGGTGGTTCGTTCCGTCTCCCCCGCCCCGATCGCGAGGGCCTCCACGACCACGACCTTGCGCCCGGAGGTCGCCAGCCGGTAGGCGCTCGTCAGGCCCGCGATGCCCGCTCCGACGACGCACACCTCGGTCGCGAGGTCGGCGTCGAGCGGCGCGCGAAACGCGATGCGGCCGGTCGTGGTCCACGGCGACAGATTATGAAAGACGTTCTTCATGACGGCCTCCGGGGGGCGGCGCGCCCTCGCGTCAGTGTACCCGGCTCGCGCGCTCCCGGGCCATGGTGAACGCGTCACGGACGCGTCTAATTTTCTATTGAGCGAGCGTCGCGGCGAGGCCGGTCGCGACCTCGGCCATCCGCTCGTAATCGAGCGTCTCGGGCAGGTCGGAGGACTGGTGGTAGTTCGCGTTGCGGTAGAACGCGGTGTCGGAGAGCAGGAGCGCGGGGAAGCCGAGCGCCCAGAAGTTCAACTGGTCCGACAGCGCGAGGTTCGCGAACGGCCCGGGCAGGATCGAGACGGTCAGCGGAAAGGGCGACAGCCGCCTCCAGTCCGACCCGAACGTCCCGAGCAGGGCCCGGCTCTCGATGTTCCCCACGACGCCGACGAAGCCGCCGTGATCCGGGAAGAACAGCTGCATGAACGGCGGGTACAGCTGGGCGCCGGGCCGCGGGTTGTAAAAGCCGAGCATCTCGAGAGAGATCATGCCGTGCACGAGGGCGCCGTTGTCCTTCAGGCCGCGCGCGTAATGCCAACTGCCCATGTTGCGCGTGCCGAAGGCCGGCGGCTCCTCGGTGCCGAACGCGACGAAGCGCACCTCGCGGCCGGGCTTGCGCTCCCGCAAGAGCCGGGCGGCCTCAAGCAGCACGGCGACGCCGCTGGCGTTGTCGTCCGCGCCGGGCGTGCCGGGGGCGGAGTCGTAATGAGCCCCGATCACCCAGGCGCCGCGGGGCTCGGGCGCGCGCACGTGCAGAACCGCCTCGACGTTATCGTAGCGCGTGCCGTCCCTGACGCCTCCCAGGCCGCGCGACTCGTAGGGCAGAAGCTTCGCCGCGTACCCGGACTCCTTCAGGCGCGCAAGCACGTAGTCGCGCGCACGCTCGCGTCCTTTCGGATCGTAGGCGTCGCGCTCGCCGATCGTCGAGGCGAGCATGACGACATGGCCGCGCAGGCGGGCGGCCAACGGCGAGAGCGCCTTCGGGTCGGCGGGGATCGGAGCGCGGGCCAGGAGGTAGGCGCGGCGCTTGCCGGGGTTGGTGGAGATAGATATGGGACCGGCAACGAATCGAGCGATACCCGCAATGACGGCGACGGCGGCGGTAATACGCCCAACGCTAAAAAGCACCCGACGGCCGAGCGGCTGGTCGACGGATTTCAACGGCACCGGAACCACCCTTCGCTTCGCGAGCCATACATCAATTCTCGGCGCGACCCACAACGGCAAAGCCACGCTCCAGATCACGCTCAAGCCGATGATCGCGTACTCGTTGGCGGTCGCGCGCACGAGGAGGGCGAGCAGAATGCCGATCGAGGAGATCAGGAACACCGGGCGATCCCGCCCGAGCCAGAACAGGAGGGCGAGGATCACAAAGAGGAGGTCGGAAAGCCAGGGCGAGAGATTGAGCCCGCGCAGGACGAGATACAGCGCCCAGAGCCAGGCGCCGGAGGCCGCGAGGCCCGCGCGAAGAGGATTCCAGAAGCCCGCGTCTCGCGCCGCCAACTGGCCGAGGAACACGAGGCCCGCGAGCGCGGCGGCGGCGGCCAGCTTGAAGGAGCAGCGGTCGAAGCAGGCGAGGATGGTGGCGTGGCGCGCGATGCCGATCACGAGCAGGAACACCAGCAGCGAGACGACGCTCGCGCGCAGAGCCGCGCGCTCCACCACCTCGTCGGCCCGGGACGGGATGAAGGTCATTGCCCATTCCGCGGAGAAAACGACGGCCAGCACCGGGAAGATCCAGTGATGGTGCGACGCCTGGAAAGCCGGGAAGGTGACGAGCGCAAGAAACACGAGCAGATTGGCGATGACGACGGCGGCGATGGCGCGCGCGGAGGCCGTGTTCACCGCGTTAGTGTAGTGAATTTTGGATAGAATCAAGACATGATTCCCGTGTGCGCCGGCGTCATACTACGCTCGGGCGCCGTGCTCCTCGCCCGGCGCGGGCCCGGCCGCCGCCACGCGGGGAAGTGGGAGTTCCCCGGCGGCCGCATCGAGGCGGGAGAGACCCCGGCGGAGGCGCTCGCGCGCGAGCTGCGCGAGGAGCTCGGCATCGAGGCCGTGATTGGAGATGAGGCCGCGCGGACGCGGCACGTATACGACTTCGGGGAGATCGAGCTGATAGCCCTGTTCGTGACGAGCTTCCGCGGCGACCTGAAGCTCGTCGACCATGACGAGGTCAAATGGGTCGAGGCCCGCCGCCTGCTCGAGTTCGATCTGGCGCCCGCCGACGTTCCGATCGCGGAGGTTCTCGCGGCCTACCGGCGGCGCAAGCGCTACACCGGCACCCACCCGAAATCGTTCGAGGAGAAATATAAGGAGCTGGCCGCGGACCCGGACGCGCTCGCCAAGGCCAAGGCCCGCGGCTCGACGCCCGCGGGCGCGCACGTCCCCATCATGGTCGCCGAGATCCGCGAGGCGCTGGGTCCGCTCGCGGGCGCGAGCGTCCTCGACTGCACCTTGGGCTGGGGCGGCCACGCGTCGGCGCTGGCCCGAGAGGCGGGAAGCTACATCGGGCTCGACCGCGACGGCGAGGAGCTCGCGCGCACGGAAAAGCGCCTGGCGGAGAGCGGCGTCAAGATCATCGCGCGCCAAGCCAACTACGCGGGCGCCCGGAGCGCGCTGCGCGACCTCGGCGTCGACGGCGTGGACGGCCTGCTCGCCGATCTCGGGGTTTCCTCCATGCAGCTCGACCGGCCCGAGCGCGGGATGTCGTTCAAGACCGACGGGCCCCTCGACATGCGCATGGACCGCTCGAGCGGGGCCACGGCGGCGGACTGGCTCGCGCGCGCCTCCGAGGGCGCGATCGCCGACGCGCTCGCGCGCTACGGGGACGAGCCCGACGCCGCCGCCATCGCCCGCACGCTCGCCGGGCTCGCCTCCGCGGGGAAGACGCCGCGAACGACGGCCGAGCTCGCCTCGGCCGTGGGCGTCGCCAAAGGCCTGGGGCCCGGGCGCTTCGTCAAGAAGGACGCCTCCTCGAAGCATCCCGCCGCGCGGACCTTCCAGGCGCTGCGCATCGTCGTGAACTCCGAGCGCGAGGCCCTGTCCGAGCTGCTCCGCGACCTGCCGTCCTTGCTGCGTCCCGGCGGCCGCGTCGCGTTCCTGACCTTTCACTCCGGAGAGGAGGCCCTCGTGTCGGCGTCCCTGCGCGAGCAGGCCGCCATGGGCCGCTGGACGGCGCCCCCCGCCGAGCCGCGCCGCGCGTCGCCGGAGGAGGTGCGCGAAAATCCGCGCGCGCGCTCGGCCCGCCTCTGGCGCGTCGTGCGCGCTTGACCTCGGGCCGCCTGGTGAGGCACACTCAGTCCATGCCTCCCAGAACGGTCGCCCTGCCGTATAAAAAAGTCGACCCGAAGGTCGTCGAGCATGCCGTCGAGCGGCGCGGGTTCGTGGACGTTCCCTTCGATCACGCCGACCCCGCCTCAGGGACGATTCCTATTTTCTTCCGCCTGATCCCCGCTTACGGATCCCGGCACGACGACCCCTCCCATCCTGTCCTCGTGGTGATCAACGGCGGCCCGGGAATTTCGTGCAGCGCGTACCGGCCGCTCGACTTTGACTACGAGAACCAGGGCTCCCCGAAGAACGGCTCGCTCGATCGCTTCAAATTTCTGCTCCGGTCCTACCGCGTCCTCCTCGTCGACCAGCGCGGGACCGACGGGCAGTCCGTCCCGCTCGACATGACGAATCCCGCGATCGACGCCGACGCGATCGCGCGCGGCTTCTCCTCCGACCGCCAGGCGCGCGACTACCTCGCCGTGATCGAGCAGGTCGTCCCGAAGGGCGAGCCGTTTTTCCTGATCGCGCAGAGCTACGGGGGCATGGTCGGCATGCAGTACCTGAGCCTCACGCGCGCCGGCGCGCGCAAGCCCAAGGGCATCGTGTTCTCGTGCTCGGCGCTGCCGTACGAGGACGTCCTGGCTTCGAGCCTCGCCCGCCGCGCCGAGCAGCTGAAGCTCAACCGCGAGCTGAAGGAAGCGATCCCGGACATCGAGGCCCGGCTCGAGGCCGTCCGCGCCCACCTCAACACATTGGGGCTCGACCCCGACCAGGTCAACGGGCTGTACGGCTTCCTCGGCAAGGGCGTCAAAGGCGTCTGGGAAAAGGGCTTCGTCGCCCATCTCGACAAGCTGCTGAGCCAGACGCGCGCGGAAATCGAAAAGGGCAATAAGGACAATCTCGGAGAGGTCAACCTGCTCAATTATGTGCTCTCCAGCTCCAACTTCACTCCCGGCGAGACCGACCGGACGATCGCGGCGCGCACGACCGAGCTCCTTCCCTACGAGCCGTGGATGATCGACGAGAACTGGGTGACGCGGCAGGCGGGCGGCGGGGTCGCCTGGCGCGAGGCCTTCGTGACCGAGATGGACCGCCGCCCCCCTCCGGCCACGCCGTTTGCGAGCGTGGAGGACCTGCGCGCGGCGATCGCGCTCAACGACGTTCTGTTCACGCCCGCCGACAACGACGCGTACGTGCCGGCGGAGAGCTATCTCCAGGCGATCTCGAAGTTCCAGGTGGAGAGCCGCACGCGAATCCGGCGCCTCCCCGGCGGCCACAACGCGATCTTCCTGGAAGAGGGCCATCGAGCTTTCCTCGATTGGGCCGGGACGCTCTCTTAGGCATGGCCGCGCGCCTCGCCGCCTGGGCCGCCGCGAGCCTCGTCACCATGTCACTCGACCTGCTTTGGCTCGGGGTCCTCGCGCGCGGATTTTACCGCCGCGAGCTCGGACACCTGATGTCCGACCGGGTGGGGTGGCCGGCGGCCCTTGTCTTCTATGTTCTCTACGGCGGGGGCGTGCTCTACTTTTGCACGGTGAGCGCCTTGCGCGAAGGCGGCCTGCGCGCCGCCGTGCAGCACGGCGCGTTGCTCGGGCTTCTGGTCTACGGGACCTATGACCTGACCAACATGGCCGTGCTGAGGAACTGGGGGCTGAGGATCGCCGCCGCGGACGTCCTCTGGGGTATATTCCTCACGGCCGCGGCTTCGGCCGCGGCCTACGCCGCGGCGCGCGCGCTCAAATAGCCGCCGTCTCTAGTAGGAGCTCCAGACGCTTCCCTTCGAGTCGGTATGGACGCAGTTGACCCCGATGAAGCCGAACCGGCTGTTCGAGGTCGTGTTGTTGTAGACCCACCCCGCGGCGTCGTCGGCGGAGACGGACAGGGTCACCAGCGCGGACACGGCGTGGTAGCCCGGAATCTTCGCGCTGGGAACGGCGTTCAGATATCGGGAGCCCACGGTCAGGACGCTCGGCGACTGGGGATACTGGCCTTCCATGTCGGCGTAGTAGATGCTGATCGCGGAGCGCAGCGTGCCGAGGTTTCCCTGCACGGCGCCTTCATCCGCCTTGCGCAAGAGGCTCGCGTACTTGATGGAGGCGACGCCGGCCAGTATGCCGATGATCGTGACCACGATCATGAGCTCCAATATCGTGAATCCCGAGCTGCGCTTCTTCAAATTCATGGCTGGCATACTAGCATTCATAGATGCATTCTCGACGCAGATTATCGGTTTTTTTGCTAAAATAAACGGGTTCATGCCCCCCCTCGAATTCGGCTCGGCCGAGCACAAGGCGCTCTTCTGCGAAGACTTCATCAAGAGCCACGTCCCCTTCAAGCCGGAGGACGTCCAGTGGCCCGAACTCGACGCCGCGGCGCTCGCAAGGCTAAAAGCCCTCCCCGTCTGGACCGAGGCCGTCAACACCGAGTACGAGACCGGCCTCAAGGTCAAGGCGTTCGGCGCCGCGGAGCAGGACCCCCTGATGGCCAAGGCGATCGCCCTGAACGGCTACGAGGAAGAGCGGCATTTCCGCATGCTGGAGCTCATGACGGCGCACTACGGCATTGCGACCACGCGCCGCGGAGAGCCCGCGCTCCCCGAGCCGCAGTGGGGATTCCTCGGTGTAGGCTACGCCGAGTGCTTCGACTCATTTTTCGCCTTCGGCATCTTCGCCATGGCCCGGCGCTCGGGCTTCTTTCCGAAGGCGCTGACCGACCTCTTCGACCCGATCATGCAGGAGGAGGCCCGCCACATCCTCTTCTTCGCGAACTGGGCCGAGTACCGCCGGCAGAAGACGCCGCTGTGGGCGCGCCCCGCGCACACCTTCAACAACGGCCTCGCCGCCTCGCTGCAGGTGATCGGCCGCCTCAAGCTCGCCTTCGCCGCGGGCGGGGGCGAGGACGGTGACGGCGTCGACGACAATTTCATGATGGACGCCAAGGAGGCGTTCGGCGAAGTGTCCCCGCGCTCCTTTATCGAGCTCTGCCTGGCCGAGAACGAACGGCGCCTCTCCCCGTACGACGCCCGCCTTGCCCGGCCGCGCCTGGCTCCGTCCGCCGCGCGCCTGATCTTAAGACTGCTGCCCGCCGACAAACAACTGACCGCCGCCTAACTGGAGACCAGATGCCGAACATTCCCGCCGCCAAAATCGTGATACCCGAGGCCGATAGAAAAGAAATCCTCGCGCTCATGGACGAGTCCCTGCGCACCGGCGCCCTGACGCTCGGGCCCCTGACGAAGCAGTTCGAGGCGGGCTTCGCCGCCCTGACCGGCGCGAAGTACGCGATCGCCGTCAACAGCGGCACCTCCGCGCTCGAGATTCCCCTGCGCGTGCTCGGCGTCGAGGGCAAGGAAGTCATCGTTCCTTCCAACACCTTCTTCGCGACGCCCGCCGCGGTCCTGCACGCCGGCGGCAAGGTCCGCTTCGCCGATGTCGATCCGACGACGTTCGCCCTGAGCCTCGAGACCGTGCGCGCCGCGCTCACGCCTCAGACGGCCGGCGTGGTCATCGTCCACATCGGCGGCATCGTCAGCCCCGAGACGCCCGCGATCGCCGCGTTCTGCAAGGAGAAGGGCCTGTTCTTCCTCGAGGACGCGGCCCACGCGCACGGCAGCACGCTCGGCGGCAAGTCCGCCGGCACCTTCGGCGTCGCCGCCTCGTTCTCCTTCTACCCGACCAAGGTCATGACCTCGGGCGAGGGCGGGATGATCGTGACCGACGACGAGCGCATCTACAAGGAAGCGCTTCAATACCGCGACCAGGGCAAGGAAGGCTTCACCACCAACTTCCACGTCCGCCTGGGCTACAACTGGCGCCTCTCCGAGCTTCACGCCGCGGTGGGCATCTCCCAGCTTAAGCGCCTGCCCGAGTTCCTCGCCGACCGCCGCCGCGCCGCCGATCAGTACACCAAGGCGCTCGTCGGCCTCAAGGGGCTCACGCCGGTTCTGCCGGCCGCGGGCTCGCTGTCCAACTTCTATAAGTACATCGTCCGCCTCGAGCCGGGCATCGACCGGGCGCGCTTCAAGAAGACGATGAAGGAGCAGCACGGCGTCAGCCTGAGCGGGGAAGTCTACGAGGTTCCCTGCCACCGCCAGCCCGTGTTCGCGCCGTACGCGTCCGGGGCCCTGCCGGGCGCCGACAAGGCCTGCGGGCGGCACGTCTGCCTCCCTGTTTATGCCGGAATGACGACCGCCGAGGTCGCTCAAGTCGTGGGTGCCTTGAGCTCAGCGCTCGAGGCGGAGAGGACTGCATCATGCGCGTAGGAGTTATCGGCGGTTCAGGTTTCATCGGTTCGCACGTCGTCGACAAGCTCGTCGCCGCGGGGCACGACGTCACGGTCTTCGACATCATGACCCCCCACCGGCGCGACGTGCGCCACATCGTCACCGACATCTCGGATCAGGGCCGCACCACGGTCGCCCTGGCCGGCGGCTACGACGCGGTGTACATCCTCGCCGCGGTGGCCAACGTCAACGACGTCTACCACATCCCCGTCGAGAGCATGAACACCAACGTGATGGCGGTGACCCACGTGCTCGAGGCCGCGCGCCGCACCGGCATCAAGCGCGTGATCCTCGCCAGCACGACCTGGGTGTACGGCATGACCGACGCTCCCGAAGTCGATGAGGAGACTCCGCTCTCCATCAATAAGACCGGCCACGTCTACACGGCTTCGAAGGTCGCCGCCGAGATGGCGTGCGTCGCCTACCAGAAGCTGTACGGGATCGAAACGACGATCCTGCGCTACGGCATCCCCTACGGGCCCCGCGCCCGCATGGGCACCGTGCTCGCGACCTTCGTCGCGCGCGCTCTCAAGAAGCAGCCCATCGTGATCCAGGGCGACGGCAGCGCGTGGCGCCGCTTCGTCTACGTCGAGGACTTGGCGCTCGGCAACGTCGCCGCGCTCAAGCCCGAGGCCGCCAACCAGATCATCAACCTCGAGGGCGTCGAGAAGGTCTCGGTCCGCCAGGTCGCCGACAAGGTCAAGGCGTCGTTCCCCGACGCCGAGGTCCGCTACATCGAAGCGCGCAGCGGCGATCTCGACGCGAAGCTCGTCAGCGGGGCCAAGGCCAAGAAGCTGCTCGGCTGGGAGCCGACGGTCGGCTTCGACGAAGGCGCCGAAAGCTACATCCGCTGGGTCAAGGACTCGTCGGTGGCCGTGCCGGCCTGATCGCGTTCCGGTCGAATAAAGAGCGGGCCCGCGACGAGCGGGCCCGCTTTCTTTTCGGCTTTTACCGAACATTTAGCCGCCGGAAATGATTTTCCGGCCCTGATGGGCCACACTCAAGTCATGAACGAGCACTTGAGCGATCGATCCGGCGCGTACGTCTCTCGGCCTCGCGGGAAATCCGGCGGCCCGTTCTCGAGCCTTCCCGTCGGAGCCGGCGTCGCCGCGGCGGCCGCGGGCCTCGTCTTCCTGCTCGCGCCCGGCTTCCAGGCTCCGCAGGCGCCGCCTCCCGCTCCCGCCTCGGCCAAGCCGGCCGCCCCTGCCGTTCCCGCCGCCGCGGTCTCAGTCGCGGCCGCGGCCGCGCCGAGCGTTCGCGCCGCCGCCCCCGCCGTGGAAAGCGTCAAAGTTCCCACCGCAGCGCGTCCCTCCTGGGCCGGCGCCAAGGATCAGCAGACCTGGCTCTGGCCGCGCCACCTTTCGATTCGCAACGACGAGGGCACGATCCACCGCAAGCTCATCGGCTGGTTTCCCGCGAATCCCGAGGCCAAGCGGCTGCTCTACTCATTGACGGTCGACCGCGTCGAAACGCGCCTCTATGAGGACGAGATAGCGGCGTTCGAGTCGCGTCTGGCGGCGGAAGCCGAGGCGCGCCGGCTGGAAGAGGCGGCGGCGGCGGCGCGCAAGGCGGAGGCGCTCGCTCAAGCGCAGGCGATGCAGGCGGCCCAGGCAAACGCGGCGGCGGTGTCGCGGGCCCAGCAGGGATTGACGGACGCCCTGGCGCGCCAGAACAGGGAGAGGGAGGAAGCGGCGGCGCGGGCGGAGGAGACGGCGGCGGCAGGGACGCCGGCGCCGGCCCGGACGAAGGCGCCGCCGACGAAGCGCCGCCCGACGGCGAGCCGCGTCGGACAGATCGCCCTGGCCGCTCCGGCGCCCGCGGCCGTTCAAGCCGCGGCTCCGGCCGCGGCTTCGGCGCCGGCCGCGCCGGGCGCGGCGCTATTCACGGCGGCCATGGTCGAGGCGTGGATGAAGGAAATCCGCAAGCATCAGCTCAACATTCTCCAGGCAAAGCGAGGCGCGGTCCAGGTGCGGGACGTCTCCGTCGACAAGGGCGGGCCGCGGATGGCGGAGCTCACGTACGCCGACGGCAGGAAGGAGGTCGTTCCTTACGACCCGCTCGTCTTCGACCTCAAGGGCACGGGCATCAAGACCTCCCCCAAAAAAGTCCTGTTCGATCTCTACGGCTACGGCAAGAACGACAAGGCCCAATGGATGAACGATCTCGACGAGAACGCGGGCATACTCGTGTTCGACGCGGACGGCAGCGGCGACTCCGGCAAGAACGGAGGCGAGGTGTTCGGCGACCGCACCGATCTCGCCGGCGTGGGCCGTCCCACCGGGTTCGTCGACGGCTTCCAGGCCCTGCGCGCGCTGGTCCTCAAGGCCGTCGACGCGGGCGTCCTAGGCCGGGACGTCCTCGACCACGGCATACTCGACGCGTCCGCGCTGGCCGCCCTGGAAAAAGCCTACGGGCTCAAGATGAAGCCCGGCGGCTTCAACCGCAAGGCCGTCTCCTTGGCGTCGCTCGGCATCAAGTCGATCGCGCTGTCGCTGGAGCCCACGCAGCGCGCCCCGGACTTCGACGGCCAAGGCAACGACCTCGTCGTCCAGCCCGGCGCCGTCTTCCTGCGGGCCGACGGCACGACCGGGAGCTACATGAACGTCTGGCTGAAGGCCCAGCTCGGGAACCTCGGCCTCACGACGGTGGCCCGCCTGGACCAGCGGTAGAAGGCGCCGTCCCGGCCTGGACCCAGGAGCCGCTGAGCAAGGCGACGCCGCAGCAGATCAGCGCGATCCCGGCGAGGCGGAGCGGCCCGACCGGCTCGCCGAGCAGCACATAGGCCGCGGCGGCCGCGAGCGCGTACTCGAGCGCGTTCATCGGCACCGCCCAGGAAATCTCGGACCAGGACAGGACCGCCATCCACAGCGCCGAGTAGGCGACCTCGAACGCGATGCCGAGCCAGATCCAGGGATTGACCGCCGCCGCGGCGAAGAAGGCCATCAGCGCCTCGGGGGACGCGCCGGGCAGGGCGCCCACGGCGATCATTCCCTGGCGCAGGCATAGGTTGCCCGCGCAGGCGCAGATCGTCGCGACGATGACGACGCCCAGGGCGCGCCGCATCAGGGCGCCTTCCAGGACAGCATCGTCAGCAGGACGCCGACGCTGACGAGGCCGATGCCGGCCAAGCGCCTCGGCTCGACGCGCTCGCCGAGCAGCTTCCAGCCCAGGAAGGCCACGACGATGTACTCAAGAGCGTTCATCGGCAGGGCCCAGCTGAGCTCCGCCCAGGACAGCACGACGAGCCACGCCAGGAACTGACCGCAATTAACCGCCACGCCGAAGAGCACGCGCGGGTTTCGGGCGGCGGCCCATCCATAGCGAAGCAGGTGAAGAGGACGGAAGTCCTCCAGCGGACCCAGCTCGGTCAGGCCACGCCGCGTCAGCACGTTTCCATAGGCGGAGCAGACGATCGAAACAACGAGGATGCAGGTCGTCGCGATCATGCGGCGGACGCGGCGGCCTGCGAGAAGGAGGTCAGCCGCGCGCCCGCCCGCTCGAGGGCCGCGCGCACGCGCGGGCTCGTCAGGGCCGCGAGCTCCTCGGCATGCCGGTAATCCGGCATCGACTCGCGCAGGACGCCCGTCGTGGCCGTCGCGGGGTGACAGTAGACCTCGGTGAGGCCTTCGGGCAGGTAAGGAATCAAGCGCAGCCAGGCGCTCTCGACCATCGCGCCGGTTTCGAATAGGCCGAAGAGGCAGTCGTTGACGACGATGCCCGCTCTTCGCAGCCGCGAGCGGGTACGCGCCACCCAAGGAGCCATCACGACGGCCATCAAGGCCGCCGACGGCGGCATGGTCGAAAACGGCTGATGGGGCACGCGCACGGCGGGGATGCGCGTGCGCGCGGCGATCTGCAGGACGGCGCCGAGGATCGTGGGGTGGATGTGAAAATGGTTGTGGCCGTTGAGGTGGTCGAGCTCGAGGCCGGTGTTCACGAACGCCTCCACCTGGGCCCGGCATTCGGCGACGGCCTGACGGCGGGCGCGCGGCGAGAGGAAGATGCGGGCGCCATGGCCCACGAGCCCCGGCCGGAAATGCCCCGAACCGTCCACCAGGTCCGGCACTTCTCGGGCCGGCAGCACCGGCCGCCCCTCGACGAGCGTCAGATGCAGGCCGACCTTGAGGCCGGGCAGCGAGCGCGCCAGGGAAACGGCCTCGGCCGCGGCGGGCGCGCCGACCATGAGGCTGGCGCTGGTCAGCACGCCCCCACCATGGGCGAGCCGCACCGCCTCATTGACCTCGGGGCTCAGCCCGAAGTCGTCGGCGGTGACGACGACCCGCTTCAAACGCTTTCCACGAGGCGGTTGCCCGACAGCGTGAACACGCGCCCTTTCCAGTGGACCTCGCGCTGAAGGAAGCTCGCCGCCCAGGTCGCCGCGCCCGTCAGGTCGCGCACGGGAAGCAGCCAGAGCGTCCGCAGGCCCTCCCGGTCGCCGAGGTACAGGCAGGTGACCGCGGAGGTCGCCAGACGGATGGCGACCGTCGCGAGGAGGAGCTCGAGCTCGAGGAGATCGTGCGGCAGCATCGCGAAGCAGTAGAGCACGGCGAGCGGGATGCCGCGCACGAGGCAGGTAAAGAAGAAGCCGACCGGGTTGGCGGCTCGGGTGTTCTGGTCCCAGTAAACCTGATGCCGCCACCAGGGCCGCCAGCCGGAGAGATCGACCCCCGTCGCCGCCACGTGAGGCTCGATGACGAGCTTGAGGCCCGCATTGACCACGCCGCGCCCGAGCTCGAGGTCCTCGACGAGGCTGTCCGCCATCGGAGCCAGACCGCCGATCTTCTCGAGCGTCTCGCGCCGCACGGCTTGCGAGGCGCCGGGGCAGGCCAAGGCGACGCCGGTCACGGTCGCGAAGATCATCGAAGGCACGAATTCCGCGTTAAGCGAAAGCATCTCCAGCCGCTCCCAGACGTTGACGGCGCCGTGCGCGCGGTACAGCGTGCAGGAGACTCCGACGGACGGGTCGGCGAGGGGCGCCACGATCGCGCGCAGGTACCCCGTATCCAGGAGCATGTCGCTGTCCGAGTAGACGAGCACCTCGCCCTTCGCCTCGCGGGTGGCGTTGAGGATGTTGCACAGCCGGCCGTTGGGGCCGGCGGCGGCGGAATCGATGAGGATGCGCACGCGCCCCGACGGGGCCTCCGCCCTGATGCGCTCCAAGGTGGGCAGGACCGGATCCTCGGGATTCTGCAGCGCGTAGAGCACCTCGTAATCGGGGTAGTCCTGCGCGGTCGCGCTCGAGAGGTTCTCGTAGAGCCCCTTCTCCAAGCCGCAGACGGGCTTGATCAGCGAGACCTTGGGACGGTAACCGTCGCGCGCGGGGAGCCTCTTGCGCGCGAAGAAAATCGCCACCGTGACCGCGACGGCGATCCAATACGCCCAGGAGAGCAGCACGGTTCCAAACAATAGGCCGTGCCAGATGGTAGGCATCGGCTCCTATTGTACCATTCGCGGGCGGCCGCCTAAGAAGGCGGATCACGAGGCGCGGGCTTACTTCTTCGGGGCGCTCAGGAGGGCCGCCCGGGCCGCGGCGTAGGCCCGGGCCGCTTCGGGGCCCTCGTCCAAGGTCACGTCGAATCCGCCCGTCGGAGTCGGCGCCGCTTCCAGCGTCACGACGGGACGCTCCGGGAAATCCTCGAGCTCGAGCCGCACGCCGACGCCCGGATCGACGGTCAGCGTCACGGCTTTGCCCCGCGCCTTCTGCAGCTTGAACCAGGGCCGCGCCAGCGCGAGGAAGGCGTCGTCGAGGAGCGCGTCGTCCTCGACATGAAGGGATTGCGGCGCCTCGGGGCACCCGGCGAGGTCGCGGCAGATGCCGAAGGGATCCTTGGCCATGCCCGGCAGCCGGTCGGCGAGCTTACCCTTGGCGGAGCCTTCGCCGGCCGCCACGGCGTCCCGCAATTCCTCGGCGGCCCCGAGGACCGACCGGCGGACCTCCAAATTGTGGTTCCGGCGAAGCTTGGAGAGCATGACGCGCAGCGTTTCTTCCGAGGACCGTTCGGCGGGCTTCGGGGAAGGGGCGGCTATGGCCGTGCCGGCCGCGAGCAATAGGACGCTGAGGATCATGCTCGAAGTGTAGCCCGGCGATGTTTCAGAATCAAGTGCCGATAGGCCGGCTATTTCGGTATGAGCCGCCGCCGGAAACAAGGAAAAGCCCAGGCTGGACCAGCGGACCCACGGGCGGCGGGAAATGTCGACGCCTTCGCGCGGCCTTTCATCCTGCCGCCGCGTCCCGGCGCGCGAACCAGACGGTCGTCGTCGCGGCCAGGACCGCCACGGCCAGCAGCAAGGTCAGCAGGCTTTGCCAGCCGCCCGGCCGGTCGATGAGCGCCCCGCCGCCGAACTGAAAGAGCATGGCCGCGGCGTAGCCGGCCGCGTCGATGAGCCCGATCAGGACGCCGCAGTGCCTGCCGCCGTGCTCGATCGAGAAGACGCTCATCGGGAGATAATAGGCCGGCGCGACGGTCAGGCCGTAAAGAAAGAGCACCACGGCTGTGGCGATGAACGCCGTCGCCGGCGCGAGCGGGAAACGGCCCATCGCGTACAGCACGGCGAGGCACAGCGCGGACAACGCCAGCATCCCCCCCAGCAGCGGCGCGCGGCCCCTGCGGGAAACCTTGTCGTACAGCCAGCCGCCGGCGAGCAGCGCGGTCAGGCAGCCGGCCGGAAACACGGAGGACGCCGTCGCGGCCTGCGCGGGCGAGATCGCCAAGGTCTCCTTCAAATACAACGGGAGGAAGCCGATGACCTCCATGAGCACCGTGGTGCACATGATGCTCACGCACATAAGCCACACGCGGCCGCTGCGCAGGAAGTAAAGCAGCGCCTCCTTAAGTCCGGCCTCATCCAGGGGATGCGGCGGCGCCTTGCCGTCCGCCGCCGCGGCGGGCGGCGTCAGGCCGACGGCCGCCGGCTCGGCCTTGAGGAACGCGGAGATCAGGGCCGCGACGGCGGCGGTCAGGGCCGCGGCCGCGACGAAGACGGCCGGCCAGCTCAGCCGGACGAGCAGGCTCCCGAGCACGAGCGTCGAGAGCACCGAGCTCAGGCGCGAGCTCGTGGAGATCACGCCCCAGACCTTCCCGTACCGGTCGGGCTCGTACCAGGCCGCGATCAGCTTGGACATGGCGGGCCAGCCGGCGGCCGCGGCCAGGAGCATCGTGAAGTTCAGAAAGCAATAAACCGCGTAGCCGCGCGCGAAGGCGAAGCAACCGGCCGCCCCCGCCGTGATCGACAGCGCGAGCAGGAAGACCCGTCTTCCGCCGAGCCGGTCCGCGACGGCTCCGCTCAGCAGCTTACCCGTGACCATCCCGGCCGTGCCCCACCCAAGGATGGCGCCGAACATCGTCTTGGTCAGGCCGAGCGAGGGGTCGTCGACCATCGCGGGGCTGGCCACGTAGATCGCGGTGCGCGCCAAAATAAAGCCCATGTACCCGACGTACATGCAGGCGAGGATGACGAGCTCCCACCGCAAGCGCCTTCCATTCGCGTCCGAATCTTTCGTCAAGAGCCGATTCTACTGGATTTTTTCCCGCCGGGAGTATATCCTCTCGACGATGCCGCGCCCGCTCCTGGCCCTCGCCGCCGCCGTCTTCCTGCTGGCCGGCTGCCGCATGGCCGGCAAGGTGGTCAAGACGACCGTGAAGACCACGGCGAAGGTGGCCTATGGCACCGCCAAGCTCGGCACCAAGGTCGCGATCGGCACGGTCGCCGTCGCGGGCGGGCTGGTGAAGGACTTCGCCTACTACGCGGCGAAGAAGGCGTTCTACGAGAAGCATCATGACGGCGGGAACCACCACGCCGGCTCGGTGAAGCGCGTGATCGGGAGGCGCTACCCTAAGCTTCCGGACTACAAAGGCGAGTGGCGTTGGCCGCTCGGCGCGGGGATCGTCAGCTCAGAATTCGGCCACCGCTGGAAAAAGCAGCATGAAGGCATCGACATCGCCGCGGACGAGGGCGAGCCCGTTTACGCCTCCGCGGCCGGGAAGGTCCTCTATTCGGACAATCGCATGCGCGGCTACGGCAACGTCATCATCCTGCGCCACGACTCGCAGATAACCACGCTCTACGCGCACAACCAAAAGCTGAACGTCCGGCTGGGCGAGCAGGTGGAGCAGGGCCAGGTGATCGCCCTGCTGGGCAATACCGGGGCCTCGACGGGCCCGCATGTCCACTTCGAGATGCGCCGAGCCAACACGGCCCTGGATCCGCGCCGCGTCCTGCCCAAGAGCCGGTTCTAGGCCAGCCGCCGCACCAGGCGCCCTTACGAGCGGCGACCAGGACGCCGGGGCGGAAAAAAGGCCCCTGTCAAAAGGCGACGGAGCCCTGCGCGTGCTATCGGAACGTCATACGCGGTGAAGTTGAGCGCGGCGTAATTTGTCCGGCCTGAAAGCCCGTCGCCTCGCGCCGGCGGCGAATCAAGCCTTCGGAGGCATGGTCGAGACGTAGGCCGAGCAGCGCTCGATCCAGCGGCGCAGCTGGGCGTCGGTCCTGAGCCCGGCCGGGCGTACGAAGTGGAAGCCTTTCATCCGGCGCCCCGTGAAATCCATGGGACGGACGTGCGGCTCCTTGGAAGTCGCGGCGTCCTCCTCCTTCGGCAGGCGGACCATCAGCTCGTCCTTGAGCACGCCCGCCAGCATGTTGCCGCGGAGCGTGAAGCACAGCCCGCCGAACATCTTGATCTCCCCCACGGCCTTGTGCCGCGCCAGGGCGCCGCGAACCCGCTCCGCCAGCTTCTCGTCGTAGCTCATGCGTGAAGTGCGGCCCTCTCAACCGCCCGACAGGGCGCCGTGCAGCGCCTCTTCGAAGGCGGCGACGAACGCCCCGGCGGTCGGGTAATCGACGCGCCGCCCGCTCCACCGCCCCGACAGCACGCGAAACGCCGCCGACTCCGCGTCGACATGCACGCGCACGCGATGTCCGCGAATAAGGCAGGAGGGCGGCTCGTGCGGCTCGTTCGCCTCGAACTGCAAATCCCCGTCTCCGATATCGTGGCGGCGCAGGATGATGAGGGCCGTTTCGCGCAGGCGGGGCTCGAGGCGTTCGTTGGAGGCTGTCATGCGGGGAAGTCTAGAAAATAAAAAAGCTCCTCCCCATACCGGGCCCGAGACTCTTTGGTGATGAGCTCCTACACGAACCAACGAGCTTTCAGGATTTTTCCGTAAAAGAAAGCCCCCATCGCGGGGGGCATTTCGTTCACGACTTCAAATCCCCCCTACTTAGACGACTTTAGAACTTTTCCGGCCGAATTGCGGCTGAAAGCCTTCTCCGACGGCCCCGAGCCGCCGCAACTCCTCGGCGTCCCGAGAACGCTCATACCGAAAGGCCGCCTCGATGTCGTCCGGACTGATCGCGGGGTAGCGCTTGCGATCGTAGGTGATGCGCATGTCCGGGCCATGGAGCAGCAGGGCCGCCTTGCCGGCAGCCAGAAATTTTTCGAGCATCGCCTGGGCGGCAGGGCTGCGATCTGAATCCGGATTCAGCAGGTTTATCACCAGCACCGGCAGCATATAACCGCCGACAGGCATCGTGCCGCCTTCGGTCACCACCATCCCAACCCGATCAGGCCGGGACTCTTCGGGCAGGCTTTCATGTTCGAGCCAGTAGCATGCGTACTGGCGGCAGACCTCGGGCTGGCCGCGATCATGCACCGTGCAGCCGGCGGGGCCGAGAAGGTGGCACCATCGGCCGGCCGGTTTTTCGAGCACCGGCAAGGGGAACACGTTGCAGCACAAGCGGCACTCGCCGCATCCTCGCATGCGCATAGCTGAGCAAGTTCTGCGCAACGGCGCCACATCCAGAATAATGAAAAGCCCGCCATCGCCGGAGGGCTTTCGACTATCCTCGAGGATAGTTGATGGCGCGCGCTCCCGATGCCCCGATCACGAACCAGGTCTTAGGGCCCATAATAGAATAGGCCTTAGGGCTCTATCGTCGATGGGCCCGACGGGTATACTCACCATAGAGAGGTTGAGATGAATACAATTACCTTCCTGTTGGCGGGCTTGGCGGCGGCAGAGGCCTCTTTCGCGTGTCCCAACCCCCGGCATGAGCCGGCGATGCGTGAGGCCGTGGCCAAGGTCCGAGCGATGACCCCCGCCGAGGCAGGCGAAGCCCTGGAGTCGCTGCGTGGCACGCGGGGCGCCGCCGGACTCGATGGCCGGCTCGGCTACGGCTCCCTGCTCGTCGTGCGCGCCCAGGGGCATCAGGTCGAAGGCGGGGTCTACTGCGACGAGACGCCGACCGCAGCCGACCCCATCGGCGATCGCTGGGTCGGCGTCGCGACGACCGAAGGCCGCCGCTTCCGCCTCGACCTCCATGTCGCGACGGGCTGGCCCGACCCTGCCGACATCCAGGAGCTCGGCGGCTGGGAGGGCGACCCGAAGAGCGTCGTGTCCGCGGCATCCTTCTCCGGGCAGGGGGCCTTCACCGACCTCTGGTCCGTGCTCAAGAGCAAGCTGATGAGCCTCGCCGGCCGTCCATATGTCTTCGGCGGAACGGACTGCGCCTGGCTCCCGCACGCCGCCTTGAACTCCCTGCCCGGGACATGCAGCCGGGCCCGTTCCTATTTCGACCACGACAGCGCCTGCTTCACTCGCTGCGACGCCGGGCCCTACCTCCCCGGGGACCTCATCTTGATGGGCCGCTCCGAGCCCGACCACTGGGTCGTCCTCTCGGAGGTCAACGACCAGCGCCGCGCCAACTCGCCCGCGAACAAGATCATCGACCAATCCTCGGACTGCGGCGGCCACTGCGGTGAAGGCCCGGTGCGCCCCAACCTCGCCGCACGGCGCGTCTTCGCCTGCGCGCGCCCGAAGGCGCTCGCGGCGGCGGCCGCGGCCGACGACGCCGCCTCCCGCGACCGGATCATCGCGGAGCGGCGGTCCGACAAGGTTGTCGCGGCGGCGCTCGTCTCGGCCGAGTCCCTCGCGCGCTGAGGGGCGAACACCGCCTAACGGAAAAAAGAAAGCCCTCCATCGCTGGAGGGCTTCGCAACTCTTCCCGGGAAGAGTCACGTCGAGATTGGCCGCGGGAAACAGACGATATTAGAACCTGGATGATGGGTGAGAACAAGGAAATATCAGCGCAATTCGTCATTGCCGTTTGAGCAGCAGTAATGGGAACAAGACGATTCTAGAACGGCATGCCGTCGCCGCTTGCGTCTGCGCCGAAACTTTAGGCCGGCAGTACCGCTCCTTCCAACTCGACGGGTGATCGCAGGCTGTTGGAGACGACGCAGTGCTTTTTGGCGAGCTCGAGCAGGCGCTTCGCCTTTTCCGCGTCGGCCGCGCGGAGCGCGACCTTGATGAGCACGCGCGTAAAGCGCAGGCCTTCGGGCGTCTTGTCGAGCGTGCCTTCGGCCACGCTCTCCCATCCTTCGTAGTCGAGCTTCGACTTCTCCGCCACGGCGGCGAAGGTGGCCTTCAAACACAGGCTCGCGGAGGCCAGCAGCAGATGCTCAGGGCTCCACGCCGAGTCGTCTCCGCCGAACTCCGGAGGCGGCCCTCCCGACAGCGTGGGCCGCGGTCCGGCCTTGAGCTCGCCGCGGGGGCCGGCGCCGCCGGTCAGCTTCACTTCATAACGGTGCGGAAACGGGGCATTCATAAATCCTCCTTACTAACGCGACATCATAGCGCCCAGCGTTGCGCCGTAGAGCGTGCTGATCACGGGGTTCGCCGTCAAAGGGCAGGCTCCGGTCGAACACCCGACGACGCGGTATAGCGCGTAGCCCGCCACAGCCCCGAGCAACATGCCAATCAATGTTCTTTCCATGCCAGTGAGATGCGCGTCCGACAAAAAGGATTCACCCCTCCGATTAACCCATGATCTCGCATGGACGCGCGGCAAAGCTCTCTTATCGACAAGGCTCGCGGCGGCGACGCCGCCGCCTTCGATTCCCTCATTCGCGGGCATCAGGACGCCATCTATCGCATGGCCCGGCATGTCTGCGCCGCCGCGCCCGGCGAGGCGGACGATGTTTTTCAGGACACCTTCGTCACCGCCTTCAAGAAGCTCAGGGGGTTTCGAGGCGACGCCGATCTTAAGACCTGGCTTTACCGGATCGCCTCCAACCTGTGTCTCATGCGCTACCGAAAGAAGGCATCCCGTCCCGAAGTGCCCATGCTCGACCGCCCAGATGAAGACGGCGTCGCGCGACCGCTCGACTTTCCCGACGCCGCCCCCATGCCCGAGGAGGCCGCGGGCCGCAAGGAGCTGACCGACGCCGTATCCGCCGCCCTAGCCGAACTACCCGTGGACTACCGCCTGGTCCTGACTTTGCGCGATGTGGAAGGACTCTCGGCGGAGGAGACGGGACGCATCCTCAAGCTCTCGGTGCCCGCCATCAAATCCCGGCTGCACCGCGGCCGGCTCTTTTTGCGGGATCGCTTCCAAGCGCGCTTCGCCGGAGATTCCAAATGAAGAGCCACGACTGCCGGACCTGGCTGGGCTTTTTGTGCGATGAGGCCGACGGCAAGAAGGCCCCCCGCCTGCGCGCACATCTTCCCGACTGCCCGCCCTGCCGGGCCATGCTCGCTTCCCTTAAGCGCACCGTGGCGGTGCTCAGGTCCTCCCCTCTCGCCGCGAAGACCCCGGCGGCACTCCGGGACGCGCTGCGCCGCCGCCTGAGCCGCTAAGCGCTCTGAATCCTTTTTCGTCCGGGCGCATCTCACTTGTTAGAGGTACACCATGATAAGCTTCATTCTGACGGCGGCGATGGCGGCGGCGGGCCCGGCTCTCGCCGGCGGGTTGACGACGACGGTGGAGGCGGCGCTGGCACGCTCCCCCGCCGTGGCTGAGGCCGCGGCGCGTGAGCGTCAGGCCCGCGCCGCGGGCCGCGAAGCCTCCTACAGCCGCCTGCCCCGCTTGACGGTGCGCGGCGCGGCCCTGCGCGGAGACGACCCGCTGTTCGCCTTCGGCCAGATCCTGCAGGAGCGGCGCGTGACACAGGCGGACTTCGCGCCCGACCGCCTCAACCGCCCTGGCTATCGCAGCTCGGTGACCGGCGCGCTTGAACTGGGTATGCCCCTCTTTACCGGCTTCGAGCTCACCCGCGCGCGCCGCTTAGCCGAGCTGGGCGCGGCCGAGGCCCGGACCATGGGCGGCGCCGCCGGGCAAGCAGTAAGCGTCGCGGCCATAGAGGCTCATCTCGACTTCCTTAAGAAACGCGCCATGCTCGCCGAGCTCGACGCCCGCCTGGCCTCGGCCGCGGCCGAGGTCGAGCGCTCCGAACGCCTGTCTCGCTCCGGCCTCGTCCTGGGCTCCGATCATCAGGCCGCGCTGGCTTTGCTCTCGAGCCTCAAGGCGTGGCGGGCCAAGACCGCAGCCGAAGTCGGCGGCGCCGCCGCGCGTTTGGGCGTGCTCACCGGAAAGTCGGAGCCGGCTGAAGGCCGGCTCGCATCGTGGTCGGCCCCGCTCGAAGACGACGCGGCCCTGGTCGCCGGCGCGCTCGCCTCTCGCCCCGACCTCGCCGCGGCGCAGACGCGCCGCGACGCCGCGGCCGTGCGCCGCGCCGGCGCCGAGAGCTCGCTGCTGCCGCGCGTCGAGGCCTTCGCGGCCGCAACCTCGGTCTCCGACGGCTTCACGGCGGGCGCCGGCGCACGCCTAGGCGGCGTGCGCGCGTCCATTGCTTTCGGCGACCCCGCGTGGGGCGCGCGGCGCGAGCGCTTCAAAGAGGACGAAGCCGCCGCCGCCGCCGCCGCGGCAGGGCTCGCCGACGCCGCGCGTGGCGAGGTGCTCGGCCGCGCCGCGGCCGTGCGCGGCCTGCAAGCCGCCTTGCCCGATCTCGACGAGGGACTGGCGCGCGCCTCCGCCGCGCTCGAGCTGGCCCGTCCTCTCTACCGCGAAGGGCGCTTAAGCGTGCTCGAGGTCCTGCGCGCCGAAGAAGCCCGGGCCCGCCTGACTGAGGCCCGCTTGGAGGCCTCGGCCGCCTTGCGCGTCCAGTGGGCCGCGCTCGCCGCCGCGCGCGGCCGCCTCGACGCCGACGCCGTCGCGACGCTCAACCGCAGCCTGGAGGAAGTCCGATGAACACCCCCGCCCCCCTCGGTCCGGCCGGACGCCTGGCCTCCGCCTTCGTGCGCTCCAAGCTCACCGTGCTCGTCGCGCTCGGCGCCGTCGCCATGGGCGCCGTGGCGACCTTGCGCCTGCCGCGCGAGGAGGAGCCGCAGATCAGCGTGCCCATGTTCGACATCTTCGTGCCCATGCCCGGCGCCGGCGCTAAAGAAGTCGAAGATCGCGTTGTCGCGGTCGGCGAGCGCAAGTTGTTGGAGATTCCGGGCGTGGAATTCGTGTACTCGACCGCCCGCAAAGGCGGCGCGATGTTCATCGTGCGTTTCGCCGTGGGCATGGACCCCGACGAGGCCATGACCCGCGTCTACACGAAGACCTTCGCCAACGCCGATCTCATGGCCCCCGGCACGGGCTCGCCCCTGATCAAGCCGCGCTCCATCGACGACGTGCCGGTGCTGACGCTGACCTTGAGCGGCAAGGGCCTCACGCCCTTGGAGCTGCGCCGCGCCGCCGCCGAACTGCGCGCCGTGGTCGCCACCGTGCCCGAGGTTTCCGACATCGAACTCCTGGGCGGCCGCCGCCGGACGCTCTCCGTCCACTTCGACCCCGACGCCCTGGCCCGCCGCCGCCTCTCGCCCTTGGAGCTGGCGCAGCGCCTGCGCGCCGCCAATATCCGCCTGCCCGCCGGGACCGCCGATGAGCCCGGCCGCGCCGTGAAGGTCGAGGCTGACGCCTTCGTGCGCGACGCCGAGGACTTGAAGCGCGTCGTAGTCGGCGTCTCCGATGGGCGCCCCGTCACCGTGGCCGATATCGCCAAAGTCTCCGACGGTCCCGATGAGGACGAGCGCGAGGTGCTCCTGCGCGACGCCGCGGGCGAACGCCCCGCCGTCACCCTCCAGGTCTCCAAACGCCGCGGGGCCAACGCCACGGCCGTCACCTCGGCCGCGCGTCAGCGCGTCGAGCAGGCCCGCTCGCGCCTGCCGGCGGGCCTGGACATCGCGGTCACCCGAGATTACGGCGAAACCGCCAAGCACAAATCCGACGAGCTTCTGTTCCACATCCTGCTGGCCACGCTCTCGGTCACGGCACTCGTCGCCTTGGCGCTGGGTTGGCGCGAAGCGTTGGTCGTGCTCATCGCCGTGCCGGTCACGCTCGCGCTGACCTTGATGGTGTATTGGCTGTTCGGCTACACCCTCAACCGCATCACCCTCTTCGCCCTCATCTTCTCCATCGGTATTTTGGTCGACGACGCCATCGTGGTCGTGGAAAATATCCACCGCCACTTCGCCATGAACGACGACCGCCCACTATGGAAACTGGCGGTGGACGCTGTCGACGAGGTCGGCAACCCGACCTTGCTGGCGACCTGGGCGGTCATCGCGGCCATTTTGCCCATGGCCTTCGTGGGCGGCCTGATGGGCCCCTACATGCGCCCGATTCCCGTGGGCGCGTCGGTGGCCATGGTGTTCTCGGCTTTCATCGCCTTCGTGGTCTCGCCCTGGGCCTTCGTGAAGGTGCTCGAGCGGTGGCGCCCCGCCCAGAATGCCGGCCACGGAGAGGAGAGCGCGCTCGACCGGCTCTATCGCCGCGTCATGGGCCGCCTGCTCGACGACGAGAAGGCCCGCCGCCGCTTCCTCTACGCCATGGGCGGCCTCCTGCTCGCGGCGATGGCTCTCGTGCCGCTGAAGGCCGTCGTCATCAAGATGCTGCCCTTCGACGACAAGGAGGACTTCGAGGTCGTGCTCACCATGCCCGAAGGCTCGTCTTTGGAAACGACCCGCGCGGCCTCCGCCGAAATCGCGACCGTGCTGGCCGCGCGTCCCGAGGTCGAACGCGTCGTGTCCTACCTCGGCCTGGGCGCTCCCTACAACTTCAACGGCCTGGTGCGGCATTACTTCCTGCGCGACGAGCCGCACATGGCCGACCTCGTGGTCCAGCTCAAGCCCAAGGGCGAGCGCCCGCAAAGCCACGCCGTGGCCAAGGCCGTGCGGCCTTTGGTGGCCGACATCGTCAAGCGCCGCGGCGGCCGCGTGCAGGTGGCCGAGGTCCCCCCGGGCCCGCCCGTGCTCTCCACCCTCGTCTTCGAGGTGTACGGCCCCGACGCGGCCGTGCGCGACGGCTTCGCGCGCAAACTGCAGGAACTTCTCAAGCGCACCGAAGGCATCTCCGACGTGGACACTTATCTCTATGACCCGCAGCCCCTGGACCGCTTGACCGTGGACCGCGAGAAGGCCACCCTCAACGGCATCGCGCCCGCGCAGGTCGCCGCGGCCGCGCGCCTGGCTCTGGCCGGGGAGACCTTGGACATCGCCCACGCCGAGGACGAACGCGAGCCCGTCGAAATCCGCCTGCGCCTGGCGCCCGAGCGCCGCCGCGGCCTGGCCGGAGTCAAGGCCGTGCCGCTGATTTCGCGCGCCGGCACGGCGGTGCCGCTTGGCGCGCTCACTCGCGCGTCGCGCGTCGAGGAGGACGCGCCTCGTTACCGCAAAAACGGCCGCCCCGTGTCCTACGTTATCGCCGAGGCCGGCGGGCGCACGGAAAGCCCGGTGTACGCCTTGCTCGGCCTGCGTAAGAGCATCGACGCGTTGGCCAAGGATTCCGGCATCGAGCTCGAGACCTGGTACGCGAACCTGCCCGACGACCCCGGCAAGAACGCTATTAAGTGGGACGGCGAGTGGCACATCACCTACGAGGTGTTCCGCGATATGGGCGCGGCTTTCGCCTTGGTTCTGCTGCTCATCTACGCGTTGGTCGTCTACTGGTTCGAGTCCTTCACCGTGCCGCTGGTCATCATGGCGCCCATCCCGCTGACCTTGGTGGGCATCCTGCCCGCGCATTGGGCCATGGGCGCCTTCTTCACTGCCACCTCGATGATCGGCTTCATCGCGGGTGCGGGCATCGTGGTGCGCAACTCGATCATCCTCGTGGACTTCATCGAGCTGCGCCGCCGCGAGGGCATGAACCTGCGCGACGCGGTCATCGACGCGGGAGCCGTGCGCTTCCGCCCGATGCTGCTGACCGCGGCCGCCGTTGTGGCCGGCGCCGGCGTTATCTTGTTCGACCCCATCTTCCAGGGTCTGGCCGTGGCGCTGATATCGGGCGAGGTAGCCTCGACCTTGCTCTCGCGCATGGCCGTGCCCGTTCTCTATTTCATGCTTAAGCGGAAGGAGGAACTATGAGCCTGCAGCACACCATTCGCGCCATAGCCGGGACTATGGTCCTCGCGAGCCTCGGTCTTGCCCATTGGGTGGACGGCCGATTTATTTGGCTCACCGCCTTCGTGGGTGTTAATCTACTGCAGTCGGCCTTCACGCGCTGGTGCCTTATGGAAGACATCCTGCGCGCGACGGTTTATACCGAGCCATGAAAAAGCCCTCCATCGCTGGAGGGCTTCTTTGTTCCTACTTCAAATTCTGCGGGACTAGGACTCGAACCTAGAAAAGCGGATTCAGAGTCCGCTGTGATACCATTTCACCATCCCGCAATAACGGTGATATTATAGCACTGACCGGGCCGAGGCGCCAGACCGCGCGGCCTTGACCGCCTCGGCGGCGAGCCAGGCGGTCCAGATCGCCAGGAGCGGAATCCCGAGCGGATGGTGCTGGAAGGACGCGAGCCAGTCCCCCCGCATCGCGGACACGACCGCGTGGCCCATGCCGCAGCCGGGGCAGCGATGGCCGGTGACCAGGCGGATCGGGCACAGGATCAACCCCTCTCCCACCCCGCACGCCGCCTGCGCCGCGCAGAGAAGCCACGCGGCGCCGGCGACGACGGAAAACGGGATCGGATGGCGGATCGTCATGACAGTTTATTGAGCTCGTGCTGGTAGACGGCGTCGGTGATGATCGTCAGACCAAAACATGCGAGCACGAGGCCGATGACAGGCAGATTCGGGTTGACCTCCTTGCCCTGCTCCTTGAGCCAGATGTATAGGTCGGAGCCCATCTTGTACTCGTAATAGATGTGGTAGAGGCCGCAGGTGACGATCGACAGCAGCAGCCAGGACACGAAGTGGTACTCCTCGCGGCCGAGCAGGGCGTTCATCGCCTGGAATTGACGGTAGTTCCAGTAGATGTTGTAGAGCCCGCAGGTGATGAGGGAGAGGATGATGCCCGTCGCGATTTCGATGCGGTGCTCGGAGGACAGCGGCTTGTCGTTGGTCATGACGGGAGTATTGCAGGAGTTAATACTTCCGTCAAGCCGCGGTCACTTCGCGGCGGGAACCGAGACGATCGCGTTCCAGGCGGAGCGCGCGGTGTCGGCGAAGTGGAACAGCGACAGGTCGCCGTGGGAGATCAGGCCCATGCGGTCGAACTCATCGAAGTCGAGGATCTTGTCCCAATACGCCTTCTCGCCGACGAGCACGATCGGCACGCGCGGCATCTTGCGCGTCTGCATCAGAGTGAGGACTTCAAAAAGCTCGTCCATAGTGCCGAAGCCGCCGGGGAAGTAGACGAGCCCCATCGAGCCGTGGCGCAGGGCCATCTTGCGGGTGGAGAAGTTCTCGAACTCGAACTCGAGGCCGGGCGTCGCGTACTTATTGAGGCCCTGCTCCTTGTCGAGGATGATGTTGTAACCGACGCTCGGGCCGCCCGCCTCGATGGCGCCGCGATTGCCCGCTTCCATGATGCCGGGGCCGCCGCCGGTGACGACCGCGATCTCGCCGCCGCCTTCCTTCGCGACGATGGCGCCCAATTCGCGCGCGATCTCGTAGTACTTCGACATCTCGACGGCCTGGCGGGCGGCATAGACGAGCTTGCGCTCCTCGGGTCGCTTGGGCTTATTGCCGTACTTTTGAATCAAAGAGTCGAGAGCGGCGCGGGCGGCGTCGGAAGGCAGGATGCGCGCGGAACCGTACATAGTGATGGTCGCCCGAATTCCGGCCGCGCGCAAGCGCTTGGCGGGCTCGGTGACCTCGCGGACGATGACCTTCGGATCGGGATTAGTCGCGAGGCCCAGGGCGTCGGGGACGAAGAAGCGGGCGGCGGGCTTGGCGGGCGCCAAGGCGGCCTTCGGTCCGTGCTTGCGGACCCGCGACGCGCCCTGAGCCGTGAAGCTCCCGTCCGGTCCGCGGACGAAAATCTTCCGGTCCTTGCCGGCGTAAACCGACACGCTGGCGAGGCCGATCGGGGCGCCGGTGCGCACGAAGCCGTTGATCGAAGCGAGTATCTCGGGAACGGGAACCTTTTCCACCTGGGTCAGATCGATGGCCGCGGAGCCGGGAGAGAGCTTGTGGCGCTGCGCGTGCTGGAGAACCTGCTCGTTGGCGTGCGCGAGCTGCAAGGCGAAGTCGCCGCCGGGGAAGAGGCTCTTCATCTCGGTGACGACGCCGTCGACGATGAGGTCGGGGGTCTTGCCGGCCTCGCGGATCACGAGCTGAAGATCCTTCGAGTGCAGCGAGATCTTGCGGATCAGAGCGGCCTCGTGGGCCTGGATCTCCGGGAGGCTCTCGGCCAGCTCGGGGCGGCCGGACAGGTCCAGGGCGCGGAAGGCGTCGCCTTTCGCGTCGTTGTAGACGCGCAGGTCGAGCCAGCCGATGCCGCTCCACTTCCTGGCGAGCTCGTTGATGAAGTGCTCGGTGTTCGGCGTGTGCGGGATGTAGGCGCTGGCCTCGCGCGCGCTGTTCAGGCGGACGACCGAGACGCCGGTCGTGCCGAGCGGCCGGACGACGTCCGAGGGCGCGGCGTTCTCGAGCGCGGCCTTCGCGGAGGCCCCGTCGAACGCGGCGGCCGCGTCGGCCATGCCGACGAGGCGGCTAAGGTCCTTGAGGCTCGTGCCCGAGACGGGCGCGCGGCTCAGGTCCTTGGACGGCGCCGGGCCGGGGCGCAGGGCGGACGGGACGAAACCGGGCTGAATCACGGCCGCGGGTATCACCGAGGCGGCGAGAACCGGGATCGGCGCGGCCAAGGCGGGCGCGAGCGACGGCGCGGACAGGACCGGGGCGCCGGGAAGGGTCAGGGCGGGAGCGGAGAAGGCGGCGGCGCCGGGAGCGAGCGCGGGCGTGAAGGCCGGGACGATGGACACCGAGCCGGGGACGGCGACGCGGACCTGGGCCGCGGCCGGAGACGCGGAGCCGAAGGCCAGGAGGGCTGACAGCAGCAGTCGCGTGATCATCCCCCTGAGAATAGCCTCCTAATGAAGGAAGCGCGTGGGCCCTCCGGCCCGCTTTTTCCCGACAAAGGTCCTACTTCGCAGGGTGCGACCAGATTGCGCTTGACGAAACGCCCGATCTAAATTACCATAGTTAGCGTGGCGAAGATTCTGGTCGTCGATGACGACCCCGACTGCATCGAGCTCCTGACCCTCCACCTCCAGCGCCGGGGCCACGTCGCCGTCGGCGCGAAGGACGGCCCGGACGCTCTCGAGCGCGCCGCCTATGAGCGCCCCGACCTGATCCTCCTTGATCTGCGCATGCCCAGCGTGGACGGCATCCGGCTCATCGAGATACTCCGGGGCAACGAGCTCACCATGAGGACGCCCATCATCCTGATGAGCGCCGCCGACAAGGAATGGGCGACGCGCCGCCTGACGCCGGATCCCATCGTGCGCTTCATCGAGAAGCCCCTCGACTTCGAGCAGCTCGACGGTCTCTGCGCCGAGCTGCTCCCCGCCGTCCGCAAATAAGGCGGCGCCCGGCGATAGACTGTCGTCGCGACAATTTGTTACCATATCCCCGTCGCAACCCCATTCCCGACGGAGGAAGACCATGGCTTTTTTCATCGGCCGCGACCGTGAGGCCCGCAGGGCGTACGGATTCGACGAGATCGCGCTCGTGCCCGGCGACATGACGGTCAACCC